>Ga0081538_10005381_pt1 | contig 11507 bp, 14 predicted proteins | sample TabmetS5T2R1_FD_71022 | JGI IMG/M metagenome (GOLD analysis project Ga0081538, IMG submission 71022) | Tabebuia heterophylla rhizosphere microbial communities from the University of Puerto Rico - S5T2R1 | ecosystem: Host-associated > Plants > Roots > Rhizosphere ... | reverse complement strand
CAGTGATCCCGGCGGCGCGCAGCGCCTGAGCCGCGTGCTGCGCGCTCGTGCGAACCGTGCCTGTGGCAGCCTGCTTGGAGGCACTTGCGGCCGGCGGCGCCCACGGGATGGTGCGAACCGCCCCTCCCTCCTGATCGATCGCGACGACCGGCCTGCCTCCCGTCCGGCGGAGGATCGTCGTCAGTTCGCGCAGTTGGCGAGGCGACCTGACGTTGTCACGGAACAGCACGACTCCGGCAGCCCGGCGCTCACGGAGCAGGCGGCGAACGTAGGCAGGTACGGCAGTTCCCCGGAATCGCACAAGCAGAAGCTGCCCTACCTGCCGGCTCAGCGCGAGCTCAGTGCGCGCAGGCTCGCGAGCGTCGCGAGCGCTGGCTCCTCCGATCCCGAGACCGACGGCTGCAAGAGTCGCCGCCAGCAGAACGCTAGCTCGTCTCATCCTCGACGCGTTCGCCGGGGCGCTCTCCGGCTCGGCTCTGACCGCCGTGGCGTGTGGAACTTCGTCAGCTCAAGCCGACTGTGGCTGTCTGGGGTCCGCAAGAACGTTGTCCATCCGCTGAATCGTCATAGCCCGGGAGCATAGGGTCGCTCCGATCGAGGGGGACAAGCGAAGTACGGAAGGAGAGGAGATGACGGAGTTGAAGGGCTTCGCCGTCGGGCCCGACGAGAGGGCGATCATCCGCAGCCCGGTCGGGGGCGACCTGACGTTCCTCGTCACAACCGAGCAGTCGAACGGAACGTTCCTCGCCGTGGAGACCATCGCGCCTCCAGGAGAGGGTCCGCCGCTTCACACTCATACCCGCGAGGAGGAGACGATCTACGTCGTCTCGGGCGACTTCCGCTTTCAGGTCGGCGATGACGTAAGTGACGCGCCCGCCGGCTCGTTCGCCTTCGTCCCGCGCGGTGTCGCACACACCTGGCAGAACATGGGCGACGAAAGCGGCACGCTGCTCGTCACCTTCGTGCCGGCGGGTATGGAAGGCTTCTTCGAGCGCCTCTCCCGAATGCAGGAATTCGATCTCGAGGAGTTCCGCGCAGCCGCGGCCGAGCAGGGCACGGACGTCGTGGGGCCGCCACTGGCGGTATCCCACCCGCTCTGAGCTGGTACGAGCTCCTCACGAGCTCGAACCGTCAGGACGCCTGCGGTACAGGAACTGCCGTTTCGGCCTCCCCTAGCGAACGCGGAGCAGTGCCACGCGGACGACGGAGCGCCTTCCGCTGGAGTAAAACGCGTACGCAGCGAAGCCTTCAGAGCTGAGGCCGCCCGCCGGTGTCGAGTCGAGGGAGACGCCGCGCTCGAACGAGCCGAGCCGAGCGGGCAGGCGGATCGAGGCGACGCGGCGGAGGTTGCGTCCGCGGGAGTCGCTGCGGGCCGTTCCGATCGTGTAGCCCGTCTGGCTCGCGTCGGCGTAGTACGCGAACGAGATCCGCCCTTCGTCGTCGCGCGCGTCGATCACGCCGCCGCAGTTCCCCCATTGGCATCTCAACCGCTGAGGCAGACGAATGGTCGTCACCGCCCGTTCGCTCGGTGCCCACGAGCCACGGGACAGCCGGCGACCAAGGCCTCCTTCGATGACGACGCGGCAGACGTCACTGCAGAGGAGCGCGCGGATCTTCACGAAGCCCCGGTAGCCGGGAGCCGCGCGCGGCTGCCCTCGGGGCTTGAGCGTCGTTGGATCGAGCTCGACCATCCGAGCCTCCGATCTCGGCCCGGCCCGGCCGGATGCCCACGCCAGCCAGAGGCGCCCGCTTCGATCGACTCCCAGGAGGGCAAGCGCGCCGGTGCTCGCCGGAAGCGACCCCAGACCGACGACCTTCCCGCCGGGATCGCAACAGACGGCCAAGACGGGAACGAACTGGTTGCCAGAGCTCGTAACCCCCGTCAGCCGAACCACCCGGTCCGAGAGCTGGACTGCCTCCGAGCCCGTCGAGGACCGTCGTGGCGGGGCCCCGCCGAGCGCAACGGGCGGGCCGACCTCGCCGCTCGCCAGCAGCCTGACGGCAACCGCGGCAACATCGGCCGTCCTCGCGGAGTTTGCGAACCGGAGGTCTCCGTCGAAGCCTCGAATCAGCGCCCAGCTCCCACGGCCCAGGCCGACGCTGACGGTCTTCCAGCCGACGAGCCGCCCACCCGCCTGTCTTGCGCTCGTGGCGGTGTATCCGCCGGTGTCGGTCGGACGTAGGAACCACACTCTGCCCGCCGACAGGAGCACCGTGCTGTGGTGGGTTCGCGCGGTGGGAACCTCGATCCAGCGGGCCCGAGGCGTCGCGCCGGCGGCGACGGTCGCCACGATCGCCGCTCCCGCTACTCCGGCCAGGACGCTGTAAAGCTTCACGCCTGCGCTCGACCTTACGCCAATGTCGAGGTCTGCTCAAACCTCGCCGAGTTGATCGTGCTCGGCAGGAACTCGGCGATTGCGTCAGCCGCCGGGGTGATGAGTCTCGCGTCGTCGTAGAAGTCGATCTGGCCCTGCGACTCGAGCCAGAGCTCACGCTTGGGCGAACTGACCGCCTCGTAGAAAGCGCGGGCGAGATCGGGCGTCAGCGCGGTTTCCGAGTGGACGATCAGCACCGGAACGTCGATCACGTCCGCCGCGCCTCGCGCGTCGAAGGGAAGGCTGTGGGCGAGCGACTGCACCGCATAGCCGTTCACGTAGTTGGGCACCTGGCCGCGCGGTGTCCCGTAGAACTCATATGCCTCGCGTAGCGGCATGGCGACATCGCCACCGTCAGGCCCGACCGCCGGAATGGTTTCGGCCTCGCCGGTCTCGCGCCAGCGAGCTTCGGCAGCGCGGCCCCGTTCGAGCTTCTCCTGATATGCCGGTCCCATCCGGTTCTGGGTCTTGGCGTTGTCGGTGTAGACACCGGCCACACCGGCGAACGCGCGAAATCGCGGGTCTTCTGCGACCGAACGCACCATCGGTCCCGCCCCGAAACAGACTCCGAGGCCGAACAGTGGGAGGCCCCTGAGGCGCTCGTCGGCGAGGAGCGCCGTCGCTCCATTCCTGATGTCCTCGATGTGGGCATCCGGATTCTCAAACTGCCGCGGCTGCCCTTCGCTCTCCCCGAAGGAGCGGTAATCGAATGCAAGCGCGGCATACCCTCGCTCGGCCATCGCCTCCGCGTAGGTGCCGGATGCTTGTTCCTTGACCGAGGTCAGGGGGCCGACTGCCACGACCACGCCGGCCGGATCTGCATCCTCCGGCAGGAAGAGGTTGCCCACCAGGGTCTCGCCTTCGCTTTCGAACGTGAATCGCGTCTTCATCGCTCGTCCCATGTTCCTCCAACTCCTCTCCTATGCATGCTCAGCGAGCCACTCCAGTGCCGACTCGCCTAGGTTCAGGATCGAAATGTGCCCCTCGGTCCTACGACACCAGCGGATGCCAAGCCGTTCGGCGTTCCGTGATGCCAGAAGACCACGAACCGTTCGCGGGCGCTCGCGCCTGTGTTGTAGACGTGAAGCGTGCGACCGCGCACCTCGAGATCGAGATCGGTCACCATCCGATCTCTTCAACGATTCTCTTAGTCGTCGCCTTCCGGGCTTCCACCGGGGCCGGAGACGAATGCGCGGAAGGACTTTAGGCTCGGTCGCTCTATAGTCGGGCATGGGTCGCGGGGCTGCGGGCGTCATCCTTGCCCTGTTCGCCGGGGCGGCTCCCGCGAACGCTGCACCGCCCGCCGTCACGATCTCCGCCAGCCCAGCTTCAGGTGCAGCGCCGCTCACGGTGACATTCCAGGCGCACGGAGATGCCGTCTCGTACCACTGGCAGCTCGGCAACGGCGAGACGGCGGAAGGGCCGACTGCGAGGACGACGTACGCCCCCGGGTTGTGGACTGCGACCGTCACCGCGACAGCCACCGACGGCACGACGGCGCAGGCGACCTTCGTCGTACGCTCCGTGGCGATCACGCTGCGGCCGGCGCCGGAGAGCCGTTACGGGAAACCGGCGCTCTTCCGCGGCAGCGTCGTCCCGGCCCTAGCTGGGGAGCCCGTCGCGCTGTATGTGGGCGGACGCCGGGTCGCCGCGGCGCGCGCGGCCCCGGACGGCACATTCCGGCTGCGTTTGCGACAAGTACGCGGGCCTGGCTCGTACGAGGCGCGGACGCCCGTCGCGTCGTCGATACCGGTCCTCCTGAAAGTGCATCCGCTGCTGCAGACGTCGTTCGTGGGTACTCGCGCCGTCGGCGCCCGGCTCGTCGCACACGTGCGGCCAGCGGCCGCTGGAAGGCTCGTTATCCGCGTGTACCGCGGCGACAAGCTCGTGCGCCAGGTGCATGCCGCCGGAGCAGCCAAGTTCGCCGTTGCGACCGGCCGCGTCGCCAGCTACCGCGCTGTCGTTCGGGTGAGACCGGCCCAGGGCTGGTTCGGAGCTGTACACGTCCTGCGCCCTACGGTCGTCAGCGCGCACCGCGCGCTCGGCTTGCGGGACGCGACCGGCGACGCGCTCGTGCTCCAGTACTACGCTGGGCTCGGGTACCGCGTCCAGCCGTTGTCGAGCTTCGTGGCGCTGAACTGGAACGTTTCCCGTCAGCGGCCTAACGTCGCGCGGCGGCTCGCTGCGGCGCTGCTTGGACGCGCCGTCCGCAACGGCGACGCCCTCTACTGGCAGTACGACTTCCCCTACCACGGCAGCCCGGTGCCGTGGACGTCGGGTTTCGCGCAGGCGGTGGCCGCGCAGGCGCTCGCTCGAGCCGGTGCCATGCTCCGGGAGCCCTTGCTCAGCGCCGCCGCGGCCGCGTCGTTTCAGGGACTCCGCCGGACGCTGCTGATCCCGGTCGCGGGCGGCTCGTGGATTCGCGAGTACAGCTTTACGGGGCAGGTCATCCTCAACGCCCAGCTTCAATCGATCATCTCGCTCGAGTCCTACGCCGTAGTCGCGAAGAGCGCCGCCGCGCGGCGCGTCGCGAATGATCTGATCGTCGCAACACGGAGGTTGCTGCCGCGCTTCGATTTGGGTTGCTGGGCGCGCTACCAGCTCGGAGGTCCCGCCGCCAGCGTCGGCTATCAGAGCTACCACGTTGACCTGCTGCGCCAGCTCGCCGCGACCCACGCCGAGCCGATCTGGCGCAACACCTACGTACGCTGGCGCCGCTGTTTGCCGTAACACAACATTGCTCGTGCGTGTCGCCGAGCGCTTTGCCGAGGTCGCCGAGGCGTCAGACTTGCCTCGACTCGTTAGCATGCTACTGTTTGATCGATAGCTTGCTAATGACTGGAGGTTAACGATGACTGTCAGCGCAGAGCAGAGCCAGGCTCCGTTGCGGCTGAGCCCGGCCCCGAAGCCAAGGTTCGGAGGCGTCCTGTGGCGAGTCGCGCGCGCCCTGAACCCGATCATGTTGCCCCTGGCCGGGAAACGCTGGAATCCGATCTTCGCCGTCGCCCAGCACCGCGGCCGCAAGAGCGGGCGGCAGTACGTCACGCCGGTGGCGGCCCGCCGCGTCGATAACGGGTTCGTGATCTCACTCGCTTTCGGCGCACAAGTCGGGTGGTATCGCAATTTCGTTGCCGCCCCGGGAGGGACGATCCGCTGGCGCGGCTGTGCCTACCCAGTGGGAGCGCCCGAACGGATCGACGTGGCGACCGCCCTGCCCGCGTTCATGCTCATCCAGCGCCTTGCGCTCCGGATCGCGCGCGTCGACGGTTACGTGCGCGTGCGCGATACCGAGCCGCGTGGCGCATGAGTCGGTGGTCCGTCCGTTTCGGTTGGTCGGGCAGCGAGGAGACCGTCGATCCGGACGCGCAGGAGTTCGTGATCGCCGAGAGCCTCGGCTACCTCGTCAACCGGGCGGCCCGCTCAATGGCGCACCAGCTGGCACAGGAGCTGCGACCGGCGGGAGTCGGCATCGGTCAGTGGGCGGTGCTGCTGTTCCTCTGGGCGCGCGACGGCATGAGCCAGGCTGAGCTGTCGCGGGTCGTTGCGATCGAGCCGCCCACCATGGTCCGCACGATCGATCGCATGGTCCGCGACGGGCTCGTCACGCGCGTTCCCGATCCGGACGACGGCCGACTCACCCGGATCTACCTGACCGAGCGTGGTCGATCGCTGCGAGACGAGCTCATCCCGAAGGCGATCGCGGTCAACGCGGCCACCCTGGGACGGCTGACTCCCGCTGAAGGCCGAACCCTGGAGCGATTGCTCGGCAAGCTCGTCAGCCAGCCCTGACGCTACCTGCGCTCTCCCTCTGACGGCTCAGAGATCGCCTCGACGAGCTCACCAGTCTTCTTCTCGTTCTCGCTGCGGGCGATGTCGGCCTGGGCAACGATGCCGACGAGCCTGCCGTTCTCGACAACGGGGAGCCGCCGAACTTGGTGGCGGGCCATGAGTTGGAGCGCGTCTGCCAGATCTTCGTCGGGCTTAACGCTGACGAGGTCCCGTGAGTAGACGTCCCCCACCGACGTCGTCTTAGGGTCTGCGGCCTCGGCGACCACCCTCGTCGTGATGTCTCGGTCAGTGATCATCCCGACAAGCTGCTCGTCCTCGGTGATCGGGAGCGAGCCGATGTGCTCCTCTCGCATCAGTCGCGCGGCCTCGACGACCGACGCCGATGCTGCGAGCGAGCGGGGGTTGTCGGTCATCGTGTCGCGAACGCTCTTCGCCATGGTGCCTCCTCTCGTCGTCCTTGTGCGATCTTAGTCCTGAACGCGCATGAACAAGCCGCGCATCTTCCTCGGGTCGTCGGGCAAGCAGGCAAAACTGCTCGAGGCGATCACGCGCGGCCTCGCGGACGTCGCCGACGTCGAGCCCTGGACGACCACGTTCAATCCGGGGCGGTCCACTCTCGACCGGCTCGTCGAGCTCTCCCAGGAGGTCGATTTCGCCGCGTTCGTGTTTGCTCAGGACGACTGGACTGAGACCGACGCGTCCGAGTCCGGCCAAGCGTCGCCGCGCGACAACGTGGTGTTCGAAGCCGGGCTCTTTGGCGGCGCGCTCGGCATTCGGCGCACGTTCATCCTCCACGCGGAGGGTTCGAAGCTGCCGAGCGACCTGCTCGGGCTGACCGCCGTGCGTTACGACCCGGCCGCCGGCACGGCGGAGGTCCGCGCCATCAACCAGAAGCTCCGCAAGGCGATCGAGACCGAGGGTCGCCGCGGCGCGATCGAGGGGTTGTGGTGGCAGCTCTCGCTCACCGTCCTGAGCGAGGACGAACCGTCAGCGGTGAGCCTCCTGCGCATCTCGCGGGACCGCGACGGCCTCCTAAGCGTGAACGGCCGGGCCTGGCAGGAGGACGGCAGGCTGTCGAACCGCTATTGGAGCGAGGCGGCGAAGGAGCGCAGGGATCCGGCCGGCGTCTTGTACTTCTGGAAGGGCGAGCGCCCTCGGGACCCGAATGCCCCGCAGCTCGAGGGCAGCGGCGAGATCACCGTGGAGTCCGCCGACCGCGCCACCGGGTACTGGACGACACGGTCCGATCGCGACCCCGGACTGAATGCCCGAATCTCCGGCGTCTACCTTCGTGCCGACCCCTCAGACCTCGAGGTGCTGGAGAGCGGGAGCGAGGGCGAGCGGGCCGAGCTCATCGGGCAGCGCCTCCGGGAGTGGCAGTCGGCCGCGAATACATTCTGAGAACGACCGCTTAGGCGAGTGGAACCAACCGCTGGGCTCAGCTCACCGCTTTCTTCACGAGCTTGACGATCCTCGCTTCTTCGGTGGCAGTGAGCTTCGTCAGCGCGAACGAGGCCGGCCACATGTTGCCTTCGTCGAGGTTCGCGGCGTCGTTGAAGCCGAGCGTTGCGTACCTCGACTTGAACTTCGACGCAGCGGTGAAGTAGCAGACGACCTTGCCGTCCTTGGCATATGCGGGCATCCCGTACCAGGTCTTTGGGGAGAGGTCTGGCGCGCTGGCCTTGACGATTTCATGGAGCCGCTCAGCCATGACGCGATCCGGTTCCGGCATCTCGGCGATCTTCGCGAGCACGTCGCCTTCCCCGTCTGCCTTCTTGGCGCGCGAGCCCCTGCGCGTTTCCGCCTTCAGCTCTTGGGCGCGCTCCTTCATCGCGGCTCGTTCCTCGGCCGTGAATCCCTTGCTGGACTTCTTAGTTGCGCTCATCGTCTCCTCCTGATTCGTGGTATGCACAAATCGTTTCTATCACAAATGATTTGTGATGTCTAGTATGATGAAGCTGATGCCTCCGGATTCCTCCGCCGAGCTCGAGGTCGCCGAATTCGCCGGCCAATTGTTCTTCCGGCTCTGGCGAGCCTCGCATACCCGGACCGCCGCCGCGCTGCAATCGATCGGCCTGACTCCGCCGCTCTTCGCCGTCCTCAACTACCTGCAGGCGAGCGAGGGCGCTATCCAGCAGAAGATCGGCTCGGCGATGGGGATCGACCCGAGCACGATGGTCTCGTTGGTCGACCAGCTCGAGGGCGCCGGGCTTGCCCAACGGCGGCCGCTTCCCCACGATCGCCGTGCCCGCGAAGTCGTGCTCACGCCGAAGGGGCGGCGGACTCTGGAAAAGGCACGGGAGCTGGCGAAGCAGGTCGAAAACGATGTCCTTCAGGGCCTGTCGTCCGCCGAGCGTCGCCAGCTGGTGGCGCTGCTTCGTAAGGCGTTCGAGGCCGCGCCGCCGCAGCCGCCCTGGAGCTCAGAGGAGGGCGCCGAAAAGGTCGGGCCATAATCGACGCATGGCGGACTACACGCTCAAGAATCTGAAAGAGGACGTCGAGGACTCGGCCGTTCAGTTCGGCCTGTCGCCCTCGCTCGAGGCGCGGTTCGCCCGCGACGCGCTCGAGCTCGAAAACTCCGGCGTCAGCTACCTGCGGCTCGCGCCGGGGCAGCGCGTGCCCTGGGGCCACACGCACAAGCAGCAGGAGGAGGTCTACGTCGTCGTCGGCGGCTCCGGACGCATCAAGCTCGACGACGAGGTGGTCGACCTCCGTCGTTGGGACGCGATGCGGATCGGGAAGGAGACGATGCGCGACGTCGAGGCGGGCGACGACGGCATCGAGCTCATCCTCATCGGCGCCCCGAACGCCGGCCCCGGCGACGCGGAGCTCGAGCAAGGGTGGTGGACGGACTAGGGCCGCGGGTCAGTCCTCGGCCTCCAGGACGTCGCGCAGCTTCGCGGCAAATGCGTCCGGCTCCCCCGGCCAGCCGTACTCGCCGCCGAGAAAGCCACCGTGGTGGCTCGGGAAGATCACCGACTCGGTCCCGAGCCGCTCGGCGACCGCGTGGGCGCCTCGATTCGCCATCTCGCCTTCCGACTCCGCGCCCGCTGCGATCACGATTCGCGTCGAGGCCGCTTCGAGCGCGCCGAAGTCCGGCTCGTAGTGCGTTCCGTTGACGATGTTTTGGCCCAGCATGACGTCCGTCCGCGACCCGTCGTCCTCAGTCGGCAGGCCGAACGTCGAGGGGTCCGGAGCGGGCTGCTCAGCAATGTCGTCGGGGAACGGGCCGCGGTGGCCCGTGATGGCCATGAAGTGCGCCATACCGGCGCCGAACCCACCTCGCTGGTAGGAATCGCTGATCGCCCGAACTGCCGCCTTCGCGTTCTCCGCATCCGGAAGGACCGACGCAAGCGGTGGCTCATGCGCCACGAGCTTTCGAACATCCTCGGGGTGCTTTGCCACGAGCGCCAGGGCGTTCACCGCGCCACCGCTGCTCGCGAAGAGATCCACCGGCCCGCCGACCTCCTGGATGATCCGATGCAGGTCGTCGGCGTGCTCGTCCGGGTTCGACTCGGTGGACGGGTCCGCCTTGCTGCTGCGCTCGGCGCCCCGCGGGTCGTAGGTGATGATCGTGCGGTCGGGAAAGTGGCTCGCCAGCGAGCCGAACCCGGCCGCGCCCATCGGTGAGCCGATGAGGAAAAGCGGGATGTCGTCTCCGCTGCCCGGTCGCACGTCATAGGTGAGCGTTGCGCCGGGCGCCTCGAGGGAGCTGGTCGTCGGTTGGGTCAGCGCCATCAGGGGTCTCCTTGCTCGTTTGCGCCAGTCCGATAGTGAGACTGCGCAGGACGCGAGAACTCATCGGCAGCCCGGGACGCGCTCGATGAGTTCGGCTCCCGCCCCGCGTCTAACTTCCTGCCACCTTCGGGAGGAGGATCCATGACCGGAACGGCCCACACGTCAGGTCGAGCAGTCCGTCGCTCGCGCCCGAGACGCGTGTCGGCAAACGGAGTCGATCTCTGCGTCCAGACGTTCGGCCATCCCGGCGACCCGCCGATCCTCCTGATCGGCGGAGCGGAGATGTCGATGGACTGGTGGGAGGACGACTTCTGCGAGCTCCTCGCAGCAGGGCCCAGGTTCGTCATTCGATACGACCTCCGCGACACGGGGCAGTCGGTGAGCTACCCGCCCGGATCTCCAGAGTACGACGGGACCGACCTCGTCCTCGACGCGCTCGGCGTGCTCGACGCACTCGACGTCGTGCGAGCCCACCTCGTCGGCATCTCGATGGGCGCCGGGATCGCCCAGCATCTGGCAATCGAGCACCCGGGCCGGGTGGCGACGCTGACGCTGATCTCGGGCAGCCCAGTGGGGTCGCGACCCGCCGGCGCACGGAAGTTGCCGTCGATGTCGGAGAAGCTGGCTTCACACTTCGCCGAGCCCACGCCCGAGCCGGACTGGTCCGACCGTGAGGCGGTGATCGACTACATCATCGAAGGGCTTCGACCGTACGCAGGCTCACTGCCGGTCGACAAAGAGCGAGAGCGAACCCTCATCGCGGGTGTCGTCGACCGCACGGTCAGCATCGCTTCGAGCATGAAGAACCACTGGGTCATGGAGAGCGGCGAGCCCGTGAAGGGGCGACTCGCCGACGTGAGCGCGCCGGCCCTTGTGCTTCACGGAACCGAGGACCCGCTCTTCCCGTACGCACACGGCGAGGCGCTTGCCGACGAGCTCCCGGACGCCCGGCTGCTGCTGCTCGAAGGAGTCGGCCACGAGGTTCCGCCCCGCCCAGTCTGGAACCAAGTGGTAGCTGCGATCCTGGAGCACACTGCGCCTGCAGATTGACATGTGACCATAGGGTCACATATGATTCGTCGAGTGACCCCTGACGACCGCGTCTTCAAGGCACTCGCCGACCCGACGCGCCGGTTTTTGCTCGACCTGCTTTTCGAACGTGACGGCCGCGCGCTCACCGAGCTCGAGTCCGAGCTGGAGATGACGCGCTTCGGTGCCATGAAGCACTTGCGCGTGCTGGAGGACGCGGGGCTCGTAGTCACCCGCCGGGCGGGCCGGGAGAAGCTGCACTTCCTGAACCCGGTGCCGATCCGGCTGATCCACGACCGCTGGATCGACAAGTACCGCGAGCGTCGCGTCTCGGCGCTCGCTGAGCTCAAGGCCCAACTGGAGGAGACGGCATGACAACGACGACCGAGCTCGCGACGCAGGTCTACCAGGTGTTCATTCGCGCGACCCCGGAGGCGATCTGGGAGGCGATCACCAGGCCGGAGTTCACGGAGCGCTACTTCCACGGCTCGAGAGTCGAGATCACGCCGGCCGGCCGCCGCTCGATTGGGCCGGACGGCGAGGTCAGGGGCGACTCGCCGGTTTTCGAGTTCGACC
>Ga0081538_10005380_pt1 | contig 11508 bp, 11 predicted proteins | sample TabmetS5T2R1_FD_71022 | JGI IMG/M metagenome (GOLD analysis project Ga0081538, IMG submission 71022) | Tabebuia heterophylla rhizosphere microbial communities from the University of Puerto Rico - S5T2R1 | ecosystem: Host-associated > Plants > Roots > Rhizosphere ... | reverse complement strand
CGCGCGCCGCCTGCGCGCGCGGCCGGCGGTCCGGACGCTGGCGGCAAGCCTGGCCGAGCTCGGCGAGGCCGCCGACCGCCGCCTCAGCCGGCGGCAGGCCGAGCAGCTCGGCAACGAGGGCCTCACCCGCCGCGAGCTCGACGTCCTGCGCCTCCTGGCGGTCGGCAGGACGAACCGCGAGATCGCCGCCGAGCTGTTCGTCAGCCCGCGCACCGTCGACATGCACGTCCGCAACCTGCTGCGCAAGCTCGACTGCCGGTCGCGGGCCGACGCGGCGCGGCGGGCGAGCGAGCTCGGCCTGCTCGGCGACGCCGTGACAGCGAAGCGGTAGCGGCACCGGAAAATACGGTGACTCCGCTGATGCTCGTCGCGCAGCCGGGACGTAGGGTCGCCGGATGGCTTACGAACAGCTCAAGCAGAAGCAGAGCGTCATGTGGGGCACCGGCCCCTACCAGCGCGTCACCGAGACGATCACGGACATCCACGCGCACGTGATCGAACGGCTGGCGCCGCAGCCCGGTACGCGCTGGCTCGACCTCGCGTGCGGCACGGGCGCCGTCGCGGAGCGCGCGGCCGAGCGCGGCGCGGCGGTCACCGGCGTCGACCTCGCGCCGGCGTTGATCGCGACCGCGGCCGAACGCGCGGCCGAGCGCGGGCTCGAGATCGACTACCGCGTCGGCGACTGCGAGCGGCTCGAGCTCGAAGCTGCGAGCTTCGATGCCGTGTCGTCGACATGCGGGATCATGTTCGCGCCCGACCACGAGGCCGCCGCGCGCGAGCTGGCGCGCGTGACGCGTCCCGGCGGCCGGATCGCGCTCGCGAACTGGACGCCGAGCGGCGGACTGGCGCGGATGTTCAAGATGATGGCGCCGTTCCAGCCGGCACCGCCGCCCAGCAGCCCGTTCGACTGGGGCGACGCGACGCGCGCCCGCGAGCTGCTCGGCGAGTGGTTCGAGCTCGACCTCTCCGAGCACGTGTCGACCGTGCGGCTGCCGTCCGGCGAGGCGTACTGGGAGCTGTTCTCGACCAGCTACGGACCGACGCGGACGCTTGCCGAGTCGCTCGGCGACCGCCGCGAGGAGCTGCACCGCGCGTGGGTGGACTTCTTCGAGTCCAACTACCGCTCGAACGGCGAGATCGCCCACACGCGCGAGTACCTGCTGATCGTCGGCGAGAGGCGATGACCGTGCGCGCCTCCGAGGAGATGGTCCTGGCGGCGTCGCTGCCGCAGCTCGACGCCAGCTCGCTGGTCGACGGCGAGCTGCTCGAGGCCGAGGTCAAGGACATGTACCGTCACGTCGCCCGCGAAGAGCGGGCGCAGGTGCACTTCGAGGTCGGGCGGGCGGTGGCCGAGCAGCTCGGCTACCCCGCCAAGCTCCTCGACGCGATCCCCGCGGCGGCCGCGGCGTCGTTCGCCGGGGTCGGGCACCACCTCGACCTCGCGGCGCTGCGGCGCGGCGAGCGGGTGCTCGACCTCGGCTCCGGGTCGGGCACCGACGCGTTCTGCGCGGCGGTGCTAGTGGGCGGATCGGGCCGCGTCGTCGGCATCGATATCACCGACGCACAGCTCGACAAGGCGCGGCGGCTCGCACAGCGCGACGGGCTCGACCACGTCGAGTTCGTCGAGGCGCACATCGAGGAGCTGCCGTTCGAGGACGCGAGCTTCGACGCCGTGCTCTCGAACGGCGTCGTCAACCTATCGCCGCGCAAGGACCGCGTCTTCGCCGAGGCCGCGCGCGTCCTGCACGCGGGCGGGCGGCTGGCGATCTCCGACATCGTCAGCGGGCGGGCGCTCAAGGAGCGGACCAGGCGCAACGTCGAGCTGTGGGCCGCCTGCATCGCGGGCGCGATCCCGCGGCGCAGCTACGTCGAGGGCATCGAGGCGCAGGGCCTGCGGGTGGAGGACGTGCGCACGAACGACTATCGCTTCATCTCCGAGCGGGCGCTCGACGCCTGCAGCACCTACGAGGTCGAGAGCGTGTCGCTGCTGGCCGTCAAGAACAGCCAGTAGCCACCTCTAGGCCGCGCGCACGTCGAACGAGATCTTGCCCAGGATCCCGTCGTCCGCGTCGCTCAGGTCGAGCACGAGGCTCTCGTCGAAGATGCCGTCGGACGCGTTCGTCTGGTCGCGCCCCTGCCGGTAGGGCGCTCTCGCGTACACTCGCCCGTTCGTCGCCTCGTCGAAGTAGAGCTGCGTCGTGAGGACCGTCCGCCGGTCGACGTGGACCTTGACGTGGATGTGCGGCGTGCGGCCCGGATACCAGCCCGGGTAGATCGTCCGGAACTGCACGATGCCGTCCGCGTTCGTGACCTGGGCACCGCGCAGGTAGCGCTCGCCCTCACCCTCGCCGAAGCCGGAGTAGGTGCCGGACGCGTCGCAGTGCCAGATGTCGACGACCGCGTCGGCCAGCGGCGCGCAGCGCTCGGCCCCGCGCACGCGGATCGCGAGCCGCAGCGGCGTGCCCTCGCGGTCCTCGCGGATGTCGCTGCGGATCGAGTCGACGTCGAAGTAGTACGGGCCCTCCGTCTGCTCGGCCGTGAGCGTGCACGACGACGTGTCGTCGAACAGGCCGGCGGTCGCGCTCAGGGTCGAGCGCGGCTGGGCGGTGGCGGTCGCGCCGCCGCCGCCGTCGTCGTCGCACGCGGCGAGCAGCGATCCGAGCGTGACCGTGCCGAGGCCGGCAAGCGCCTGCCGGCGCGTGACGTTCGGGTTCATGGGCTGCATACTGGGCGCCGCTCGTCCGCGCTGCCTAAGGGCATCCTGGCAGGCTCCTTATCCGTCGCGCGGGCGGGTGCAGCCGCGGCACGAGCGGCGTTACGCGGTTCCGGCGCACGCTCAGCCGAGCAGCGCGCGCACGCGCGGCGCGACCTCCTCGCCGAGGCGTCGGACGAAGCCGAGCCTGTCGGTGTCCGGCACGCCTGCGATCAGCGTCGTGAAGCGCAGCTCGGAGACGATCCGCGCGAGCAGGTCCGGCCACGAGCCGGGCGACCCGTCGAGCTGCGTCAGGTTGACCGCGCGCTCGACGTCCTCCGGCCGCCGCCCGGCGCGCCGCGCCGCCTCGTCGATCGCGCGCTGCATCCGCAGCGCGTCGTCCGGCCCCATGTAGCTGCCGAGGCTAGGGAGCCAGCCGTCGGCGAGCCGGCCCGTGAGCTCCAGCATCCGCGGCCGGTAGGCGCCGAGCCAGATTCCGATCCGGTGCGCCGGCGGCGGCCCGGGGCGCGCGCCGCGCACGCGGTAGTGCTCGCCCGCGGCCGTCACCGAGCGCTCGCCGTCCCAGAACGCGCGCAGGATCGGGATCGCCTCCTCGAGCGCGTCGACCGACTCCCTCGGCGTACGGCGCGGCCCGCCCATCGCCTCGATGCCCTCCCAGAACGCGCCCGCGCCGAGGCCGAGCTCGACGCGGCCGCCGCTGAGCACGTCGAGCGACGCCGCCGCCTTGGCCAGCATCGCCGGCGGGCGCAACGGCAGGTTCGTCACGTCCGGGACGAGCCGGATCCGCTCGGTCCGCCCGGCGACGTACGCGAGCAGCGTCCACGTGTCGAAGAAGCGGCGCTGGTAGGGGTGGTCCTGAACCCCGAGGAGGTCGAGGCCCGCGCGCTCGGCGACGAGCATCAACTCGGTCGTCCCCGCCGGGTCGGTTGCATCGGGCACCGGGAAGATCCCGAGCTTGAACTCCATGCGAGCGGATGGTACATTAGTTGCAGCAACAACTACTTCTGCGGGGACAAGGATGAAGCTAGAGGGGATCCACCACATCACCGCCATCACCGGCGACGCGCCAGGCAACGTCGAGTTCTACGCCGGCGTCCTCGGCCTCCGGCTGGTGAAGAAGACCGTCAACCAGGACGACCCCACCGTCTACCACCTCTTCTACGCCGACGAGCAGGGCTCGCCCGGCGCCGACCTCACGTTCTTCGAGTACCCGGGCGCGCGGCCCGGCCGCGCGGGCGCCGGCATGGTCCACCGGATCGTCTGGCGCGTGGCCTCCGCCGAGGCGCTCGACTTCTGGGAGCAGCGCCTCGCCGCCAATGGCGTCGCGACGCAGCGCACCGACGACGGCACGCTGCGCTTCGCCGACCCCGAGGGCCTCGACCACGAGCTCGTCGTCTCGACCGTGCCCGACGCGCCGCTGATCGCCGACGCGCCCGACGTCCCGCGCGAGCATGCGCTGCAGGGCTTCGACGCGGTCCGCGCCTACACGGGCGACCCCGCCCGCAGCGAAACGCTGCTGCGCGAGACGCTCGGCTTCGATGGCGGCGACGACGGCCGCTGGGAGGTCCGCGGCGACGAGCGCGGCGGCCGCTACGTCTACGACCCCGCGCCGGACGTGCGCCCGCTGCCCGGCGCCGGCACCGTCCACCACGTCGCATTCGCGACGCGGATGGACGAGCAGGACGCCTGGCAGGAGCGGGTCACGCGCGCGGGCGCGCGCGCGACGCCGATAATCGACCGCTTCTACTTCCGCTCGATCTACTTCCGCGAGCCGAGCGGCGTGCTGTTCGAGCTTGCGACGATGGGCCCCGGCTTCGGCGCCGACGAGGACCCCGCGCACCTCGGCGAACGGCTCTCGCTGCCGCCGAAGTTCGAGCGGCTGCGCAGCCAGCTCGAGCGCACGCTGACGCCGCTGCCGGACCCGCGGGCGGCGCGCACCTCGGCCTGAACCATTAGCCAGGTTTGAGGAGTGTCCGCAGGCGGTACCCCCGGTCTGCGGAAAGGAAGTGCATTGCGGAGAGCCGTCTTGCTCTGCGCCGTAGCGATCGGCGTCGGGAGCCTTGGATTGTCGATAGTCGGGGTGGCAGGGGCGCAGCTCCCGCCCGTCGACGCCCCGGACCTGCCGGCACCCGACGTGCCGGCGCCCGACCTGCCGGAGCCCGACCTCCCGGTGCCGGCGCCGCAGGTGCCCGCGCCGCAGGTGCCGGCCCCGCCGGTCCAGGTGCCGAAGCTGCCGGCGCCTTCGCCGCCGCCGGTCAAGGCGCCGCCGGTCAACCCGCCGCCCGTCAAGGCGCCGCCGGTCAAGGCTCCGTCCGTTCCAGCGGCGCCGGCGGCGCCAGATCCGTCCGGTTCGCCCGCCGGGACGGTTCCTCTGCCGCGCACGTCCGGGTCATCGCGTTCGTCGGGTTCCTCGAGCGCGCCGAGCGGCTCGCGCTCCGGCTCCGGCTCCGGCGCCGGCGCGGCGAGCGGCTCGAGCGGCGCCGCGACCGCGGCGTCGCGGGACGGCTCGGCGGCCGCCGGCCGGTCCGGGAAGGCGCCGGCGCGGCGGCGATCCGCGTCGCGGGCCCGGGGCCCGTCCCCAACCGGGAAGGCCGGGCGAACGCGCGCACGGCGCAGCCCCTCCGCCGAGCGCCGCATGCAGCGGACCGTGCGGCGGCTGGCCGGCTGCCTCGACCGGTTGTCGCAGGGCCAGCGCGCGGTGCTCGTGCGGCGCGTGGGCGTCGGCGCGCTGCGGCCGCGCTCGCGCTACTTCGTGGCGCGCCGGCTCGACATCCGGCCGTCGCGCGTCGCGCGGCTCGAGCGCAGCGGCATGCGCAGGCTGCGGGCGGTGTCCCAGAACGGTGGCTGCGGCGGCGAGGCGGCCGCGGTCGCGCCGGCCGGCGCGCCGAGCTTCTCGAGCGCGCAGTCGCATCCGCCCGGGGCCGACGGCGCGGGGGCGAGCGCGCTCGGTATGCACGACGCCGGCACGCGCGAGACAGTTGCGCGCGGCGAGGCCGGCGGGGAGCGCGCGGGCGTCAAGGGCGAGTTCGAGAGCTCAGACGACGACGCCAAGCCCGCGACGATCACGCCCCCGGGAGAGCCCGACGACGGCGCCGATCTGACCTTCCTGCTGCTGCTCCTCGCCGCGTTCGTGTTCGGCTACGCGGTGACGCGCGAGTACTCCTCCGGCGGCAAGCCGACCTGAGCCGCTAGGGCGCCACGCGCTGGCCGGGCCGGCGCAGCCTGAACCAGCGGCGGTCGTACGGCTCGAGCGCCAGCGCGAGCGCGCCGTCCGCCTCGACGTCGTGCTCGCCGAGCAGGTCGACCAGCACGCCCTCGGCGTCGAGCGCCAGCCGCGCCTCGGTCGAGCGGCCGCCGAGATTGTGCACGGCGACGATCGTCGACTCGCCCCAGTCGGCGCGGTGCGCGAACACGGCGGGGTCGTCCTGCGCCAGCAGACTCCACTCGCCCCAGCCGAGCTCCGGGCACTCGCGCCTGCGCCGGATGATCCGCTCCATCCAGTTCAGCAGCGAGCCGGGCTCGCGCCGCTGGCGCGCGACGTTGACCTCGGCGAAGCCGAACGGCCCGTCGTCGGGCAGCGGCCGGCACGGCTCGTCGCCGGTCGTGAAGCCCGCGTGTGGCTCGTCGGACCACTGCATCGGCGCGCGCACCGCGTAGCGGCCCTCAATCGCGAGGTTCTCGGCCATCCCGATCTCCTCGCCGTAGAACAGCACCGGCGTGCCGGGGAGCGAGAACATCAGCGAGTAGACCATCCGCATCCGCCGCTGGTCGCCGCCGAGCATCGCCGGCAGCCGCCGCCGCAGCCCGCGGCCGTACATCTGCATGCCGGGCTCGGGCCCGAACGCGGCGAACACCTCCTGGCGCTCCGCGTCGGACAGCTTGTCCAGCGTCAGCTCGTCGTGGTTGCGCACGAAGTGCGCCCACTGGCAGTCGTCCGGGATCGGCGGCAGCGCCTCGAGCGCCGCGGCCAGCGGGCGCGCGTCCTCGCGCGCTAGCGCCAGGTACATCGCCTGGTTGACGGTGAACGAGAACAGCATGTCGAGCTGCTCGCCGCCGCGCTCGCCGAAGAAGCCGGCGGCCTGGTCGGGCGGCAGGTTGACCTCGCCGAGCAGGATCGACTCGCCACTGCGGCGGCCCATGAAGCGGCGCACGTCGCGCAGCAGCTCGTGCGGATCGGGGATCGTGCCCTCGGGCATCCCGGTCGGCTCGATCAGGAACGGCACCGCGTCGAGCCGGAAGCCGCTCAGGCCTTGCTCGAGCCAGAACCCGGCGACCTGCGCCAGCTCATCGCGCACGGCGGGGTTGGCGACGTTGAGGTCGGGCTGGTGCGAGTAGAAGCGGTGCAGGTACCAGCGCTTCGCCTTGCGGTCGTACGCCCAGTTCGAGTCCTCCTGGTCGGGGAAGACGACGTCGCCGGGCTTCTCCGGCGGCTTCTCGTCGGCCCAGACGTAGAAGTCGTGGAACGGGTTGTCGCGGCCCTTGCGCGCCTCCTGGAACCACGGGTGCTGGTCGGACGTGTGGTTCGGGACGAGGTCGGCGATCACGCGGATGCCGCGGTCGCGCGCGCTGCGCACGACCTCGACGAGGTCGCCGTGCGTGCCGAGCCGCGGGTCGATCCCGTAGAAGTCGGTGATGTCGTAGCCGTCGTCGCGCTGGCGCGAGGGGTAGAACGGCATCAGCCAGATGCAGCTCACGCCCATGCCGGCGAGGTAGTCGATCCGCTCGCTCAGGCCGGGGAGGTCGCCGCAGCCGTCGCCGTCGTCGTCGAGGAACGTCTCGACGTCGAGGCAGTAAACGACCGCGTTCTTCCACCAGACGTCGCTCGTCGCCTTGCGGATCATGCGCGCAGCTCCGGCAGCACGCGCTCGCCGAACGCGTCGATGAACGGGCGCAGGTCCTGGCCGACGTGATGCAGCACGACCTGGTCGAAGCCGAGCGCGGCGAGCTCCTGCAGCCAGGCGGCGTGGCGGCTCGTGTCCGAGGAGATCAGCACGCTCGCGCGCATGTCCTCGGGGCGCACGTGCTTGGCCGCCTCGTCGAACTGCTCGACCGTGTGCAGGTCCCAGCAGAGCGGCGGCGCGAAGACGTTCGTCCGCCACTGATCGTGTGCGATCGCGAGCGCATGGTCGTCGCTCGGCGCCCACGACAGGTGCACCTGCAGGCGGATCGGCTTGCCCTCGCCGCCGCCCTCGCGGAAGGCGGCGATCACGCGCTCGAGCGTTGCGCGCGGCTGGTTGATCGTCACGAGGCCGTCGGCCCACTCGCCGCACAGATAAGCCGTCTCGGCCGACACCGCGGCGCCGATCAGCGCCGGCGGCCGCTGCGGCAGCGTCCACAGCTTCGCCCGGTCGACGCGCACGAGCCCGTCGTGATCGACGACCTCGCCGGCGAGCAGCGCGCGCATCACGTCGACGCACTCGCGCAGGCGCGCGTTCCGAACGCGCTTGGCTGGCCACGGCGCGCCGGTGATGTGCTCGTTCGACGCCTCGCCGGTGCCGAGCGCGACCCACAGGCGATCGGGAAACAGCTCGCTCAGCGTGGCGGCGGCCTGGGCGATTATCGCCGGGTGGTAGCGCTGGCCGGGCGCGTTGACGACGCCCCACGGGAGCGACGTCGCGTGCAGCGCGGCGCCGAGGAACGACCACGCGAACCCGGATTCGCCCTGGCGCTCGCTCCAAGGCGAGAAGTGGTCCGACGACATCGCCGCCTCGAAGCCGGCCGCCTCCGCCTCGACGGCGTGCGCCAGCAACCGGCTCGGCGGGATCTGCTCGTGCGAGCAGTGCAGGCCGATCAGCGGTGGCATTGCGCCCTCCGTACCCGGTCCGCGGCGTTACCACCGGCGCCGGGCGGCAGCCGCGTCAGGTACGTTCGCCGTACGTGGCCGAGCAGCCGGTCTTCTTCTTCGACTACAGCTCGCCCTACGCCTATCTGGCGGCGATGCGGATCGGCGACTTGCTCCCCGAGGCGATCTGGCGACCGATCGTCTTCGGCGCGCTGATCCGGCAGATCGGCAAGGTGCCGTGGTCGCTGCGCCCGGGCCGCGAGGCCGGCATGCGCGAGGTCGAGGAGCGGGCGGCGGAGCGCGGGCTGCCGCCGGTGCGATGGCCCGACGGCTGGCCGGATCGCTCGTACTCGCTGCTGCCGCTGCGCGCGGCGATCGCGGCCGAGGCGCACGGCCGCCTGCGGCCGTTCAGCACCGAGGTCTTCCGGCTGATGTACGTCGAGGGGCGCACGCTCACAGCGCCCGAGCCGGTGCTCGCCGCGGCGGCGGCCGCGGGCCTGAACCGAGAGGCGGTGGCCGTCCGCCTGGAGAACCCCGACATCAAGGCGCGCCTGCGCCGCTACACCGACGACGCGATCGCGCGCGGCGTGACCGGTATCCCGACCGTCGCGGTCGGCGGCGCGCTGTTCTGGGGCGACGACCTGCTCGAGGCCGCCGCCTGCGCTGGGGTCTGACGTCACCGGCCGGGCAGCACCGCCTGCGGCGTCTCGCGCTCCGGTTCGCGCTCGAAGCGGCCGCCGAACCGCTCACCCGCGTGCACGTCCTCGCCGCGCAGCGCGCGGTCGGTCGCCTCCTCGACGATCCACGGCTCGCGCAGCACTTGCCCGAAGCGCTCGTTGTCGCGCTCCCCCTGCCAGCCCGCGATCACCATCGTCGCGACGCCGTTGCCGATGCAGTTGGTCAGCGCGCGGCCCTCGCTCATGATGCGGTCGATGCCGACCACGAGCGCGATCCCGACGGCGATCGCCTCAGCCCCAGCATCACGAACACGAAGAACGCGCACGTCGCCCAGGACGTGACCATCAGCAGGCCGAGGTTCGCGAGCGACGCGGAGCCGAAGACCGCGACCGTGTAGGCCATGCCGCCGAATGCGCCGATCGGCGCCGCCCACATGATCAGGCGGATGACGCCGAAGATGATCCGGCCGAGCACCTCGACGACCGCGACGACGCGTTCGCGCTCGCGGTCGGCGAGGAACGAGATCGCGGCCGCGACGACGATGCCGAGCACCAGGATGCGCAGGATCTCGTTCTCGACGAACGGCTCGACGAACGAGCCCGGCAGCAGGCTGTCGGTGATGAAGCCGACCAGCCCGCCCTCCTCGGCGCCGCCGGCCTCGTTGATCTGCTCCTCCGCGTCGGCCCGCGCCGCGTCGTCGGGCGAGCCGCTGAAGCCGCTGCCCGGCGCCCACGATGTTGCCGACGAGCAGGCCGAGGCCGAGCGCCACGATCGTCATGCCGAAGAAGTAGGCGAGCGCGCGCAGCGCCAGACCGCCGGCGCGCGCGAGGTTGCCGATCGAGGCGATCCCGATCACGACCGTGACGAAGATGACCGGGCCCGTGACCGCCTGGATCACCTGGATGAACGCCTCCGCGAGCCACTTCGCCTTCTCCGCGCTCGCGGGAGCGACCAGGCCGAACACCACGCCGGCGACGATCGCGATCACCACCCAGAACCAGAGCTGCGTGTAGCGGCTGAGGCGCAGGCGATCATCCGCGGCCGCGGCGGCCGGCGACGTCATCTGCTCCCTCCCTTGTTACCTCGTGAACCCCGTGACGCGACTGTTACCCGGCCGCGCCTGGCACGATGCGCGGCCGTGCCCTCCTCCCGCCGCCCCGTCGAGCGCCTCTCCGCCGCGCAGGCGCGCCGCGTCGCGCTCGCGGCACAGGGGTTCGCCGATCCGCAGCCGTCGGGCGCGCCGACCGGCTGGGCGGTGCGGCGGCTGTTCGACCGCGTCGGGCTGGTGCAGATCGACTCGGTCAACGTGCTCCAGCGCGCGCACTACCTACCGCTGTTCAGCCGCGTCGGCCCGTACGACACGGACCTGCTCGACCGCGCCGCTCACCGCGCGCCGCGGCGGCTGTTCGAATACTGGGGCCACGAGGCTTCGCTGTTGCCGGTCGCGCTGCAGCCGGCGCTGCGCTGGCGCATGGACCGTGCGGCTCACGAGGCCTGGGGCGGCATGCGGCGGGTCCACCGCGATCGCCCGGAGCTGGTCGAGCAGGTGCTCGAGGAGGTGCGGGCGAGCGGGCCCGTCGCGGCGAGCGAGGTGCTCGAGCACGAGAAGCCCAAGCGCACCGGCCCGTGGTGGGACTGGAGCGACGTCAAGCGCGCGTTCGAGTTCCTGTTCTGGAGCGGGCGCATCACGTCAGCGCGGCGGCGCGGGTTCGAGCGCCTCTACGACCTGCCCGAGCGCGTGCTGCCGGCGGATGTGATGGCGACGCCGACGCCGCCGGTCGCGGACGCGCAGCGCGAGCTCGTGCGCGTGGCCGCCCGCTCGCTCGGCGTCGCGGCGGAGCGTGACCTGCGCGACTACTTCCGGCTCGACCTGACCGACGCGCGGGCGCGGGTCGCCGAGCTCGTCGAGGCGGGGGAGCTGTGGCCGGTCGAGGTCGAGGGCTGGCGCACGCCCGCGTACCTCGATCCCGCCGCACGGCTGCCGCGGCGGGTGTCGGCGCGTGCGCTGGTCGGCCCGTTCGACTCGCTGATCTGGGAGCGGGCGCGGGTCGAGCGGCTGTTCCGCTTCCGCTACCGGATCGAGATCTACGTCCCCGCGCCCAAGCGCGTGCACGGCTACTACGTGCTGCCGTTCCTGCTCGGCGACCGGCTCGTGGCGCGCGTGGACCTCAAGGCCGACCGCCAGGGCGGCGCGCTGCGCGTGCAGGCGGCCTTCGCGGAGCCGGATGCGCCGCGCGAGACGGCCGCCGCGCTGCGCGCCGAGCTCGAGTCGATGGCGGGCTGGCTCGAGCTCGAGGGGGTCCGCGCGGCGGCGCGCGGGGGGCCCCCCCCCCGC
>Ga0081538_10005379_pt1 | contig 11509 bp, 10 predicted proteins | sample TabmetS5T2R1_FD_71022 | JGI IMG/M metagenome (GOLD analysis project Ga0081538, IMG submission 71022) | Tabebuia heterophylla rhizosphere microbial communities from the University of Puerto Rico - S5T2R1 | ecosystem: Host-associated > Plants > Roots > Rhizosphere ... | reverse complement strand
CCTGGCTCTTGCTGCACAACCCCGGAGCACCCCGTGAAACTGTTTGCTCGGCACCTGATCCGCTGGCAGTGGATGGTGGTCGTTCTCCTGGTGGGCGTGACGGGGGTGGCCCTGTCTGGCATGACCCGCCTCAGAGTCGATCCATCGAATGAGCGTCTCTTGCCGCGCCAGGGCGATGACGCCCGGGTCTATCAACGCTTTCTGACGACTTTTGGCAGCGATGAGGACATTCTGGTGGCCTTCCACGATTCCCAGCAGTCCCTCTTAGCGCCCGAAGGGTTGGCTGCCGTACGGCGCTTGACCCAGGCCCTGGCTGAGCTGCCGCACGTGGCCGCGGTCCATAGCCTCACGAACGCCCCGGATATGACCCAGTTGCGCCTGACGCCGTTCGGTATCGCGGTGCCGCGCTTAGTCCCCGATGAGAGCCTGACACCAGAGCAGGTCCAGGCCATCCAACAGAACGCCCAGGTGATTGGCACCCTGCTTGCGCCCGACCTGCACACTGCCGGCATCCTGGTGGTGCCAGAGCACGTTGGCACGTCGGCCAGCGCCCGTGAAGCGTGGCTCACCGCCGTGCGGGCTGTCGCCGCGCAACATGCGCGGCAGGGGCGGCAGACCTATGTGGCTGGCACACCGCTTGAGCGCAGCGATGTGACGCATTATATCCAGCGGGATCAAAAGCGTATTATCCCCCTGGTGTTTCTGGTACTGTTAGGTGTCACCTACAGCATCTACCGGGTCAAACGCTTTGCCGTGCTGTCGCTGTCATGTGTGTTACTGTCCCTCATCTGGACCATGGGGGGTGTGGGTTTCATCGGCATTCCCCTCAACGTGATCACGTCGCTCCTTCCGGCCGTGATCACGGTCGTGAGCGTCTCGGTGGTGATTCACCTCGTCAATCAGTTCATCGACGAGGTGGAGGCCGGGGCCAGCGGCGCTGAGGCCGTCGAGAATGCTGTGGGCCATATCGGCATGGCGTGTTTACTCACGTCCGTGACCAATGCCATGGGGTTCTTTTCTCTCCCCATGATTCAGTCCCCGGCGATTCAGGAATTTGGGCTGTTTGCTGGTCTTGGCGTGCTCCTCGCCTTTGTGGCGACGATGACCTTTGCGCCTTTGGCATTGTTGCGCATCGGACGGGTGCCCCCGACGCGTTGGCTGCACCTCAAAGAGGGGCGTCTCGAAGCACTGCTTGATCAGCTTGCTACCTGGGTGGCAGCGCATCGTCGCGCTGTCTTTCTGGGCGTGGTGGTGCTGCTAGGCGTCATGATCCCCGGCATATGGCAGATTACCGAGGGTACCGATATTGTCCGGGCCCTGAAACAGGATGCGCCCCTGCGGGTGAGCAGTGAGTTTATCGACCAGCACCTCACAGGCGCACACTCCCTCGAATTTCTTGTAGAGGTGCCTGGTGGCGATGATCTCACTTCCCCGGCAACCATTCGGCAAGTCCTGGCCTTTTCGCACTGGTTACGCACCCAGCCTGGGGTCACGGCCGTCTTCAGTCCCTGGGAGCCCTTACGGGGTGTGCCGGCAGAACTCCTGGCAGACGACGACCAATTCAAAGTGTTAACCACGCTGCTACCGCTGGGTTTTCCCCTCGATGCCTGGCTCGATACCAAGAGCAAGACCCTGCGTGTCAGTGCCCGTATCAACTCGATCGATAGCGCGCGTTTCCTGGCGCTGGCTGATAAGGCGCGCCAATGGGCAGCGCAGATGTTTCTGCCGATACAGGTCACCGGGACGAATTACCTGCTGGCCCAGATGGCGCGCGCCCTGGTGCACAACCAGGTCGCCTCTCTGGCCTGCGCCGTGGTGATGATTCTGGGGACCATCACTATCGCCCTGCGCTCCTGGAAGATGGGTGTCGTGGCGGCTATTCCGAATCTGCTGCCAACCGTCATGATTTTCGGCCTGATGGGCTGGCTGGGTATTGAGCTTTCTGCTGCCACCACGATGATTGCCAGCGTAGCCCTGGGGCTGTTTGTCGATGATACGATTCATCTGCTCTATCTGTACCGGCAGGAAAAAAAGACTGGTCGCAGGACATTTGACGCCATCGAGTACGCTTTACACCATGCCGGGCGTGCGGTCATCTTTACCTCGTTGATCCTCACGCTCGGTTTTTGGGCTGGATTGCTGGGCAGTTTTAAGCCTACTATCCATTTCTCGTTTCTCATGGGCCTCACCATGCTCTTTTCTGTAGTCACGGAACTGCTAGTGACCCCAGCGGCGGTGCTGACAGTAGAAGGAAAGACGTGAGATGATATATCGTGCACAGCCGGTGCCCATCAAGGGCGTCATCTTTGACTACGGCCGCGTGCTTGCCTGGACCCAGCACCAGGAACCCCGCGCTGCCTGGGAGCGCCGGCTCGGCCTGGCGCCCGGGGCATTGACCCGGGCCGTCCACAACGAGCACTCCTGGATTGCGGCCCAGCGTGGGACTATCAGTATCGACGCCCATTGGCAGGAGGTCAGTGCGGCGCTGCGTTTGACGCCTGAAGATACGACCGCCCTCCGCGCCGCGTTCTATGCCGGGGATGTGCTCAATGTGGAGCTCGTGGCCTGCATCGATCGCTTACGTACCACTGGCCTGCGCCTCGGCCTGTTGAGCAATTTTAGCGCTGACCTGCGTGCTATGCTGGCCCAGCAAGACCTCCTACGGCGCTTCGATGCGCTAGCGATCTCGGCGGAGATTGGCATCATGAAACCCGATGCCGCTGCGTATCGGCTTATCCTCGCTATGATGCAGATGGAAGCGCACACGTGTGTCTTTATCGATGACATTCCGGCCAACGTTGAGGCGGCACAGGCTATAGGTCTGCATGGCATCGTCTTTGAGGATAACCCCTCGTGTCTCGCAGCGCTCACACGCTTGCTGGGGATACACCCCGACGCTAGAGGGATTTGGACCCCTTGGGGACAGCATCTCTAGCTAGACCCGTAGGGTGAGCTGGAGAGGTGCAATAGAAACAAGCTTGCGTCGCCGTAGGGGCTTTGCGACAATCACGACGTCTATAGAGCGTAATCGTATCGGAGCCGCGGAGGATGCCATGTACGGATATCACGGACGCATACTGCATGTGAACCTGACCAATGGTCAGACACATATTGCAACATTTGACGAGACATTCGCCCAGACTTATCTGGGTGGCAATGGCTTTGCTATCCGGCTCCTCTATGAGCGTCTGGCCCCTGGCATCGAGGCCCTGTCGCCGGAGAACATGCTGGTGTTTGCCGTTGGCCCGGCCACGGATACGCCTATCCCCGGAGCAACGCGCTGTTTTATCGGGACGAAATCCCCCCTCACCGGCCTGTTTTTCGATAGTACCTTCGGTGGCATGTTCGCAGCCATGCAGAAGCGTGCCGGGTTTGAAGCAATCACGATTACCGGGCGTGCGCCGCAACCGGTGTATCTCCTGGTGCACGAGGATGGCGCCGATATCAAACTGGCGACAGACCTCTGGGGGCAATACACCCGGGAAACTAATCACACCATCCGCGACCGTGAACAGGGTGAGGTGGAAGTCCTCTCCATCGGCCCGGCTGGCGAAAACCTCGTGCGCTTTGCCTGCGCTGTGCACTCCTGGGATAAAAGCCGCGATGGTGTCGCCGGCCGTGGCGGCCTGGGAGCCGTCATGGGTGCCAAGCACCTCAAGGCCGTAGCGGTGACGGGGAACCGCAAAACGACTGTGGCGCATCCCGATGCCATCAAGGCGCTGCTCAATGACATCCGTGAACCGATGAAAGTGGGCACGGCCGGCCTGAAGAATTATGGCACCACCATCCTGGTCAATATTATTAATAAGATCGGTGCCCTGGGCGTGCGTAACCTGCAGACCGAGTATTACGATAAGGCCAATGAGATTTCTGGCGAGACATTTAAAGAGGCCTACTTTGAGAAGGATACAACGTGCTTCCGCTGCCCGGTAGCATGCGGCAAGGATTTTAACGTCACGGATGGTGCATACGCCGGGACGCGGTGGAAGATGCCGGAGTATGAAACGATCTTCGCGCTCGGGTCCATGCTCGACAACACGCACAAAGGTTCCATCGTCAAAGCCAACGAGCTCTGTGATCAATTCGGCATGGACACCATCAGTCTGGGCGTCACGCTCGCCTTTGCCTTTGAGTGTTACGAAAAAGGCCTGTTAACGCAGGACCGTACTGGTCGTGCCCTCGCCTTTGGCGATTATCACACGGTACTCGAGCTGATTGAAGCCACGGCGTATCGCCGTGGTCTGGGCAACCTGCTCGCTGAGGGCTCCGTGCGGCTGGCAGCGCAGCTTGGCCCAGAGGCCAATAAGTATCTCTACGCTGTGAAGGGCCTGGAGATGCCCGCGCACTCGGCCCGAGTGCTGAAGGGCATGAGCATCGGCTACGCCACGGCCACGCGCGGTGGCAGTCACCATGATACCCGGCCCACCCTGCAATACGCCACAGACCACGATAATACGACCCCTGCAGGCAAGCCCGAATTCGCCGTCAAAAACCAGCATTTCACGGCTGTGGGCGATGCTTTGACGCAGTGTCGGTTTGTGAGTGAACGTGGTTTTGGCGGCATGCTCAACGACAACTACCCACGTCTGATCAACTCAGTCACGGGCTGGAATCTCTCCCTGGAGGACGTCGAGCGTATTGGCGAGCGTATCTGGAACCTGGAGCGTGCCTTTAACGTGCGTGAAGGCGTGCGCCGCAGTCAGGACGTTTTACCGTATCGTGTGATGTACGAGCCGGTGCCCGAGGGTATGCACAAGGGCATGCACTGTCCACCGGACGAACTCAATGCTATGCTGGATGCCTACTACGCCCTGCGTGGCTGGACGTCTGAAGGTATTCCAACGCCGGAGAAGCTCCAATCTCTGGGTCTGGGTGCGGTGGTTGGGCAGCTCGGGTGAGGCATGCAACTTACAGTGACAACGATCATCTTTGGGCTTCCCACGGGTCAGTGCACCTCGCGTGTGTGCCTGACCCTACCGGTGGCAACCCTGACCGTACAGGAACTCATCGCTCGCAAAGTCCGCCAGGAAGTTGAGGAGTGTCTGACCCACCAGCGGCCAGGGCTCAGCGGAGAATATCTGACTCCCGAGGAACTGCTGCAGGCCGCTGGATCAGCAGCCAGCGTCATGCCTGGCGCCGTAGCAGACGAGGTTATGCGGGCACAGCAGGCATTTGCTGCTCGCGCTTATATGATTGTTGTGGACAACCGGCGTATCTGGATGCCGCATGAAAAGCTTACTCTACACGCCAAGACTCAGGTAGAGTTCATTAAAATTTTGCCCCTCGTTGGTGGATAGTCGACTCGGCCCCCGCGCCGAGCGCTGCCCCGGTTTTGAACGGGCCCTAGCCGGCCGAGTCAGGTTTTTCTCTGGATTCCTCTACCAAACCTGTCTAGACTTGCAGTATGAAACTCGTCGCCAATATCCAGCTTTTCCCTACGCATGAACAGGCTGTGGCGCTCTGCGATCTGATGGCGCGTTGTCATGCCGCCGGCGCGTGGCTGTCCGAACGTGCCTGGACCACAAAGATGTGCCAACAGTGCCTGGAAGCACCACAGGCAAGACGCACTGCGCGGCGCAACCTGCAGAGGACAGCAGATGTGTTGACTACGCCCATGAGGAGCACTTATGAAAGTTCTACGTATCACGCCGGAGCGCTGCACGGGCTGTATGCGGTGTGAACTGGCCTGCTCGTACATGCAGACCGGCACGTTTCAGCCCGCCAAGTCGGTGATTCGCATTTCGCCCTTCGAAGCCCATACCAGTTACGCGCCCTATACCTGCACGCAGTGCGCCGAAGCCTGGTGCCTGGTCGCCTGCCCTGTAGAGGCGATCACCATCTCACCGGTCGGCGCCAAAGTGGTCAGGGACGACATGTGCGTGGGGTGCAAACTGTGCACCATTGCGTGTCCCTATGGCACCATTTTCTACAATCCCGACACCGAAAAAGCCTTTAAGTGCAATCTCTGTGAGGGCAGTCCAGCATGTGCGGAAGCGTGTCCGACCGCCGCCATTGAATACGTCGAGACGGCTACCAGCGATTGGCTGGGAGACTTCGCGGCACAACGCTCGGCAGGACACCTGGTACAGCTCGCTGGCCAGGCATAGGAGGAGGCGATGGCACGGACACGGCACGTGATTGTTGGAGGCGGTACCGCGGGCATCAATGCCATCACCACGATTCGCCAGTACGACCGTGGGGCGTCGGAGATCATTCTGGTGTCGGCTGAGCGTCCCTACGCGCGCATGGTGCTGCCATACTACCTCAAAGGCTCGATCAGTGAATCACACGTTTACACACTCAATCCGACCCGTCTCCGCACGCTAGATGTCGAGGCATATCTGGGTCGGCGGGCAGCCCAGCTCGACACGCAGGCCAATACCCTGACCCTGGACGATGACACGGTCATCCCGTATGACGATCTGCTCATTGCTACTGGTTCGTCGCCAGTGCGTGCCCCGGTGCCTGGGGCTGACAGCCAGGGCGTGCACAGTTTCTGGACGCTGGAACAGGCGCAGGAGGTCATTCGACAGATCCGTCCGGGCTGCGCGGTAGTCATGGTGGGGGCGGGGTTTATCGCGTTTACGATCCTCAATGCCATTCTCTCCCACGGTGCGAAGCTCTCGGTGGTGGAGATCGCCCCACAAATTCTGCCGCGCATGATCGATCTCCAGGGCGCTCAGGTGGTGGAGCAGTGGCTGCGTGACCGCGGGGTAGCGATCCGGACCAACGCCCGCCTGCAGGCCATTGAGGACGCGGGACAGCAAAAACGTCTGCGCTTCGAGGGGTCTGAGGACCTCCTGGCCGATCTCGTGATTATGGCAACAGGCATTCGGACCAACCTCGACTGGCTCAAAGACTCAGGGATCACCATCAACCGCGGCATTGTCGTTGATGCCCAGCAGCGCTCGAATGTTCTAAACGTCTACGCTGCTGGTGATGCGGCGGAAGGCAAGGACCTGATTACCGGCCAGCCGGCCATCCACGCCATCGAACCCACGGCCATGGAGCACGGACGCATTGCCGGGGCGAATATGGCAGGACAGCCCCTGGCCTATCGCGGCAGCCTGCTGATGAACATCGTCGAAGTCCTCGGTCTCGAAATTGCCAGCTTCGGCGCCTGGGATGCTACCAATGCCGAAGTGTTCAGTGCCACCAAACCGGAGCGGCCGGCGTATCGCAAACTCTTGTGGCAGGGTGACCGCATCATTGGCGCCATGCTCCTGGGGCCGGCACAGGATGTCTGGACCACGAATGACGTTGGTATGCTCAAAGGCCTGGTGCAATCGGGCGTACGCCTGGGCGACTGGAAGAGCTATTTGCAGCACAATCTCTTTGACATCAAGCGGGCCTTTATTGCCTCGGGCACCACGGCCCGGCTGCTGTCGCAGACTGTCCTGGGCAGCCCCTCAGTCCCAGCCGGTGCTGTGGCGGCGTCGTAACAGAACGTGCATGACGGTAGAAGGAGGAAGGGCTATGTCCACCACCGTACCTGGCTGTTATGCCGGTAAGATTTTGCGGGTCGATCTGACCAACAACCACATCTGGACGCAACCCTGGACGCCCGAGATGTGCCGCACCTTGCTGGGCGGCGTGGGGCTCGGCGCCCAGATCCTGTGGGAAGAAGTACCCCCAGAGGTGCATTGGGACCATCCGGAGAATCGCCTCGTCATGGCCACGGGACCGCTTGCCGGGCTTCCAGCCTGGGGTACTGGCGGCCTCACGGTGGTGACCCGTGGCGCCCTGACCAACGGCGCCACCAACACACAGGCCAACGGCTTTTTCGGAGCCAACTTAAAATACTCGGGGTATGATGCCATTGTGCTCCAGGGGCGGGCCCCGAGCTGGGTCTATCTCTATATCCGCGACGATACCGTGGAACTCCGCGACGCCAGTGCGCTCCTCGGCAAAGATACCTGGGAGACCCAGCAGGCCCTGGAGCAGATGCTCAACCTCACGGGTCACCAGCTCAGCGTCTACACCAGCGGTATTGCTGGCGAAAACCAGGTACGCTTTGCCGCGATCCACGGTGACTACGGGCACGTGGCCAGCAAAAACGGCTGCGGAGCTGTCATGGGTAACAAGCGCCTCAAGGCTGTCGCCATCGTGCGTGGCAGCAAGTCGCTGCAGGTGACTGACCCGCGTGGCCTGTGGCTGGCCGCGGAGGAGATTGCGCACGACCTGCGGTTTGACCCTTCGACGCAATCGCTGTACGAGTACGGGACCCTGCCCGGCGTGGTTGGCCTCTCTCGCCTGGGCGCCCTGCCCATTAAAAATTACACGACCAATGTGGTCCCAGAAGGCGTAGACATGAATACATGGACGGCATCCAGTCTGCGCAATGGGTTTGACCATCGCGGCCATCAGTGCAACGCCTGTGGCATGCACCACTGTCATGCGCAGGTGCTGAGCTCGGGACCACACCAAGGCGAAATCGTCGATGAGCCCGAGTACGAGGGCTGGTCAGGGGCAGGCTGGGCCACTGGCTGCACGAATCCGGTCGACGTCTCCTGGCTCAACACCCAGATCGACCGGGCCTGCGTAGACGTCAATGAGTTCGGCTGGCTCATCGGCTGGGTCATGGAGTGCCAGGAAAAGGGGTATATCACCAAAGAGCAGCTCGGTGGCCTCGAGGTTAAATGGGGCGATGCCGAAGCCGCCAATACGCTGTTACAGATGATTATCCGCCGTGAGGGTTTTGGCAATATTTTAGCGGAAGGCGTGAAGCGCGCCTCCGAGATCGTCGGAGGCCCGGCGGCTGAGTGCGCCATCTACACCATGAAGGGCGACACGCCGCGCGGGCATGACCACCGGGCGCGCTGGGAAGAGATGCTCGATACCTGCACGGGCAGCGGTGGCACCATCGATAGTGGCCCGCCAGTGCAGCAAACCGAACTGGGTCAGCCGGCGCGCATCAACCCCTTTGACCCGGAGGCGGTTGCCAAAATGGTCGGCGGCACACGCGGGCGCCGGCACTTCGAGGATTCCCTCGGCACCTGTATCTTCACCACGCGCACGACTCTCGCTATGCTCTGTCGTGTCCTGAGCGCTGCCACTGGTTGGGAGTTTACCAAGGACGATGCCGTGGCCTTTGGCCGTCGCACTGCCGCGTTAATGCGCGCCTTCAACGTGCGCTGTGGGATTACCCCGGACCTCGAAAGACCGTCCAAACGTTATGGTTCCGTGCCGGTGGATGGTCCTGCCAGGGGCCAGGATGTTGGGCAGAACTGGGAGCATATGGTGCGTGTCTGGTACGACACCGTCGGCTATGACCCAGAAACAGGGAAACCGTTTCCTGCCACCCTGGAAGAGCTAGGACTCAAGGAACTGATTCCCGCACTGTGGGGCTGAGGAGCTGCACATGGCTGCATCTGATATGCCATCCGCCACTGCTGCTGGCCAGGTGGAGATCGAGGTTGTTGCCTGGATCACCAAATTTGTCGGCGGCGATGGCAGTACCCGCAAAATTTATCACGAGCCCCTCAAGGACGGCGACACGGTCCGCAAGGTCCTGCGCCGCCTGAGCGGGCGGTTTCCACCACTGCACAAGGCCCTCTGGGATCCTGCGACTGGCGACCTCGCCGCGCACATCGAAGTGCTGGTGAACGATGCTGTACTCGACCTCACCCACACCCTGGAGAGCCCCCTGCATACGGGGGACAGGCTGGCGCTCATCGGGCAGTATCTAGGGGGGTAGGTACGATCAGGTCGCGTCCCTGCTGGATGCGGCCCATATCCCAACCGCGCTGCCCAGCCGCCTGCGAGGTGCTCATCAGCTGTTAGAGGTCAAATTCCTTTTTAGTTCTTTAATAACTATAATAGAGCTGACGTACAACACCCGCGCGGTATCGCCCATGCCGCTCTCATGCAGGGTAATAGCGACGATCTGTTGCTTGCCGTGTCGTGCCATGGCACACACTATTAGGTGGCGCATCAACGGTCACGTACCAGTGCAGCTAGAAAATGTCTAAGCGCGAGGCAAGCCTATGCCAGTACTATCTCAGCCTCAACACCCACCCTCGTCTGTCCACTACCAACCCGCTAACGTACTCCGCGTCAAATAATCACTCAGGGTGAAAACCAGCAGCAACAGCAACCAGAACACGCTGGCACTGACGACGACCCAGGTGAGACGACTACTGTAGCGCACGTGCATGAAGAAGAGCACCACCAGGAGCGCTTTCCCTGTGGCAATGGTCAGGGCGATGACGGTATTCAGCACGCCGAGATCGAGGTAAGCCACTCCTACGGTGAGCAGGGTAAGCATGAGCAATGCGGCAAAGATACGATAGTACAGAGCGCGGGAGACGATATGCTGGGCCATCAGTGCCGTCCCAGAAGATAGAGCAGGGGAAAGAGAAAAATCCACACCACATCGACAAAATGCCAGTACAGGCCGATCATCTCCACCGGAGTGTGATAGTCGGGCGAGAAACGGCCATGCCAGGCAAGTCTGATGAGCACACTCAGCAGACCAATACCAATGAGCATATGCAGGGCGTGCATGCCGGTCATGCCGAAGTAGAACGACAAGAAGAGCTGCACCTGGGGCGCATGCGGACCCTCGTAGACAAAGCGGCTGCCAGGCACGAGATGCGCCTCGAATTTGTGGGCATACTCGATGGCTTTGATGCCGAGAAACACCAGGCCTAAGCCGAGCGTGCCAGCGAGAAAACGGATGAGCTGCTGGCGCTCGCCCATCTGCGCCGCATGCACAGCGAGGGCCATAGTGAGACTACTGCCGATCAACACCGCGGTGTTGATCCCGCCCAGCACGACATCCAAATGGTGACTGCCCTCGGCAAATGCCTCAGGGTAGAGCAAGCGATACACGGTATAGCCCAGAAACATGCCGCCAAAGAACATGATCTCGGTGAGCAAAAAGACCCACATGCCCAGCGTCGAGGCTTCGTACTGCTGGATAGGAGTATCGAATTGATGCGCTGGTGCAGTTGCCTGTTCAGCCAACGTGAGCCTCCTGCTGCGCGTAAGCGTATGCTTCTTCGGTCACGACGGGTGCAGTGGCAAAGTTATCCGTGGGAGGGGGAGAAGTGGTTTGCCATTCTAACCCTTTGGCGCCCCAGGGATTTGGACCAGCAATGGCGCCGTAGCGCAGGGACCAGATCAGGTATGCGAAGGGCAGCAGATACCCCAGGCCGAGGATCGAGGCACCCGCTGACGACATCACGTTGAGCACCTGAAACTCTTCCGGGTAAAAGTGATAGCGCCGGGGCATGCCGAGATAGCCCAGAATGAATTGCGGAAAGAAGGTCAAATTGAAGCCGACAAAGATCATCAGGGCGGCGAGCTTGGCCCAGCCTTCCGGGTACAGACGGCCAGTCATTTTCGGCCACCAGAAATGGATACCCCCCAGATAGCCCATTACCGCTCCGCCAACCATGATGTAGTGGAAATGTGCGATGATGAAATAGGTGTCATGCACATGCACGTCCACTGCCAAGGTGGCCAGGAACAAGCCGGTGAGACCCCCGAGGGTGAACAGCCCGAT
>Ga0081538_10005378_pt1 | contig 11510 bp, 11 predicted proteins | sample TabmetS5T2R1_FD_71022 | JGI IMG/M metagenome (GOLD analysis project Ga0081538, IMG submission 71022) | Tabebuia heterophylla rhizosphere microbial communities from the University of Puerto Rico - S5T2R1 | ecosystem: Host-associated > Plants > Roots > Rhizosphere ... | reverse complement strand
GTTCTTTTATTAAGTTTTCCAGCTGCACCGCATATAAAGTACGAGCCATATCAACAAATGTGAATATCAAACATAATTAACCACCCTTTGGTACAAGTGCCTGTTGCCCCCCAAAAGAGCAGCAGCAGCTGCTGCTCCTCCTGCGATATTCCTGCTATGTGAGAGGTGCTACTGGTGCGCAACATTCTTTGATAGGACCCGGGTTGCGGACAAGTGTCCGATATGCTCAAACGCAATGCTGTCGAGCTTTCCGATAATGCCTGACGAGTCGTTTGTGTTCAGCTACGATGCCAAGCGCGGGGTCGAGCTCGACTTTGGCCGCAGAAAATGATTATCATCATCATCATTACGCCGAATCGACGATCCTGAGTTCCAGGCTGTTGCCGTTTCTGTCGTATGCCCCTATCGTCTCGTCCTCGTAGGGGTGGCTGATTATTATCGAGACCATACCGTAAAAGTGGTTGAGGTCATCAAGCGACGGCCTGTTCGAGCCGCCGGGGTGCGAGTGCGCGGTGCCTATGTACGACATGTCAAATGGAAGGTCATACACCGGAAAACCAGAGTAGAAGGGGCCGCTCATCGAAAAGGGCGGGATTATGAGACTGTTGACGACTATCTCGTCCTTGTCCTTCTTGCCCTGCAGCACAAGGATTGCCTCATTTGGGTGGTGCGTCTTGGAGTAGGTGATGATGCCGTCAGCTGCCTGCCTTGTGATTACGATCCGCCTGCGGGGCGCTTGCCTGCTCTTGAATATCACTGAAAAATTTCAGCCTGCGACTTTTATTTTAAGCTTGGTAAAATATTTTGCAGCGCTGCATATTAACATTGCACAGATATGAATAATAACCAGTTGCGCCATAGTAGTCACAGCTGGGGCGTAAAGAGACGTGATGGCGGCATGTTGTTGAAAAAGGAGATCGAGGGCAACAGGATAATTCTTCGAAGGGGCGCAGTTGGCAACGACCGCGACGGGACACCACTTTTGATAAACGGCAAGGGCGAAGCCTACCGCGTCAACGATACTGCGATCTCGCTCTGGAATATGTGCAACGGCATCACGTTTGACGACCTGCTGCTCGAAGTGCTGCGGATTTCAAGCGGCGACGAAGATGATGTAAAAAAGTCGCTTGAGCAGATGATAAGACAGTTTCACAAGATTTCAATGATTGAAGTAAAAGAAATGAAATGAAATGAAATAGAGCAGCAGTGTTTTTTTAGCGCTTGCCACAGATCTGGAATGCAAACATCATGTAGCCGACTATTCTTCCATTCCGTCTGTATGGGTAAAAGTTGTTTGTCTCTTTTGGCATCAGCTCGTGCTTTAGGGCATATGCCTCCTGCTTGCCTATTGGCTCCTTGACAAGCCGCTTGCCCAGTATGGCAGACCATGGCAGCTGCGGGAGTGGCGAGTCCTTCTTGTTGACAAAGATGGCCACCACACTGTTCGGGTTCTCGGTGTCAAGCACTATTGAATAGTTGTAATCGTCCTTTTCGCCAAACGGGTCGGGCACACAGTACGGGTCTATATGGATGTGTTCTCGGAGCCTGTCGCGCAGTTCGTCCGCGAGGCCCGCGGCAATCGCAATGTCTGACATTGACAGCTTCCTGACCTCCTCTGTGGTTGGTAGCCTTATTGTTGTCGCCAGCACAGTTGTTACTTGCATAGGTCTGATTATATAATTTTCACTGTGTTTGTATGTGTGCTTGTAGATACATAATATGTGCGCATGACACATGTACGTACGGATGCGCGTGTTTCCAGTGGTTCCACGAAGTTAAAGTTAGTTAGTTCTTTTATATCACAGCTGCAGCCTGCCTTTAAAAGAATTAATCGTGACAGACCAACAACTTCACGAAGACCGATTCGAGAAATTTGAAGATCCCTTTGGGTACATCTGGTACATCTCGCGACACATATGCACACACACGTACACACACATACACATACAAGGAAAACATGTCGTCGCTCCAAGAAATACAGAAGCACTTTGCTGCCATATATGGCTGATCGCAAGAGGAGCCTGCTACTGCTGCTGCTACTCATATAGAATATAATCATAAAGGCATAAATTGCAATACCGGTTCAACAGACACCTAGCGCCGGGGTACCCAAGCTAGGTAAGTCAATGGTAGACCCTAAAAGGGGTCAGCCTCGAGATCACACAGGTGCAGGGTAAGAAAAAATATGTGACGCGCCAGCTGATGTCCTTCGGGACTCGAGGGTTCGAGTCCCTCTCCCGGCGCTTTCCTCAAGGGTTGGCTGAGCACTTCCATCTTCCTCTCAGCGGTAGAGGAGTTCCAATAAAGAGGCACATCATTAACGCTGCATCGTCCTATGTTGCACCAGATGGCAAATGGGATTTTTCTTCAACCGGTGACTACTATTGTTACACCGCTGCCACGTCACGACCTGTGCCTGGCGGCGGCGGCGGCTGCCAGAATCAAACCGCTTCTGTCATCGTACCGTCAATAAAATGCCATTTTTCTGTCAATGTCGGGAAATCTTAAAAAAAGGCCGTCTCATGCGGCTAGATTTTTGCTGACATTTTTTCAATTGACAAAAACTTGACATCTGACAAAAATCTGACATTTTTATTGAGTCGAACTGGCGGCGAGGATTCAATAATTTTTGACTCGCACATACACGCTGTCGAAGAATCTCCTGAAAAAATCCGCTGACATATCTTGCCTGAGATTTTTCTGTATTTATATACCGGAAGTGGCAATTGTCACTATGAAAGTAAGAATTACCGAAAAAGCTGAGGAGCTGATCATTCAGCTCTGGTACGAAGGAACTCCAAGACAAGAGATCGAGAAACGCACTTCGGCAAGTGCAGGAACCATCAATAACGTTGTACAAAGAGAAAAGCAGCTTGTTGGTGAAGGAAAAGTTGACGCATTAAGGAAGCTTGCCTCGGGGCTTCGCAAAGAGAAGGCGCACAATTCAGTCGATATCATGAGGGCAACAAGGTTCCTTAACACATGCAATGCAAGGGACATGAATGACGAGGACGTAATTGAATGCCTCCCTCGTCTTGACCAGTCATGCAGAAAGAACAAAATATCACTTCAAGACTTGCCGCTGGACACCGAGGGCAGAGTAGCCAAGATCCAAGAGCTGAACTCCACTATAGCGGCCAAAGAGAAAGATGCGCTTGAAGCCAAGAAACGCCGTGAAGAGGCACTCAGGGAAGCCGGGCTAACAGACGAGGCCCTCTCAAGGTTCAATACATATATGAACATGCTGACAAAGCGCGGCCTCCCTCTCGATCCGCAGCATCCTGAAAAGTTTGAAAACGCGCTGGCCAATGCAGAAGAGGAAGGCTATGACGTAAAATCCATCGTTGACGAGATATCTCAATGCCGATCACTGAAGCAGGAAAATGCCGGCCTTCGCGCAGCCAACTTGGAGCATGAAGCCCGTGAAGCCCGGAACAAGCAGATCACAAAGGAACACCAGGCGCAGATGGCCAAAAACGCTGAACTGCTGGGCAAGGTCGAGCAGGCTGAGAAGATGCACCTTGGGATCCCGCAATTGGAAGTTCTCATACAGGCTGTAACCAAAGTTGGAAGGGATAACGGCATAGATGCCCAGTCGTCGGTGAGAAAATTCACTGACGACGTCAGCACCAGCTACGATAGCAAGGTGGGTTTTGCCCGGAGGATTGAGGAGCACAAGAAGCAGTGCAGCGATCTTGAGGCCAAGATCAACAAACTAAAGACGGACTATGCTCCCCACAAAGACGCTGTAGACTCGCTAGTTACGCTGCATGCAAAGGGGGTTAAGGACCACGAGATTGTCTCGCTTAAGAACATAATCGAGAGGAGTGCCCTGTTGAACATAAAAGAGCTCGAGGATGACATAAAGTCATACGGTAGCCTCAAGATTGCCATAAATGAACTTGAGAATCAGAACAAGGAGCTGGTGACAAGCAATCTAGCTCTCAAAAACCAGAACGAACTGCTTGAGTGCGCGAATACATCCCTCAAAAAAACAGTAGAAAGCATGGGGGACTTTTTCAAGATCGAGTTTAACAAATACATTGATACGATCAAGGCAGGCACAGAGTCGATCAAGTCTACAATCGCCGAGTCGGACAAGGCTATGAAATACTCGACAGCGGAGCTCAAAAGGGGAACGGACGTCGCTGGCATCCAGATCGTGAAGGTCCTGGAGGCTGTCAAGATAGGATATCAGAAGATCCTGGCGAACCAGCGATTGCGGGTTTATGAGCCGTTCGTGCGGGCTGAGCGGGGTGAGAAGGTAGAGGGCAAGGCAATGGTAATTGCACTCATTTCTGCTATAGACTCTGCGGAACCCCACCTAGACAGCATCACGAATGACTCTGCCAAGAGCTACCTCACGCGTGCTAGGAAAGAATTGGCCGATACGCTGGAGTATTTCTCCTCGATGCTTTAAGATCGGATGGGGGCTACTCCTCGGCAGAGCTCGCATAGGCTGGCAGGGGAGGGGTAGATGCCAAGGAGTATTGCTGCTGGTCAGTTCGACTAGCACGCTCCAATTTTTTTGGCGGGTCTTTTTTCTTCCTTATTTGCCCAGGCCTGCTATTCAAAAAAATTAGGCTGAACCCACACGGCTAGTTATGATTGAGCTCACATCTTTTGGAAGGAGGTGCGTGATTTTTCCAGAGACCTATGTTAGAATACAAGTCCTTTTTCCAATAATGAGATTAGCACTAGAGAGCTGGTAGTATAGAGTGAGCAAAGATTATAGCTAGCTATAACAGATACCAGCTTTGTTAAGCAACATTGACTACTTGGACTTTATGGCTCAATTGACATGACATAGCCACTGAGCTCAAATGGGATATTATCAATTCATACAGACCACACGCTACTATCTGCTCTATTCAATATGTTTCATACTGTATTACTTGACCGCACCATATCGCTTGTTAGCATCACGATTACGTTCTGCAAAGTCTCCTGAAAATAGGAAGAAGGTATTCATCCTAGTGGCTATACTTGCAGTAACAGTAATAGCTGCTGCATTCATAATAGGACAGTTTTTTGTTGTTCAGCAGCAGCAGCAGCAGCAACAGCAGAACTCGGCAGCACCCGATGTGAAGTTTATTAGATTTGAACTAGATAAACACGAAATAGTAGTTGGAGAAACTACCAACGTTTTGATCAATGTGCAAAGTTCTGAAGATATGGTGATTGATGATGCCAAAGTAGTAGTGACAATCGACCCACTAGGCTATGAGCCCTATATATCAATAAGCAATAGCCCTATACAATTGCCAGTATTTCTTGGCAAAGACGCAAGGGCAGGTGAAGTCAAAGTTTCTATAACCGCTACAGAATCTCCTCCAGCAAAAGAAGCAGTGTATGGGGTGAAGGGGATGGTTTTTGTGAAGGATACTCAAACAGACATCAAAGAATTTCCTCTAACTATACGCCAGTAAAATATGAAGCAGAAAGGTACAAATGAGTTAGATAAGAAACAAGGGCAAGTTGAAACCGATTTATTATATCCGCTTCTAAGAGGGGAGAGGATGTGGCTCGATTGAATGCTCGACCTTCCAGTTACATAATAGTGCCTAACGATTCAATCAGTGTGAAAGCACTCATTGAAACCATTAGTGCATTGATTTACTCTGCAGTTAAAGTAGGAGTATATATTGGCTAGTAGTCGCCAACTTGGCTCGATAGAAGGGACGGGAGACGACGACAACTAAGTTAGTTATTACCTTCTCGCGTGTATCTATAATAAGATGTAACAGATAACGCGCTACTTAAGCCTTGAATTGCGCATAGTCGTTAGCTTTAGCTTTGCTAGCTTGCTTTGAACCATATTTCAGCACACAATGGGCCTAAGCCATATCTGGCGTCTCTCTCTCTGTAAATTCTTAAATCCAATGCTTTCGGAGCAGACATTGATAGAGACAAGATGCCGTACTATTTGGTACAGGGAACGTACACAGCTGAAGGCTCTGCCGCGCTATTAGCAAGCCCACAAAACCGAATAGAGGTCGTAAAGTCTGCTATTGAAAGACTTGGAGGAAAGTTGCATGGTGGCTGGTTTTCTTTTGGAGAATATGATATTGTGTTGGTTGTAAACATGCCGGACAGCGTGAGCGCTGTAGCGGTCTCTATGGCCTTTTCTGCCGGCGGTGCTGTCAAGGTAGTCAAGACAACTCCATTGATAACGGCTGAAGAAGCGGTAGAGGCTATGAAAAAAGCATCAGAAGCTGGATACAGACCACCCCAGAGGCATGTTCCGAGCAAAGGAGTATCGTAGCTGGATTCCAATGTGTGTAAGAAAATACGGAATTGGCCACAGATAATAAGATAGAATGAACAATACGTAATAACACTATATATTTTGATGACGCCTACTAGCATTGTACCACGAACCAAGGTGGGTGATGGCGGTGGCGGTGATGATGATAATAGCTCTGTTTGGTGCCTTGTTAAAATAGATAGAACACAAGTTGAAGCAAGGATATAATCCATATTGGCAGAGGATGGTTCAAAGTTGTTGAAGATATAAACCAGGTGGCGCTTTTATCAACAGAGTGATAGATGAATCAGATATATTCTCCATTGCAGAAGTGAATGATGTGCCTGAATAGCATTCGAGCGCCCATACATTGAGCTATAAAAGATTCTGACATCCTCAAGAACATAATTGGAAATCATCTTAGCTACTTCGTATATACAAATGAGTACGCCAAGGCATTATGTTCGATGTTAATCGAACACCATCATCAAGCGCTACAGTCGTTGCTGTTACTGCATTCATCACCATCTTCTCCCCTCGCCAGCTTTTGAGGGTCAAGGTCGTCCCGGGAACGCAGAATGCTTGTCCAGCCTTTCCTTTCAATTTCTCTCAGTACGGTCAGGCTCATCAAAGCCTGGAGGATATACAGTTGTTGCATAAAATGTTTAGCAGATTAGAAACTCGGGTGCTTTTCTTGTGCCGCGAGAGATCAATGCCCTCCAATTCATAGATGCAAGGTTAACCATCTACGAGAACTCATCAGGTGACCAATCCGAAAAAGAAGATAACAGTAATAGAGTATATTGTGCAATAATTGCCTAATATGGCCAAATCAGATTTGGACAATGATCAAAAATTAGGTGTATCGAAAGATAAATTAACTCAAACATTGACTTTAGAAGAAGTCTGTCCAACTTGGGCCAGAAAGATGAAAGTTGGATTGAGCAAAGCAGACAGGCATATACTCTCTCATGATTCTAAATATTGTCTTGTGGGAGAAGCTTGGGGATTCACTGGAAGACAAACGGGTTACTATATAGCTCCGCTAATTCCTTTCGTAGGGTGTTGGACTTGTGTAAAATATGGTCGGGCAATGGGTAAAGAGTCCAGAGAGAAATCGAATAATAATAACACAAGTGGCTTTCTACGTTTGATTGCTGAATTTCTCCAACATTGGAATGAAAAGCATAGGAATATTACAGAGCGATTAATAAGAGATAAGAGATAACAGCAGAATAGCCATTCAGAATTCTCACGTGACCACTGAACGCCTATATTACGGCAATAACGCCTTTTGCGTACGCAGAGAGAAGAAACTGTTATTGCTATGTGGGACGTGGTGAACCTAAATATGGAAACACTGTAGACAGATCTTGATGTAGCCCTGCCTTTTTGCGCGACTGATGAAGGCCTTGGCATGATTGGTAGAGCCTAGTTGATATAGCAGCTTGTAGGTGAATATGCCATTTTCGTCCGCATCGTAGACAGCAATAAGCGGGCTAGCCCAACATTGCCACGCTTGACTAAGAAGAAGCTGCTGCGGTTCGGTGATCATTATGATTTAAGCTTAGTAGTATTAAGGCAGTAAGCTGAGGACGTTAGCATCTACACCTAAAGAGCTTCAATCCACACTCAATCTGGCAAACTTTAACTCGAGAGGTAGAACCGGACTTGCAAATCCAGCTTTGAAATTGCTCATGAAGGCAATAAAAAACTAATCATGTCTTTCACCTTTTTGTTTTATTTTCTGACACGCCACAGTTAGTCAGTATCAGTTCTCTTAGAATTGCACATTCATCCACCGATGTTACCCAAGATAAACGCTACCATAAAGCCTGCCCCCGTAGCAAGCCCTACATTCATTCCACCTTCTTCAAATGCTTCAGGAATCATTGATTCTGCTAGCATAACCAAGATAGCTCCAGAGGCAAAAGACAAGGCAATAGATATAATGTCTTTGTTGGCATTAGCCAAGACGGAAAAGCCAATAGCGGAAGCAATTGTGCCAATGGCAGCAACTACAAGCCACAAAAGGAGAATCTTTGTTTTGCTCTTTCCGCTATTCTTCATGCCTTGAGAAGAAGCCAAACCTTCGGGAAAGTTGGAAATGAATATACCAGCAAGTAGTACTATATTGACAGCTCCTCCTGCTGCTAGAGTAATACCAAGTGCCATATTTTCTGGAATATTGTCCATAAGAGAACCTATCATTAGCGCTGTGCCGGAGGCAGCCTCTCCACCTCCAGCATTTTCACCATGCGACCTTTTTCTATGTTTTGTACCTTCGCCACTTTTCTTGCTTAAAATATAGTTGGCAATACCGTATGAAAATCCGCCAATTGTGAAACCTAAAACTACAGACCAAAGGTCATTTACAAGGTTGTATGCTTCTTCAATTAAAGAGAAGGTTAGAGTTGCTATGAGCACTCCTGCACCAAAAGCCATGATGGTCGCTATTATGCTCTTTTTAACGTTAAAATATGAAGCAAGGACTGCACCGGCAATCAAAGGTACACTGGCAACAAAACCCCATAGAAGAGAGTCAAGGATCGTATTGCTTGTTAATGCAACCAGCTACATTTCACGCTCTATTTGAAGGTGAGAAAGGAAGCGTTGACTCGTTTCGATAAACATTTTGTCTATGCATACAAGATCAGGTAGGCTCTCTGTCTTTTTATATCCATATCGAAAGTAGAAAGCATACCGACAGCTGTAAGTGCAGCAGATAAGGCGGCTATTGTCAGTTGAGCTGCCAAAGATTATTCAGAAATACCAACTTAGGAGCTTTATTGTTTCTGGCTTGTTAAATGCGTTCGACGAAGATCCCAATATGAGAATGAAACAAAGACGAAAAGCATGAGATAGCAAAAATAATGAAAGCGATAAACGAACTATCAACCAGAGTACTGGTTGTGACGTCAGTCCAAGGAGACGGCAGGCACTCAAAACCAGTTTTGTGCACATTCAAGAAACGTATCCATGTAGTTCAAAAAGAAGGAGAAAAGCATGGCAGCTTGAAAGCTGAACTTTATAATCAAGGGCATAGCAAAAATGTCAACCTGAAAGAGAACTTAAAATCATACCTAAACAGTAACGTGCAGTGTGTACACCGAGTGAATAGATCGGTTTAGGGTGCCTATTATAGTGACCATTTTAACTAGCTATTGACTATATAAGTAAAAAAGGTCTTTACCATTAGGTATTCAAAATGTGTGTTAATAGATCCCAAATGGGAATAGAATGATGGTAAGAATTGATAACTCTGCAAAGAGGTGAGTACAAAGTAAAAAAATAGTCATGCTTTATATAATATAATAAAGATCAAGTATGATAATTTGTATAATGCTAGCTATGTACCTGGGTTTAGGACTGGCTTTGGATTCTAAGCTACCAGTTCAGATTGCATATAGTTTACCTTCCTTGCCTTTCATCTTTATAATATTTGAATCCTTCAGACATATGGGTAAGTAGCAAAACTTCGCTCGATTATTATTGCTTTTCATATAAGACAATTATTAGAGGGCTGAAATATGATTGGGCAACGAATTTCTCTCTCTACTCTTAAAGTCGCAACACCGCACATAGATGTGTTACCAGGTCCTCTAAGCGGTCCAGGAGGAACATTGGGACTAGTAGAAAAGTCGATCAGTCTTCTGAAGCTAACAAGTGGAAATCCCCAGATGTAGCTAAAGTGGCAATATCAACAGGATTATTAGAACTTTCAATTCTTTTCATTTCTGCTGCAGCAGGATCCGATCTTCTAGGACTTGAAGAAGAAGAAGGCGATGGTGACGACATAGGATATTGTTAGTATTTGATGACATGCTATTTTTATTTAAATTTGACTCATTTGGCCATATGATGGTTTTATTGATTTTGAAGGTTGTATCAAACAAGAGATAGAATAACTAGAAAGGATATGGTAGTTAACACAGTCTTCAACTTGAATCAATCCTTCCAAAATCTAATCAACTGTCATGTAATTCTGTAGAGGAAGCTCAGCATAGAGGTGAATATTGTTGCTACTAGAAAACTTTAGACAAGCAAACTTTGATTTTTTTATGGATGACGGAAGAGTAAACTATGACCACGAGGACATTCGAACCTCTTTGCACCATCTGGCTCTGTACGGATGAAGGTCAGAGTTTCAGTAAAACCCTCACCGGTGCAATCCGCACAGGGTATTACTTCATCATCTCCTTCTGCCATGAAAAGTCACTAAGTATAGTGCCCAGTAATGTAAAAAGCTTATGATGAATATATGTCTACTACATTATATAATGTACCTGCTAAGTTTTCCAAGATTTTCAAGCAACACATCCTTTTTTCTAATCAAAGAGGTGTCTCTCTCTAATGATTAGGAACAGCTGCACCCGATTTGTTTTCATTCAGTGGGTAACCTGGTGCGAACATCTTCGCCAAGTTGATTGTTTGTATGTCTCTTTGAGTCACTGGTGGGAAAATATTCTTTAAAGTTTGTTCAAATTTCTCTCCCCTTGGAATTACCACTCCTACGTCTTGAGCGTATTTGTTATAGGCAGAGATGAGTTTCTGTAATATGTCTGGATGCCTCTGTGCTAGGTCTACGTTCTCTCCCAGGTCAGTTGCTAGATTGTATAATTTCCATTGTGGTGGGAAGCCATACGAAGTAGCTTTCCAGTCACCCATCCGCATACTTGTGTTGTTAAACATTTCACCAGCAATAGCTTCCTCTCGTGGATGAATTACCTTCACTGTACCCTCTAGTAGAGGCTTAAGTGATTTTCCCATTAGCGGGTGTACTTTGTGTCCCTTATACGTTGAAGGATGAGAGACCCCTGCCAAGTCTAGAACTGTCGGAGTAATATCAGTGACGTACACAAAGCTCTTGATTAAATTATTACCAGTGGTGGCTGTAGAAGATGATGATGAGGAGGAAGATGATTGTGGTGGTTTGATTACGAGAGGTGGTCTTGTACCTCCTTCATAAAAGCTTGTCTTGAAACCCGAGAAGGGAGTAACTGCCACATACGATCCCCATGCACCGTAGTTAAAATCAGAATTGGGGTTACCAAGGTTTGACAAGCTATTGTTTATTCGAGCCACAAATTGGTTTGCATGAGTTAGGTCGACACCGCTACCATATCGGAAGTCGGAGGCTTCAAATGGTTCGCTGCTGCCATTGTCGGAAGTAAACGAGATGAATGTATTGTCATATTTTCCGGTATCTTTTAGGTATTGTATCACCCTGCCTATGTTCTTGTCCATTTCCTCTATCATTGCT
>Ga0081538_10005377_pt1 | contig 11513 bp, 13 predicted proteins | sample TabmetS5T2R1_FD_71022 | JGI IMG/M metagenome (GOLD analysis project Ga0081538, IMG submission 71022) | Tabebuia heterophylla rhizosphere microbial communities from the University of Puerto Rico - S5T2R1 | ecosystem: Host-associated > Plants > Roots > Rhizosphere ... | reverse complement strand
GAGTGTCACGAGCTCAGGAGGCGGCGCTTCTCTTGCGCTCGGGGGGGCCACTTTAAGCCCGTACGCCTCCTTAGGCATAGAACGCGACGGCTTCGAGAGCGGAGGGGGAGGGATTCGAACCCTCGGTGGACCGAAAGGCCCACAACGGTTTTCGAGACCGCCCCGTTCAACCGCTCCGGCACCCCTCCGGGGCGTTTGATTGTAGGCGCCGTACCGAGCAGAGTCTGAGGTCGGCGGTGCATTGTTGGACGCGAAGCTGCCGGCGGCTGATACTGGTCGGGAGATGTCGCAGGACAATGTCGACTTGCTGCGCGCGGACCCGATTCAGCAGGAGGACCTCGACTTGCGTGCGATGGCGGAAGCCGGGTTCGAGGCTCTCAACAGGGGTGATCTCGACGGATACCTGGCGCTCATCGCCGAGGACGTCGAGTTCACTTCGCTGGTTGCGGAGGCGGAGGGAACCGCTTTTCGCGGCCACGATGGAGTGCGAGTCTGGTGGGAAACGGTCCGCGGCGCATTTCAGGATCCACGGTGGGAGCTGCTCGACGTGCGCGGGTCAACCGATCGGGCCGTCACGAAGTTCCGCGTGACTGGCAGCCTCGGTGGTGTCCCGGTTGCGCAGACGATGTGGCAGGCCGCAACGGCCCACGAGGGCAAGCTGACGTGGTGGGGTTTCTACCGCACCGAGCGCGAGGCCCTCGACGCCCTAGCGCAGCGGGCGTAGGGCGGCGGCGCGTCGCTCAGAGACGCACGCCGGCGTCGAGCAGTCCGTCGAGCTCCTCGGTAGGCAGTGCGCGAGCGAAAAGGTGGCCCTGGCCGATGGGGCAGGCGAGCTCGCGCAGCCAGGAAGCCTGCTGCTCGGTCTCGATTCCTTCGGCCACGACCTCCATGCCGAGCGCCCGGCCCAGAGCGAGGGCGGCCGCCACCAGTGCGGTGTCCGAGGTGTCCTGCGCGATGCCCTGGACGAACGAGCGGTCAATCTTGAGGACGTCGGCGGGCATTCTGCGCAGGTGGTCGAGCGACGAGTAGCCCGTGCCGAAGTCGTCGATTGCGACGCGGATCCCGGCGGCGCTCAGCTCACGCAGCGCGCGGAAACCCGAGGCGCGGTCGGCCATCGCGGTGCTCTCGGTGACCTCGATGCACAGGGACGAGGGGTCGATCCCGGAGCTGCGTACGGCGCGCAAGACCGTCGGGACCGCGTCCGGGTGGGTCAGCTCGCGGGCGCCGAGGTTGACGGACAGCCGCAGGTCGCTCGGCGCGTCCCGGCGCCGCCAGTCCCGCAAGCGCGCGCAGGCCTCGCCCACAGCCCAGGCGCCGATGTCGACGATCAGGCCGCTCTCGTCGGCGACCTCCAGGAAGGCGGAAGGCGCGAGCAGTCCTCGCTCTGGATGCTCCCAGCGCAGCAGCGCCTCGGCGCCGAGCACGCGGCCCGTACCGAGATCGACGAGCGGCTGGTAGTAGAGCCGCAGCTCGCCGCGCTCGAGACCACGCTGGAGCTCCTGCTCGACCGTCATCGCCTCCACCGCCCGCTCGCGCATCGCCTGGTCGAATAGCTCGGCGCGTGCGCCCCCGCGCTTCTTGGCGCGGTACATGGCGGCATCCGCGTCTTCGATCAGGCGCTGGCCGTCCGCCTGCTCGCCCGCGTCCGCGAGCGCGAATCCGATGCTGGCGCTCAGGCGAAGCTCCGCGCCGCCGACTGTGATCGGTTCGGAGATCGGCCCCTGCAGGCGATCCGCCACGCTCACCGCCTCGAACACCCCACCGACGTCCTCGCAGAGGATTGTGAACTCGTCGCCGCCGAAGCGGGCCACGGTGTCCCCCGGCCGCAGGGCGCCCTGGAGCCTGCGGGCGACCTCCTGGAGCACCTCGTCGCCGGCTGCGTGGCCAAGGCTGTCGTTGATGCGCTTGAAGCGGTCCAGATCGACGAAGTAGACGGCGGTCACGCTCGTGGGAGCGCGACGGCCGAGCGCATGCCTCAGGCGATCTGCAAAGAGGCCGCGGTTCGCGAGTCCGGTGAGCGGGTCATAGAGCGCGAGTCGCTCGAGCTCCTCCTCCAGCCCCTTGCGGTCGGTCACGTCGTGGAACACGCCGTAGAAGAGCGGGTCCAGGTGATCGCCGGGACCGCGCACCACGGTCATCTCGTCGCGGATCCAGATCCAGCGATCGTCGGCGGTCCGCAGGCGGTACTCCTGGACGAGCTTCTCGCCCGAGCGCGCGCATTCCGCCTCGGCGGTCGTCACGCGCACGAAGTCGTCTGGGTGGACGGACCGGTCCCACATCGAGTGACTCGCCATCCACTCCTCGCGCGTGAAGCCGAGCACCCTTTCGATCGACGGGCTGACGTAGAGGCACTCTCCTTGGAGGCCCGCCTCGTAGATATAGGCAACCGAAGGCAGCCCCTCGCCGAGGGGCCTGTAGCGGTCTTCGATCTCGCGCAGCACGCGCTGCAGATCCGGCGCCATCCGGTCATATATCGGCAGCGCCTCGCGCGCATTTAGCCGATTCGGGCTCAGCGCCGGGATGCGAAGAAGCTGCGCAGGAGCTCGGACGCCTCCTCCGCGAGCAGCCCGCCCGCCGCCTCCGGACGGTGATTGAGACGCGGCTCCCCAAGCACGTTCATGACGCTGCCGGCGGCGCCGGCCTTGGGATCGTCGGCCGCCCAGACCACTCGCGGCACGCGGGCGAGCACGATCGCCCCGGCGCACATCGCACACGGCTCGAGCGTCACATACATCACCGTGTCGAGGAGTCGCCACCCGGACAGCGCCGTCGACGCCTCCCGCAGCGCGAGGATCTCGGCGTGCGCCGTAGGGTCGCCGCGCAGCTCGCGCTCGTTGCGCGCCGCCGCGATCAGCTCACCGCCGTAGACGATGACCGCGCCGATCGGCACGTCGTCGTGCCCGAGCGCGCGCTCCGCCTCGCGCAGCGCGAGCCGCATGAAGTACTCGTCGCGCGGAAAGAAGCTCATGGCGCGACCAGCCTCCGGCCCACCCGGCGCGGCGGTGGGCCGTGGCGCTCGGACGCAAGCTTGGCCACGTGCGCGCCGATGAACCCTGTAGCGCCCGTTACGCAAACGCTCACAACTTCCGTCTCCGACGGTTGTTCGTGCGTTCGTACACTCCGGTGCGCACCGTAGACCAATGCCGATCCGTCCCCTTCTAATCCTGCTGGCGCTAGCGATGCTCGCCCTGCCCGCAAGCGCTGCGGCAAACGGCTACGTGCCCGGCGAGGTGATCGTCCACTACGAGGACGGGACCACCGCGAGCGCCGCGGCCGCCGCCCGCGACGACGCCGGCACTGTGGCCGACCAACGGCTCCCGGGCGGCTCGGAGCAGGTCGCGATCGACGACGGCGGGTCGGTGCGGGAGACAATCACCGAGCTGGAGCGCGACCCGAACGTCGCCTACGCGGTGCCCAACTGGCGCGCCCGGGCGGCGGCGCAGCCGCCCGGCGACCCCGGCACCCGGCTGCAATGGAACCTGTTCTCTCCCTGGGGGATCAACCTGCCCGAGGCCTGGGCGCTGGCTCAAAGCCGAGGCGCCCCCGGTGGCAAGGGCGCGGTCGTCGCGGTTCTCGACAGCGGTGTGGCGTTCGAGAACCGGGGCCGCTTCAGACGCGCCCCGGATCTGCGGGCGTCGACCTTCGTGCGCCCGTACGACTTCATCGACGACGACCGGCACCCAAACGACGTGTTCGGTCACGGGACCCACGTGTCGGGGACGATCGCGCAGACGACCGGCAACGGGGTCGCCACGGCGGGCATCGCCTACAACGCGAAGATCATGCCGCTGCGAGTGCTGGACGACCAGGGCGCAGGCGACTCGGTGGCGATCGCGCGCGCAATCCGCTACGCCTCCCAGTACGGCGCCGACGTCATCAACCTGTCGCTCGAGTTCCCCGCCGAGGTGCGCAGCTTCGAGATTCCCGACGTGCTCGCCGCACTGCGCTACGCGCGCCGGCATGGCGTGCTCGTGGTGGGCGCGGCCGGCAACCAGGCCGACCTCTCGGTGGCCTACCCGGCGCGCGCCGGATCGGTGGTCGCCGTCGGCGCCACGACCATCACCGGCTGCCAGGCGGACTACTCGAACTCCGGCACCGACCTCGACATCGTCGCGCCCGGCGGCGGCGCCGACGCGCCCAACGCGGACAGCATCTGGGACAGCCAGCACTGCAACCCGGACTCGCTCGGGAAGCCGATCTTCCAACAGACCTTCAACAGCCGCAGCGTGCGCCGCTTCGGCGTGCCCGGCGGCTATGAGGGCACCTCAATGGCCGCTCCGCACGTATCCGGAATAGCCGCCCTGGTCGTCGCGACGAAGAGGCTCGGGCCGAACCCGTCGCCGCGCGCGCTCGAGGCGCATCTCAAGGCCACCGCACGACCGACCGATCGCCCCGACCGCTACGGGGCTGGGCTGGTGGATGCGGGAGCGGCTCTGCGCTAGGTCACTAGGTCGTCCGGATGATCATCACGCTGCACGGAGCGTGATGCGAGACCTTGTTGGGCACGCTGCCCAGCAGGAAGCGCTTGGCCCCGGTCATCCCCTTGTTCCCAACCACGATCAGGTCGGCCTCCTGCTCCTCGGCCACGTCGAGGATCGCGTCCGCGGGGTCTCCCTCGCGAGCGTGCGTCTCAACCGCGACACCCGCGGCGCGCAGGCCTTCGGCTGCCGATTCGAGGGTCTGGGTCACATCCTCGCGGGGATTGACCATCCACTGGAGGTCACCCGGCACCTGCTGGCGCTCCTCGCGCAGTCTGCCCTCGGATACGGGCTCGTAGGCGCTGACCAGGTGCACCTTCGCCCCGACCTGCCTGGCTAGCTCTGTGGCCTGGCGCACCGCCTCACCGGCCGTCTCAGAGCCGTCCGTTCCCACCACCATCGAACCGAACAAGAAGCAACCTCCTGATCCGCGAAGCCCAAAAACGCATCATAAGTCGTGGCCGAGTGGCTGGATAGCCAGTATGTTTGGCATCAATGTCCACACCAACACGGTGCCTGGCCGTGGACGACCATCCGACCGTGAGGCAAGGACTCGGCCTCATGTTCGGGCACACACCCGACGTTGAGCTGGTCGGGACGGTCGAAAGCGGCGAAGGCGTAATAGAGGCGTGCATGAAGCTGCGCCCGCAGGTCGTGATCATGGATGTCCGCCTGCCGGGCATCGACGGCATCTCCGCGGTCAAGCGGATCGCCGAGTGTTGCCCCGAGGTACACACGGTGATGTTCTCGGCATACGGCGACAAGCGGCTGCTCTCCGACGCGATCGCGGCCGGCGCGCGCGGCTATGTAATGAAGGGCTCGCCGCCGGAGGACCTGCTGCGCGCGGTTCGAACCGTGACCACGGGCAAGCCCTTCGTCGACCCGTCGCTGTCGCCGGCCCTGCTGATGTCGCAGGTCGGGCCGGACGCGCCGCTGTCGGAGCGTGAGCGCGAGATCCTGCAGCTGCTGGCGGAGGGCCTGCACACCGAGGAGGTCGCGCGCCGCATCGGCCTCTCGATCGAGACCGTGAAGTCGGACACCAAGCGCGCGATCCTCAAGCTTGAGGCCGACACTCGCGTGCACGCCGTGGCGATTGCGCTGCGCCAGGCGATGATCGAGTAGAACCGGTGCCGTGGAACTCCCACGGTTCTGGATCGTCCTTCAGATCTTGATCGTGATCTTCGTGCTGATCGGGATGGTGATCGCGATCACGAAGCTGGTCTGAGCGGCTTGGCCTCGCCTTCGTCGGGCGCGAGCTCCTCCTCGAGCCCCTCGGGCAGATCGATGTCGGGCCGTCTTCGCTCCGCGTGCGCCTCCTCGACCGGCTTGACCCAGAACTCCTCGACGACGATCACGACCAGCGAGAGGATCGGCACCGCCACGAAGAGCCCGACGAAGCCGAACAACTGGCCGACGACGACCACGCCGATCGCCACCACAGCTGGGTGCAGGCGCACCCGCTGCGCCATGACCACCGGGATCGTGATGTTGCTCTCGATCTGCTGGACCAGGACGTAGACGGCGAGCACGACCAGCGCCTTCCCAGGCGAGTCCGTGAGCGCGAACAGTGTCGGGGGAATGGCCCCTGCGATGGCGCCGAAGTAGGGCACGACCACGAGCACCGCGGACAGGACCGCGAAGAAGATCGCGAAGTCGAGGCCGATGATCGTCAGCCCGATGAACAGCAGGACGAACGTCAGGACCATGTCGATCGCGACGCCCTCCATCCAGCCGATCCATGCACCCCGGAGGCGATCGACAACGTGGCTGACGTGTGCCCGGCGGTTGGGCGGCGCGAGGCGCACGAGGCCGTCGACGAGCGGCCCCGGCCGCACGGCCATGTAGTAGGCCGTGATCAGGATGAGCACGAGCGCGGCCGCGATGCCGGCCAGGTTCAGCCCTATCTCCGTGATCGGACCGATCAGGCGATCCGGATCGTCGGTCAGACGCTCGGCGAAGCGCTCCACCTCATCTCCGACCTCGCCGGCGTCCTGCCCCGTGAGGTCGGCGTACATCTCCTCGAGGTTCGTGACAATGCCCGGCACGTCGTCCACGAACTGCTCCGTCTGATCGACGAACGGCGGGATCAGGAGGTAGACGACGAGCGCGATCGCCCCGATGCCCCCGAGCAGCGCGATGAGCGTTCCGAGCGAGCGCGGGATCCTGTAGCGCTCCAGCCTGGTGGCGATCGCGGCCAGCGGAATGGCCACGATCACGGTGATCAGGATCGCCAGCAGGAGGGTCACCAGCTGGCGGAAGAGGAGCCCGAACAGCAACAGCCCCGCCGCGAGGAGGACCGCGCGGTAGAGGACGTGCGGCGAGACTGTGCGGTCCCCGTCCATCCTGCTTACGGTACCTGTGAAGGCACCGTCAGGAGGCCGGGGTCAGGTGAGGTGGAGCGTCAGGTCCGCCGCTCGAGGTCGGCCACATCCTGGGCCTTCTCGTCGGCCCGCTCCTGGGCCTTGGCGAGGTCCTCCTTGGCCTCGCCCTTGCGCTCCTCGCGCCGGCCCTGAGACTTGAGGCTCGCATCGCCGGTGAGGTCGCCGGCGGCCTTCTTGCCGCGGCCCATGATCTTGTCGAGGATGCTCACTTTGCCCAGCTCCCTTTGGGTCGAGGTTCCTGGCACGCGTACCCGGCGGCCCGCGAGCGGAAACGCGCCGAACCCGGCGTTAGCGTCCGCCTCGTGACAAACGAAGAGGCGCATCGGCGGGCGCGCGAGAAGGGTGTGTCGCGCGCGCTGTACGCGCTCGTCCGCGGCCTGCTCGCGCCCTTCATGCGGCTCTACTTCCGGATGCACATCTCGGGCGCCCAGCACATCCCCGCGGAGGGGGCGGCGATCGTCGCGCCCAACCACAAGAGCTTCTACGACTCGTTCTTCATCGCCGTGTGCACGCGTCGCCCCGTGCGCTTCATGGCGAAGAGCGAGCTCATCGAGGCGCGCTACGGCCCGCTGCTCGTGCGGCTCGGCGCCTTCCCCGTTCGCCGCGGCCAGTCCGACGCCGACGCGCTCGAGACCGCGCGCGAGATTCTGCGCCAAGGCGGGCTGCTTGCGCTCTTCCCGGAGGGCACCCGCATTCGCGACCCCGACGAGCTCGGCCACCCCAAGCGCGGCGCGGGCCGCCTGGCGCTCGACACCGGCGCTCCACTCATCCCCTGTGCGATCACCGGAACCGAGAAGCTGTTCGCGGGGCCCGTGCCAAAGCCGCGGCGGGTGCAGGTCGCGTTCTCCGAGCCGATTCCGGTGGACCGGCTCGCCCCGACCCCTGACAACGCGAGCGAGCTGATCGAGTCGACGCTCTGGCCGCAGGTCGAGGACGAGTACCGCCGCCTCCGCGCCCGCCCGACTCTCATCGCCGCAGCGCTCGCGGCGCTCGGGGTCGGCGGCGGAGTGCTGCTCCGCCGGAGACGGAGGCGCTAGCCGGCGGCGCCGACTTCGGACTACCGTCCGATTGGCGGACGCGAGTCCGCTTGGTTACCGTAGAGCCGTGGAGCGGATGGAAGACCTGACGCCTCTACCGGTCACGGGCCAGCCGCGGGAGCGCCGCGACGCGGCGCGCAACCGCGAGCTGATCCTGGCCGCGGCGCGGCGACTGTTCGAGCGCGAGGGTCCCGCAGCGGTCTCGATGGACCGTGTGGCGGAGGAGGCGGGCGTTGGCAAGGGGACCCTCTACCGGCGCTTCGGCGACCGCGCCGGCCTTGCGCTCGCGCTGCTCGACGCACGTGAGCGCGAGCTGCAGGAGGAGGTGATTCGCGGGCCTGCACCGCTCGGCCCGGGCGCGCCTCCGGTCGAGCGGATCGTCGCGTTCGGCCACGCCTGGCTCGACGTGCTCGACTCCCACGGCGACATCGTGCTGGCTGCCGAGAGCGGCTCGATCGGCGCGCGCTTCCGCGGCTCGGTCTACGCGAGCCACAGGTCCCACCTCGAGCTGCTCGTGGCGGAAGCACGGCCGGACGCAGACGCCGGCTACCTGGCGGACGCCCTGCTCGCCGCGCTCGACTCCGAGCTGGTGCTCTTCATGCGGACGGACCGCGGGCGTTCGCTCGACGAGATCAAGGCGGGCTTCGAGGAGCTCGCGCGCGGGGCTGTCCGAGCGCCGGTCTAGCTTCCGGCGGGTGCGCCTGATCGTCGCCCGCTGCGAGGTTGTCTACACCGGTCGCCTCACCGCCCGGTTGCCTGAGGCGCTCCGGCTCGTGATGGTCAAGGCGGACGGCTCGGTGATGGTGCATGCCGATTCGGGCGGCTACAAGCCCTCCAACTGGATGACCGCTCCCACGATCCTCGAGGAGGAGCCCGGGTCGATGGTCGTGCGCAAGCCGGGCACAGAGGATCGGCTCGAGATCCGGATCGCCGACGTGCTCTCAGACATGACGCACGACATGGGCGAGCCGGCCGGGCTCGAGAAGGAGGGCGTCGAGCGGGAGCTCCAGGAGCTGCTCGCGGACGCCCCCGCCTGGTGCGGCGAAGGGCTTCGCCTTCTGCGCCGCGAGTGGCCCACCGACATCGGGCCGGTCGATCTCATGTGTCGCGACGGCGAGGACGAGTACGTGGCGGTCGAGATCAAGCGCATCGGCACGATCGAGGCAGTCGAGCAGCTCACGCGCTACCTCGAGCGGATCCGCACCGAGCCGGGCCTGGGCCGCTGCCGCGGCGTGCTCGCCGCACAGGTGCTGAAGCCGCAGGCGCGCGTACTTGCGCAGGCGCGCGGGATCGACTGCGTCGAGGTGGACCTGGCTGTGCTGAGGGGCGAGCGGGAGCCGGACCTCACGCTGTTCGCGGCCTAGCTGACTGATTCCAAACCCAGGCGGAGCCGAGCCGCCACCGGGCCCAGCCGGCCGAACATGAGGTGGCCCGCGCCCGCGATCAGGTTCAGCTCGGCGTCGGGAATCCGCTCCGCGAGCCAGCGCGAGTGCGCGAGCGGGACGACACCGTCGCGGTCGCCGTGCCACAGCCGGACGGGCACCCGGATCTCGGCGGGGTCGAACCCCCATGCCCTCCCCTCGATCGCGTAGTCGTCGACGGTGCCCGCGGCGCCGGGGCGCAGCCCCTCGCGCAGGCTGTCCAGGAGCGCCGTGCGGACGGCGGGCTCTTCCATGCGCTCGCGGTCCGGGCCCGAGAGATCGCGTGCGAAGCTCGCCATGACGGCGCGGGGCCGGTGCTGCGCCAGCAGGCGCACCACTCCCCAAGTGGCGAGCGCGAGCGGGCGCGCCCGCCGCGCCAGCGTCAGCGCGAGCCGATCGGCGCCGATCATCCCCTCGTCGATACCCGGCATCTCGGGCGGCGCGGTGCCCGCGAGGACGCCCGCCAGGGCCACCCGCTCCGAGAGCGCGAACGCGCACGCCAGCGAGTACTTGCCCCCGCTCGAATAGCCGAGCACGGCCACGCGCTCGAGCCCGAGCCGGTCGCAGAGCGCCTCGACGTCCCGCGGCCAATCGAGCAGCGAGCGGCCGCGCTTGGTTGTCGAGAGCCCGAAGCCCGGCCTGTCGACCGCGATCAGCTCGATGCCGGCGGCCGCGAACGTCCCTGCCTCCGAGCGAAAGTCGAGCCGCGAACCCGGCAGGCCGTGGAAGTACAGAAGCGGGGCGCCGGCCTTCGCGCCGAAACGCTCGACGCCGAGGATGCGCCCGTCCGGCAGCCGCAGCTCCGTCAAGCCGGCACCCGGAAATCCCATCAGCGCAGGCGCGCGTACTCGTCCAGCTCGCGCTCCACCGCGTCGGGCTCCTGCGGCGTGACGTAGACGAACGCACGGTCGACGCCGACCCCGGCCAGCCGCTCGAGGAACCGCGGCTCGGGCTTCGCGCCGAAGACGGACACGGGCACGCGCCGGCCCGCCCGCTCGCGAAGCTCCTTGATCCGCTCCCCGAGCGCCTCCGGGTCGTCGACGCGGTTGGGCATCCACTCGTCGCCGTAAGCGATCACGCGGTCGAGCACCTTCTCACCGCGGCCTCCCACTACCACCGGCGGATGCGGCTTCTGTGCCGGCTTGGGCCAGCACCAGATCGGGTCGAAGTCCACGTGCTCGCCGTGGTACTCGGCCTCGTCCTGCGTCCAGATCGCCTTCATCGCCTCGATCCGCTCCCGCATCACCGAGAAGCGGCGGCGCGGATCGGTCCCGTGGTTTCGCATCTCCTCCTCGTTCCAGCCGGCGCCCACGCCGAACAGGAAGCGCCCGCCCGAGAGACTGTCGAGCGAGGCCACCTCCTTCGCGGTGATGATCGGGTCGCGCTGGATCACGAGGCACACGCCCGAGCCGAGCTTGATGCGCTCGGTCACCGCTGCGGCCATTGCGAGCACCACGAAGAGGTCGCGGGAGCGGCGGTACATCTCGGGCAGCTCGCCGCCGCCCGAGTAGGGGGTCTCGCGGCTGACCGGGATGTGCGTGTGCTCGGTGAACAAGAGCGACTCGAAGCCGTGCTCCTCCGCGAGCCTCGCAAGCCGGGCGGGATGGATCGTGTAGTCGGTCGAGAACTGCGCCAGCCCTAGCTCCATCTGAGCGGAAGCCTCTCCAGTCCGTAGATGCCGTGAATCGAGCCGAGCGCCGGCTCACCGTCGAGGGCGAGGCCGGGCATGCGCTCGGGCAGGAACGAGAGCGCCTCCTGCAGCTCCGCCCGTGCGAGGTTGGCGCCCAGGCAGTAGTGGATCCCCGCTCCGAACGTGAGTGGCTTGGCGTCCCCGCGCGCCGCCGTGATGTCGAACTCGTCGGGATCGCCGCCCACGCCGTCGCGGTTGCCTGTGAACGAGCAGACCATCACGACCGTGTCCGCCGGGAATACCACGTCGCGGTACTCGACCTGCTCGTGGAGCAGGCGCGCGGTGAAGGGCGTGATGGGCTCGTAGCGGAGCAGCTCCTCCACCGCGGCCGGCGCGAGCTCCGGCCGGGCGGCGAGCAGTTCCCACTGGTCGGGGTGCCCCGCGAACACGCGCAGGCCGTGGGCGAGCTGCGACTGCGTCGTATCGACCCCGCCGACCAGCACGTTCAGGACGAGGTTCATGCACTCGACGTCCGAGAGCCGGTCGCCCTCGGATGCCGCACCCTG
>Ga0081538_10005376_pt1 | contig 11513 bp, 10 predicted proteins | sample TabmetS5T2R1_FD_71022 | JGI IMG/M metagenome (GOLD analysis project Ga0081538, IMG submission 71022) | Tabebuia heterophylla rhizosphere microbial communities from the University of Puerto Rico - S5T2R1 | ecosystem: Host-associated > Plants > Roots > Rhizosphere ... | reverse complement strand
ATGCAACGGGCAGTCGAACTCGGGGCACGCGGCGACCAGCGGCTGATCGCCTTGAGCGAGGGAGACACGGCAGCCGGCCGGGCGGTGCTCATCGCGGCCGGTGTGACCTATCGCCGTCTGGGGATCCCCGCCCTGGACCGCCTGGTCGGAATGGGGGTGTTCTACGGCGCGGCGGGCGCCGAGGCCCCCGCTATGGCCGGGGAGGAGGTCTACGTGGTCGGCGGGGCCAACTCCGCCGGTCAGGCCGCCCTGCACCTGGCCGGGTTCGCCGCCCATGTGACACTGCTAGTGCGCGAGGACTCGCTGGCCGTCGCCATGTCCGACTACCTCATCACGCAACTGGAGGCCACCCCAAACATCGAGGTCCGACTGCGTACTCGGGCGGTAGATGGTCACGGCGAAGCCCGCCTGGAGGCCCTGACGGTGGAGGATGTCCGAACCGGCCAGCGGGAACAGCTCAAGGCCACCGCCGTCTTCGTCCTGATCGGCGCCGAGCCGCGCACCGGCTGGCTTCGCGACGTCCTGCAGCTGGACGATCATGGGTTCATCCTGACCGGCCGCGACCTTCCCCGGCCGGCGTGGCCACTGCAGCGTGCGCCGTTGCCGTTCGAGACCAGCCTGCCGGGCGTATTCGCCGCCGGGGACGTGCGCTACGGTTCGGTCAAGCGCGTGGCCGGCGCCGCCGGGGAGGGCGCAGTGGCCGTTGGCTCGGTCCATCAGTACTTGCAGGACCTGATCGAACGAAGAGCCGGGGCCAGCGACCAATAACGGGCATCGATCTCAAAGCCAGTAGTCTTGCTCGGAGGCGTGGCGCAGTGGTGGATCGTGGTCACTGAAGGTCACCAGCCAACGTGCCGAGCATGGCCGTCCCCGCACTCGCGGCTTCTGTGTGGGCTCGCCGCTTCAGGGCTCGGCCAGCACCGGCTGGGGACGGCGCTGCCAACACCCGCGTGGAGTTCGAAGCCGCCGGCGTCTAGCCGATGCCTGCTGGCGACGGTGCGCTGAAACGCACGCTCAGGCCCGACCCCCGATGCTGTTCGAGACCAGCATGCCGGGCGTGTTCGCGGTTGGCGACGTCCGGCATGGGTCCATCAAGCGGGTCGCCTCCGCCGTGGGAGAGGGCTCGGTCGCCATCCGCCTGGTCCATGAGTACCTGAGCCATCGCTAGGGTAGGTGGCTGTCGACAACGGCAGGTCAGGAGGCGTGGCGATGGCAGCGACCCACAGGTTGATCAACGTCTTCCTGCGTCGAGCCTGGACCGGCCAGTTCACCACACGGCCATGCACCCATCTGGACATGGCCAACGACGTGCAGCCAGCCGCCGAGGTGTGCCAGCAGTGCGTCGCCCTTGGCGACAGCTGGCCAGCACTGCGCATGTGCCTGACCTGTGGGCACGTGGGGTGCTGTGAGAAAACCAAGAATCAGCACGCCCTCAAGCACTTTCAGACCACTGGCCATCCTCTGGTCAGGCCTTACAAGGAACGGGGCATGAACTGGGTCTGGTGTTACCTCGACCAGGCCCTCCTTGACTCCTCAGCCACCTAACCGGGCGCCATCGGTCATTCCGCCGGTCATTCCCCTAGGCACTACGCAACACGACGAGGCCGTATCTCCTGGACGGCCGGCCCGACCTGACCTGCAAGGACAGCACCACATTCTACGCCGTGGACAGCTGGGAACCGACTCATGATCGTTGGATCGTCGGTTCAAGTCCGACCCGGCCTACTCCTCATCTCCGTCAGGGCTGGCCTTCTGAGCCTCCCGCCGCTCCTTGCGGTGGAGCCTGTCGGACGGTCCGTCAGCGGGCCGCGAGAGGTAGTCAATGACGGCCTGCTCCTTGCCTCTGAAGTGCTCGACCAAGCTCGTGAATGTCTGGTCTGACTGCCAGCCGCAAGCTCCGCAGATGGTGGAGTCGAGCATCCCAGGCTCCGGCTCATCGACCATCTCCACATCTTCATCGAGCCGGTACGACCCACAACGGGGACAGCGCTCCGGCTCGCCGTGGTCGCGGCGATGGATGAGACGCCCAAGGGCCGACAGGAAGTGCCCGGTGGCATCAAGCACCAGCTCGGCGTCATCCGGCGCGGCGTTCGTGTTGTGTTGGAGCCAGACGCTCAGGTCCCACGTCTTGTCCACGAGAGCCTTGATGTACGAGCGCACCCGACCGTCCGCCAGACGCTCGGCGAAGATGTTGCCCCAGCCCTTGAAGTCGCTGACCTTGGGTGGGTCCTCGACCTGACCGACCCACTCGGCGGCCATGTGGTCCCGGACGACCGCGAGCAGCGCATCACGGCACTTGATGCCGACAGCTTGGAAGTCCTCAGACTCCCCAGCGTCGTCCATGGCGGACAGTGCCTGCTTGAAGCGCCGCCATGCGCCGGACACCCGTTCCTCTTCTGCCTCCGGAAGCTCCGCACGGCTGCGCTCCGCCATGAAGATGCCAAGGCCGAGATGGAAGATGAGCGCCTGCTCGACCTCCGGGAAGTCATCCGCAAGTAGAGGTTGGTGGGGTCTGTGATGACCCACCAGCGCGACCGTTCACAGTGGACGTCGTACATGTCGTGGACCCGGCCCATAACGCGACGGGAACCCACCTTCTGGACGACTCCTGCCTCGTCGCCATGGGACTGGCTGTTGACGTAGTCACGTACGTACCGCGCCTCGTGCTCGGGTAGCTCGGGCACCGCATCTCCTCTCCTCGGTTCCCGACTCTCTCACGGTGCCGAAGGGTGGGGAGACTTGAACCGGACCCCGGAAGCTCGGCAACGCGTGAGAGGGCGTCACAGCTCCACAGGAGGGCGGCGGCGTGGTCAGACTGTCATTCCGCTTGTCATTCCACCAGGCGCTACTCGGCCCCACTGGAGCGCACTGGCTGGACGACCCACCCGACCTGAGCTGCCAGGACAGCACTCGGGAGTACCCAGTGGACGGTCCGCTGCTGTCTTGTAAACAGCAGGTTGGGGATTCGAGTCCTGCCTGGGGACCAAATCCACAGATCACAAACCTCATCGCTGGTCGCTGTGATCGTCTCGGTCATGCCGATCATCCCGTTGCCCGGTCGAGGTTGAGCGGACATTCCCTTCGACGGTTTCGACGCCGTCCTCACCGAAGTAGTGCAGCGACCGGTAGTGGTAGTCGGCGAGCAGCCCCACCAGCCGGTCGGCACGGTCTTTGGTGGGCGCATGGACCCAAAGCTGGGAGCCGCCTGCCCTGGCGTTGGCCAGCCAGCGCTCCCGTACCTGGTGGTTGACCACAACCTCGTTGATCGCCTTGGCCACGATGGACCGTTCCTGCTGCAGGCGCGAGGCGATGCCTAGGGTCTGTTCGGCGTCATAGAGCCGGAGGTCGGCCTCGGGCAGGCCCTGGTCCCGGAGGCCGCGCTGGGCTCGCAGGGCCTCCTCCGGATCCTCGAACACCGCCGCCAGGTACCCGACGGTGGTGTAGTGCCAGGGACGCAGGGTCCCTCGGGCCGACTGCTCGGCCGGCCAGTCGCGTGGGTCGGTCACCAGCTATCACCTCCTGGGCGATCGGAGCGGCGTCACTCCCCAGCGGCGCCGCTGGAATTGGCGGCCTGCCCACATAGGCCTGCTGGACAAGCAACGGCACCTGTACAACGACACGACGCCATCGAGTGTGTGCCAAGTCCCGCTGTCGGTCTACGAGCCCGCGACCAAATGACAGAGGTGGCCTGGCTCCTCGGTGGTTGCGATCAGAGTGGCGAGGGCTCGGGTCTCGCGCCTTGATCATCCGGTTGATCATCCAGACGATCCGACAGGACCGGTCTGGATCCGTCCAGATCGACGAGGCCTCCAACGTGAGCAGGCCAGATCGGTCTGGAGCCGACCAGATCGACGTAGAGCACCAGGCTATGGATCTGGCGGTTGAGTTATCCAGCGGACAGGTCGAGCCCCAGGCGGGCCAGGTTGGACCGCGAGGGATGGTCCTGCCCTGCCGGCCCGGCAGCGAACCCCCGCAGGAGGTTGACCGTGGCGGTCCGGACCACGCGGGCGGTGAGGGGGGAGCGGCGGGTGGTGGCGCAGGCGCGGCTGAGCTGGCAGACCCAGGAGCTAGTGGCGGCGTTGAACACCCCGGCCCCGCTGGGGGCGGTGTAGTAGGTGGTGTCAGCGAAGCTGGGCCCCCGCACGGCAGCCCCGCTGCAGTGGACCGGGGAGTGCAGCAGCACCTCGACCCCGCGTGGTCGGGGGGCGTCGGGCTGGACCCGGTCGTACTCATCACCGACTAGGCCGGGGAGCCGGGTGCCGGCCCGCACCCCGGTGCCGGCAAACAGCCACGACGACGGCTGGACCACCACCCCGGCAGCGTGGGTCGGGTTGCATTCGTACTGGGCTCCGAGCAGACGGCTTTCCGGGTTGTTCAGGGGCGGCCGCCGCCAGTCGGTGGTCACCTGGCCGGGGTCGGTCTGCCAGGCCGGATCGTCCCCGACCGACCAGGGCTTGTAGTTGACCTGCTGGCGGTGCCGACCGATCGCAGACGGCTCCAGCCGGATGTGGCGGTAGACGGCGTTGGCGCCCAGGAAGGCTAGGTTGACGCCGTGGGCGCGGGCCGCCTCGGCCCCCCGCCGCATCCGGGTCGACCAGTACTCGTCATGGCCCAGGGACACCAGCCCCCGGTGGGCCAGCAGCCGCTGGGGGTGGCGGTGCAGGTCGACGTTGGTCCAGTAGGTGACGTCCAGGCCCAGCCGCTCGACCAGCCGGACCAGCGGGTACTCGTTGCCCAAGAACTCCCCGGCCCCATTGCCGTGGTAGGGCCGGTCAAAGGACACCACCCGCGAGCGGGTCTCCAGCCTCCCGTCGGCTCCCACGTACTGGTTGCGGCCCCCCCACAGGTTGTAGGCCTGCCAGGTGGTGACGGCGTTCATCACCGCCAGCGCGGCCTTGCTGGTGTCATCCCGGACGGTCAGCGGCACATACCGCTGGCCGGTGGCCCCGACCAGCTTGAGCAGGTACACCCCAGATGGCCAGTCCGGGCCGATGGCGATGGTCAGCGACGGGTGCCAGCGGGTGGCGACCATATTGGTCCCCGGCGAGAGGGTCGGGGGTGGCTGGCGGCGGCCAACCACCGGCTGCGAGCGCCAGACCAGACGCGCGCCACGCCCGCCATACCAGCCCATCCGGTAGGCCTCGACCCGGAAGTGGCCGGCGGTGGTGGACACATACAGCCGCACCTGCTCGCCGCTGGCCGCGCTCACCTGGTCGGTCCAGCCCTGGATGGCCTCGGGAGCGCCCGGGTGGGTGATCCGCCAGCCAGTGGTCCCCGGGCGGCGGTTCTCGACCGCAACCCAACTGACCGCCGGGCCCGGTTGTGTAGTTGGTGCCGCCGCGGGGTTGGAAGCTGCCGAGGGCACCGGGTCGGCCCGGCGCTCCTGGGACCAGACGACCAGCGCTGCCCCGGCCGCCCCAAACGCGGCCAAGGCGACGGCGACCGTGGTTGTGGCCCTGTGGCGATGGATGGCCACCCGTGACCTCCAGCGACCGTAGGAGGGACCCGAACCTGGCGGCCCCGTTCCGTTCGGACAGGGCGGAACTCTATGCCGGAACCCGCCTGCTCAGGCAAATCGCCCGATCGGGCAGGCAATGAAGACGGCACTCGGCCTTGTCTGGCGGTTGGGTGTGTCGACCGATCAGGCCCCCGGCCGTATCGCTCCCGGCTGCTTGCTTTGCCATCCGATGTTGTGTCGGATGCGCCTTGATCATCCCATTGATCATCCAGACGATCCGTCTGGATCCGTCTGGAGCCATCTGGATCGACGGGCCACCCGACGTGAGCAGGCTGGATCCGTCTGGAGCCGTCCAGATCGACGCGCAGCATCCGACTCGTAATCGGAAGGTCGAGGGTTCGAATCCCTCCTCGGGCTCCACAGCCCTCTAGCCCCAGAGCGCCTGCTCGGCATGCCCTGCTTGTCTTACTGCCTCCCCGGATCACGCGCGACCGCGGACCCGGCATTCGGCAGGTGATGGTGGCGGCCGGCGTGGTTTGTGCATCCTTTGGCCAGGGTCGGGCGTGGGAGTTGACGGTGGCGCCATGACCGGAGGGAGCCGTGCCCGTCGACGACCACGAGTTCGGGGCGTTCTTCGTCAGCCACTATGGCCGGCTGTACGCACTCGGCGTGCTTCTGACCGGGGATCGGGGACAGGCCGAGGAACTCGCCCAGGACGCGTTGGTCCGGACCTACCGGCGGTGGGCGCTGGTCGGTCAGCCAGATGACCCGGCCAGCTTCGCCCGCCGGGTGTTGATCAACCGTCACCGGTCGCTGCTGCGCCGCGGCGTGGTCGAGGCGCGGCATTTGCTGCGGCTGCGGGTCGACGCCCAGCCGGTCGTCGAGCACCCAGAGGATGCGATGGCGATCTGGGCGGCCGTGCGCGAGCTCCCGCCCCGCCAGCGGGCGGTGATTGTCCTGCGCTACTACGAGGATCTGTCCGAACTGGAGGTGGCCCGGCTGCTGGGCCTGCCGCTTGGGACCGTGAAGTCGCTTGGCCGCCGCGGTCTGGGCCGCCTTCGTCGACGCCTGACGGCCCCGGCACCTCTGACGGCGGGTAGGCAAGGAAGGCAACGATGAATGTCGAAGAGCAGGTACGGGCAGCACTGGAGTCGGTGGCCGTGGCGACCCGACCGGAGGAACGCGGCGCCTACCAGCGGTTCCTTCGCCGGCGGGTCCGCCAGGACCGGAGGCAAGCGGCAACGGCGGCAGCTCTGCTGCTGGTACTCCTGGCCGCAGCGGTCGTGCTGCCTGGCCGGCTGGGGCGGGCACCCGCCTCGGCGGGCGCGCCCGGGTCGCCAACAGCGGCGCCCACAGTGGAGGTGACCGCGTTCCAGTTTGGCTGGCGGTTCATCTACGCCGAAACCAGGGTAGTTTCGACCGGCGGGCTTGGCCAGACAGCCGAGCTCGTCGTCCCGGCCGGCCAGCCGGTCCATGTCCGGCTGCACTCGGCCGATGTGGTGCACTCGTTCTCGGTGCCGAGCCTGCGGTTTGAGCGCCAAGCGCTCCCGGGTCGGGTGACCGAGTTCGACCTGACCGTTGCCGAGGTGGGGACCTACCCCGGCCGGTGCGGTAGCTACTGCGGCCTGGCCCACACCGAGATGCCGTTCCTAGTCCGAGCGATCCCCCGCGATGCGTTCGGACGCTGGTTGCGCGAGGCCGCCCACGCCGCGGCCGCCCCGATCACCCTTCGAGGGCGGCTGCTCACCGGTGGCAGCTGGTCGTCGGCCACCACCCGAGGCCGGCTGCTGGTGGTCACCGTCACCGCCTCCTGGTGTGGTCCCTGCCGCTCCGGCCAAGGCACCTTGAACCAGGTCGCCGACGCCTACCAGGCCAACGGTGTCCGGTTCTTGGCCGTCGCCACCCAAGACACCAGGCCGCGCGTCCTCGCCTTCGCCCGGACATCGCGCATCACCTATCCTGTGCTGCTCGACCCGTCCGGAACCCTCGCCCAGCGGCTCCAGGTGTCGGCCGTTCCTGCCACCGTCGTCCTGGACCGTGACGGACACATCGCGGCCCGCCTTGAGGGTCACCTGGCCCGACAAGCGCTCTCGGCGCGCCTGGACGCGCTCCTCTCTGGCAAGACCGACAGGCAACCACCGTGAAGAAGGCCAGGGCCGCGGGCGAGGGTAGGTACCAATCGAAGCAGCGTCCGGCGCCGGGCGGACCAGCCAGGGCAGCGGCGGCCCGTGACGTTAGGGCGGGGCCGTCGTCGGCTTTGTCTCCGGGTACCGGTTGGTGCCCATCCAGCCGGACCGATGATGCGAGTGCCCCCGCCTAGCAGCGCTCAACGTCCGGTTTGAGTGGCATGGCGAAGGCGTACCAGCCGGATGGCAGATCCGACCTGACCAGTAAGAACGACACCCTGCAAGACGGCGTGGACGCCTGTGGGTCGACTTCTATCCCGCCGCTGCGGCTCGGCAGCGAGATCGGGCGGGCCGGTGGCCGCTCGGGTAACCTTCGTCCGGCCGCTTCCTGCCTAGCTGTGAGCACCGTGTGAGCGAGGAAGCCTGCGGATGGGCGGTTGGGCCGTGACCGGCGCTTGGGACGATTCTGTGGGAGGACGAGGTGGAGACGTGGGAGGCGATCAGGTCCCGACGCAACGTGCGGTCGTACGGCGAGCAGGCGATCGCGCCCCAGGACCTGGACCGGATCCTGGAGGCCGCCCGGCGCACCCCGTCGGCCGGCAACCAGCAGGCGTGGGACTTCATCGTCTGCACCGACCGGGAGCAGCTCAACCAGCTGGCCAGGGTGTGGCAGGCCGCCGGGCACGTCGCCGGTTCGGCGGCGACGATCGCGCTGGTCGCCCCGCGCTCCGACGACCCTCAGATGCGGGACCTGATCCAGTTCGACCTGGGCCAGGCGACGATGAGCATCATGCTGGCCGCCGCCGACCTCGGCATCGGCAGCGCCCATGCGGGCGTCCACGATCAGGAGCTCGCCCGGCGCCTGCTGGGGTTTCCTGAGGACCGGTTCTGCCCGTTGCTGATCACCCTTGGTGTTCCCGCCGACCGTCCGCTCAGGCCGATCGCGCGGCCCGACCGGCGCCCGTTCGACGAGGTCGTGCACCGCGACCACTGGTAGCGGCCAAACCCTCGTGGTCGGGCCGTTCGGATGGCACCTGATCATCCGCTTGGTCATCTAGACATTCCGACGGGTTCCGTCTGGATCCGACCTGAGCTGCAAGGACAGTACTCGGCACTACTCCGTGGACGATCCGCTGCTGTCTTGTGACGCGGTGCTGTGTAGGGCTAGGTGGCTGGCGCCTGTCCTAGCCCGGGCAGCAGATAGCCTGACACCGTCGGGTCCGGGCTCGGGCCAGACCGTTCGAGGAGATCACCGGCGTGCAGCCTGCTTGATGCAAGGCTCCCGGTGTTGGCCAAGCAACTGAAGTTTGCCGGATGCTCTGTCGGCCGGTGGCTGCAGGACGAGGAGACCGTCATGAGCTTTGTGCCGCCCGACTTCGAGATCCCTGAGCTGCTTGAGACCGACCGCTTCCGGATCCGACCGCTCACGATCCACGATGTGGTCAGGGACTATGACGCGGTGATGACCTCCAGGGAGCGGCTCTGGGAGCAGTTCGGCCAGGTGTGGGGCTGGCCCTCGGAAGACCTGACCTTGGAGCAGGACCTCATCGACCTGGCCTCGCATCAGAAGGAAGCCCAACGGCGCTCGTCGTTTACCTATGCGGTCATGCGCCCGGACGAGCGCGTGCAGCTCGGTTGCCTCTACATCGTCCCCTCCCAGAAGGACGACTCGGACGCCGCAGCTGCCCTGTGGGTCCGGGCCAGCGAGGCGGCCGGGGACCTGGACCAGGTGCTGTATGCGACCGTGCGTCGCTGGCTCGCCGAGCGCTGGCCGTTCACTCGGGTTGCCTGGCCTGGCCGGGAACTGCCATGGGACGAGGACGACGCGCTGCCCGACCAGTGACAGTAGGGCGGGAGCTCGCCGAGTCGCACGCCACGCGAGCCCGGGATTCGAGCCGGCTGTCATGGCAGTCCGCGTGGCAGTCCACCAGCCGCTGTCGCCCCGAGGGGATGTGCGGACGGCGTCCCTGCGTGCGGCTGTTGCTCGGGTTGGAGCAGCTGCGATACTGCTTACCTGATCGTCCCGGCGCGTACGCGTCCGCTGACCAGCCGGGCTGCTTAAGCACTCGGCACACGAGGCGATGCCAATGGACAACCCGCCGTCGTCCTCGCCCACTCCTTCCACGCCAACCTCGGCGGTCTCGGCGGGAGACTTCGGTGCCGCCTTCAAGGGCTTCCTGGAGCGCACGGTGGCGGCAGCGCCTGTGGCCGAGCCGGTGTTCGCCGCCCGCCTCCGGGCGCACTTCGGCACCGACCCGGCGGCCCTTCCGATCGTCGCCGAGCAGTTCGAGCCGTCCGAGCACCCCAATCTGCAAGCGGCGCTGGACGCCTGGCTGCAGCCCAGGGAGCGGTCCTTTGAGGCCATCGGTGTCACCTCGGAGTACAAGCGCTTCAACGGGCTCGGCCTGGCCGACATCCTCACCCCGGGCAGGACCGGCCTGGTCGGTGGGTCAGGGCCGACGGTCGGCCCGGTCGAGTACGTCAACATCGCCCTCGACCAGAACCGGGTGATGACCTGTCTGCAGTTCGGGCTGCTGCTCATTCGCGACGGGGAGCTGCCCCTGGCGGTGCTGGTCTGCGGGCCGACCGAGCGCACCGTCCGCGACAAGGGCCAGGTCGAGGTGATGGCTGCCGACCGCGATCGGGCTCGGGCCTTCCTGGCCGACCTCCGCGCCGGGATGCATGAGGGCAATGTCTACCGCGGGCATGTGGTCTCCCTTGCCCTGGAGCGCTTCGGGTCGATGCGGGTCAAATTCCATGGACTGCCGACGATCGCGCGGGAGGACATCGTGCTCGCGGACGGTGTGCTGGAACGGGTCGAGCGCCACACCGTCGGCTTTGCTGCCCACCGCGACCGGCTGCTGACGGCCGGGCGTCACCTGCGCCGCGGCCTGCTGCTCCACGGCCAACCAGGCACGGGCAAGACCCTCACGGCGATGTATCTGGCCGGCCGGATGCGCGAGCGCACGGTGGTGCTGCTGACCGGCCGTGAGGTCGGGCTGATCCCGCGGGCGTGTGCGATGGCCCGGCTGCTCCAGCCGTCGATGGTCATCCTGGAGGACGTCGATCTGATCGCCGAGGAACGCGACCGCCAGCAGCCCGGCTGTACCCCGCTGCTGTTCGAGCTGCTGAATGAGATGGACGGGCTCGGTGATGACGCCGACGTGATCTTCCTGCTCACCAGCAACCGCCCCGACCTGTTGGAGCCGGCACTGGCTGCCCGCCCCGGCCGGGTCGACCTCGCGGTTGAGGTGCCCCTGCCGGACGCCAGCTGCCGCCGTCGCCTCTTCGACCTGTATGGCCACGGTCTCACCCTGCGGCTCGACGCCGATGGCCTCGATCGGCTGGTTGATCGGACCGAGGGCGTGAGCCCCGCCTTCATCCGCGAGTTGCTGCGCAAGGCGGCGCTCCTGGCCGTGCTTCCTACTGGCAGCTCGGGCAGCCGGGACGGGGACATCGACGCGATCGTCGTGACGGATCAGCATCTCGACCAGGCCATGCACGAGCTGGTGCTGGACGGCGGCGAGCTGACCAGGCGCCTCCTCGGCGCGGCCAGCTGACCGGCTGGGGCAGGACCACAAGCCGGTCATGGCCTGGACGCAGTAGCATCGGCTGGTGCCGGGGTTCGGGGCAGGAGCGCCGAGGCCGCCAGCCCGAGGAGGCCGACCGCGGCCAGCACGATCATGGCCAGCCCGTAGGCGCGCTCTGGTGTCTTGGTGATGCCGGCGACCAGGATGGTGCCGGCGATCGCGGTGCCCAGCGACGAGCCCAGGTTGGAGATGCTGCGCGAGAGCCCCGAGATCTCGCCTTGCCGCTGCTCCGGGAAGGCCGACTGCACGACGTTGACCGAGGGGGTGAGCATCAAGCCCAACCCCAGGCCGATCAGCAGCAGCCCGGGCGCGAAGGCCCAGACACTGGGGGAGCCGACC
>Ga0081538_10005375_pt1 | contig 11513 bp, 10 predicted proteins | sample TabmetS5T2R1_FD_71022 | JGI IMG/M metagenome (GOLD analysis project Ga0081538, IMG submission 71022) | Tabebuia heterophylla rhizosphere microbial communities from the University of Puerto Rico - S5T2R1 | ecosystem: Host-associated > Plants > Roots > Rhizosphere ... | reverse complement strand
CCACCGCCGCGGAAGCACGCCGAAACCGATCGCAGCTAGTACGACCACAAACACCCATTCCTAGATCCACCCCACCACGAGAGTGAGCCGAAGGCGAACGATCACTCGGGCAGCCCGGTGACCCTCACGCCGGCATTGGTCTTGTAGCGACGGTTGACGTTGAGGAGGACGGCGGTGAGGGTCTCCAACCAGCGCGAGACCTCGAGCCGGCCGCAGTCGACCGCCCGCCCGTTCACCAGGCGCTCGGCCAGACCGGCGACAACCGCCTTCGCCTCGGCGTCGTCGCCGGCGAGGAGGACGTCCTCGTCGAGGGGCACGTCCGGGTCGGCCAGCGCCTTCGCGCTCACCGTGTGGAAGCCGGAGATGACACGCGCCTCCGGAGCCTCGGCGGCGGTGATCTCGGCGAGGGAGAGCTCGGCCGGCTCCGCGCCCGGCTTTCCCTCCCGGAAGACGACGGGCGCCGCGACGCTCACGACGATGCGGCCCGCGAGCGGGTCTCGGAGCGCCTGGGACATGTCTGCCACGCCGGCGGGCGGGACGGAGAGAAAGACGACCTCGGACGCGAGACACGCCTCCGGGTTGGAGACGAAGTTGCCGCGCGGCGTCCGCGAGCCGATGATGACGTCCTCGCCGATCCGGCGCAGGCGCTCGGCAAGGCCCTGGCCGAAGTCGCCGCTTCCGCCGACGATGCCGATCACCGAATTGCCTCCAGCACCGCCCTCCCCACCTCCGCCCTCGCCTCGGGCGCAACCATAACGATGGGCGCGACCAGCGCCCCTGGCAGCTCCTCCGCATCGTCGGGATCGACGACGAGGTCGGTGGCGACGCCGTCGTAGAGCGCCGCGAGGCCGCGCACAGCGGGTTCGTATCCGAGCGAGGCCATCATCCCGGCGAGTGGGCCGCGCAGGGCACGGCCCCGGACGAGCGGCGAGATCGCCACGACCCGCTTCTCCGCCAGAGCCTCCGCGATCCCGGGCACCGCAAGGATCGGGCGGATGGAGACGAACGGGTTCGAGGGCGCGAGGAAGACCACCTCGGCGCCGGCGATCGCCTCGAGGACGCCTGGGGCGGGCCGCGCCTCCTCGGCGCCCTCGTACCGGACGGCCGTCACCTCGTCGGCGTGGCCGCGTGCCACGAACCACGTCTGGAAGTCGAGCTCGCCTGCCGGCGTGCTCAGGAACGTGCGCACCGGTTCGTCGGAGGCGGGAAGCAGGCGCACCCCGACCCCGAGGCTCTCCGTGAGGCGCCGCGTCGCCTCCGAGAGCGGGACGCCCTCGCGCAGGAGCCGCGAGCGGACGAGGTGAAGCCCGATGTCGCGGTCGCCGAGCGTGAACCAGGTCTCGCCGCCGAGCTGCCCGGCCAGCTCGAGCGCGTTCGTCGTCTCGTCGCGGACTCCCCACCCGCGCTCCTCGTCCAGCAGGCCGGCGAGCGTGTAGAGAACGGTGTCGAGGTCGGGCGAGACGTGGAGTCCGAGGATCTCGACGTCGTCGCCGACGTTGACGATCGCGGTCACTTGCTCGGGCCCCGCCGCGCGGGCGAGGGCGTCGACGAACCGCGACCCGCCGAGGCCGCCGCAGAGAACGGCGTAGGGGCGCGCGGGTATGCTCATCGCGTGCTCGGGATCGTGCCTGTCAAGGGCATGGAGGGGGCGAAGACACGGCTCGCGCCCCGCCTCTCGCCGAGGGAGCGCGCGGAGCTCGTCGCCGAGATGCTCGACAGAGTTCTCGCCGCGTGCGCGGGTGCCGGCGCCATCGAGCGAACGCTACTCGTCACTCCCGATCCAGGGCTGGCCCGGGACGGCGTCGAGCTACTGATCGACACCGGCACGGGACATCCCGACGCCATCGCCCTCGCGCTGGCCGACCCGCGGGCGGCGGAGGGCGCACTCGTCGTCATGGGCGATTGCCCGCTCGCGACCGCCCGGTCGCTCGACACGCTCGCCGAGGCGGCGACACCCCTCGCTCTTGCCCCGGCGCTGGACGGTGGCGTCAACGCCCTCGCGCTCGCGACCGTGAACGGCTTCGTGCCCCGCTTCGGCGTGCCGGCGGAGACGACCGTCGCCGAGGCGCGCGCCGCCGGCCTCGGCGCCGTCGTCGTCGAGGATCCCGCGCTCGCGCTCGACGTCGACCGGCCCGAAGACTACGAGCTGTTGGTCGCCGCGCGATGAACGTCGTCACCTACTCCCCGAAGGTCTTCATTCCGCTGACGAAGCTTTGCCGCGACGTCTGCCACTACTGCACGTTCGCGCAGCCGCCGAGGAAGGGCGAGCGCGCGTTCATGACGGCGGACGAGGTGCTCGCCGTCGCCCGCGCCGGGGCCGAGGCCGGCTGCCACGAGGCGCTCTTCACCCTCGGCGACAAGCCGGAGCTCCGTTACCGCGCGGCGCGGGAGGAGCTGGCGGCGCTCGGGTGCGAGACGACGATCGAGTACCTCGCCCGGATGGCCGATCTCATCCTCTCGGAGACGGGCCTGCTGCCACACCTCAATCCAGGAGTGATGACCCGCGAGGACGTGCTCCTCCTGCGGTCGGTGTCGGCATCGATGGGCTTGATGCTCGAGTCGAGCTCGCTGCGCCTGATGGAGAAGGGCATGCCGCACCACGGCTCCCCGGACAAGCTCCCGGAGGCGCGTCTGGAGACGATCCGGCTGGCGGGCGAGCTGGCGGTTCCTTTCACGACCGGTGTCCTGATCGGGATCGGGGAGACGCGCGAAGAGCGGCTGGAGGCGCTCGAGGAGATCGCGGCCCTGCACGAACGCTACGGGCACATCCAGGAGGTGATCGTCCAGAACTTCCGGGCGAAGCCGGGGACGAAGATGGCCGCGCACCCGGAGCCGTCGCTCGAGGAGCTCGCCTGGACGGCGCGCGCCGCGCGGGAGATCCTCCCTGACGACGTCCACCTGCAGGTGCCGCCGAACCTCTCCTACGACGACTTCCCGCGGCTCCTGGAGTCCGGGATCGACGACTGGGGCGGCGTCTCGCCGGTGACCATCGACCACGTCAACCCGGAGGCGCCCTGGCCGGAGATCGAGCGCCTCCGCGCCGCGACCGAGGCCCACGGATTCGAGCTGGCGCCGCGGCTTCCCATCTACCCGGAGTTCGTCGCCGACCTGGAACGTTGGGCCGATCCCCGTGTGGCGCAGGAGATCCTCAAGCACGCAGACGCTTCGGGGCTCGCACGGGAGGAGCACTGGGCGGCCGGAGCGCCCGAGACCGTGCCACCGCTCCGCGCCGTGGGCGACCGCGTCGTCTCCGAGCCGGTCGGGGCCGCGCTCGCGCGAGTGCGCGTCGGCGTCGAGCTGGACGAGGACGACGTCACCGCCCTCTTCGAGGCACGCGGGGCCGACCTCGGAGCCGTCCTGGCCGCGGCCGACGAGCTGCGGCGCGAGGTGTGCGGCGACGAGGTCAGCTACGTCGTCACCCGTAACGTCAACTACACGAATGTCTGCTACTTCCGCTGCGGTTTCTGCGCCTTCTCCAAGGGCAAGCTGGCCGCGAACCTGCGCGGGAAGCCGTACGTCGTGCCGCTCGACGAGATCGTCCGCCGTGCCCGCGAGGCGTGGGACCGCGGCGCGGTCGAGCTTTGCCTCCAGGGCGGTATCCACCCCGCCTTCACCGGCGAGACGTACCTGACGATCTGCGCTGCAGTGAAGGAGGCGCTGCCCGACCTGCACGTGCACGCCTTCTCCGCGCTGGAGGTCTGGCAGGGCGCCGCCACGCTCGGGTTTCCCCTGGACGGGTACCTCGGCCGGCTCCGGGACGTCGGCCTCGCTTCCTTGCCCGGCACGGCGGCGGAGATCCTCGACGACGAGGTCCGTCGGACGCTCTGCCCCGACAAGGTCTCGACCGGTCAGTGGCTGGAGGTGCACGACACGGCGCACCGCGTCGGGCTCCGGTCGACGACGACGATCATGTACGGCTCCGTCGAGGGGCCACGCAGCTGGGCCCGGCACCTGCTGGAGCTGCGCGAGCAGCAGAAGCGAAGCGCCGGCTTCACCGAGTTCGTCCCGCTCCCCTTCGTCCACATGGAAGCGCCGATCTATCTCAAGGGCCGTGCCCGGCCGGGGCCGACATACCGTGAGGCCGTCCTCATGCACGCGGTCGGCCGGCTCGCGCTGCACCCGTGGATCACAAACGTCCAGGCGTCCTGGGTCAAGCTGGGGGTGGAGGGCGCCCAGGCGGCGCTGCGCGCGGGCGCGAACGACCTGGGCGGGACGCTGATGAACGAATCGATCTCCCGCGCGGCGGGGGCCGCCCACGGCCAGGAGATGCCCCCGGAGCGGATGGAGGAGGCGATCCGCGCGATCGGCCGCGTCCCCCGCCAGCGGACGACGCTCTACGGCACGCCGGATCCCGAGCGCACGCACCTCTCGTACGGCGCCCCGCCGCTCGCAGAGCCCCTCAACCCGAGCGTCAACGACGCAGGCCTGAAGCGCCCGTCACGCCTGATTCGCCCCGGCCTCGCCGCAGCCGGCTAAGCCCCGAAAGAGGCGCTTGTGGGGTCAGTACCACTTGCCCTTGGCGAAGCCTCCGAAGGCGAGGAGGCCCACCAGGGCGACGATCAGGCCGAGGACCAGGCTCCAGGCGAGCATGATCACGATCCCGACGATGACGATGATCCCGCCGACGGAAATGCCGGCCATGTTTCCTCCAGTGGTCAGGCGGCCGCGCCGGCGGCCGCGGTGAGCTGCTCTCCGAACCTCGCGCGCTTGACGAAGCGGCCGTCGCCGGGTTGGCCGACGAGCTCGCCGCCCTCGACGATGACCGTCCCGCGCACGAGCACGACCTCCGGAGCGCCCGTCACCTCGGTGCCCTCGTACAGGTTGTAGTCGACGCGGGAGTGGCTCAGCTCGGCCGCGATCGTCACGCGCCGATCTGGGTCGAAGACGACGATGTCCGCGTCGGAGCCGACCGCGATCGTACCCTTGCGCGGGTAGAGGCCGAAATACTTGGCCGGGTTCGTGGCGAGCAGCTCGACCATGCGGTTGAGCGAGATCCGCCCGGCGCGCACCCCGAACTCGTGGATCATCATGAGGCGATCCTCGAGCCCCGGCCCGCCGTTCGGGATCTTGGAGAAGTCGTCCCGCCCGAGCGACTTCTGGTCGGCCCAACGGAACGGACAGTGGTCGGTCGAGATGACGGAGAGGACGTCCGTGGCCACCGCCTTCCACAGGTGATCCTGGTTTTCCTTCGCCCGCGGGGGCGGCGTGTAGACGTACTTCGCGCCCTCGAAGTTGGGCCGCTCGAGGAAGGTCTCGTCCACGAAGAGGTACTGCACGCACGTCTCGCCGTGAGCGTCCCAGCCGAGCTCCCTCGCGCGCGCGATCGGGTCGATCGCCTCCTTGCAGGAGACATGGACGACGTAGAGGCTGCAGCCGGCCACGTGGGCGAGCTGGACGGCGCGGTTGGTCGCCTCGCCCTCGGTCTCCGGCGGGCGCGTGCGCGCGTGCCAGATCGGATCGGTCTTGCCCTCGGCGAGCGCCTGCTTGACGAGCACGTCGATGGAGTCCCCGTGCTCGGCGTGCACCATGACGAGCGCGCCGGTGTCGGCGGCCGTCTGCATGACGCGGAAGAGCGTCTCGTCGTCGACCATGATCGCGCCCTTGTACGCCATGAAGAGCTTGTAGCTCGTCACGCCCTCGTCGGGCATGCGCGCGAGCTCCTCGAGCGTCCCGCCCTCCTGCAGGTCGGTGACCGCGAGATGGAAGCCGACGTCGATGACGGGCTTCGCCGACTCGATCTTCCCGTGCCAGGTCTCGAGGGCCTCGGCGAAGGTTTGCCCCTTGGCCTGGATGCAGAAGTCGACGTGGCAGGTCGTGCCGCCGAACGCCGCCGAGACCGTGCCGGAGGTGAAGTCGTCGCAGGAGATCGTGCCCCCGAAGGGCATGTCGAGGTGCGTGTGCGGATCAATGCAGCCCGGGAGGATCATCTTCCCGCCCGCGTCGATCACCCTGTCGGCAGGGACGTCGAGAGACTCCCCGATGAGCGTGACGGCTTCGTCCTCGATGAACACGTCTGCGACGTAGTCGTCCGCCGCGGTGACGACCCGGCCGCCCTTGATCAGAACCGACATCAGCTCTCGCCTCCTCGAAAACGCGTGGCCGCCGGAAGTATCGCCTACGCGAAGCCGGCACGGACGAGCTGGAGCCCCGGAGCGCCCCGAACGACGAAGGAATGCCACCCCTGGCTCGGAAGCTCCACGCTGATCGTCGTGCGGTCGCCGACGAGCTCTGGCTCGAGCACGCGACCGTCGGCGAAGACGCTCACGCGCGTCGGCGCCGGCGCCTCCAGCTCGAGCTCGGCGCGGCCGCTGCCGTAGAGCCAGAGGGCGCCCTCCGGAAGCTCCAGCTCGCCGTCGACCCAGCCGTCGCAGAGGAGGGGCTCGTCGCGATCCGGCTCGCGGCCGGGGGGCGACGCGGCGTCCCGGCCCTCTTCCCAGAGCACGACCGGCGGCGTTCCGCCCCCGATCCCGGTCCCCCCGCGCCTGAGACCGTCCCACCCGAACCAGGCGCCCGGCGTCTCCGACTGCTCGTAGAGCCCGCCGTGCCAGACGATGGCGCGGATGCCGAGCCGCTCGAGCTCTTCGCGGTCGCCTGGGAGCCAGGCCCCGCAGTCGAGCCGGTTGTAGCGCTCCGTGAACTCGAAGACTCGCTCGGGCGCGAGCGCGTAGCCCGTCGGCCGCTCCCGCGGCGCCTGGAGGGTGTAGTACTGGTACACGCTGCCGAACTGGCCCTTGCCCTGCTGGAAGACGGGGAGCTCGAGGACCCGCCCGGGGCCCGACGCCGCCAGCGCCGCGTACGCGGCGTTCTCCGGATCGGCGTCGCTCGAGCGCAGGGGGAAGACGAGCAGGTCGGCGGCGACGAGGACGAGGAGCGCGGCGGCCACGACCAGCCGGCGGCGCCCCTCGAAGCGCGCGATTGCCGCCGCGACCGCGACGGCCGCCAGCGCCGACAGCGCCAGGTTCGCGAGCGGCAGGAAGCGTCCGGGCACCCGCGGGTAGCGGAGCGGCGGGAAGACGTCCCGCAGCGTCTCGTAGAGCGGGAGGTTCGTCCCCAGCGCCAGGAGCGCCGGCACGAGCGCGGCGAGGCCGAGGAGGATCGCCATCCCGCGGCGGCGGCGCGCCAGGACGACGACGCCGGCGAGGGCGAGCACGGGCAGGAGCCAGCCGAGGTAGACGAAGCGCTCCGGGCCGTGAAGGCGCCAGCGGCTGAGGAAGTCGACGGCGCCCGCCGAGTAGAAGCGAACCTCCTCGAGCGCCCGCCCCTCCGACTCGGTCGTGCCTGCGATCACGACCGTCTCCGCCAGGAGCCCGGCGGCGGCCGCCGCCAGCATGCCGCCCCACGCCCAGAACGAGGCCGTGCGGGAGTAGCAAAGCGCGGCGTAAACGGCCAGGAACGGAAGGGCTCCGAGCGCCAGGTGGAGCTGGCCCGAGGCGGGAATCGAGACGATGCTGGCGGCGGCGAGCGCGCCCCAGAGGTGGGTGGCACGCGAAGTCTTGGCCCGGCGTGAGCGCTCGAAGGCCCAGAGGGCCAGCGGCAGGAGCACCGCGACCCACCCGAGCAGGTGGCCACCGCTCTGCAGGAGCCTGTACGGGGCGATCTCGAAGGCGAGGCCGCCGAGCGCGGCCGCGAGCGGCGGCAGGTCCAGCTCCCGCAGCCAGAGGTACGCGAAGAGCCCGGCGGCGAACGTGACGACGAGCAGAAGGAGGTTCCAGGCGACGACCGGCCCGAGGAGCGCGTCCAGCGGCCAGAACGGCAGCCCGTAGGGCCAGCCGCCGAGGACGACCTGCGGCTCGACCAGCGGCTGGAAGCTGTAGGAGTCGACCCAGGGCTTCTCCCCTCGTTCGAGCTGGTGGCCGACGAGCCAGAAGCGATAGGTCGTCTGGAGATGGTCGCCGGAGGCGGCCTCGCCGTAGCCGGACGTGCCTCCCTCCGTGATGAACTCGCTGCGGAGCCCGCCGACGGCCGGAACGGTGGCGACGACCGCCGCGACCGCGAAGAGCGCCAGCAGGGACCACCGCCCGCTCCCAGTCGTCATGCTGACGGACTATGCCGAACGCGGTTCCGGGCGGAGCCGGCGAGCGGCCGCACGCCACGGCCGCCGTCGCGGCGGGGGTCGCAGCCGTCGCGGCGGCCGCGACGCTTCCCGGGGCGATCGACCTGCCGCTCTGGCAGGACGAGGTCGCCTCGGCCCGGGTGCTCCTCGAGCCCACGCCCGCCGGGGTGGTCGAGCACGTCGCCCGCACGGAGTCGACCCCGCCGGGCTGGTATCTGCTCACGTGGCTCGGGCGGGAGGCGGGGATCCCGATCGGGGGCCTGCGCTACCTCTCTGTCGCGCTCGCGGCCGCGCTGGCCGGCCTCACCGTCGTCTACGCGCGCCGGTTCCTCCCCCTCTGGGCGGCCGGTCTCGCGGGAATCCTCACCGCCCTCGCGTGGCAGACGGTCGCCCACGGGAGTGAGGTGCGTGCCTACTCCCTCCTCGCGCTCGTGACGCTCGGCTTCGCGCTTCTCCTCGAGCGGGCCGCCGCGGAGCCCCGGCTCGGGCGGCTGGTCGCGCTCGCGGCGTGCACGGCGGCGGGCGCCTACACGCACTACTTCTTCCTGCTCGCGGCGGTCGCCGGGCTCGTCTGGCTCGTCGCCGAGCAGGAGCTGCGGACCGCCGCCCTGCGCGTCGGCTCGGCGATCCTCGTCGGCTCGGCCACCCTGCTTGCCTGGCTCCCCGGGCTCGTCGACCAGGTGAGCGCGGAGCGCTTCGGCTGGATCGACGTCTTCGACCCCGTCAAGTTCGCGTCCCTGCCCTCGGCCCTCTTCTGGGACCCGGGAACGATGTACGCGGAACTGGGGGCCGATCCCGGCCTCGGGGAAGCTCTCGCGCGGGTGGCGATCCTGGCCCTCGTCCTGGGCGGTTGCGCCGTGCTTTGGCGCCTGGGCTCGTCCGCGCGGCTCTGCGGACTCCTCGTAGTCGTGCCGGTCGGCCTCTCCGGGATCGCCTGGCTCGCCGGGCTCCGGATCATCACCGGCCGGAACCTGATCGGTGTCACCGCGTTCGCGGCGGTCGCGCTTGCAGCCGTTCTTCTGCCTCTCCCCCGCCGTGCCGCGCTGGCCGCCGCGGCGCTCGGGCTCGCGCTGGCCGTCTTCTCCTACGTGCGCGCTCCGATGCCCGAGCGCGTCGACTTCGACCGGGCCGCCGACGCGCTCGTGGAGGCCGGCTGGGAACCCGGCGACCCGATCCTCGTCGTCGGCTCGCTGCCCGACTTCCGCTCGCCGCTCGAGTGGTATCTCCCGGGCGACGTCACCCTGCCCGAGGCGGCGCCACGGGAGGCCTGCGCTGAGGTGTGGGTCGTGACCGACGTCCCGCGTGGCCGTGAGCTTCTGGACCTGGCCTCGCCCGCCAGCCGCGTCGACGTGGGCACGGCCGAAGTTGCCCGGGTCCCGTGGAACGGCAGCCTCGTCGGGGAGGCCGAGGCCCGCGACGGCCGTTACCTCGACTCGGCGGCCGGCGCCGGCTGCCTGCGGCCGCTCGAAGAGCGATCTCTCTAGTGCCCTCAGCCCGAGACCGGTGCGAAGGCTCCGGCTCGGTAGACCTGCCCGGGAAGCTCCCGCCCGAGGACGCCCTCGAGCCACTCGGAGACGCCGATCAGCGCATCCAGGTCGACACCCGTCCGCACGTTCTCCCCGTGCAATAGGTAGACGAGGTCCTCGGTAGCCACGTTGCCGGTCGCTCGCGGCGCGAAGGGGCAGCCCCCGAGCCCGCCTACCGAGGCCTCGAACGCCGTCGCGCCCGCTTCCAGGGCGGCGTAGGCGGCCGCGAAGCCGGTGTTGCGCGTGTTGTGCAGGTGGATGCCCACCCGCCGAGCCCGCCGCGTGGCCTCGGCGACGAGGTGCCTCACCTGCCGAGGGACGGCGACTCCGATCGTGTCGGCGAGGACGACTTCGGCGGCGCCGAGCTCGGTCGACCGTTCCATCAACTCGAGGACGCGGCCCGGGTCGACCGCGCCTTCGAACGGGCAGCCGAAGGCGACGCTGATCGAGACGCTCACCGGCCTGTCCGTCTCGATCTCCGCCAGGGTGGCCAGCGCCTCCTCCGGCGTCGCGTTCTGGTTCTCGCGGCCGAAGCTGTCCGTTGCCGCGAGGTTGAAGTGGAGCTCGTCGAGATCGGTCTGCGCGAAGCGCTCGGCTCCTCTCGCGTTGAGGACCAGGCCGGAGTAGACGACGCCCTCGCGGCGCTCGATGCCGGCGACCACCTCCTCGGCCCCGGCCATCGCCGGCACGCGCTCGGGATGGACGAAGCTGACCGCCTCGATGGCCGGCAGGCCGGCGGCGGCGAGCCGGTTGACGAGCTCGGCCCGCACGGCCGGCTCGAGCACGGCCGCCTCGTTCTGGAGCCCGTCACGCGGGCCGACGTCGCAGATCGTCGCCTGCACCGCGACCTAGGATATGCAGCCGGCGATGGGTATCCCCGTCTTCGCAGCCCGGCACGTCTACGCGGCCGTCAACCCCTCCGCCGCCGTCGATGCGGTCCGCGAGGCGTTCGTCGCCCACGCGCGCGGCGAGTGGTTGATGCCGTCGAAGGTCTATGTGCCGGTGCCGCCCGACGGCGACTTTCGCGCGATGCCCGCCCGCGGCGGCGAGTACTCCGTGCTCAAGTGGGTGACGTCCTTCCCGCGGAATCCGGAGCGCGGCCTCCCGACGGTGAGCGGCATCGCCCTCCTCAACGATGCGACGGACGGGCGTCTGCTCGCCCAGCTGGACGCGGGGGCGCTCACCGCCCTCCGCACCGGAGCGGCGGCCGTCCTCGCCGCCGAGACGCTCGCCGCCGACGACGGGCCGGCCGCGGTCATCGGCTGCGGCGTCAACGGCCGAGCGGTTGCCCGGACGTTTCTCGCCCGTGGCCGCGACGTTCTCCTCTGGGATACGGACTCCGGGCGCGCCGGCCGGGTCGCGGAGGAGCTCGGCGCCCGAGCCGCGGGCTCGCTCGCGGACGCTCTCGCCGCCGACGTCGTCGCCACTGTGACGCCTGGACGCGAGGTTCTGTTCGCGCCCGGAAGCCTCCGCCGCGGGCAGCACGCCAGCCTGATGGGAGCGGATGGGCCGGGGAAGGCCGAGATCGCGGTCGAGGAGCTCGTGCGTGCCCGCGTGATCGTCGACGAATGGGAGCAGGCGAGCCACAACGGCGACATCTCCCGGGCGGTTGAGGCGGGGACGCTTCAGCGCGACGACGTGGCCGAGCTCGGCCGGATCCTGCTCGGGGAGGCGAAAGGCCGGACGGCGGACGACGAGATCACGGTCTTCGACTCGACGGGGCTCGCCGTCCAGGATCTCGCGGTCGCCGCGCTCGTGTACCGGCGCTACCGCTCGGATCCTGCGCGCTTCGACGGCGTCGTCGAGGTGGACCTTGTTTGAGTGCCCCTCCGGGCAATACACGCCTGCTTCTGCGCCGCGATCACGCGGCGCCTGAGCCCACCCTCGCCCCCACCAAGGCAAAACACCCTTGCTGCGGGGGGGCGCGGGCTCCG
>Ga0081538_10005374_pt1 | contig 11513 bp, 11 predicted proteins | sample TabmetS5T2R1_FD_71022 | JGI IMG/M metagenome (GOLD analysis project Ga0081538, IMG submission 71022) | Tabebuia heterophylla rhizosphere microbial communities from the University of Puerto Rico - S5T2R1 | ecosystem: Host-associated > Plants > Roots > Rhizosphere ... | reverse complement strand
GCGGGGGCCGAGGGGGTGGTCGGCGCCGCCCCCCCCTGGGGGGCCGGCGCCCTGCCCGTCGACCCGCGCGAGTTCGACGTCTACTACTTCGCCCCCCAGAAGTCGTTCGCCGCCGACGGCGGGCTCTGGCTGGCCTGCCTGTCCCCGGCGGCCGTCGAGCGGGTGGAGCGGGTCGCCGCCTCCGGGCGGCACATCCCGGCCATGCTCAGCCTCGGGGTGGCGCTGGAGCGGTCACGGGCCGACCAGACCCTCAACACCCCGGCCCTGGCCACCCTGTTCCTGCTGGGCGAGCAGCTCGACTGGCTGCACGCCCAGGGCGGCCTGGCCTGGGCGACCAAGCGCTGCGACGAGTCGGCGGGCATCGTCTACGGCTGGGCCGAGGCGAGCGCCTACGCGACCCCGTTCGTGACCGACCCGGCGATGCGCAGCCACACCGTGGCCACCATCGACCTCGACCCGTCGGTCGAGGCGGCCGCGGTGTCGAGGGCGCTGCGCGCCAACGGCGTCGTCGACACCGAGCCCTACCGCCGGCTGGGCCGCAACCAGCTGCGCGTGGCCATGTTCCCGGCGATCGAGCCGGCGGACCTGGAACGGCTCACCCGGGCGGTCGACTGGCTGGTGGACGCCCTCGGGGGGGTTCGGGGTGGAGGAGTCCCCCCCGAATGAACCAGGGACTGCGTCAGGTGGTGCGCGACTACAGGTGCACCACCGGGCAGGTAAGGGTGCGGGTGATGCCGTCGACCGCCTGGACCCTGGCCACCACCAGCTTGCCCAGGTCGTCGACGTTGCGAGCCTCAGCGCGGACGATCACGTCGTAGGGGCCGGTGACGTCCTCGGCCTGCTGGACGCCCTTGATCTCGGCGATCTCCTTGGCGACCTGGGCGGCCTTGCCGACCTCGGTCTGGATCAGGATGTATGCCGTCACCACAAGCAACGACCTCCTTGAGTCATGCCGCCGCAACGGCGCGCCCACGGCTGCACCGGGGTCGAAAGGTCTGCGCATGGTACACGGGGGTCCAGGGTGTGCCAAGGGTACGCCACGGCGCGACCGGCCAGGCATTTCACGAGAGCGCAAGGGCCGGTATGCTTGCCTCCCCGACCGGGAGCGAGATGGCGGCACGGCAGCGGCGGTTCCTCGACCGGGCGGAGGCTGGCGGGTTGCTGGCCGAGGTCGTGACCAGCCTGGTCAGCCCCCCGGTGCTGGTCCTCGGCATCCCCCGGGGCGGGGTGGTGGTGGCCGCCCTGGTCGCGGCCCGCCTCGGCGCCCCCCTGGATGTGGTGGTGCCGCGCAAGGTCGGCGCGCCCGGCAATCCCGAGCTGGCCGTGGGCGCGGTCGCCGACGGGGTCGAGGCGATCGACGAGCCGGCCGTCCGCCGCCTCGGCCTCGACATGGCCGCGGTCCGGGCCGAAGCCGCCCGCCAGACCGTCGAGGTGGCCAGGCGGACCGCCGCCTACCGCCGGGGCCTGCCCCCGCTGGAGCTGGCCGGCCGGACCGCCGTGCTGGTCGACGACGGGGTGGCGACCGGCTGGACCTGCGCGGCCGCCGCCTCCCACCTCCGCCGGGCCGGCGCCACCCGGGTCCTGCTGGCCGTGCCGGTCGGGCCGCCCGGGCTGGCCGAGCGGCTGCGGCCGGTGGTCGACCAGGTGGTCGTCCTGGTGACCCCCGACCCCTACCTCAACGTCGGCCAGGTCTACGAGCGCTTCCCCCAGGTCGGCGACGAGGAGGTGCTGCGCTGCCTCCAGGCAGGACGCGCCTCCACCCCACGCTAGACTGGATGACTCTCGTCTCCAACGCTGGAGGGCCTTGATGCCGAGCTCGCCACCGTCCGACCTGGGCCTCGCCGCCGAGTCGATCGCCTTCCGCCCGACCGAGGCCGAGCTGCGCGAGTACACCGACGCCATGCCCCAGGCCCGACAGACCGAGTACGGCAACGTCAACGTGCAGACCGAGGTCGTGTCCCGCTCCAAGGGGTCGACCTACGTGGTCACCGACCGGCCCGACGAGCACAGCGACCAGACCATCGACCGCGAGGAGGGGGCGCGGCTGGCCGCGCTCCAGGATGCCTACATCCGCGGCCAGGACATGGTGGTGGTCGACGGGTTCGTCGGCCACGCCGGGCCCTACCGGACCCCGGCCCGGCTGATCATCGAGAAGGCCAACGCCAACATCGCCGGCATGCAGCGGTTCCTCTACTACGACCCGGTCGAGGGCGACAGCGGCCACCAGCCCGAGATCACCATGATCTACACCCCCAACCTGGCCGCCCCCGGCTACCCCAACGACCGGGTGATCGCCGTCGACCTGGAGGCCGGGGTCACCCGGGTGCTCAACTCCGACTACTTCGGGGAGTCCAAGAAGGGCGGCCTGCGGATGTGGAACCGCAAGGTCTACGAGGGTGGCGGGCTGGCCATGCACGCCGGCTGCAAGGTCATCCCGACCCCCGACGGCGAGAAGACCATGCTGATCGTCGGCCTGTCGGGGACGGGCAAGACCACCACCACCTTCACCAAGCAGAACGGCTCCCAGGCGGTCCAGGACGACTTCATCGGGCTGTTCGCCGGGGGCAGGATCGTCTCCACCGAGGACGGCTGCTTCGCCAAGACCTTCGCCCTCTCGGCCGAGGACGAGCCGGCCATCCACGGGGCGGTGACCAAACCCGACGCCTATCTGGAGAACGTCTCCCAGCACGGCGACACGATCGACTTCTTCGACACCTCCTACACCCAGAACGGCCGCGCCGTGTTCAACATGCGCTCGATCGACAACTACCCGGCCGACCGGGTCCCGCCGGCGTCGTTCCTGCTGATCCTCAACCGCAACGAGAACATCATCCCGGGGGTGGCCCGGCTCAACATCGAGCAGGCGGCCGGCTACTTCATGCTCGGCGAGACCCAGGGCACCTCGGCCGGGGGCAAGGACGAGGAGGGCAAGTCGCTGCGGGTGCCGGGGACCAACCCGTTCTTCCCGCTCCGCCACGAGCAGCAGGGCAACCGGCTGGCCGAGCTGCTGGAGACCCACCCGCTGGAGGTGTTCCTGCTCAACACCGGCCGGGTCGGCGGCCCCGAGGACGACGACCGCTCCAAGAAGATGCGGATCCCGCACTCCTCGGCCATCGTCCGGGCCATCGCCGAGGGCTCCATCACCTGGGACGACGACCCCGACTTCGGCTACCAGGTCGCCTCCGAGGTGCCCGGCATCGACGACCCCGAGCTGCTCCAGCCCCGCCGGCTGTACGAGCGCCAGGGCCGCACCGACGAGTACCGCCGCCAGGTCGACCGCCTCAAGGCCGAGCGGGCCGACTACCTGAGCGAGTTCCCGGGCCTGGACGAGGCCATCGTCAAGGCGGTCTCCTGACCGAGGACCTGCGGCACATCGGTGAGTTCGGGCTGATCGCCCGGCTCACCAGCGAGCTGGAGCTCGGGCCCGGGGTCGAGGTCGGGACGGGCGACGACGCGGCCGTGCTCGAGCCCATGCCCGGGCACAAGCTGGTGGTCACCACCGACGTGCTGGTCGAGGGGCTCGACTTCACCGCCGCCCTGTCCACCCCCGAGGACTGGGGCTGGAAGGCGGTCGCGGTCAACTGCTCCGACCTGGCCGCGATGGGCGCCGAGCCCCGCTGGCTGGTGATCGCCCTGACCGTGCCCGACGCCACCCCGGTGCCGGCCCTCGAGCGGATCTACGCCGGCGTCGGCGAGGCCTGCCGGGCGTTCGGGGCGGCGCTGGTCGGGGGCGACGTCTCCGCCGGCCCGGCCCTGTCGCTGGCCGTGACGGCCCTCGGGGAGGCCGAGCGGCCGGTGCTCCGGTCGGGGGCCCGCCCGGGCGACCGCCTGGCCGTGACCGGCCCGCTCGGGGCCGCCGCGGCCGGGCTGGCCCTGCTCCGCTCGGAGGACCCGGCGGCCAAGGAGCTGCTCGACCGGTTCCCGGGCCTGGCCGCCGCCCACCGCCGGCCCCGTCCGGCCCTGGCCATGGGCCTGGCCCTGGCCCGGGCGGGGGCGTCGGCCATGATCGACGTGTCCGACGGCCTGGCCGGCGACGCCGTCCACCTGGCCGAGTCGTCCGGGGTCGGGGTCGAGGTCCACGACGCCGCCGTCCCCCTCGCCCCCGGGGTCGCCGAGGCGGCCGCCCTGCTGGCCCTCGACCCGCTGGAGCTGGCCCTCGGCGGGGGAGAGGACTTCGTCCTCGCCGCCGCCCTCCCCCGCACCGCCGACCTGGGCGGCGTGCTCGACTGCGGCCGCTTCACCCCCGACCCCTCGACCCGGGTCCGGGTGACCCGCGACGGCCCCCGTCCCCTGGCCGGCCTGGCCTACGACCACTTCCGCCAGGCCTAGCCGGCGGCGAGGACCTCGTCGGCGGCGCGCTCGCCCGACTGCACGGCCCCCTCCATGTAGGAGTTCCAGGCGGTGGCGGTCTCGGTGCCGGCCCAGTGGAGGCGGCCGACGGGCTCGCGCAGGGCCTGGCCATAGGAGGTCCAGACCCCGGGGGGGAAGTAGCCGGCGTAGCAGCCGCCGCTGTACTCCTCGTCGGCCCAGGACCGCTCGAGCAGCTCCCGCGGCCGGGCGGCCCGCTCGCCGAAGAAGCCGACCAGGGAGGCGAGGATGGCGGCCCGCCGGTCGCCGTCGCCGCGGCGGGCCCAGGCCCGGGCCTGGTCGCCCTCGATGAAGCCGACCAGGACCCCGGGCGACCCGCCCTCGGGGCAGTTGTCGTAGACGACGGCCACCGGGCCGCTGTCGCTGACGGCGAACCCGGACAGCCCCTCCTGGCGCCAGAACGGCTCCTCGTAGATGGCGTGGATCTTGACCACGCTGCCCATCGGCACCCGCTGGGTGAGCTGGCTGCGCCAGCCGGGCATGGCCGGCTGGTAGCCGATCCGCCCGGCGATCGCCGGCGGCACGGCCAGGATGGCCCGGCCGGCCGTCACCGTCCGGTCGCCGGCCTCGACCACCACCCCGGCCTCGCCGTGGCGGACCAGCTGGGCCGGGGTGCCGAGCACGACCCGCTCGCCCAGCGGCTCGGCCAGCCGGATCGAGATGGCCTGGGCGCCCTGGTGGAAGCGGCGCTCCTGGGCGCCCCCGGCGGTCGCCAGCAGCATGGCCATGCTCCCCGCCGAGCGGATGACGAACAGGGTGTGCAGCAGCGACAGCTCGCGAGCCTCGGCGGCCAGCGTCCCCCGGACGATCTCCCGGAGCCAGTTCCGGACACGCTCGGACTCCACCCGGGCCTGGAGCCAGGTCTCGACCGTCTGGGAGTCCCAGGACAGCGCGTCCGCGGCCGTCCAGGGCGCCTCCGGCGGGACCGTGGCCGCCATCGCGTCCAGCTCGCGGATGGCCTGCCCGAGGGCGACGGCGCTCATCGGGTCGCCCTCGTCGAGCGGGTCGCCCTCGTAGCGGTGGGCCTGGCCGTCGCGGACCACGGTGTTGAGCCCCCGCTCCCAGGTCGGGTAGGTGGTGACGCCGACCCGCTCGGCCAGGGTGGCGATGCGGTCGTGGGTCGGCCCGACCCACTGGCCGCCGTGGTCGATCGGGGTGCCGTCGGCGGCGGGCAGGGTCAGGGTCCGCCCGCCGACCCGGTCGCGCGCCTCCAGCACGACCACCTCGGCGCCGGCGTCGACCAGCCGGGTCGCGGCGGCCAGGCCGGCCAGGCCGGCGCCGACCACGACCACGTCTGCTGCGGGGGCCACTGCTCTCTCCTCGCTCGGGTGGCGTCCTGGGGGGCTGCGATGCCAGGGATGCTGCGGCGGTCGGGCGAGTCACGGCCCCTCGCGAGCGCCGAGCGGGATGCGGGCGCATGCTACGAAGGAGTGGCGGCGAAACTCCAGCGCCGTGACCGCTTCGCGACGATTTGCCGTGGGAAGGAGAGCGCATGGCGATCACCGAGGACCGCGTCCGCACCTTCGACTCGACCAGCCCGGCCACCGGGGAGGTGGTGGGCAGCTTCCCGATGGACGGGCCCGAGGAGGTCGCGGCCGCCGTGGCCCGGGCCCGGGACGCCCAGCCGGGCTGGGAGGAGCTGGGCTTCGACGGCCGCCGGCGGGCCCTGCTGGCCTACAAGGCGCTGCTCGTCCGCCGCACCGACGAGCTGGTCGCCCTGGTCCACCGGGAGAACGGCAAGCCGCACGCCGACGCCCTGATCGAGGTGCTGATGATCGTCGAGCACCTCGACTGGGCGGCCCGCAACGCCGAACGGGTGCTGGGGCCGCGCCGGGTCCGGAGCACCCTGGTGCTGGCCAACCACGCCGCCTCGGTCGAGTACCAGCCGCTCGGGGTGGTGGGCGTGATCGGGCCCTGGAACTACCCGGTGTTCACCCCCCTGGGGTCGGTCGTCTACGCCCTGGCCGCCGGCAACGCCGTGGTCCTCAAGCCGAGCGAGCTGACCCCGGCGGTGGGCTGCTTCCTGGCCGACACCTTCGCCGAGGCGGTCGGCGGGCAGCCGGTGTTCCAGGTGGTGACCGGGGACGGGGCCACCGGCCACGCCCTCTGCCTGGCCGGGGTGGACAAGGTCGCCCTCACCGGGTCGCCGGCCACCGGCCGCAAGGTCATGGCCGCCTGCGCCGAGCGGCTCACCCCGGTGGTGCTGGAGCTCGGCGGCAAGGACGCCATGGTGGTGGACGCCGACGCCGACCTGGACGACGCCGCCGACCAGGCGGTCTGGGGCGGCATGGCCAACGCCGGCCAGACCTGCCTGGCCGTCGAGCGCGTCTACGTGGTCGACGCCGTCTACGAGCCGTTCCTGGAGAAGGTGGTCGAGAAGGCCTCGCGGATCCGGCCCGGGAGCGGCCCCGACGCCGACTTCGGCCCCATCACCCTGCCCCGGCAGCTGGAGGTCATCCGGCGGCACCTGGACGACGCCTTCGCCCGCGGGGCCAGGGCCCTGGTCGGCGGCCCGGACGCGGTCCGCCCGCCCTATGTCGACCCGGTGGTGCTGGTCGACGTGCCCGACGACGCCCTGGTCATGCGGGAGGAGACCTTCGGCCCGGTCCTGCCCGTGACCAGGGCCCGCGACGCCGGCCACGCCGTCGCCCTGGCCAACGCCAACCCCTACGGCCTCGGCGGGGCCGTCTTCGCCGGCCGCGGGGCCGGCCGCATCGCCCGGGCCCTGCGGGCGGGCAGCGTCAGCGTCAACTCGGTCCTGACCTTCGCCGGCATGCCGTCGCTGCCCATGGGCGGGGTGGGCGAGTCCGGCTTCGGCCGCGTCCACGGCCCCGACGGCCTGCGCGAGTTCTCCCGGGCCAAGGCCGTCAGCCGCCAGCGGTTCCCGCTGCCGTTCGGCATGCAGAGCTTCGACCGGCCCGGCTTCGTGCTCCCCGCCGTACGGGCGGCCATGAGGCTGCGCCACGGCCGCGCGCCCCGGAGCTAGTCCCCGGCGAGCTCGCGCAGCAGCTCCAGCAGGGCCCGCGTTCCCGGGGAGCGCTGGTCGCGCAGGAGGGCGGCCTGAACCTGGCGGGCCGGGGCGGGGCCGGCCAGCGGCCGCACGGCCGTCTCGGCCGGGTTGATGAGCACGTTGAGCTGGTAGGCGAGGGCGACGCCGTCGCCGGCGACGACGTGGACCTGGGTCTCGACCGGCTCGTCGCCGTGTCCGGCCAGCAGCACCCGCGGGTGGAGCCCGGCGCTGGCCAGCAGGTGGTCGAGCAGCCGCGCGGCCGAGCCGTCGTGGGCCCGGATCCAGGTCTCGCCGGCCAGCTCCTCCAGCGCCAGCGTCCCCCGGGCGGCCAGGGGATGGCGGGCCGGCAGCAGGACCCGGGCGGGGTCGGTGAACAGCGGCACCAGCTCCAGGTCGCCGGGCGGCGGGTCGGGCTCGAAGTCGTGCTCGAACACCAGGGCCAGGTCCAGCTCACCGGCGGCCAGCATCCGGAACGAGTCGCGGCGGTCGACCAGGACATGCTCCACGGCCAGGCCGGGCAGGCGGGCCTCGGCGAGCGCGGCCACCCTGGGGGTGAGCTGGGCGAAGGCGGTGAAGAAGGAGCCGAGGCGGACCCGGCCCCGGCGCAGGCCGGCCAGCTCGGCCAGCTGCGCCTCGGCCAGGGCCAGGCGGCCGAGGATGGCGTCGGCGTGCCCGGCCAGCAGCCGGCCGGCCTCGGTCGGCCGGACCCCCTGGTGGGTGCGGCGGACCAGCTGGGCGCCGGCCTGGCGCTCCAGCAGGGTGATCTGGCGGGAGATGGCCGGCTGGGTGAGCCCGAGGGCCTGGCCGGCGGCCGAGAAGGAGCCGTGGGCCAGCACGGCGCGGAGGGTGGCCAGCCGGTGCACGTCGAGCATGACGAAATCTTAGAACGACGATGCGAGATTCTCATGGATCGTTATGGCAGTGGCCGGGTACCGGGAGCGCATGACCTCCGTCGAGGACCGCCGGGCCCGTGCCGCCACCACCGTGGTGTTCTTCGCCACCGGCTTCGTGGTCGCCGCCTGGGCGACCCGGATCCCGGCCGTCCAGGAGCGCCTCGCCCTCTCGCCGGGCACCTTCGCCGTGGCCGTGCTCGGCCTCGAGGGCGGGGCGCTGGCCGGCCTGCCCGCCGGCGGCGCCCTGGTCGCCCGCCTGGGCAGCCGGGCCAGCCTGCGCCTGGCCTTCCTGGTCTACCCGGCGGCGCTGCCGGTGGTCGCCCTGGCCCCCGGGCTCGGCTGGCTGGTGGCCGCCCTGGCCGTCATGGCCGCGGCCAACAGCGTGGTCGACGTGGCCATGACCGTCCAGGGGGTGGAGCTGGAGCGCCGCTACCGGCGGCCCATCCTCTCCAGCCTGCATGCCGCCCACCCGCTCGGCATGCTCGCCGGCGGGCTCGCCGGGACCGCGGCCGCGGCCGCCGACCTGGCCGTCCTTCCCCACTTCGCCCTGGCCGGCGGGGCCGGCCTCCTGGCCGGGGTGGCCGCCACCCGCTGGCTGGTCGACGAGGCCCGGCAGCCGCGCCGGCGGCTGCTGGCCCGGCCCGGTGGCCGCCTGCTGCTGCTCGGGGCCGTCGCCTTCTGCGCCTTCCTGCTCGACGGCGGGGCCAGCAACTGGAGCGCCGCCCACCTGCACGGCGATCGGGGGGCCAGCCCGGCCCTGGCCGCCGCCGGGTTCAGCGCCTTCACGGCCGCGCTCGCCCTCGGCCGGCTGGCCGGCGACCGCCTGGTCGCCCGGTTCGGCCGCCTCCGGGTCGTCCAGGCCAGCGGCCTGGTCGCCGCCGCCGGCGGCGTCACCGTGGCCGCCGCCCCCACCGCGACCCTGGCCCTGGCCGGCTGGGCGGTCCTCGGGGCCGGCCTGGCCGCCGTCGCCCCGGCCATCCTCGGCGCCGTCCCGGCCGTGGCCAGCGGGCCCCTGCCGGTGGCCATCGCCGCCGTCACCACCCTCGGCTACCTGGGCTCGTTCACCGGCCCGCCCCTGGTCGGCGTCCTGGCCGAGGCCACCGGCCTGTCGGCCGCCCTCTGGCTGCTGGTGGCGGCGGCCCTGGTCCCGGTCGCGCTCGCCGGCCGCGCCCTCGGGCACCGGGCCGGCGACCGGCGTCAGCCGAGCTTGCGGTGGTCCCAGCTCGACACCCGGGTCGGGTGGAAGCGGACCCCGACCCGCTTGGCCGCCTGGGGGGCGAGGGCGGCCCGCAGGTCCGGGCCGGGGGTGCCGCCGTAGCGGACGGTCAGGGCGACGCCGATGTCGAGGACGAGCTCGGGGTCGCGGACGAGCTCGGCGTCGCACTCCATGCTGACCCCGCGCAGGTCCTGGTAGGTCGTGCCGGCCTCGGTCAGCAGGGTGGCCCGGGGGTCGCGCTCCAGGTTGCGGGCCTTCTGGGAGGCGGCGTAGGTCCAGCAGTCGAGGCGCCCGCCCGCCGGCACGTACCAGAGGGCGGCCAGGTGGGGCCGCCCCCCGGGGCCGATGGTGGCGCAGGTGACCGTGCGCTGGGCGTCCAGGAAGGCGGCCAGCTCGACCTCGCTCATCCGGATCTGGCGGCGGCGGTCCATGCCGGAAGTCTACGGCCGCCACGCTGGTAGCCTGGCCCGATCGTTCCAGGGAGGAGGTGACGGCGGTGCCGGTGCCCGCGCGCGTGCTCACCATCGCCGGGTCCGACTCGGGCGGCGGGGCCGGGATCCAGGCCGACCTCAAGACGTTCCTGGCCCACGGGGTCCACGGCATGTCGGCCGTCACCGCCGTGACCGTGCAGAACTCCATCGGGGTGCAGGGCTTCTACGAGCTGGAGCCCCGGGCCGTGTTCGAGCAGATCGAGTCGGTGGCCACCGACATCGGGGTCGACGCGGCCAAGACCGGGATGCTGGCCTCGGCCCCGATCATCGAGGCCGTGGCCTCCGCCGTCGAGCGCTTCGGCCTGCCCAACCTGGTGGTCGACCCGGTGGCGGCGTCCAAGCACGGCGACCCGCTGCTGCGGCCCGACGCCGTCCAGGCCCTGCGCGAGCGGCTGGCCCCGCTGGCCACCGTCATCACCCCCAACCTGGGCGAGGTGAAGGTGCTGACCGGGGTCGAGGTGCGCGACCGGGGCGGCCTGCTCGCCGCCGCCCGGGCGGTGCACGAGCTGGGGCCGCGCTGGGTGCTGGTCAAGGGCGGGCACCTGCCCGGCGGCGACGCCGTCGACCTGCTGTACGACGGCGGCGAGGCGGTCGAGCTGACCGCCCCCCGCCTGGCCACCCCCCACACCCACGGGACCGGCTGCACCCTGGCCTCGGCCATCGCCGCCAACCTGGCCACCGGCCTGGACGTGGCCACCGCCGTCCAGGAGGCCAAGCGCTACGTGTCGGGGGCGATCGCCGGCGGCTTCCCGCTCGGCAAGGGCATCGGCCCCACCGACCACGCCTGGCGCTTCCGGGCCGCCGGCCTGCTCCGCCCCGGCGGCCCCAGCCACCCAACGCCCGTGCCCTGGCCGTACGGGCCCAACCCCTACGAAGGCTGACGACATGGCTTCACGCAAGGCGACGCTGGTGGCCAGGGCCCTGGTCGTCCACGACGGCAAGGTGCTGGCCGCCCACCACCGCCACGCCAGCGGCGACGACTTCTGGTGCCTGCCCGGCGGCAAGGCCAAGCCCGACGAGCGGGTCGAGGACGCGGCCCGGCGCGAGCTGCTGGAGGAGACCGGCCTGCCCATCGGCCTGGCCGGCGTCATCTGGCTCCAGGACCTGGTCGACGAGGACGAGTTCGTGGTCGTGTTCGCCGGCTGGCTGGCCGCCGGCCACGACGGCGTCCTCGACATCGAGCCCAACCCGTCCGGGGACCGGAACCTGGCCGAGGTCGCCTGGAGGACCCCCGAGGAGCTGCTGGCCGGCGACTTCCGCCCCGAGGGCCTGCTCAAGCTGCTCGACCTCGGCAACCTCCCCGAGCTGTCCCGGCCCGAGGTCTCCTAGCCACCCTCGCCGACGGCCGGCTCGCGGCGCAGCAGCTCGGCCAGGGTGTCGTTGACCTCGGCGGGGGAGAGGCCGCCGGCGGCCAGCCGCTCCGGCTCCAGCGGGCGCAGGCGCTGGCAGAAGGCGATCGCCTCCTCGACCGGCTCGGGGTCGCCGGGCCGGTCGTCGATCAGCTCGAACAGGGCGTCCTCGGCGTCGGCGTAGCG
>Ga0081538_10005373_pt1 | contig 11515 bp, 7 predicted proteins | sample TabmetS5T2R1_FD_71022 | JGI IMG/M metagenome (GOLD analysis project Ga0081538, IMG submission 71022) | Tabebuia heterophylla rhizosphere microbial communities from the University of Puerto Rico - S5T2R1 | ecosystem: Host-associated > Plants > Roots > Rhizosphere ... | reverse complement strand
GGCGGCCATGTCGACCAGCTGGGGGCCGAGCGGCCGCACGCGCCGGCCGATCCCAAGATCGATCGGGCAGGCGCCGGTGACCAGTCCGACATAGCCGGCTGCGGCCACCCCGGCGCCCACGGTCGCGTACCCGAGCACTCGAGGGATCGTACGGGTCATGCACCGGCTCCCTGGCTCTGACGAGATTGGTCATCGTCGTTGGATCATTGTCGCGTAGCCGGCCAGTAGCCCGCGGGAGAACGACCGTTTCTGCGACACCCACCGGTCCCCCAACCAAGGGCGCTCAGGAGGCGTCCAGAACCCGTGTCCGAAATCAACGTCGCAAGCGTTGGCTGCTCGGCCAACGGCTCGAATCAAGCCCCATACAGGCGAGAGGTCGCCCACGATGCCGTGATCTTCTGGCAAACGGCCCGACGAGTCGGGACCGGGAAGGCGTTTGTGCTGGTGGGCGTGACAGGTTTCGAACCTGTGGCCTCTGCCGTGTGAAGGCAGCGCTCTCCCGCTGAGCTACACGCCCTGGTGCGGGGGAAGTCTACGGGGGCGGTGGAGGGGCCGCAACGGGTCGAGGGTGGAACTGGTTCGTTGGGGTTGGGCAGTTCTGCGGATGCGTAGGCGGCGGGGAGTTTCTAGGCTGCCGGGGCCACGTGGGCGGGTTGAAGGGGGTCAGGTTGGCGACGCCTGGGCAGTCAAGGGTGCATGGGCATCGGATCGTCAGCCTGCGTGGGGTGCTCGAACAGCTGGACGGGGATGTGCGAGCGGGGCGGGCGAACGGGCTGCGGGGGATCCCGACGGGGTTCAGTCTGCTGGACTCGTACCTGCATGGCGGGATGCGGGTTGGTGAGCTGTTCCTGCTGGGTGGGGCGCAGGGGGTGGGAAAGAGCACCTGGGCGTTGCAGGTGGCGCGGCAGGTGGCGGCGGCCGGGTACGGGCGGGCGCTGTACGTGTGCTACGAGCACTCGGAGGAGTTCCTGCTCGAACGGCTGATCGCCATGGAGAGCGCGCTGGACGGCGACGAGGCTCCGATCGGGGTCGGCGACCTGCGGAATCTCCTGGCGGCGAGGGCCGAGGCGGGGGGCGCGGACCGGGGCATCGGCGGGCTGCTGGGTGAGCTCGGGCAGGCCCAGCCGGTGCTGAAGCGGCTGGCCGGGTACGAGGAGCGGCTGTTCCTGGTCAAGGCGGGGGCGATGACCACGGTGGAGGCGATCGGGAGCCTGGCCCGGGCCTGTCCCGGGGAGGGGCCGCTGGTGGTGGTCGTCGACTACCTGCAGAAGGTGTCGGTGTACCCCGACCCGCCGAGCGAGGAGGAGCAGGTCCGGCGGACCGTCGAGGGGCTCAAGGAGCTGGCCATGAGCCAGTCGGTGGCGGTGCTGGCCGTGGTCGCCGCCGACGCCGAGGGCGTCAAGGCGCAGCGGATGCGGATCCACCACCTGCGGGGCGACACCTCGCTGGCGTACGAGGCGGACGTGGTGCTGATCCTCAACGACAAGCACCGGGCGGTCGCCCGCCACCATGTCGTGTACCAGCCGAACGTGGCCGAGGGCTTCCACAGCTGGGTGGTGTGCTCGCTCGAGAAGAACCGTGGCGGGGTCGACGGGATCGACTTCGAGCTCCGCAAGCGCTTCGCCCACGCCTGCTTCGACCCGGCCGGCCGGTTCCTGAGCGAGCAGCTGGTGGACGGCCGGCTCTACCTGACCTGAGCGATGCAGGAGACGGCGACCCGGCACCCGCCCGTGGAGGCGGCCGCCGGCGAGGGCAAGGGCTCGGGCCCGTGGCTGAGCATGCCGCGGCTGTGGCTGATCGTGGTGCTCGGCGCCATCGGGCTGATGGCGCTGGCCCGGACGCCGAGCGCGATCGACCTCGCCTACCACGTGAAGGCCGGCGAGCTGATGGTCGCCGAGGGCGCGCTCCCGCGGACCGACGTGCTGGCCTGGACGACCGCGGGCCGGCCCTGGCTGGACCAGAACTGGGGCGCCCAGCTGGTGCTGTACGGCATCTGGCGGCTGGGCGGGTTCCCGCTCGTGGTCGTCGTCAACGCGCTGCTCACGGTGGCGACCTGGGCGCTGGTGGCGGCGGCGTGCCGCCGGCGGACCGCCAACCTGCGGCTGGTCGCCGGGGCGGTCCTCACCGGGTACGTGGCGGCGGCGGCGACCTTCTCGGCGCGGCCGCAGATGTTCTCCCTGCTGCTGTTCGCCGTCGAGCTGTACCTGCTGGAGGTGGCCAGGACCCGTCCCCGGGCCGCGTTGGCGATCCCGCTCCTCATGCCCTTGTGGGCGAACCTCCATGGCGCCTTCCTGGTGGGGGTCGGGCTGCTCGCGATCGAGGTGGCGGCGGCCGCCTGGCGGCGGGACCGGTCCGGCGCCGTCCGCTACCTGCTGGTCACGGCGGCCAGCGTCGCCGGGCTGCTGGTCAACCCCTGGGGCGTCGGGGTGCTCGGCTACGCGGTCTCGCTCCCGGCCAATCGGGTGGTCTCGGCGCTGATCACCGAGTGGGCGCCGACGAGCATCCACGACCTCACCGGGATCCTGCTCCTTGGCGCCGTCGTCGTCCTCGTGGTCGCCCTGGTCCGGGCGCCGGCGCCCCAGCAGGTCCCCGAGCAGCTGCTCAGGATGGCGCTCCTCGGCGGCCTCGCGTTCTGGGCGGTCCGGGGGGTCGCGTGGTTCGGGCTGGCCCTGCCGGTGGCGCTGTGCGCGCTCGCCCGGCCGCGCCCGCCCCGGCCCGCCACCGAGGACCGGGGGGCGCCCGCCGTCAACGTCCTGGTGCTCGCCACGCTGGCGGTGGGGCTGGTGGTGGCCTCGCCACGGGTCAAGGGGGCCCTCGGCGACTCCCGGCCGCAGCTGACCGCCGCCCCGGTGGCCACCGCCGACTGGCTGGCCGCCAACCCGCAGCCGGGACGGATGTTCAACTACCAGGCGTGGGGCTCCTACCTGGAGTTCCGCCTCGGGCCGCGGGTGCAGATAGGGTTCGACTCCCGCATCGAGCTGCCGCCGGCGGACCGCTGGAGCCGCTACCTGGCCGTGATCGCGGGCCACTGGGACGCCGAGCGGCAGCTGGACGAGTGGGGTGTCGGCCACGTGGTCACCAGCCGGCGGGCGTCGCCGGCCCTGGTCGACATGCTGGAGGCGTCGGGGCGCTGGCGGCTGGTGTTCTCGAGCGGGGAGGCGCTGGTCTACCGGCGGGTCGCGGGCGGCTGACGGCCGCTCGTCCCTAGCCTTCCTCCTCCTCCAGGGCCCGGAGCTGGCCCTTGAGGTGGCGCAGGAGGACCGCGGTCCGCAGCGAGGCGGCCGCGGCGTCGGCGAAGCCCATCAGCACCTCGATCTCGGCGTCGGCGAACACCTCGGTCGGGACGCCGGTCTGGCTGCGGTTGCGGCCGGCCATCAGGACCCCGAAGCCGAGCCGCTCGTGGACCAAGGGCACCATCACCAGCGTCTCGGCCCGGCTGCCGGGGATGCCGGCGAGCGCACCCCGGACCCGGTCGGTGTCCTCGATCAGCCCGACCCCGGCCCGGAACAGCTCCCGCATCACGTCGCGGCTGTACTCGACGCTCAGGCGCCGTTCGGCCGGGGTGAGGCCGACCCCGCCCGAGACCTCCATGAGCCCCTCGCCGTTGTCGAGCAGCAGCACGACCACGTCAGCCCGGACCCGCCGGGCCGTCTCGGCGGCGGCGATCTGGGGCAGGTCGCGCTCGTAGAACTCGAGCGGCTGGCCGCCGAGGGCCTCGGTGACGCTCTCGATCGAGGCGGTGAGCCGGTCGAAGTCGGCCAGAGGAGGCGGGGCGGCGTCCGGGACAGGCGCCTCACGCTCGGTGCTCTCGGGCCGCCGGGGCGCGGTGAAGCGCAGGAGGCTGCGGGCACGGCGGGTCCGGCCCCGGCGCCCCGCCACGTCGTCACCAGCCGCCGTCTCACCGGCGCCAGGGGGCGCGGTCCCAGGCGGGTGCGCGAACGTCCCCGGCATCGGTCCGGGTGGAGCGTCCGCCGCCTCCTCGGCCGCCAGCAGCGCCTCGGGCGCGTCGGGAGCGACACCGAGCGGGCCGCTGCCAGGCCGGGCCTTCGCTGCCGCCTCCTGCTCCTGCTCGCCGGGAGCGGCGGGCGGGGCGGCCGGCTTGGCCGCGCTCGCCGCCGCCGGGGTCGCGGGTGGTGGCTGGGCCACGGGCTGCGGTGGTCGAGGCTGGTCGCCCTCCCCCACCGGCGTGGGGGGCGGCGCCGGAGCGGCCGGCGGCGGTTCGCCGCCGCGGCGGCGGTCCGGCCGGCGCCTCCGTTCGGGCCCTCTGGGCGTCGACACGGTGCCCTGGTCGCGCGGAGCCGGCACGGCGGTGGCGGGGGCCTGATCGCGTGGGGCCGGCGCGGCGGTGGCGGGGGCCTGCATGGCCGCGGGGTCGGCGTCGACCTTGGCTGCCGGGGCGGGCGCTCGGTCGTGTTCCTCTTCGTCGATCGCCTCGGCGGCGGCCGCGGTGTCGCGAGGGTCGTCGGGGACGTCCGCCGTGGCATCGGGTGCGGCCGCCGTGACAGGCGCGGGTCCCTCCGTTACCGACTTTGGCTGCTCCTCCGGCGTCGCTGGTCGGGCGGCGGCGGCGGTAGCGTCCTGAGGGGTGGGTCGCGCCGCTTCGTCGGGTGGGCGCTCGGCCCGGGCGACGGCGGGGCTGGCGTCCTCGCGGGTGGGTCGCTCCGGTTCGCCGGGCGGAGGTGCGGGGCGGGCGGTGGGTCGCGACGTGGGCCGGGTCGGTCGCTCCGGGCGGGCCGGGCGGATGGGGCCACGTGCTCGTGATCCTGGCGACGGGGTGGGCGTCGGGTCACCGGCGCGTTCGGGCGCCGAGGATCGCGAGGACGGAGCCGGCGCGGGTTCGGCGGCTGCTGGTTCCCGGGTCGGGGATGACGCGGCTTGCGCGGATGGCGTCGCGGTCCCTTCCGGGCCCGATGACGAGGCGGCGGTTTGCGCCGGTGGCGCCGTGGCCGGTGGTGGAGCTGCTTGCGCCGGCGATGGGGCGGTTGGCTCGGAGGCCGGGGGTGACGCGGCTCGGGCCGGCCGAGCGGCAGCCGGTTCGGGCGCCGGTGGCGGGAGTGTGGCCTCACCCGGCGGTGTGACGGCTGGCTCGGGACCCGGGGGCGGCGCGACTTCGTCCGGCGGTTCGGTGGCCGGAGTGGCCGATGGGACCCGGGTCGGCGCGGGTGGCGGCTTCGGAGGTGAGGATGCTGCCGGCTCCGCTCGGGGGGGCGCCGGGCGGGGCTCGGAAGGAGGCGTGGGGCGGGACGTCGACGGGCCCGAGGGCCGCGAACGAGCCTCCGCCGGTGCGGGGCGGGGCGTGGCCGCCGGGCGGGACTGGGTTGCCGAGTCCGGCCAGACCGGTGGTCCGATGGAGGGCTGCGAGGCTCCCTCGGGTGAAGGCTCGGGCGGTTCGAACGCCGGGACCAAGGCCGAGCGGATGTTGGTGGGCGTCTCCTCCTCGATGTCGGCCTCGGGCTTGCGGCCTCCGAGACGGCCGGCGAGCCGCCGGAGAAGCGACGGCCGCTCGGGGCCGGTGCTATCTGCTGGATGCGCCGCCGCTGCGGGCTGGTCAGGGGGGGAATCCGCGGGCGGCAACGGCGTCGGCCACGGGCCGGGGCGGCCGGTGCCGGCGGCGGCGCCGGTACGCCCGGGAGCTGGATCTCGCTCCGGCGGCCCCGGTCGAGCGGCGGATCCGCCGGCCGCGGCGCCCGCGGCGGCACCTGCGGCGGCCGAACTTGCGGTGGCGGTATCTGCGTCGCCAGCACGACCCGGCTCGCCGGTACCCGCGACCCCGGTCGGCCCTTCGTGGGCTGGTGCCACGCCCCTCCGAGCGGGACGGCGGCGCTGGGTCGGGCGGGGGGCTCTGGGCTCTGACCCACCAGGTTCGGCCGGGCGGGACCGCTCGGGGCCGGCGGTGCTGGCCGCGCCCGGGTCATCTGCCCGGCCCGGCTGGCCGGCCGCGCCGGAACCCTCGCCGGGCCGGCCAGCCGTCCGACCGGGGGCGGCTCCAGACCGGGACTCGGCTGATTTGCGCGGGAGTGCTCCCCGTGCGCCGGCCTGGTCGCCCGAACGAGGCTCGACCTCGGGCCCAGAGGGGTCACCAGCCCCCTCGTCGTCGCTGGGCGGCTCGGGCGGGATGGCGGTCGCCGGGCCGTAGCGCTGGCCCCGCCACCTCCAGGTCGAGGCGTCCCCCGCCGGCGGGCGGGCCTGCCCGGGAGCCTGAGGCGCCGCCGGGCCACCACGGACTGGAGAAGGCCGCGGAACGTCCCGCTCCTGCGGCACGAGGGCCGCCGGACGGATGGGCCCGGCCCTCTCCTCGACCGGCTGAGCCCCGGTTCCCCCCGCGACACCCTTCTCCCCCTTCGGCGACCCCGCGGCCGCCGGGCGCTCCTCCCCCACCGGCGCGGCGTCCGTGGACGACGTCGCGGGGTCGGTCGTGACCAGCTGCCAGAGCTCGACGATCTCGAACGGGCGCTGGACGACCGAGCAGGAGTGGTGGGATGGGACGGTGGCCGGGTCGTCGGCGGGATCGAGGACCACGACCAGGCGGCCGTCGAAGCCCGACCTGACCACGCGGATGGCCTTCCTGCGGCTGGCCTCGGGGAGGTCGACGACGACGGCGTCGATGCTGCCGGCGGCCACCTCGGGCCAGGCCTGGACGTCTCCGAGCTCGGTGACCCGGCCGGTGCCGTGGAGCAACGCTCGCAGGGCGAGGCCGAGCGAGGGGTCGCGTCGCAGAAGCACGACATGGCGGGACATCTGGTGGATCCTACTTCGCGAAGACTTCGACGATGCGCATGATTGCGGGCCCCAGGATCACGACGAACAAGGCGGGGAAGATACAGAAGAGTACGGGGAACAGGACCTTGATGGGAACCTTCATCGCCCGTTCCTCGGCCAGCTGGCGGCGCTTGACCCGCATGTCCTTCGCCTGGACGCGCAGCACGTTGGCCACCGACACCCCGAAGATGTCCGCCTGGACCATGGCGAGCACGAAGGCCCGCAGCTCAGGGACGTTGGTGCGGTCGGCAAGGTTGCGCATGGCCTCGTTGCGGCTCCGGCCGAGCTGGACCTCCTGCAGGGTCCGGTAGAACTCATCGGCCAGGGGGCCGCTGGTGTTCTTGGAGACGTGGGCCAGGGCGGCGTCGAAGCCGAGGCCGGCCTCCACACAGATCGTGAGCAGGTCGATCGAGTCGGGCAAGGCGGTCCGGATCTCGTTCTGGCGGCGCTGGACGGCGTTGGTGAGCACGATGTTCGGCAGCCAGTACCCGAGCAGGCTGATGGCGAGGAAGCCCAGGACCCGGATGGGCCAGGCGAATCCGAAGATGGCCAGGAACAGGAAGCCGAGGAGCATCCCGCCGACGAGGCAGGCCACCTTGGCGACCAGGACCCGGTCGGGGTCCCAGCCGAACGGGCTGCCGGCCATGATCAGCTTGCGCCTGATGGCGTCCCTCGCCCCCGCCGGGGTGAAGCGGCGCGCCAGGCCAAGGGCCGCGTTGTAGAAGGGCTTGAGCAGGCGCTCGCGGGCGGGGCGGGCCAGCTCGCGGTTCCGCAGGTCGGCCGGGCGCAGCTCGACCGCGCGGATGGCCTGGAGCGTCCGGTAGACCTGGCGGCGCTCGGCCACGATCGACTGGACCGAGTAGGCGATCGCGAACACGGCCAGGAACACGGCCAGGGCACCGACGAGAAGGAGCGGAGTCGACATGGCGATTCAGACCTTGATCTCGGTGATCTTCCGCAGCCAGATCACCCCGAGGACCATGAGCACGGCCGATCCGGCCATCATCATGATCCCGAGCCCGGTGGTGTAGAGCGGCCGCAGGAACTGCGGGTTGAAGAGGAGCAGGGCACCGAACAGCAGGACGGGCAGGATGGACAGGATCAGGCTGGAGAGCCGGCCCTCGGCGGACAGCGCTTTGATCTGCCGCTTGAGCGAGTAGCGGTCGCGGATCGTCTGGGACACGGTGCTCAGTACCTCGGCCAGATTCCCGCCGACCTGCCGCTGCAGCCTGATGGCCATGACCGTCCATGCGAAGTCGACGCTGCCGGTGCGCTTGGCCATGGCCTCGAACGCGTCCTCCAGCGGTCTGCCCAGCCGTGCCTCGGTCAGCACGCGCTGGAACTCGCCGGCGATCGGGTCGGTGGCCTCGTGGACGACCGTGTCCACCGCCTGCTGCAGGCTGTGGCCGGCCTGGAGGGCACCGGCGAGCAGTTGCAGGGTGGCCGGGAGCTGCTCGTCGAACTTGGCCTGTCGCCGCGACGCCATGACCGCCAGGAACAGGAACGGTCCGGCCACACCCAGCAGCACCACCACGACCGAGAGGAGGAAGTTGCGGGTCAGGACCAGGACCAGCAGCGGCGGGATGAACGCCGACCCGAGCGAGATGAGCACGAACTCGGCCACCCGCATGTTCAGGCCCGCCGCCTCGAGGCGGTCAAGGAACGTCTCCTCGAGGTTGCCCCGGCGGACCAGGGTCTCGGCCATGGCGGTCGCCTTGCCGGCCCACTCGCTCGAGCCGAACGCGGTCAGCCGCGGCTGGTCGTCGGCGATCGCCGGGGTGAGCGAATACGGGGAGAGCCGCTGTCGCAGCGCCCGGTACGGCTTCCCCCCGCGCGACCGGGGCCTGAACAGCAGCAGGCAGGCGAGCAGGACGGCGGCGAACCCCACGATGGCGATGACATAGCGTCCCTGCGCGCTCTCCAGCCGCGACAACGGCGGCGGCGGCGGAAGCTCGGCCGGCACCGGTACGGCGGGCGGGCTCGCGTCCGCGGGGAGGGCGAAGTCGGCCTTCTCGTAGACGCCCACGGCGCCGTTGGCCCGCACCTCGAGCCGGAGGCTCACCGTGCTCCCGAGGCCGGCCGGGAGCGGCATGTCGACGAGGTATTGGGAAACCAGGTCGACCACTACGTCCTGGAACACGTCGTCCAGGTTCTCTGCGAACGCTGACTTCGTCTTGCCTCCGGTAGCGGTCGCCAGGTCCTGCAGGGCTGCCTTGTCCTGCGGAAATCCAGCCTCCAGGGCGACGGCGGTGACAACCGCCTTGCCCTTGGCCGCCCTGATCGCCTGCTGAAGCGTGGTGGGGGTGCCCTCATGCCTGCCGTCGGACAGCACGACCAGGTTGTGCAGGCCGGGCTCCCCTGCCAGCAGAGTGGAACCCTCCACCACGGCGTCGTACAGGGCGGTTCCGCCGTCCTGTTCCGCCTCCAGGTTCCTGATCACTGACTGCACCCGGGCGCGATCGGTGGTCAGGCCCAACTCGAGCTTGGTCTGGGTGCCGAACGAGATGACCCCGAGCCGGGTATTCGGCGGCATCGCCGCGGCGAAGCGCGCGGCAGCATTCCGGGCCGTCTCGATGTTGTTGTTCGCCCGCATGCTGCCGCTCGTGTCGACGGCCAGGATGACGGCCAGTTGGCCGCTCTTGCCACGCTGCGCCTGTCCCACCGGGGTGACCGCGGCAATCTGGATCGGTTGACCGTTGATGGATGCAGTGACGTCGTCGCGGCTGACCTGCTGCCCGGCGCCCCAGGCCGAGCCCGACATGGCGATATTGACCTTCAGCCGTCCGGGCGACGGTTCGATGCCCCGGTACCCGACGTCGAGTGGCTTCTCCGCGTCCTGAGCAACCGCGGAGCCGATCAGACCCAGCGACCCGAGCAGCAACCCGGCCGCCAGCAGGCGCCCGACCTTGGAAACCCGGCGACTCATCGACGCATCGCCAGGGGGACCGCCCCGCTCTCGTGCTGGAACAGATCCGGCTCGAAGTGGACGCCGTGGTCGCTGAGCCGCTCCAGGAACTGGGGGCGCAGGCCGGTCGGCTGGATGATGCCGCGGAAGCGGCCGTTCTCGTCGATGCCGGCTCGGTAGTCGAACACGTACAGGTCCTGGAGGGTGATGACGTCCCCCTCCATGCCGACGATCTCGGTGATGTGGGTGAGCCGGCGGGTGCCGTCCTTGAGCCGGGACTGGTGCACGATCAGGTTGATCGCCGAGGAGATCTGCTCGCGGATGGCCCGCATCGGGATGTCGACCCCGGCCATCAGGACCATCGTCTCCAGCCGCGACAGCACGTCGCGGGGCGAGTTGGCGTGGACGGTGGTGAGCGAGCCGTCGTGGCCGGTGTTCATGGCCTGGAGCATGTCGAGGGCCTCGCCGCCCCGGACCTCGCCGACCACGATCCGGTCGGGCCGCATCCGCAGGGCGTTGCGGACCAGGTCGCGGATGGTGACCTCGCCCCGGCCCTCGATGTTGGGCGGCCGGTACTCCAGCCGCAGCCAGTGCGGCTGGCGCAGCTGCAGCTCGGCCGCGTCCTCGATGGTGACGATGCGCTCGTTGGCCGGCAGCCAGGACGAGAGGACGTTCAGGGTGGTCGTCTTGCCGGCGCCCGCCCCACCCGAGACGAGGACGTTCAGCCGGCCGCCGACCGCCCGGGCCAGGAACTTGGCCACCTTGGCGGACATGGTGCCGAAGGTGACCAGGTCGTCGGCCTGATAGGGGTCGGGCGAGAACTTCCGCACGGTAAGGTAGGGGCCGCCGTTGACGCACAGGGGCGAGATCACGGCGTTGATCCGGGAGCCGTCGGGCAGCCGCGCGTCCACGTACGGGGAGCTCTCGTCGATCCTCCGGCCGACCTGGCCGACCATCTTGTCGATCACCCGCCGGAGGTGGGTCTCGTCGACGAAGCGGCCGTCGGCCGGGTGGATGCGCCCCTCCCGCTCCACGTAGATCACGTCGGGCGAGTTGACCATGATCTCGGTGACGGTCGGGTCGCGCAGGAACGGCTCGATCGGGCCGAAGCCGAGCACGTCGTCGGCGATCTCCGAGACCAGCCGGCGCCGCTCGTCCCGGGTGAGCGGCGTCTCCTCCTCCTCCAGGGCCCGCTGGAGCATGTCCCGGACCCGGTCCTGCAGCTGGTCGGCCGACATCTCCGAGTCGTACAGCCGGGGCCCGAGCTGCTCGACCAGCGCCTTGTGGACCTTCTGGCGCAGCTCGGCCAGGGGGTCGGGCCGGGACCGGTGGAGCTGGCGCTGGTCGGGCTCGCGGGGGGCGGTCTGGGGCAGCACGCCGGCCGTCCTGGCCCGGGCGATCCGCTCGTGGAGCGATGACATGGGGCGGCTCCTAGGATCGGGCGAACAGCGACCGGCGCTGCTTCTGCTTGGGCCGGCCCGTCTGATCCCGCTCGACCAGCTGGGCCGCCACTCGGCGGATGGACTCGGCCACCGGCCCCTTTGGCTCCTCGAGCATGATCGGGCTGCCCTTGTTCACCGAGAGCGGGACCGACCGCGAGGACGGGATGGTGGTGTCGACCGGCGCGCTCAGCAGCTTCTCCACGTCGGGCATGCGCAGTCCGACCTTGGAGTCGGCCCGGTTGACGACCACCCGGATGCGGTTCTTGGGGAAGTGGAGCAGCTCCATCGTCTGCAGGGTCAGCCGGAGGTTCTTGATGCTGGGCACGTCGAGGGTGGCCAGCATGACCAGCCAGTCCGACTCGTCGAAGGCGGCCAGCACCGGCTCGGAGAACGCCGGCGGAGGGTCGAG
>Ga0081538_10005372_pt1 | contig 11516 bp, 13 predicted proteins | sample TabmetS5T2R1_FD_71022 | JGI IMG/M metagenome (GOLD analysis project Ga0081538, IMG submission 71022) | Tabebuia heterophylla rhizosphere microbial communities from the University of Puerto Rico - S5T2R1 | ecosystem: Host-associated > Plants > Roots > Rhizosphere ... | reverse complement strand
GCGCCCGCGCCCCGCTGCCAGGACTTCCTCTAGGCCGAGCGTGAGCAGGAAGGCAGACAGGAAGTTCACCTGCCACGTCGGCTCGTGACCGTCCTCGGTCCGTTGCCCCTGCGGCGGTGCCGTGTTGTAGCCGATGCCTGCATTGTTGACGAGGCCGCCGAGCTCCCGGAACCTCGTGGCGACCTCATCGACGAGTGTCCGGACCTGGGCAAAGGAGGCCAGGTCGGCGACCGTGATCTCGCCGCCGCCGATGCGTTCGACGGCCGCCTCGGCGCGCTCCCGGCTGCGCCCGTGCACGATCACGCGCGCGCCCTGCTGGAGCAGCCGGCGAGCGAGCTCCTCGCCGAGCCCGTCCGTCGCGCCCGTAATCAGGACCGCGCCCGTCACGAACACAAGCTAGCGGCCGGCCAGCCACTCCGGCAGCGGCTTGCGCGAAAGTTGTCGCAGCTGAACGTCCATCCTGGTGCTGGCCACCCGACGGGTTGACGACCGGTCGACGTTACCGCTCTCGTTGGAAGTGCCACACAGCGCCCACGTTCTATCGACCTCGCCGATCGCCCCGGTCGAGGGACGGTTCGTCGCCTCGGTGCGCAGTCGGTTGGTCATGGTCGCCGCGGAGGAGCGGTCGGGGCGCCGCGCGTCACGGACGCGCGTCGGCCCGGACAGCGCCGTGAGCTGATGCACGATCACCTCGGGCTCGGCGGACGCGGGCGTCTGGGCGACTGCGTCGGGCTCCAGCGCGCCGGCCACGACCGGGCGCGCTCCCAGGCGGCGCACCAAATGCTGCTTCGACGCGCTCCTGGTCATCCCGACCACCTCGTGGCCTCGCGCCACCAGCCGCGGGACGAGCGCTCTGCCGAGAACGCCGGTGGCGCCGGCCACGAAGACCTCCGCGACTGCTCGTCAGGTCTCATTTCCCATCTGAGACGAGTTACCGGCGTCGCCTGTGACGGTGCTCAGCATGGGCGTGCTGCCGAGTGTTCGATCACGACTTGCCTCAAGCTTGAGGCGGACCGGGCACGAACGCAACGTCAGCGGTCCAGCACCGTCAGGTCGAGCTGGGTGAGGCGCTCCGGGTCGGTCAGGAAGTCGAGCTCGACGATCTTGCCGTCGCGCACCGTGACCGCGCCGACCGAGAACGGGCGACCGTCGCGTCTCGCGACCGCGCCGACGGCGCCGTTGACCCGGGACGTAGTCGAGTAAGTACAGCTCGTCGTGGCTGGCGGCGCGTGAGTTCTGCTAGGCAACTCGCGCCCCGAACTCGATCCGCGCCGTTGGAGGCGTGGGATCACGCCGAGGCCCCTCGACGATGCGCGCCGCGAGCCCTCAATTCCGAAGACCGCGACTGGAGCTCGCGCGACACGTCGCGGGCGACCCAGCGGATGGCGCGGTCGTCGCTGTCGATGAAGGGACTGACTTTGGCCAGCACGCTCGTTCGCAGTCGGTCGCTTCGCTTGCCGATCTGCCGGAGCGCCCAGGACGCACCCTTTCGGACATAGAGGCGGTCATCGTTGGCTGCGGCGATGAGCGTCGGGACCAGATCGGCGAAGGTCTGGTCGTCCGCACGTCTGTCGTGGACGGCGCGGACCGCCACGAGCACGAACGCGGCGCGCTTGACGAACTCTTCCGGTCGCTGCGTCCACCCGACCGCCTTGTCGAGCGCGAAGGCGGTGTGGGCGAACATGTTCTGGCAGCACTGGTCGCAGATCTCCCAGGAGTCGAAGCTCTCAGCCCAGCGATCCATCTGAGCCTCGGTCACCCGTTCGGGCTCGTCGATCAGCGACGCGAGGACCCGTGCCTCGCGTACCCCTGTCGGCCAGAGCGCGAGAGCAAGCTCGTGGTCGCGCCCGATGCGTTTCGCCAGAGAGCGCAGTGCCGGCAGCCCGACGCCGAAGGCGGGAGACGTGGCGCCCGACCGCTTCAGCGCCGCCACGCGCTGTGGCTCTCCCGCCTGCCGCAGTTCGTGCAGGATTTCCTCGACGGTCACCACGCGACGACAGCCGCAAACACGCTTCGCCCTGCGCCCGGGCCGTGGTTGGTCGCCGCGCGACTGGTCAACGTCGTCCTCTAGCCCGAGTCATACTCGTCGTGGCGACGGATCCAGAACGGCGCGCGGGAGCTGCCTTCATCGCGCCCCGTCGGTGTTCGGTCGAGCAGCGTGTAGTAGCCCATGGCGGGCTCGAGCCCGCGCGCGCTGGTCACATACGTGCGGTAGACGACCCCGTCAGAGAGCGCGTACGCGCTGAGGCCCGGACTCTCCGTGACGTAGCCCGCCGGGTCCGTGCCGGACGCGTCGGCCATCTGCCGGACGACCGGGGGTATCTCGCCCTCCAGGAACGGCCTCAGCTCCTCCGCCGTATGCGTGAAGCCGAGATCCCGGTTGAAGTCGCTGCCGGCCGTCGAAACCCAGTCCAGACCCCAGCCCATCCGCTCCTTGTACGCGCGGAGCTTCTCGAGCGGCGCCCGCGAGACGAGCAGCATCGTCACGTCGCGCGCGGCGAGGTGGATGACATTCGGGTCGAGGTTGTCCGCGATCGACGAGCAGACGGTGCAGCCCGCCTCGTACGGCGGGCCGAACATGAAGTGGTAGATCAGCAGCTGCGAGCGTCCGTCGAACAGCTCGGCCAGCGACTGGGTGCCCTCGACGGACTCGAAGCGGTAGTCCTTCTCGACCGGCACCCACGGGAGCTCCCTCCTTTGCTGAGCCAGCTCCTCGTTGCGGCGGGTGAGCTCCTTCTCCTTCGCAAGCAGCTCGTCGCGCGCGGCCTGCCACTCCTCCTGCGTCCCGATTCGGTGCTCCGTCATCGTTGACTCCTGTTGGGGTGGTTGTGAGGAGATATCAGCACGAACAACGGCCACAGGGTGCTCCCCGACCACGCCAGCGCCGTGCTGCCGATGAGAGCGGCGAGACCGGGGTGGCGGAAAAGGGAGCGACGCGAGTGCCCGGCCCCCTCGGCGGTTGAGACGTCAGCGCTGCTCCTCGAGGACCGAGCGTCGCTCGCGGTACTGCTCGAGAGTCAGTTCGCCTTCGGCGAAGCGCCGCTCGAGTACGTCGATCCCGGTTTCCCGACCGCCCGTCGCGGATGGGCCTCCGCTGCGGCCGCGTAGTACGAGGAACACGATGCCGACGATGAGCAGGAGCCAAAACAGTGGGCCGAACGGGAACCACCACCCACCGGCAAAAGCCATCAGAGTCGAAAGTTCCGTCAGAATCATCCGGGCGTCGCTCCTTGTTCAGGTATGCGCCTTTACTGCGCGGTTGGTAAGCCCCACCTTGACGCCCGAGTAGCCCGACCTCTATCCGGAATTCCCCTTACGGGCCTCTGGCGCGTCGCCAGCAGCCGCGCAGCTCCTTCTCGCAGATCCGCGAGGTTAGGGTGCCACCTGGAGCACGACCTTCCCCGCGCTTGTCGGTGGCCATGCTCCGCTCGAAGGCGCTCGCAGCCTCCTCGAGCGTGAACACGGAGTCGATTGCGGGGGGCGGCCAGCCGCCGTCGAGCAGTCCCGCTATCTGCTCCAGCTGCCGGCGGTTTGGCTCGACGACGAAGTACACGCTGGTGACACCCGTCGCCTGTGGTGGCTCCTCGGCCACCGAGACGAGCCGACCACCCTCGTGCAGCACACCTGGGGAGCTGGCCAGTCGCTCGCCGCCGGCAGTGTCGAAGACAAGGTCGACGAGTTCGATACCCGCCTCCCATGGGCCGGCCGTATGGTCGATGACGATGTCGGCGCCGAGCTCTCGTGCGCGCGCGAGATCGTGACTCGACGTGGTGGCTGTCACGTGGGCGCCGTGGCGGCTCGCAAGCGGCGTGGCGAACTGGCCCACACCGCCGGTCGCCCCATGGATCAGCACGCGCTCACCCGCGGCGAGCCCGTGGTCGAACAGCCCCGTCGATCAAGGCGGACCTCGGCTTCTCGCAGTCCTCGCTCGCCTGAGTGGTGAACGCCTACATCCTGATGTTCGGCGGCCTGCTGCTACTCGGTGGCCGCATCGCCGACCTGTTCGGGCGGCGGCGCGTGTTCCTGATCGGGACCGCGCTCTTCGCCCTGGCCTCGCTCGCCGGCGGCCTGGCGGGATCGGAGGGCATGCTGCTCGGCGCCCGTGCCGTGCAGGGCATCGGCGCCGCGCTCGCCACGCCGGCCGCGCTGTCGCTAGGACCGCTCTGTTCCCGCCGGGCCGGGAGCGGACGAGGGCGCTGGCGCTTTGGGGCGCCCTGGCGGGCCTCGGCTTCGCGATCGGGATCCTGCTCGGCGGGGTGATCACCGAGGTCGCCTCGTGGCGCTGGGTGTTCCTGATCAATGTCCCGATCGCCGCGGCGACGCTCGCGATAGTGCCGCGCCTGATCGCGGAGAGCCGGGTCGCCGGCCGCGGCTTCGACCTGCCGGGCGCGCTGGCCGTCACGGCCGGGATGACGACGCTCGTCTACACGGTGCTCGAGGCGACGGACTACGGCTGGCGCTCGGCGGAGACCCACGCCGGGTTCGGTGCCGCGTTCGTCCTCCTCGGGACCTTCGCGCTGATCCAGCGTCGGAGTGCCACGCCGCTCATCCCGGCGGGGTTCGCGCACAAGCGCACGACGCTGGTGCCGAATGTGCTCCAGCTGTTCCTGGGCGCGGCGCTGATCTCGACGTTCTTCCTGCTGACCCTCTACATCCAACAGGTGCTCGGCTACACGCCGCTCGAGGCCGGCCTCGCCTACTTGCCGCTGGCGGCGGCGGTTGCCTCGGCCACGATCGCGGCGGAGCGGTTGATGCCGCGCTTCGGCCCGCGTCCGATCGCCGCCGCCGGCCTCGCGATCGCCTCCGTCGGGCTCGTGGTGCTCAGCCGCGCGCCCGTCACCGGCGACTACCTGACCGACGTGCTGCCCGCGCTGCTGCCGGTGGGCTTCGGCGCCGGGCTGTCGTTCCCCTCGATCACCGCAGCGGCCCTCGCCCGCGTCGAAGAGGACGCCTCGGGACTCGCCTCGGGGCTGCTCAGCGCAGTCGCCCAGATTGCGGGCGCGCTTGCGATCGCGATCCTCGTGGCCGTCGTCAGCGAGCGCAGCGGCGACCTGATCGGCTCGGGCTCGGCGCCGCTCGCCGCCCAGGTCGGCGGCTTCCAGCTCGCCTTCGCGATCGCGGCCGGCGTCGCGCAGCTGGGATCGCTTGTGGCGATGCTCGCCCTGCCCAAGCGCGAGGCGGCCGAGGTGGCGCCGTGAGCACGGGGGCGGTCCCGCCGCCGTTCGACGACATCGCTCCGGAGGAGGCGCGCGCCGTGGTGCGCGCCTTCCTCTCGGAAGAGGAGGAAACGGCCTGGCGCGGCCTGCTCGAGACGCACGCCCAGCTCATCGGCGCGCTGGACGCCCGCCTCACAGCCGAGCACAACATGCCGCTCGGCGCCATCGACGCGCTCATAGAGATCGCTCACGCCGAGGGCGACGCCATCAGCGTCTCCGAGCTCGCCGAGCGGCTCGGGCTCAGCCCCAGCCGCGTTTCCCGACTCGCGATCGATCTCGAGCGCCAAGGCCTCGTCGAGCGCCGGCGAAGCTCGAGCGACTCCCGCTCCACCGAGGTCACCGCAACGGACGCCGGGCGGGCGCGGCTGCTCGAGGCCGCCCCCGCCTACTTCCAGACCATCCGCCAGCTTGTGATCGACCCCCTCCACGAACGGCAGCTCAAACAGCTCGGCCAGATCTGGGAACGGCTCCGCGCCGCCCACGCCGGCAGCGGCCAGCCCCAATTGCGATGAGTAACCCGATCGTCCTCCCCCGGCTCGGCGATGTTCGAGTTCCGCGATGTGGCCGGCCGGGTGCTCGACCGGACCAGCAAGACCGTGCGGCGCGGCCACGTAGTGCGCCGCCTGTCAGCCCGCGTGCCTGCTGCGCGCCCGCTCCTGCGCGAAGTGCATCGCCTCGCAGGCGATATGGCCGCCGACGAGCGCGGCGAGGATGGCGAGCGCGGCGAGCGCCGGCAGCTCCAGCGCCACGGGCACCAGCGCCGCACACGGGAGCCCGGTCCATATGGCTGGCACCGGTCAAGCCCGTACGGGCTCCGACACCAGGTCGGTCTCGAGCGGCTTGCGTTCGACGTCGCGCTCGCGAACAAGCCAGAGCGCTAAGGCTGCTCCGATGAAGGCGATCAGCGCGGCGAGGGTGAGCACGTCGTTGAGCCCGGTGAGGAATCCCTCGCGGGCGGCGTCTGAGAGCGTTTCGCGCGCCTGCGGCGGTGCTGCGCCGAGGGCTTGGTCGAGGTTGCCGGAGGAGGCTGCCTCCATGAGCTCGCGCGCACGCTGCGGGCTGATGGCAGCCGTTCCGGCAGTCAGCGCGTCGATCTTGTCGGAGCCACGGCCGACGAAGATCGCTCCCCCTCGTAGAAGGCGATGGCCTCCGCCGCGCCGTCGACGTGGAGGTACGGCCTGACGCGTTCGCGCGTGCGCGCCTTGGCCTGATCGCACAGGTACTCGAGCCAGGGGCGCTGCGGCGGGTTCCGGCACGGCGAGCCTCCTGTTTTGCCCGTGTCCGCGTCGGGTGGGCCGAGGTCCGTCGTCATCACGTATGCCGGCCAGGCCTGCAGTTCCGTCACGCCCGGCAGTGGACGCACCCTGAGCGCCTCCGCGATCGCCGCCCCGACCAGCTCCTCGTCGGCCAGCGGCGCCAGCTCGACCCACCAGACGCCGTCGGGGAACCGATCCATGAGGTCCGCCGCAGCGCTCAAGGCCAGCCGCGTCTTGCCGCAGCCGCCCGCGCCGGTCAGCGTCAGCAGCCGCGTTTCCGCCAACGCGGCCCGCAGCTGGCCGAGCTCGCGCTCGCGGCCGACGAAGCTCGTAAGCGCAACGGGCAGGTTGCCCGGCCGCGCAGCGGTCGGCAGCAGCGTGACCGTGCCACCCCCGACCCCCAACTTCTCGGCATGCGACATACCAGCATCCACAGCGACTCCAAACCAAGAGCCCGGTCAGGCGACCGGGCTCAAGCCATACTCGCACGCGACACGGCGCCGCGCCAGACGAAATCTCGGCCGACCCTCCCCGCTATGCCGCGCGAGTGGGCGTCTTGCCCGTCGAGCCCCAGAGCCGCCGCTCAGGACGAGGAGCCGCTCAGGACGAGGAGCCAGCGCCGAGCGTCGGAGTGCTGCTGCTCGACTATTGCGAGTGCGGCCAGCTGCGCGCTTGTCTGTTCGCTGACGGCTCCCTGTCGTCCACAGCAGCAGCTCGGTGGCTCAACTCGCGACGCTCCCATTCATCGGCTGACACCTGGCCGTCTCCGCGCTGTGAACCTAGGAGCAGCACGGGCGCGCCGCGATGCGCTCCTCGAAGCGCCTGGAACTCGCACCCCTTCTTCGGACGGCTCGGCACGGGACCGAGGGCTTCGCATAAAACGATGCGCGGGCGCTGACCACTGTTGGGCCGAGCGTCAGCGGATCAGGGTCCGGGGGATCTCCACCACGCGATCGATCACGGCGCCCTGGAGCCAGGCGGGGAGCCGCGCCGACGGCGGCGTCGAGCCCGTGAGGCGCACGATCGCCATCTTGGCCGGTGTGAGATCGCCGTTGCGATCGAAGCGGAAGCTGCCCAGGATGCCATTCTTTGCATGGCTCGCCTTCAGCTCCTCGAGCACCGACTCTCGCGTTCCGTCGGATCGAGCGATAGCGCGGAGGACGAGCTCGGTCGCCTGCGCGGACTCGAGTATGAATGCGAGGCCTAGGGCGTCCTCGCCGAAGCCGTCCAGGAAGCGCGTGGCTGCGGGGGTCAGGTCGAGCTCGGCGCGTGGCACGTCCGTCGTGGTCACGTAGATGCCGCGGGCCGCACGCCCGACGATTTCCAGCACGTCCGGCACGGGAGCGGCGAAGTAGTGGCCGGCCATGATGGGGAAGCGCGCGCCAAGACGGGCGCGGATGGCTCGGACGACGTCTCCCGCGCCCGTGAGCGGGTCGCCGCCGAAGACGACACCCTGCGCGCCGGAGCGCGCGATCCTGTCCGCGAGCTCGCCGTAGTCCTTCGCCCCCGGCTCGAATACGGCTGTGCCGGCGACGCGTATCCCGAGTCTACGGGCGGCGTGGCGGAACGGATCGGTGAGCAGGAACTTCCAGAACACCGCACCATCGGAGACCATGTAGACCGACCGGAGGCCAAGCTGCTTCGCGAGCAGCGCGTGGGCCGTGCCCTGCATGTCGTCGAGCGGCGGCAGGCGAACGAAGTTGCGTGTAGCGGTCGGGTAGTAGACGTCCGGCTCGCCCTTGTAGCCCCACGGCGGTGGCTCGGCCCGGGCCGTCAGCCCCGGCCCGGTGGTCGCAGGGCTGATCATGGCGAGCGGCCCGCGGGGCGCGCCGTTGAGGATCGGGATCTCGACCGCGGCGCAGTCCGAGTTGTACGGCCCGATCACCGCAACGAGCTCGCGCGCGCGGGCATAGGCGTTCGCGTTCGCGGCACAGATGCGCTGGTCGAAGTTGCCGGTCTGGCGATTTGAGTCGTCGCACGAGCGATAGCCGACCGAGTAGCGGCCGGCCCTGAAGTCGTGGCGTGCGAGCACGTTCTCGATTGCGTCGGCCATTGCCCGGGGACCCACGCCGATTTCGCCTTGGAGCGGCAAGTCGGACGCGATCAGCACTTCGGGTTTGCCCGGGCCGGACAGCACCCCCCCGCACGTCTGTGGCAGGCCGTCTGCCGAGGTCGCTCCCGCAGAGCTGACCCAGGCGGAACCCTCGCCTGCGGCGAGCGACTGCACCGCCCCGGCGCTGCTGGACTCAACCTTGCCCGTCTTCACGTCGATGCGCGACACCGTCCCGTCGATGTAATTCGCCGTCCAAATCGCGCCCTCACCGAAGGCGAGGAACCGCGCGCCGACGCCGACGTCAATCGTGCGGCTGACCGGGGGGCGTCCGGGATCGATCTTCCACACGACCCCGTCACCCCCTGCCGTCGCCCACACGTGGCCCGCCCCGACCGCGACCGCCGAGAGGTTCTGGGCGCTGACAGGGATTCTCTGCCCAATCTGGTTGGTCCGTGGGTCGATGCGCGTGACCGCCCGGGTGTCATCGCCGCTGATGAACCACACGCCCTCCCTGCCGGCGGCGATCGTGGCGGCGTCCACGTCGATCGTCGCCAGGCGCCTACCGGTGTCCGCATCGATGCGGGAGACCGTCCGGTCGTCGTTGATCGCCCAGACGGCGCCCGCGCCGACCGCGATTTGTGGAAAGCCCCAGTTCTGGAACGGGAGGTCGCCGGGGTAGCCCTCGGACGGACGCTCGACCGATCGTGTGACTTTGCCCGTGGCCGGGTCGAGCCGAGCCAGGCCGCCCTCCACGTTGATCCAGACGGCGCCCGCGCCCGCGGCGATGTCAGTCGGAGCGTGGCGCACCCGGAAGCGGTCCACCACCTCCTTCGTGTCCGGATCGATGCGCGACACCGTGCGATCCTCGACGCCGAGCACCCAGACCGCGCCCTCTCCCACGGCAAGGCTTCCCGGAGGCGTGACTGTGCCCGTGAACGACGCGAGCCGTGCGTCCCCCGGCTCGAAGGCGGCGATGCCGTTCCGCTGTGGCGGTGGCGGCTCGTCCTCGCCCCCTCCCAGCGCCGCGATGGTGGCGGCGCCAGCCGCGACCAGGAGGAGGAGGCCGCCCGCGACAAGCAGAGCGCCGGGGCGCCGGGCCCGCCTGCGCGCCGCACGAGCCGCGCTGCGGGGCGCCGCCACGCCGAGCGCGTCGGCCGCCGCCTCGATCAGCTCGCCGCAACTGCCATAGCGGTCCTCCCGGTCCTTCGCCAGTGCCTTGCGGAGCACCGGGTCGAGCGCGGCCTGGCCTTGGAGCGGCGGGGGCTGCTCCTGCATGTGCGCCCACATCGTCTCGGCCTCGGTCGCGCGCCGGAACGGCGGGGCGCCGGACAGGCACTCGTACAGCAGGCAGCCGAGCGCGTAGATGTCGGTACGCCCATCGACCGGGTCGCCGCGGATCTGCTCCGGCGCCAGGTAGTCGAGCGTGCCGACCACGCGGCCGGTGTCCGTCGAGGCGCCCCCCAGCTGCTTCGTGATGCCGAAGTCGGTCAGATAGACGTGCCCCTCCTCGTCGAGCAGCACGTTCGCGGGCTTCACGTCACGGTGGACCAGCGCCCGGCGATGCGCGGCGTCCAAGGCGCCGGCGACCTGGGCGAGGATGGCGAGCGCGCGCTCCGGCCCGAGCTTTCCCTCGCGCTGGAGCACGCTCTTGAGGTCGCTCCCCTCGACGAAGCGCATCGCCAGGTAGAGCTGCCCGTCGTGCTCGCCCGCCTCGTAGATCGGGATTACGTTGGGGTGATCGAGCGACGCCGCCAGGCGCGGCTCGCGCAGGAACCGCTCCCGGAAGCGCTCGTCCTCGGCCAGCTCCGGGGCGATCAGCTTGAGCGCCACCGGCCGCTCCAAAGACAGGTCGGTGGCGCGGTAGACCACACCCATGCCGCCGCGACCGACGAGAGACTCAACTCGGTACCCGGCGAAGGTGCTCCCAGGGGTAACCGCTGCCTTCATCGCGCGTCCCGAGGCGCGTTCGAGTCCACGGTCGACCGTACCACGGTTTGGGCGTCGCCGGGGAAACGCCGCCCTCGGTGCCGCGGAACGCCTATGGCGACCCGAAACCGTGGTGGTAGGCCACCCGACCCCCGAGCTACCGGGCAAGTCTCCGCCTACAGACGCAAGGACGGCCGCACGTCGTCGTACCTGCGCGTACGGGCCTACGGCGGCCGTCAAAGCATCAACCTCGGCGCCGAGCTCAACGGCTGGACCGAGGCGAGAGCGAGAATCGAGCTCCAGAACGTGCTGGCGAAGATCCAGGCCGGCATCTGAGAACCGCCTGCCGCGCAGTCACCGTCGAAAAGCAGAACTCCCAGCCTGCGCTTTTGTTGTCGTCCCGAGCGGCTATCTCATTCTTGGCTACGGAGGCGCTCGCACCTTGGGGAGCATCGTCTTCCACCTGGCGATGGCGGGCGGCTCTGGTTCCGGCGAGGAGCCACCCGGATCGGTTCCCAAGGCGCTCAGCCGGCCCGGCACTTCCGGCAATGCACGTCCTCGACCGGTTTGCCCTTGATCAGCCGGCTCACCCAGTGCGCCAACTTTTCGCCCTTGACCTTCATCTTGTAGAACTTGTCGATATCGAGGATCTGGTGTTTGCGGCCGGGTGCGGTGTAGCTGTGCTGGACCACGCCGGCGGCCTCGATCGCCGCCTCGTTGGCGTCGATCAAGGCGAGGAGGTTCGACGCGTCCCCACCCATCCATTCCACCGACCTGGCCGCGTTGGGGTCGAAGGCGTAGTCGAAGCGGGCCATGACGACGTCGGGGTCATGCAGACCGGCCTGGATCCAGAATCGGGGGATGCCCCAGTCGCGGGCGGTGAGCCCTTCGTTGACCTCCCAGTCGGGCATGTTGGCGTAGGCGCCCCATAGCTCACCGAGGATCTCGGCGTTGAAGTCGGGGATGTCGGGGAAGGCGCCCGACTGGGCGCCGAACACGGTGACCTGGGCGTCGGGAAGCAGGTCGGCGACGAGGCCGCCGTAGACGGGGGCGGCGATCGACCCG
>Ga0081538_10005371_pt1 | contig 11518 bp, 8 predicted proteins | sample TabmetS5T2R1_FD_71022 | JGI IMG/M metagenome (GOLD analysis project Ga0081538, IMG submission 71022) | Tabebuia heterophylla rhizosphere microbial communities from the University of Puerto Rico - S5T2R1 | ecosystem: Host-associated > Plants > Roots > Rhizosphere ... | reverse complement strand
GCTACATCGGCTACGACGAGGGCGGACAGCTCACCGAGGCCGTGCGGCGCAAGCCGTACAGCGTGCTCCTGCTCGACGAGATCGAGAAGGCGCACCCGGATGTGTTCAACATCCTGCTGCAGATCCTCGAGGACGGACGGCTGACGGACGCCCAGGGGCGCACCGTCGACTTCCGCAACTCGATCGTGATCATGACCTCGAACGTGGGCGCCTCCGAGATCGCCAAGAACACCGGCATCGGGTTCACGGTGGGCGACGAGACCGGCCTCTCGTACGACGACATGAAGAACCGGATCATGGGAGAGCTGAAGAAGGTCTTCCGGCCCGAGTTCATCAACCGCATCGACGAGGTCATCGTCTTCCACAAGCTCACGAAGGAGGAGATCACGACGATCGTCGATCTCCTGCTGCGGAGGATCCGCGAGTCGCTGGCGGAGCGCGAGCTGTCGCTCAACCTGTCGGAGAGCGCGGCCGACTTCCTGGTCGACAAGGGCTGGGACCCGGCCATGGGCGCACGCCCGCTGCGGCGCGCGATCCAGCGCTACATCGAGGATCCGCTTGCGGACGAGGTGCTCTCGCAGTCGATGCCACCGGGCTCGACGATCGAGGTCGACAAGGCGCCCGAGGGCGACGAGGACGAGGTCAAGATCTCGGTTGCGAAGCCAAAGGAGCGCAAGCGCGAGACCGTCGGCGTTGGCGCGAAGGGCGACGCCCGCGAGGAGGGCAGCTCGACCGACCCATCCTCGGACGCGGGCAACGATCTCCCGGACGAGCCGGAAGTGCTGCCGGACGTGCCGGACGCACCGCCCCCGCCTGAAGACAAGACAAAGGACTAGGAGCTCATCGCTCCGGCGCGGGCCAGCCCGCGCCGGAGCGCAAGGCGTCCACGAGGCCCCGCTCCGGCGGGGCCTCGTTCGTTAGGGATCCTGGACACCCGCTACGGGGTGGTCGAGACTCATGGGATGGCTCCCAGCTCCCCGGCCTACGCTGCCGCCCGTCCGTTCGTGGGCAGGGAGGCGGAGTTCGGCGAGCTCGTCGCCGCCCTGGACGAGGCGCGCGAGGGACGCCGGCTCGTCTTCTTCCTGACCGGCGAACCGGGTATCGGCAAGACGCGGCTGATGCAGGAGCTGACCCTGGGCGCGCGCAAGCGCGGCTTCCAGGTCGCCGCCGGCCGCTGCTGGGAGGAGGGCGGGGCGCCCGCCTACTGGCCCTGGATTCAGGCGGTCCGCGAGCTGGGGGGCGATTTCGAGCGGCTCGCCTCCGGCGCGAGGGGGTCGGTCGACCCGGAGACCGCGCGCTTCCGGCTCTTCGACGCGGCCGGGCGCTTCCTCCTGGAACGCGCGGGCGTGCAGCCGCTCGTGATCCTGCTCGACGACCTGCACGCCGCTGACGCAGCCTCGCTCGTGCTGCTGCGCTTCGTGAGCGAGGCGGTCGGCCAGGCCCCGATCGTGGTGGTCGGCGCGTATCGCGAGCGCGAGGCGCAGTCGCACGAGCGTCCTGACCTGTTCGCGGAGCTGGCGCGCTTCGGCCCGCGGCTGGCGCTAGATGGGCTCGACGTGAACGACGTCGAGGCGTACGTCGAGGGCGTGACTGGCCAGGAGACCTCACGCACGGCGGCGACGCGGCTGCACGTGCTCACGGGCGGCAACCCGTTCTTCCTCGGCGAGGTCCTCCGGCTGGTCGAGCCCGAGGGTCTGGTTAGCGAGGCGGCGGAGCCGGTGCGCCCGGTCCCGGAGGAGGTCCGCGTGCTGCTGCGTCGCCGGCTCGCAGACCTGTCGCCCGATGCCCTGTCGGCGCTCGGCGTGGCGGCCGTGGTGGGTCGCGAGTTCCAGCTGAAGGTGCTCGAGCAAACATCGGAGCTCGGAGTGGCCCGGCTCCTCGACGTCCTCGACGAGGCCTCGGAGGCGGGCGTGATCGCCGAGGATCCGGCGCTCCCGCGGCGCTACGCCTTCGTGCACGAGTTGGTCCGCGAGACTCTCTACGAGGACCTGGCGCCCGCCACGCGGCTCGAGCTGCACGCGCGCATCGGAGCCGTGCTCCAGGAGTCCTACCGAAGCGACCTCGACCCGCACCTGTCCGAGATCGCTCGCCACCTAGCGGCAGCGGTGCCGCTCGGCGACGCCGACGCCGCGATCGACTACCTCGTGCGGGCGGGCGACCGCGCCGCCCACCAGCTCGCGTACGAGGAGGCCGGCCTGCACTACGAGCGCGCACTTGCGCTGCTCGGCGGAGACCGGGAGGCCGCCCAGGAGCGCCGTTGCGAGCTTCTGCTGGCGCTCGGCGACGCGCGCTGGCGCGCCGGCGACGTGAGCGCCGCCAGGGCGAGCTTCGAGGAGGCCGCGGACGTCGCACGCCGGCTCCATGACGGTGAGATGCTCGCCCGCGCCGCGCTCGGGTACGTGATCGGGCTCGGTGGTTTCCTGCTGTTTGCTCGCTTCGAGGCCGGCGTCACGGGTGCCGGCCTGCTCGAGGAGGCGCTCGCGGCCCTACCAGAGGCGGACAGCCCGCTGCGCGCCGCGGTGCTGGCCCGGCTCGCGATTGAGATCTACCACTCGAGCGACGTCGAGCGCCGGGTGCGGCTCAGCTCGGAGGCGGTCGAGATGTCGCGCCGGCTCGGTGACTCGGAGGCGCTCGTGACGGCGCTGCACGCCCGCCACTGGGCGCTCGGGTCGCCCGAGATGATCCAGGAGCGGCTCGAGAACACCCGCGAGATGCTGGAGCTCGCCGCCGAGACGGGCAACCAGGAGTTCGCCTTCCTCGCCCACAACAGTCGCTTTCACTGCTTCCTCGAGCTCTGTGACGGCCCGGCGATCGACGGCGAGATCGCGGCCGTCGCCGACCTCGCCGAACACATCCATCAACCGTTCTACCGCTGGCACGCCGGCTGCCTCCAGGTGATCCGCGCCGTCCTCGACGGGCGCTTCGCCGATGCGGAGCGGCTCGCGCAGAACGCGCTTCACTACGCGCGCGTGCGCCGCAGTGAGTACGCCGGCTACGTGTACGAGTACGCGCAGCTCATCGCCATCTACTGGGCGCAGGGCGTGCTCGGCGAGCATATGCGCGAGGTCGAGGAGCACGGCGAGCGCTACCGCTGGATCCCACGCTGGCGCGACGCCCTCGCCGCCGCCGAGGGCGACGACCCGAGCGCAGCGGCGGCCGAGATCGAGCGCCAGGCCGCACGCGGGTTCGGGGACCTCGAGCGCGACGGCTTCTGGCTGCTGCGACTCTGCGCGCTGGCCGATGCGTGCGTGACCGTCGCCGACAAGCGCCGCGCCCAGCGCATCTACGAGATGCTGCGGCCGTTCGCCGATCGCAACGCGACCGCGCTCACCCAGCTTCCGTTCGGTCCGGTCGCGCTGCGGCTCGCCAAGCTCGCCGCGCTGCTCGAGCGCTGGGACGAGGCCGAGGCCTACTTCGAGGTCGCGCTCGAGCGCTGCGAGCTGCTCGGCGCCCGCGCGGTGCGGGCGCGGGTGCTGCTCGACTACGGCGCTGCCCTGCAGGCGGAGGGCCGGGCCGGCGACGCCGAGCACGCCGCCGCTCTGCTCGCCGAGGCGCGCAGCCTGAGCGAGGACCTCGGGCTCCCCGGGCTGCTGCGCCGGGTCGAGCGGCTCGAGGGACACGCACGAGGCGGGCCCGGCCGCGAGGCGCGCTTCGTCCGCGAGGGCGACTTCTGGACGATCGCCTACGACGGCACGACGCTGCGCCTGCGTGACCTCAAGGGACTCGGCTATCTCGCCCTGCTGCTGGCGCGCCCGGGCCGCGAGCTGCACGTGCTGGAGCTGGTGGCGACGGACGCCCCGCCGGCGCCGCCCGAGGCCGGCCTCGCCGCCGGGGGCCTGTCCACGGGGCGGCCCGCCGGGCTCGACCCGCTCTTGGACGCGCGCGCGAAGCAGGAGTACCGCGTCCGCATCGAGGAGCTTCGCAGCGACTTGGAGGAGGCGCGCCGCTTCAACGACGACGAGCGCGCCGCCGCGCTCGAGGAAGAGCTCGACGCGCTGGTCGGCGAGCTGTCGCGCGCTGCCGGACTCGGTGGCCGCAGCCGGCCGAGCGCCGATCCGGCCGAGCGGGCGCGCGTGAACGTGACGAAGGCGATCCGCACGGCGATCAAACTGATGGAGCGTGAATCGGCGCCGCTCGCCGAGCACCTCAGCGCCTCGGTACGCACCGGGCGCTTCTGCTGTTACGCGCCTCCGGGCGAGGCGCCGCCACGCTGGATCACCTAGCTGAACGGATCCTCCGCGCGGAACAACTGTGCCGTCCGGATTCACGCCTATGGGGTGGGAACCCCTACCTCAAGGAGTTTGGATGAGCACGACGGTCTCACCCGCCGCTGCGGCGCGTCGCGAGCTGGCGGGCGATTTCGGCGGCGAGCTGATCGCCCGGGGCGACGGCGCCTACGAAGAGGCGCGCCAGGTCTACAACGCAATGATCGACCGGCATCCGGCCCTGATCGCGCGCTGCACGACCCCAGCGGACGTGGCCAAGGCGATCGCCTTCGCCCGGGCGCACGACCTGCCGCTGGCCGTGCGCGGTGGCGGCCACAACGGCGCGGGGCTCGGCACCTGCGACGACGGACTCGTGATCGACCTCTCGCCGATGAACGCGGTGCAGGTCGACCCCGATGCGCGCACCGTGCGGGTCGGTGGTGGCTGTACCTGGGGCCAGGTCGATGCCGCCACAAACGAGCACGGGCTCGCGACGCCGAGCGGGATCATCTCGACGACCGGTGTAGGCGGCCTCACGCTTGGCGGCGGGCTCGGCCACCTGACGCGCGCGTGCGGGCTTGCGATCGACAACCTGCTCGAGGCCGAGATGGTGCTGGCGAGCGGCGAGCAGGTGCGCGCGAATGCGGACGAGCACGCCGACCTGTACTGGGCGATCCGCGGCGGCGGCGGCAACTTCGGCGTGGTCACCTCCTTCCTCTTCCGCCTGCACAAGATCGACAACGTCTTCGCCGGCCCGACCTTCTGGCCGGTCGAGCAGGCCGAGGAAGTGCTGTCGGTCTACCGCGACTTCCTGCCGGATGCCCCGCGTGAGCTGAACGGCTTCTTCGCGTTCCACACGGTTCCGCCGGCGCCGCCGTTCCCGGAGGCGATCCACCTGCGCAAGGTGTGCGGGATCGTCTGGTGCCACACCGGGGACGAGCAGGAGGCGACGGCGGCGATGAAGCCGCTCATGGACGCCGTCCCCGAGCCCCTCATGCACGGCGTGCAGACGATGCCGCACCCGGCCCTACAGAGCGCCTTCGACGGCCTCTACCCGAAGGGCGAGCAGTGGTACTGGCGCGCGGACTTCGTCAAGGAGATCCCGGACGAGGCTGTCCGCGAGCACGCCCGCTTCGGAGCCGCCATGCCGACGATGAAGTCGACTATGCACCTGTACCCGGTCGACGGGGCCGCGCATGACCTCAGCCCATCGGACACAGCGTGGAGCTACCGCGACGCCACCTGGGCGACCGTCTACGCCGGCGTCGATCCGGATCCCGAGCAGGTCAGCTCGATCCGCGAGTGGTCGATCGACTACTTCGAGGCGCTCCACCCGTACTCCGCCGGCGGCGCGTACGTGAACATGATGATGGACGAGGGCCAGGACCGCGTGCGCGCGAGCTACCGGGACAACTACGACCGTCTGGCCCAGACAAAGGGGCGCTACGACCCGGAGAACGTGTTCTGCATCAACCAGAACATCCGCCCCCCGGAGAAGCCCCAGTCGGCCGGCCCCCCCACCGGCTGACTCAACGCGACAGGCACGTCACGGCCACGTACCGGCCGTGACGTGCACTGCGCTCGAGCGGGAAGGCGAGCTCGCCGTTCACCGCCCACAGCTCCGTGTTGCGGTCGCCGGTTGCCCATGCCGGCGGCCAGCGTGAGACGTCGGCGTCCTCGAGCACCGTGATCAGCGCCTCGGCGACGACGTCGCCGCCGCGCTCGCGTAGCGGCCGTCGCTGGCGGAAGCGCAGCACGCAGTGGTGCGAGGGAACGATCTCGTGCACCTCCGGATGGTCGATCCTGGCTACGCGCTGCATCGCCGGGAACAATGACGCCCATGGCGGGTAGGACCGGGCTGATCGTGGTCGACATGCTCAACACCTACGAGCATGAGGACGCGAAGCCGCTCACACGCGGCGTCGAGCAGATCGTCGAGTCGCTGTCGCGGCTGATCGCGCGGGCGCGCGACGACGCCGTCGAGCTCATCTATGTCAACGACAACTACGGGGACTGGAACTCGAGCCAGGAGGAGCTCGCGAGGCGTGCGTGCGAGGGCGCACGCCCGGACCTCGTGGAGCCGGTGCTGCCGCCGGAGGACGCCGACTTCGTCATCAAGGCACGCCACACGATCTTCTACATGACGCCGCTCGAATACCTGCTCGGCCAGAAAGAGATCGACCGCATCGTGCTGACCGGCCAAGTGACCGAGCAGTGCATCCTCTACTCGGCACTCGACGCCTACGTGCGCCACCTCCAGGTCGTAGTGCCGCCTGACTGCGTTGCCTCCATCCACGAGGACCTGGCGGAGGCTGCGCTAAACATGATGAGGCGCAACATGAGGGCGGAGCTGACCCCCGCTGCCGACGTGCGATGGGAGAACGAATGAGCGAGGTCGTGATCAAGGTCCGCGAGAACGGGCCCTACAAGGTGACCGGGCCGGTGACGATCATCGACGTCGACGGCAACGAGTACGACCTCTCCGACCAGGGGGAGGCCGTAGCGCTCTGCCGCTGCGGCGGCTCGACGACGAAGCCCTTCTGCGATGGCACCCACTCGCGGATCGGTTTCCAGGCGGCCGAGCGGGCCGTCGCAGAAAGCGATGCGGCGGGCGGCAAGCCGGTCGGTTGACCCTTTGAACCAATTTGTTTAAGATGCCCGCGCTCGCTCGGAGCGCGCCAGCATGTCCTTCGTCCTCACCTGTCCAAACTGCGGCCCCCGCGAGGTCACCGATTTCGGCTTCGGCGGTGAGCTGAACCCGCGCCCGAAGTCCGCGCCTTCGCTGCGCCAGCTCGGCGAGTACAACTACTTCCGCGCGAACGTCGCCGGCGTCCAGCGCGAGTGGTGGAACCACCGCTCGGGTTGCGGCGTCTGGTTCATCGCCGAGCGCGATACGCGCACGAACGAGGTCATGTTCACGGAGCTGCCGGGCGCAGGCGGGGGCAGCGAGTGACGAGGCTGCCCGAACAGAACGGCGAGCGGATCGACCGCGGGCGCGAACTGCGCTTCTTCTTCGACGGCAAGGAGCACAGCGCCTTCGAGGGCGACACGATCGGCTCGGCCCTGTTCGCGGCCGGGCAGCGGACCTTCTCGCGCAGCTTCAAGTACCACCGCCGGCGCGGACTGATGTGCTGCGCGGGCCAGTGCCCGAACTGCCTCGTCCAGGTCGACGACGCGCCCGGCGTGCGCGCCTGCACCGAGCCCGTCCGCGAGGGCATGCAGGTCGTGCACATGAACGCCTCCCCGTCGCTCGAGTTCGACGCCATGCGCGCGACGGACATCGTCGGCGGGCCGTTCACGCCGCCCGGCTTCTACTACAAGACCTTCATCAGGCCGCGGAGCTGGTGGCCGCTGTACGAGAAGGTGCTGCGCCACGCGGCGGGCCTCGGGAAGCTGCGCAGGTCGCAGCGCGAGCGCGAGTGGCGCACCGAGTACCGGCGCCGGCACGCGGACGTGCTGGTGGTCGGCGGAGGTGTCGCCGGCCTGACCGCGGCGATCGCGGCCGCCGAGCTCGGAGCAGACGTCGTGCTCGCCGACGAGGGGCCGGAGCCGGGGGGCCGGCTGCTCTCCGAGGGCGGCGAGGAGCGCGCCCGCGAGCTGACGGCGCAGGCGGCCGCGGCGGGAGTCGAGCTGCTCACGAACGCGCCGGCGCTCGGCGCGTTCGACGGGCTGGTGCCGGTCTGGCAGGGCGACACGCTCCATCAGGTCCGCTCGCGCAGCCACGTCTATGCCACCGGTGCGATCGAGCAGCCGCTCGTCTTTCCCGGCAACGACCTGCCGGGGGTGATGCTGTCCGGGGGCGCGCGCCGGCTGATCGGCCTCTACGCCGTCCAGCCCGGCTCCCGCGCCGTCGTGGCCACTGTTGACGACCGCGGCCTCGACGCGGCGCTGGCGCTGCTCGGGGCCGGCGTCGAGCTCGCCTGTGTCGCCGACCTGCGCCCCGAGGCGACGGGCGAGCGGACCGGGCTGCTCGCGACGAAGGGCATCGAGGTCCTGAACGGCACCACCGTCCTCGAGGCGCGCGGACGCAATCAGCTCGCCGGCGTCGTGCTCGGCGCGCCCGGGTCCGAGGATGGCGACGGCCGCACGGTCGGCTGCGACCTGCTGGTCGTGTCGGGCGGCAGCTCTCCGGCCACGTCGCTCATCACCCAGGCGGGCGGGCGCACCTCCTATGACAGCGAGCGCGGCCACTTCGCGCTCAGCGAGCTGCCGGAGGGGGCGTTCGCCGCGGGCGAGGTCTCCGGCCACGGCACGATCGAGGCCGCCGAGCTGTCCGGCGCGCTCGCCGGCGCCGCGGCAGCCCACTCGCTCGGCCTCGGCGACGCCGAGTCCCGCCGCCGTGCCGCGGACGACCGCGCGGCGCTCGACGGACTCGCCGCCGAGGCACCATCGACGGCCGTGCCTCCACCCGTGACGAGCGGGCGCAAGGGCAAGTGCTTCGCGTGCCTGTGCGAGGACGTCACGTCCAAGGACATCAAGCTGAGCGTCGAGGAGGGCTACGACTCGATCGAGCTCTCGAAGCGCTACACGACGACGACCATGGGCCCCTGCCAGGGGCGCATGTGTCAGCTGCCCGCCGTGCGCCTGATGGCCAAGGAGACCGGCCAGAGCCTCGAGGCGGTCGGGACCACGACGGCGCGGCCGCCCTGGGTATCGGTGCCGATGGGCGCGCTCGCCGGGCGGCCGTTCGAGCCCGCCAAGCGCTCCGCGATACACGCGCGCCACCGCGACCTGGGCGGCAACATCATGTGGGCGGGCGACTGGCGGCGCGCCTACGACTACGGCAACCCGCGCGCCGAGGCGCTGGCGGTGCACGAGGCCGCCGGGCTGATCGACGTCTCGACGCTCGGCAAGCTGATCGTCAGCGGACCCGACGCCGGCGAGCTGCTCGACCGCCTATATCCCAACCGCTTCTCGAACCTGAAGCCGGGCCGGATCCGCTACGGCGTGATGGCGAGCGACGCAGGCCGGATCATGGACGACGGCACCGTCTGCCGGCTCGACGACGAATCCTTCTACGTGACGACGACGTCGAGCGGCGCCGGCGCCGTCTACGACTGGTTCTCGTGGTGGCTCGCCGACTGGCAGCTGCGCGTCCATCTGACCGACGTGACCCAGGGGCTCGGCGCTGTCAACCTCGCCGGCCCACGCGCGCGGGAGATCATGGCCCGCGTGACCGAGCTCGACTGCACGAGCGAGGGGTTCACCTACCTCGACGGCAAGCGCGCCGAGGTGGCGGGAGTCCCCTGCCTGATCCTGCGGATCGGCTTCGTCGGCGAGGTCGGCTACGAGATCCACTTCCCGTCCGCCCAGGGGGAGCACCTATGGGACGCGCTGATGGACGCGGGGCGCGACTACGGGCTGCTGCCGTTCGGGCTCGAGCCTCAGCGGCTGCTGCGCCTGCAGAAGATGCACATCCTCGTCGGCCAGGACACCGACTCCGAGTCGCACCCGTTCGGCGCCGCGATGCCGTGGATCGTGAAGCTCGACAAGGAGCAGGAGTTCATCGGCAAGTGGGCGCTCGAGCGCTACGCCGACGAGCCGCTCGAGACGGCGCTCGTGGGGATCACGCTCGAGGACGGCTACGTGCCGACCGAGGGCGCCGCCGTGATGCCCGACGGCGAGAGCCCGATGGGCCAGGTCACGAGCGCGCGCTACTCGCCGCAGCTCGGCAAGGTGATCGGGTTGGCCTGGGTGCCGGCGACGCTCGCCAGGGACGGCGCCGCCGTGACGATCTCGGACAACGGCAAGAAGCTGGCGGCCGAGGTCGTGACGAAGCCGTTCTACGACCCCGACGGCGAGGTGCTGCGCTCGTGACCCTCGAGTTCCTCTCACCGGGACCGGGCGCCGTCGCGCGCAGCCCGATGGAGCGTCAGGCGCTCGAGGCCGGCGCCCGGCTCGAGCTGCGCGACGGCTGGCAGGTCGCTGCGAGCTTCGACGGCCTCGAGTCGGAGCGCGCGCGCCTCACGCAGACGGTGGGCTTCGCGGACCGCTCGCAGATCGGGAAGATCGAGATCCAGGCTTCGCCCGGAGGCCTCGCCGCGATCGTGGCCGGGGCAGGTGCCGCGGGCCTCGAGCTCGGCCGCGCGACGCGCTCGGCGGGCGCCTGGTGGTGCCCGTACACGCGCGAGCGCGCGATCGTGCTGTGCGAGCCCGGCGACTCGGCCGAGCTGCGCCAGACCCTCACTGGCGCTGCCGCGGCCGCGGGGAAGCACGCCACGGTGCTCGACGTGACGACCGTGTTCGGGGCGCTCACGATCGCCGGCCCGCTCGCGCGTGAGACCTTCGCCCGCTTCACGGCGCTCGATCTGCGTCCCGCGGTGCTGCCGCTGCACGGCTTCCGGCCGGGCTCGGTCGCCCGCACGCCGGGCGCCGTGCTGCGCGAGGACGAGGACCGCTTCCTGATGCTGTTCGGCGCCGCACTCGGCCAGTACGTCTGGACCGTGGTCGCGGACGCCGCGCGGAGCCTGGGCGGCGGCCCGGTCGGAGTTGACGTGCTCGCGAAGGAGCCGGCTCTTGCTTGACATCTTCCGCAGGCGCCGCATGTGGCGGAAGCGCCCGGAGCTCAAAGACTCCTACGACGTCGTGATCATCGGCGGCGGTTCACACGGTCTCGCCACCGCCTACTACCTCGCGCGCGACCACGGCATCAAGAACGTGGCGGTGCTCGAGAAGAGCTACATCGGCTCGGGCGCGGCCGGCCGCAACACGACGATCCTGCGCTCCAACTACAAGACCGAGGAGGGCGCCCGCTTCTACGACGCCTCGGTCAAGCTCTACGAGGGCCTCTCGAAGGAGCTCAACTTCAACCTGCTGTTCTCGCAGAACGGCCACCTGACGCTCGCCCACACGGACCGTGCGATGTTCGTGATGGCGAACCGTGCCGAGGTCAACCGCCTGAACGGGATCGACTCGCGGCTGATCTATCCGGACGAGATCAAGAAGCTCGCGCCGGCGATGCAGGTCGACAACCCGGAAGCCGTCCACCCGATCATGGGGGCGCTCTACCACCCACCGGGCGGCGTGATCCGTCACGACGCCGTCGTCTGGGGGCTCGCGCGCGGCGCGGACCGGGGCGGCGCCGAGATCCATCCCTACACCGAGGTCACCGGGATCGAGCGCGAGAACGGGCGCGTGAGCGGCGTCGTCACGAACCGTGGCCGCGTCAAGGCGGGCACGGTGCTCAACTGCACGGCCGGCTGGAGCTCGCTGATCTCCGACATGGCAGGCGTACAGATGCCGATCACGACGCACATCCTGCAGGCATGCGTGACCGAGCCGATGAAACCGCTGCTCGACGGGGTGATCGTCTC
>Ga0081538_10005370_pt1 | contig 11519 bp, 11 predicted proteins | sample TabmetS5T2R1_FD_71022 | JGI IMG/M metagenome (GOLD analysis project Ga0081538, IMG submission 71022) | Tabebuia heterophylla rhizosphere microbial communities from the University of Puerto Rico - S5T2R1 | ecosystem: Host-associated > Plants > Roots > Rhizosphere ... | reverse complement strand
TAAAGCAGGAAGCCTATGGCAGGATACTAGACTCGTCTTCACCACCAAAGTGGGAACTCCCGTGGACGTGGGTAACCTCACCTATCGCTCCTTCAGGCCGCTGCTCGAACGCGCTGGTCTTCCGAAGATAAGGGTTCATGATTTGCGCCACACGTTCGCGACTCTCCTACTCTCTACAGCGGTACTCACAAGGATTGATCCTAAGGCCAATAACCAGCGTGGGCGAACCAGCCCGCCGTGTTTTCTGTTGTGACGGCCGCCAAAGCTCCTCCTATCGCCTCTTCCAGAGCCTCGCGCACGCGTGCGCCAGCCTTACGCACTAGCTGCTTGATCTTGCTGAAGGCTTCTTCGATGGGGTTCAGATCTGGTGAGTAGGAGGGCAGCAACACGAGGTCGGCCCCTCTGGCTTGGATGAGTTCCCTCACCTTCTGTGTCCTGTGTGCCCCCAGCCCATCAAGCACCACCACCTGCCCTTCACAAAGGGATGGCGCAAGGAAGTGCTCCACGTAGGCTTCGAAGGCCGTTGCGTCCGTTGCCCCCTCTAGAGTCATCGACTCTCCCATACCTCCTTGGAGGGTGATCGAGGCGATCAGCGTAGTGTTCTTGCCTCGGTTCCTTGGGACCTTGGCGTAGGCTCTCTTACCCTTCGGAGCCCTGGCCCTCAGGCGCCTCATGGAGGTGTTGAAGCCCGACTCGTCCACGAATACGAGGCGCCTAGCGTCGAAGCGGCTAGCCAGCCATCGCCACAACCCCCTCGCCTCCTCATCGCGCTCAGAGGCTATGGGTGACTTTTTTTGAGCGGCCATCCGCCATCAGGCAGGCCGGAGATGGCCCTCCCGATGGTGGAGGTTGAGACCCTTTGGCCAAACTCTTCTTCGAAAGCCTGGCGGTGCTCTTCTAGGGTAAGGTCGTCGTTAGCCTCCAGATGCTGTGGAAGCCACTCTTTGAGCATTACCCCCTTCCTTGAGGGCCTGCCGGAGATCGGCTTGGGCTCCACGTCCCCCGTCTCTCTTCGTCTCCTTAACCAGCGCTTTATGGTAGGCATAGAAACAGAGAAGGTCTTTGCGACCTCCTCCCTAGGTTTGCCTGAGTCGACGGCTTTGAGCACCCTCAATCTGAGATCCTTCGAATATGGTTTCATGCCTGGAGACTACCACATCATGGATCAATCATTACGGGTACCGCTGTTAGATGTAAGGTCCGACGCTTTCGTCGTTCGCGAGGCGCCTGTACGCCTCCGCCACGGCGAGAACCTTCTTGACGTACCAGTCGGCGTGGTTGTAGGAGTACAGCGCTCTGTACCAGTCCTGCGGCGCCCCACCATCTTGGAGGTAGCTTGCGGCCGCGGGTATGGCGTCTTCGGGATCCAATACGTTGGCGACCCCGTCGCCGTTGCCGTCCACGCCCGAAGCCTCCCACGTCGTTGGCATGAACTGCATCGGGCCCATCGCACCGGCGCTGGACGGCCCCATAGCCTGGCCGTGGTCGGACTCTACCTTCCCCACGGCCGCGAGTATGTACCAGTCGGGCCCGAACCCGTAGTTCGCGGCCGCAGCCTCGTAGAGCTCCATGTAAGTATCCTCGGAGGCGGGCTCGACGTTGGTGGCCACTATGTCCTCGCGCGCCACCTCGAGCTCGTGCTCGCTACCCACCCATCCCCCACCGGTAGCCGCCGCGCTCTTCTGAATGCGCGCCCTCTCCGCCGCTTCGAGCCTTTGCAGACGGGTTTCCGTACGAGCGTTGTTGGTGCTCAGGCGGGCGATGGCTCCGTCGAGCGCCTGCTTGCGTAGGCGAAGATCCTTGGTCGTCGCCTGCTGCTCCTCGATGGCAGCATTGTAGTCTCGTCGCTTCTGCGCGACCTGACGTTGCGTGTTCCTGAGCGTTTGCCTGGACTCTCGATACGCGGCCAGATTCCGTCGACTATCGAGGAGGACGCTGGCCACCACGGGATCATCCGTCCCTGCGACGCCCTCCCAGGAGTCGAAGAACCAACCGTCAAGCAGGGCGGCCAGGCCCCCGAGGCTTCCGCCCTTGTAGGCGGCTTGAGCCTGGGCCCTGTAGCCGGCTTGCGCCTCGCGGAAGGCCGCATCCTGGTCGGCTATCTGTCGCTTCAACTGCCTGGTCTGTCGTCTGAGTTCATCGACCCGCGACCCCGCATCGTCCACCCGAGATTGCGCCCGGTCCAACTCGGCGCCTACGGTGGAGATCTCCTGGATCATACCCCGCAATGCGGCGTCCTGATCACTGATCTTGTCTTCCAGCAAAGGCACCCGCGAGGACCCCGCCGCAGATGCATCATCGTCCTCAGATTGCGCCCGCGCCTTCTCCTCAGCACCAGCCAGAACAAGCGCAAAAGACAGTACGCCCAGAACCAACCAAACTCTTAGCTGTCCTCCCGACATGCCATCCCCTCCCCCACGCCAGAAACCTCGAGATAGCGCAGACAGCTAAGTCTATACTACCGTCACGTGTTGCGGTAGGTTTCCTTGTAAGCATTTCAGCAAGTCAGCACGCTCCAGCCTTCGGCTGTTGCTTGTCAGCACTTCAGCTGGTCAGCCTTTCGCTCGTAGCCGAAGACGCGATTCGCTATGGACTATTACCTTGCGAATCGTTCTAGCTAGGAACCTTCTTTTATGTGCACAATGCTAATTGTATTTTCAGATTCTATGTTAGGCATCATCCCGGGCGGTCAGGAGGGAGACGAGGGCTTCGAGTTCCTCTGTTTGGCGGAAGCGTATCTCGACCTTTCCGCCGCTCTTCAGGCCCTTTACCCTCACGGGCAACTCGAGGGCTTCGCGCATGAGGCGCGAGGCTCGGTGAAACTCGTCGGGATTCGCGCTATCTCTCCGGGTCGTGGCGCTCGGAGTCTCGCCGGGATCGCCGAGCATTTCGCGGACGAGCTCCTCGGTCTTCCTTACGGAGAGCTTCTCGGCCACTACCCTTTGTGCCAGCCGGACCATCTGCTCTTCTGTTTCCAGTCCCAGCAGGGCGCGGGCGTGTCCTTCGGAGAGCTTTCCTTCGCCCAGGAGGACTTGTATCCGCTCCGGCAGGTGCACAAGCCGCAGGGTGTTGGTGACAGCGGCCCTGCTCTTGCCCAGCCTTCGCGCGAGCCGCTCCCTGGTAAGCCCGAACCCGTCCATGAGGGCCTGGTAGGCGGCGGCGGTCTCCAGGGGGCTAAGGTTCTCCCTCTGGAGGTTCTCTACGAGCGCCAGCTCCATGGACTCGTCCTCGCCGGCCTGCCTTATGAGGACTGGCACCCTCTCCATGCCGGCTTCCTTGGCCGCCCTCAGCCTTCTCTCTCCTGCTATGAGCTCGAAGCCGCCGGGTGTCGGGCGGACGACCAGTGGCTGCAATATTCCGACCTCTCTCATGGAGGCGGCGAGCTCTCGTATCCCTGCCTCGGGGAAGCTGGTTCTCGGCTGGCGCGAGTTCGGGCGGATCGCCGAGACGGGCAACTCCTCGAACTTCAGTCCCCCTACGCTCTCCCCGGTAGCTATGAGGGCGGAGAGGCCCCGCCCCAAACCCCTCTTACCCACGATTCACCACCTCGTCGGCGACGGCCGAATACGCCTCTGCTCCTGTGCTCTTCGGCGCGTAGAGAGCCACGGGCATCCCGAAGCTGGGGGCTTCACTCAACCTGACGTTTCTCGGGACTATGGTGTGGAAGACGCGTTCTCCGAAGAACGAACGCACTTCGTCGGCCACCTGATGGGCCAGGTTCGTACGTGGGTCGAACATCGTCAAGAGCACCCCGCCGACCTCCAGATCGGGGTTCAATTCCTCCCTGACCATCCTTATGCTCTGCATGAGCTGGGTGAGTCCTTCGAGCGCGTAGTACTCGCACTGTATGGGGATGAGCACTTCATCTGCGGCGGTGAGCGCGTTGAGGGTCAAGAGATCCAGGGACGGCGGGCAGTCCAGCAACACTCTGTCATACGATGCGAGTCTCTCTAAAGCCCGCTTGAGCTTGAACTCCCGGGCCAGGCTGGAGACCAGTTCGACCTCGGCCCCCACCAGGTTGATGGTGGCCGGCGCGACGTCGAGCCCTTCGACTTCTGTCTTCACGGCCACGTCCTGCAAGGGTTTGCCCTCCAGGAGAACGTCGTACATGCATCCGCCCGGCCCCGGCAATACACCAAGGCCACTGGTTGCGTTGCCCTGCGGGTCCATGTCGACGACGAGGATTCTTTCGCCCTTCCCTGCGAGATATGCGGCCAGGTTGATGGCGGTCGTGCTCTTACCAACACCGCCTTTCTGGTTCACTATGGCTACGACAGTCCTCACCGCGGGCATATTAGCACGTCGTGTCCGGGCTGCTCAGCGAATGCCCAGGGGTCTCTTGGCCGCAATGCCCGCCCGGCGCGGATATCGCGGCGGGGTCTCCCTGGTCTTTTCGAGGATTACCAGGTTGCGCTCCTTCTCACCGACCTCGGGGAGTATGGGCACCCTCGTAGTCTCCGCCACTCTCGCCCCGAGCGCCTCGAGCGCCCCGTGGCCTTCTGCAAGTTCCTCTGGGTCCAACCGACCCTTCATGGCGATCGCACAACCCCCGGTCCTCAGGAGCGGCACACAGTACTCCGCGACCACCGATAAGCTGGCTACGGCCCTGCACGTCACGACGTCGTATGCGCCGCGGTGCGCCGTCGTGCGGCCGAGATCCTCCACCCTCGTATTCGCGACTTCTACGTCCCTAAGGCAGAGATCGTCGACCGCACGCCGCAGGAACGCGGCCTTCTTGCCTGTCGATTCCACGAGGGTCGTAGCAAGGTCGGGCCTCACGATCTTTATCGGGATGCCAGGAAGCCCGCCTCCGCTCCCTACGTCGGCCACACGCCTGGCACGAAACAGCGCCTCGTGCAGGAAGCAACTTAACGAATCGAGGACGTGGTCCACCAGTATCCTGTCTACATCCCGGGTGCCGATGACGTTCGCACGATCGTAGCGGGCAAGAAGCCCCGCGTACTCCTTCAGATGCCCGCGCCTCTCGCGGCCAAGACGCAGCCCCCAGGCTTCCGCCTGTACCTCCATCAGCCCAAGAGCATCCACAGAGCGTTTCACGTGAAACAAACGTATGCGACAGTAGTTTGTCTGTGCAAACTCCTGTCGTCAGGCTCCCATTCAAGCGACGATGGTGGTCCATGTTTCACGTGAAACATGGATCCATACCTAGGTGGTGGGGGAGACTTTGACCCGCCGGCTATCACCGCTGCCTTCGCTCTGCGTGGTGACTCCTGGGTTCTCGGAGAGATACAGGTGGACGACGCGGCGTTCCGAGGAGTTCATAGGCGGCATTTCTACGGTCCGCCGTTCGCGGACGGCCCGGCGTGCCGTTCGGTGGGCCATGCCCTGGATCGCCTCGACGCGGCGTTGGCGGTAGCCTTCGGCATCGAGCACGATCCTCTTGAAGTAGGGGCGTTCTCTGAAGGCGGACACGTTGACGAGATATTGGAGGGCATCGATTGTCTCGCCTTTTTGCCCTATGAACAGCGCTGTGTTATCCGGAGCAACGTCTGCGGCGATGAACCCGCCTGCATCGTAGACCTCGATACGGGCTTCGAAGCCCATGGCATCCAGGACCGAAGAGACGAAAGTCCGGACCTCCTCCAGCAGCTCCTCGGGCGCCACGATCTGTTCCGACCCAGTTTGTTCCCCGTAGACCTCGGATAACGTGGAGGACCCGGTGCTTTCAGCGGGTGCCGGCTCAGGCTCGTCGCCCGCTGCGTCCCCTGCGGCCGGAGTTTCCAGAGGTTCGTCTTCATCGTCCGGCGTATGATGTGCCGGGGCTTCCACGACGATGCGGGCATCCCTGGCTCCGATACCGAGGAAACCAGAGTTGCCCTCATCGAGCACGCGGTAGGAAACCTCCGCCGAGGGGAGGTCCAGTTCGAGGGCGGCTTTCTCGACGGCCTCGTCGACCGTAGAGGCATAAAACTCCACACTATCCGTCATTTCTTCTTCTTTCTACGCTTCCTTTTCGCGACCTTCGCCGCCTGTTTAGCGATCTCCTCTTGACTGCGTTCGGGGGGTGGTCCATCGTCAGAATTCCGCGTCTGCCCGTTCTTGGATTTCGACTTAACGCCATCGGTGCCCTTCGCACCATCGGTTGACTTCTTACCAGGACCGTAGTTATAGATCACGAAGTTCTGGCCGAGGGTTACCAGGTTCGAGGTGATCCAGTACACGAACAGCCCGGCCGGGAAGTTGAGGAGGAATATAGTGAAGCCGATGGGAAGCAGGCGCATCAGCCACCGCTGCTGCGGGTCGATATTCTTCGCGGTTATCTCGGTGGCCGCCAGCATGGTTACCGCCGAGATTATGGGGAGCAGGTACGTGGGATCGGCGACCGACAGATTCTGGAACCACAGGATGCCGCCTTCGTGGAAGCTAGGATATTGCGCCTCGACCGTCCTGCCGCCGAGGCTGTAACCACCGAACTGGCGGATAACGTAGAAGATCCCGATAAATATCGGCATCTGGACCAGGATCGGGAGGCAACCTCCGAGAGGATTGACCCCCTGCTCCTGGTAGACCTTCGCCATCTCCTCCCTTTGGCGCTGGGGGTTGTCTTTGAACTGTGCCCGGACCCTGTCCATGTGCGGTTTCAGGTCCTGCATCGCGCGCATGCTTCTGACCTGCTTTACCGTAAGGGGGAAGAGGAGGCTGCGCACGATCACCGTAAGCAGCACGATGGAGAGCCACCAAGGCACGCCGAGCGTCTGGTGGAAGTACAGCAGCACGGCGCCGAGGACGCTTACTATGGGACTGAATAGGTTCTGGAAGAAGTCTGCTATCGCGTTGATCATGAGATACTGCTCATCTTACCGGGTCGAATCCTCCCTTCGAGAATGGGTGACATCGGAGCACCCTGAGGACGCCCATGAAGATGCCCTTCGGTACGCCGTACTTCTCTATGGCCTGCAGCGTGTAAAGAGAGCAACTCGGCGTATATCTGCAGGATGGGGGTAGCATGGGGGAGAGGTACCTGCGGTAGAGTCGGATAAGGCCCGTGCTCGCCCTTCTCGCGGTCATGGTCCGCTACGGTCAAGCCGGCCGGCGCCCGACCGGGCCGCCAACCCTACCCAACGACTTGCCGAACTCCTCCCGCAGCTCCTCGAACGTAGCCTCAGCCGCAGCGGGTCTCGCCGACACCACGAGGTCGAGATTCTCTGACGTCCCCGAGATGCACGAGTGGAACACCTCTCTCAGCCTCCTTCGCACGGCGTTTCTCGTTACCGCGTTGCCGACCTTGCGGGAGACGGAGAGACCGAGCCGCGAAGTGCCACGCTCGTTTGGAAAGGCGTGAACGGAGAAGAGCCTGCCCCTGTAAGCGGTGCCCTGACGGTAGACCCGCTCGAACTCGGGCGAGTCGGTCAGACGCATTCGCTTGCTACGGGCCAACGATCAGACTGCCAGACGCTTGCGGCCCCGGCGCCTACGGTCAGCGACGACCCTGCGTCCGCCCACCGAGCTCATGCGTTTGCGGAAGCCGTGCGTCTTGGCCCTCTTACGACGATTTGGCTGATAAGTACGCTTCATCCAACTCCTCTACAGGCACTCCGAAGTATTAGATCCACCGACGAGAGTATATCCGAAGCTTGCAACACCATCCAGCAATCTCCACGGCGAGTCCGTCCTTGCGATGGCGAGACATCCCGGTCCCTCTATCAGAAAAATGCTGCAAAACGGCGTTTACGATGTGTCCGTGCTCCGGGTCGTCCAACTCCGCACAAGGGCTAAAGTGCTCCCTTGACGGCCTTACGGCCGCTCCGCAGGCCGAATTCCTCCTTAGTTATCCACAGGCTGTGGATAAATCTGTGGATAACCATGTTAATTGCCTGCAAACGCAGGTTTTACGATCTTGGGCTGTAGCGCTGTGATCGGGGGTGCGCTAAATTCCTATCTGGGGATGATGCGCGCACAGCGGACACCAGGGGAGACGGACCAGGCGGGCGTAGGCGTTCGCATAGCAGTCTATCCCGGGGGAGGTACGCCGGAGATCACGGAGGTTTCGGCGTCCGATCCGGCTTCCGCAACGCGGAAGTTCACCAGGTTCGTGACGGAGAAGGTGAGAGACGCTGGGGGCAGAGTTCCAGAGGAGTCGATTCGGGAGGTGGTAGAGAACCTGATACACGCCGGATACCAGGGTGTAGTCATCTCCGTTCTCGACGACGGCAACGTCGTACGCGTCTCGGACAAGGGTCCTGGGGTGGAGAACAAGAGCAGGGCGATGGAGTTTGGTTTCAGCGGCGCCGCGCCCGAAGCCCTTGGTGAGATCCGGGGCGTCGGAGCCGGGCTTGGCATCGCACGCGCGGCGGCCGAGAAGTTAGGGGGGACCCTCACCATCGAGGACAACATCGGTGGAGGTACCGTGGCAACCATCTCCGTGGCCGGCGACGAGGCCGCCCCGAAGGAGGCTGCTCCGCCACCCCCGCAGAGACGGTACCCCGACGGAGTACCACGGATGAACATCTCCGAGAGGCAACAGAAGGCGCTCATCACCGTACTCGAGTGCGGCGAGGTGGGGCCCTCGACCGTGGCAGACAGGCTGGAGATAAGCGTGAGCACGGCGTACAGGGATCTCTCCGTACTCGAAGAGCACGGGCTTGTCATGGCCGATGAGTCGGGCAAGCGCCTCATCTCTCCTTTGGGCAGGGATCTGGTCGGGGCCATAATCAATTCCTGGGTCAAGTAAGCGTGGCGGGTAAGGCAGAGCAGGTATGGACCGAGGTCCTGGATCGGGCCTCCGAGCATATAGACGTCTCGTCTTTACGGGTCTGGTTCGAGGGCATACGTCCCGTGGCCCTCTACGACGATCAGCTGGAGATATCGGTTCCCAACACGTTCGCCAAGGAGTACATCGAGAGCCGCTTCAGGCCGCTGCTGGAGGAAGTACTCGACGACGTGGTGGGCCAGGAGACCTCCCTCGTGGTCAGCGTCGGTGGACCAGGCGTCCATACCGGGAACGGTGCGGCCGCCGAGGGGGCCGAGTCTGTTCTCAACGTGCGTACGCCGAGATCCTTCCGGGCCAAATACACCTTCGACACGTTCGTCATAGGCGCCGGCAACAGGTTCGCCCACGCGGCTACGCTCGCTGTCGCCGAGACCCCTGGCCTCGTCTACAACCCACTCTTTATCTACGGCGGCGTCGGGCTGGGGAAGACCCATCTCTTGCGCGCCGTGGGACACTACGTAGAGGACCAGGACCCTAGCATGAGGATCCGGTACGTTACCTGCGAGCAGTTCACGAACGACTTTATCAACTCCATGAGGGACAACGCGCCCCTCGAATTCCAGAAGCGCTACCGCGAGAACGACGTTCTCCTGGTCGACGACATCCAGTTTTTGGAGAACAAGGTCGAGACCCAGGAAGCCTTCTTCCACACCTTCAACGCGCTCTACGAAGAGAACAAGCAAATAGTCATAGCCTCGGACAGGCACCCCAGGTACATCCAGACGCTCGAGAACCGTCTGGTGAGCCGCTTCGAGTGGGGCCTCGTGACGGACATCCAGCCGCCAGACCTGGAGACCAGGATCGCCATCCTGCGCAAGAAAGCCCTTATGGATCACCTCGAGGTCGACGACGATGTGCTCACCTTTATCGCCTCGAAGGTCTCCACGAACATCAGGGAGCTCGAAGGGGCCCTCGTACGTATCCTGGCCTACGCCTCGCTCTACGGCCGGCAGGTCAGCGCCGACCTCGCGGAAGAAGTCCTAAGGGACATCCTACCCGACCAGGCCTACCGTGAGATCCCCATAGAACTCATCCAGCACGAGGTCTGCCGCTACTTCGGTGTCGCGAAGGCAGACCTCGTCGGCCAGAGCCGCTCTAAAGGTTTCGCCTACCCCAGGCAGGTCGCCATGTACCTCTCCAGGGAGCTCACCGACGAGTCACTCCCCAAGATAGGGAAGGCCTTCGGCGGGCGCGACCACTCCACCGTTATGCACGCCACGGCAAAGATAGCCAACCTCATAAACAGCGACCGCGATGTCTTCTCCCAGATACATGAGATCACCCAACAGATCAAGAGCAAAAGATGACCCCGAACCCCCTCCCCCAGGGACAGGAGATTGTAACACGAAATATGCATTGAATGTGTATTCTGTCCACAACCTATCCACAGGGCACCGTCATCCTGTGGATAAGTCGTCAGAAACCTTCCACAGCCTGGGCCACTTATCCACAGTTTCTGTGGATAACTTTTCTAAACTGTGGATAAAGACAGCGATGAAAGAGGAATTCAGGCAGTTTGTAACGTTTGAGTGCAGAGGTACCTGTGGATAAACCTGTGGATAAGAGGGGTAAAATCTGTGGACAAACCTGTGGATAGAATTGTGGACAACTCTAGCCTGTGGATAACTCGGCACTTATCCACAATCCATCCACAAGAAATCGCGGGTTATCCACATTTTTATCCACAGGCGCGAGGACGACTTTTCGGCTTAGGTAAGGCAATTTTCTCGAGTTATACACATATCCACAGGCCTTATTATTATTATTGTTCTAATAGATATATGGTTTAGGTAGTAATAATAAGGTGAGAAGGGAGGCAGTATGAGGGCTGTTTGTAGCACGGAAACGTTTGGCAAGAAGTTGGCGCTGGTTTCGCGCGGGGTGTCTGCGAGATCGACCATCCAGTTGCTTGGGGGGATACTTCTCGAGGGTAGGGGAGAGGAGCTGGGGCTATCTGCGACGGACATGGAGATCTCGATCCAGACGTCGTCGCGGGCTGAAGTCGAAGGAGAGGGGCGGGTGGTGATACCGGCCCGCATTTTCAACGACATAGTGCGGTCGCTGCCTGGCGGGAGCTTCTCGCTGGAGCACGACGACTCGGAGGGGACGGTCAGGCTCGTGGCCGGGGAGAACGAGTACCGCATCCGGGCCTACGCGGCTGACGACTACCCGCGGCTTCCCGTCTTTCCGGAAGAGGGTACCTTCAGGATGTCTGGGGCGTCGCTCGTGGAGACCGTGGAGAAGGTGTCGCGGTCGTACTCCCGGGACGAGACCAGGCCTGTGTTGACGGGGATCCTGATCAGCTTCGAGGACTCGCGCGTGAGGATGGTCACGACCGACTCCTACCGCCTCAGCATCAAGGAGACGGAGCTTGCGACCACCTCCTTCGAGGGGTCGAGGGAGGCGATCATACCGGCGCGGGCGATGCAGGAGGTCTCCAGGATCTTCTCCAGCTCCGATGAGAGCGACGTCGAGGTGGCGCTCTCCGAGAACCAGGCGTTGTTCAGGATCGGCGACGTTGTGTTGGGCACCCGGCTCATAGACGGGAACTTCCCCGAGTACAGGCGGCTCTTGCCCAGTGGATTCGAGCGTGAGATCTCTGTTTCCAGGGAGGAGTTGGTCGGCACCCTGAGACGGGTCAACCTCTTCGCCGCCCGCCAGACGCCGCCGGTCCCCGTGAGCCTCTCCTTCTCCGAGGGTTCTGTGGAGGTGATCGTGCGAAACGGCGAGGTGGGAGACGCGCACGAACGGCTGTCCGCCTCCAGCGAAGACGAGTTCCTGATCTCCT
>Ga0081538_10005369_pt1 | contig 11520 bp, 12 predicted proteins | sample TabmetS5T2R1_FD_71022 | JGI IMG/M metagenome (GOLD analysis project Ga0081538, IMG submission 71022) | Tabebuia heterophylla rhizosphere microbial communities from the University of Puerto Rico - S5T2R1 | ecosystem: Host-associated > Plants > Roots > Rhizosphere ... | reverse complement strand
ATCTCTACGACTATGCCTTCGCCATGCTGATTGGCGTCGCCGCGCTGATCACGTGGTTCATGTTCACCGGGGCGCGCTGATGTCCTGGCCGATCCTTTCCGTGACCACTTTCCTGCCGCTGGTCGGGGCGCTGTTCATCCTTGCCATCCAGGGCGAGGACGAGGCGGCCAAGCGCAATGCCCGCTGGGTCGCGCTGTGGACCACGCTCGTCACCTTCGCGGTCTCGCTCGTCCTGCTGTGGCGCTTCGATGCCGCTTCGCCCGAGTTCCAGCTGGTAGAGAAACGGCCCTGGCTCGGCGGCGCCATCAACTACCACATGGGCATCGACGGCATTTCGCTGCCGTTCGTGATCCTCACTACCGCCCTGATGCCGCTCTGCATCGTCGCCAGCTGGCAGCCGATCCAGATCCGCGTCAAGGAATACATGGTGGCATTCCTGGCGCTCGAGACGCTGATGGTCGGCACCTTCTGCGCGCTCGACCTGGTGCTGTTCTATCTGTTCTTCGAGGGCGGCCTCATTCCCATGTTCCTGATCATCGGCGTGTGGGGCGGACCGCGCCGGGTCTATGCCAGCTTCAAGTTCTTCCTCTATACGCTGCTCGGCTCGGTGCTGATGCTGCTCGCCATCATGGCGATGTATTGGGACGCCGGCACGACCGACATTCCCTCCCTCATGCGGCACGCCTTCCCGCGCGGGATGCAGACCTGGCTGTGGCTTGCCTTCCTGGCCTCGTTCGCCGTGAAGCTGCCGATGTGGCCGGTGCACACTTGGCTGCCCGACGCCCATGTGGAAGCGCCGACGGCGGGCTCGGTAATCCTCGCCGCGATCCTGTTGAAGATGGGCGGCTACGGCTTCCTGCGCTTCTCGCTGCCGATGTTCCCGGCCGCCTCCTACGACCTCGCGCCGCTCATCTTCGCGCTCTCCATCGTCGCGGTGGTCTACACCTCCCTGGTCGCCCTGATGCAGGAGGACGTGAAGAAGCTGATCGCCTATTCCTCGGTCGCTCATATGGGCTTCGTCACCATGGGCATTTTCGCCGCCACCGCGCAGGGCGTCGCCGGCGGCATCTTCCAGATGATTTCCCACGGCATCGTCTCGGCCGCGCTGTTCCTGTGCGTCGGCGTCATCTACGACCGCATGCACACCCGCGAGATCGCGGCCTATGGCGGGCTGGTCAACCGCATGCCGCTGTATGCGGCGGCATTCATGGTGTTCACGCTGGCCAACGTCGGGCTGCCCGGGACGTCCGGCTTCGTCGGGGAGTTCCTGGCTCTGATCGGAACCTTCCGGGTCAACACATGGGTGGCTACGCTCGCCACCCTCGGGGTGATCCTGTCGGCCGCCTATGCGCTGTGGCTCTATCGCAGGATCATCTTCGGGCCGATCGAGAAGCCGAGCCTCGCCCGCATCAAGGACCTCGACCAGCGCGAGATCGCCGTGCTCGCGCCGCTGGTGGCGCTCACGATCCTGTTCGGCGTCTATCCCAAGCCGGTGCTCGACATCTCGGCGGCTTCGGTTGCGGCACTCCTGGAGAATTACGAGCGGGCGCTCGGGCTCGCCAAGGCTGCCGCCTTGGCGGCGCAGTGAAAGGATCGCAATGAACGAGCCCGCCCACGTTCCTGCGCTGTTGCCGGCCGTGCCGGAAATGGTGCTGGCGCTTGGCGCCATGGCGCTGCTCATGTTCGGCGTCTACTACCGCGGCGACCGGCTCACCTGGTTCACCAATGCCATCGCCATTGCACTCATGCTCCTAGCCGGCGTGCTCGTCGTCATCGTGCCGGCCGGCGCCACGTTCGGCGGCAGCTTCGTGGTCGACAGCTTCGCCCGGGTGATGAAGATCCTGGCGCTGATCGGTTCGGCGGCAGCGATTGCCATGTCGCCCAGCTATCTGGCGGCCGAGAAACAGGACAAGTTCGAGTACGCGATCCTGATCCTGCTGTCGACGCTCGGCATGATGCTGCTGGCCTCGGCGGCCGACCTCATCGCGCTCTATCTCGGTCTCGAGCTGATGAGCCTCTCGTTGTACGTGCTCGCCGCGATCCAGCGCGATTCCGTGCGCTCGACCGAGGCGGGTCTGAAATATTTCGTCCTCGGCGCGCTGTCCTCCGGCATGCTGCTGTATGGCGCGTCGCTGATCTACGGCTTCACCGGCACGGTGAGCTTCACTGGCATCGCGCAGGCCGCCGGCGAAGGCGGCGTCGGGCTCGTTTTCGGCCTCGTCTTCCTCTACGCCGGATTCTGCTTCAAGGTGTCGGCGGTGCCATTCCACATGTGGACGCCCGACGTCTACGAGGGGGCGCCGACGCCGATCACCGCCTTCTTCGCGGCGGCCCCGAAGGTTGCGGCGATCGCCATGTTCGTGCGAGCGACCGTCGCGGCGTTCCCCGGCATGACCACGCAATGGCAGCAGATCTTGGTGTTCGTCGCTATTGCGTCGATGGCGCTCGGTGCATTCGCAGCCATCGGCCAGCGCAACATCAAGCGGCTGATGGCCTATTCCTCCATCGGCCATATGGGCTTCGCGCTGATCGGGCTCGCCGCCGCCACCGAGGAGGGAGTGCGCGGCGTGGTCGTCTATATGGCGATCTACCTCACCATGACGCTCGGCACCTTCGCCTGCATCCTGGCGATGCGGCGCGACGGCGCCATGGTCGAGGAGATTTCCGATCTCGCCGGCCTCGCCCGCACCAGTCCGGCCATGGCCTTCTTCCTGGCGATGCTGTTGTTCTCGCTCGCCGGGGTGCCGCCGCTCGCTGGCTTCTTTGCCAAGTTCTACGTGTTCATGGCCGCCATCAAGGCGGGCCTCTACACGCTGGCCGTCATCGGCGTGCTCGCCAGCGTGGTCGGCGCCTACTACTACCTGATGATCATCAAGATCATGTATTTCGACGAGCCGAGGCCCTCCTTTGCCCCGATGCCGCAGGAGCTCAAGGGCGTGCTCGCCGTCACCGGCCTGTTCAACATCCTGTACTGCCTCTATCCCGCGCCGCTGCTCGACGTCGCCTCGGCAGCGGCCAAGTCACTGTTCTGATGCAGCTCGACCCCGTGGCGATCCGCGCAGGCGTGCAGCTGGAAGCCTTCGACACGCTCGGCTCGACCAATGCGGAAGCGCTCGCGCGTGCCCGCGCCGGCGCGCGCGGCCCCCTGTGGCTCGTTGCGCAGCGGCAAACCGCGGGCCGCGGTCGGCGCGGCCGCGCCTGGGCCTCGCCGCCGGGCAATCTCTACGCGACGCTGCTCACGACCGACCCATCGCCGGCGCGCCGCGCGGCCGAGCTGTCGTTCGTTGCGGCGCTTGCCATCCACGATGCCATTGTGGAGATCGCGCCCGACCTGGCGTCGGCGCCCCATCTGCCGGCGGCGCCCGATAGGGTGCCGCGCCTTGCGCTCAAATGGCCCAACGACGTCCTGGTCGACGGCGCCAAGGTCGCCGGCATTCTGATCGAAGGCGAAAGCGGGCCTCCGCTCGCCGTGGCCGTCGGCATCGGCGTCAATTGTGCGCATCACCCGGCCGCCGTGGAGTTTCCGGCCACGGACCTAGCCTCGGCGGGCGTCTCGATCATGCCGAATCGTCTCCTCCGCGTCCTGTCTCGCACCATGCTCGGCCGCATCGGCCAATGGGCCGGCGGGCAGGGCTTCGCATCGATCCGCGCTGAGTGGCTTGACCGCGCGACCGGTCTCGGCGCCCCGATCCGCGTCGCCATTGGCGACGCGGCGCTCGAAGGCCGGTTCGACCGGCTCGATGCCGCCGGCCACCTCGTGCTCGGCCTGCCCGACGGCACGACCCGAACAATCGCCGCCGGTGACGTGTTTCCGGTGCCGGCATGACGTCTGCGCGCGACGAGCTTGTCTTCGCGCCGCTCGGCGGAGTGGGCGAGATCGGAATGAATCTCGCCATCTATGGACTCGGCAGCGAGCGTGGGAAGACTTGGATCGCGGTCGATTTCGGCATGTCGATCGCCGGCGAGGAGCACCTTCCCGGCGTCGATCTCATCTATCCCGACATCCGGTATCTGGTCGAAGAGCGGACCAACCTCGCCGGGATCGTGCTCACCCACGCCCACGAGGACCATTTCGGCGCGCTCATCGATCTGTGGCCGCAGCTCAAGGTACCGGTTTACGCCACCCCGTTCACGGCTGCGCTGCTGCAGGCCAAGCGCGAGAGCGAGCCGGGAGCGCCGGAAATCCCAGTCAAGATCGTGCCGCTTGGCGGCCGCTTCCGGCTCGCGGCCTTCGATCTCGAATTCGTGTCAGTCGCCCACTCGATCCCGGAATCCAATGCGCTGATCATTCGCACCCCGCATGGCACGGTGCTCCATACCGGCGACTGGAAGCTCGATCCCACGCCGGTCATCGGCCCGCCGACCGACGAGGCGAGGCTGCGGGCGCTCGGCCAGGAGGGGGTTCTGGCCCTCATCGGCGATTCCACCAACGCGGTCCGCGACGGTCGTTCGCCGTCCGAGATGGACGTCGCCAAGACGCTGGCCGACCTGGTGGCGAGCGCGCCCGGCCGCGTCGCCGTCACCACCTTCGCGTCCAACGTCGCCCGCATGCGCTCCACCGCGCTCGCCGCCCGCGCGGCCGGGCGCGAGGTGGTGGTGGTCGGGCGCGCCATGGAGCGTATCGTCCAGGTGGCGCGCGAGACCGGTTACCTGGAGGGCATCCAGGAGTTCCGCGGGCTCGAGGCCTACCAGACGCTGCCGCGCGATCGCGTCGTGGCGCTGTGCACCGGCAGTCAGGGCGAGGGCCGTGCGGCGCTTGCCCGCATTGCCGAGGCGCAACATCCCTCAGTGACGCTCGACCGCGGCGACCGGGTGATCTTCTCCTCGCGCACCATTCCGGGCAACGAGAAGGAAGTGGCGCGCGTGGTCAACGGCCTGATCCGCCAGGGCATCGAGGTCATCACCGACCGCACCCATCTGGTCCATGTCTCGGGCCACCCGCGCCGCGCCGAAATCGAGGAGATGTACGGCTGGGTCAAGCCCCGCATCGTCGTCCCGGTGCACGGCGAGGCGCTGCATCTTGCCGAGCATGCCGCGATCGCGCGTGGCCTGCAGATCGGGGAAGTGATCGTCTGCGAGAACGGCGACCTGATCCGGTTGGCGCCCGGGCCAGCCGGCATCGTCGACGAGGTGCCGGCCGCCCGCATCTACAAGGACGGCCGGCTGCTCATCGAAGCCGATGCCCGCACGGTGCCGGACCGGCGCCGCCTCGGCTTTGCCGGGATGGTGTCGATCGCGCTCGCGGTGACGCGGAAGGGCGAGCTCGCCTCCGATCCCGAGCTTGAGCTGACCGGCATCCCGCTGCATACCGCCGACGGCGAGACGTTGGACGACGTTGCCTATGACGCCGTCATGGCGACGTTCGAGTCACTGCCGCGCGCGCGACGCAGCGATCCGGACTCGCTGGCCGAAGCGGTGCGCGGCGCCGTCCGCTCCGCCATCGCCCAGCATTGGGGCAAGAAGCCCATGTGCCACGTCCACGTCCTCCCGGTATAAGAGCGAATAGCGAGTGCATCGGAGACGCCCATGATCGGCCGACTCAACCATGTAGCCATTGCGGTCCGCGATCTGGCCAAGGCGGCCGCGATCTACCGCGACAGTCTCGGCGCCGAGGTCTCAGCCGCGGTTGCGCAGCCGGATCATGGCGTCACCACGGTATTCGTGAACCTGCCCAATACCAAGATCGAGCTGCTGGCGCCGCTCGGCGAGGCGTCCCCGATCGCCCGGTTCCTGGAGCGCAACCCGGAGGGCGGCATTCACCACGTCTGCTACGAGGTCGGCGACATCATCGCGACGCGCGATCGGCTCAAGCGCCAGGGTGCCCGGGTGCTCGGCGACGGCGAGCCTAAGACCGGCGCGCACGGCAAGCCCGTTCTGTTCCTCCATCCCAAGGACTTCTGTGGCACGCTGGTCGAGCTGGAACAGGCTTAAGCGAATACCGAGATGGGCGACTAACCCCATGTCCTGGACCACTGCCGCGGCCATCTACTTCATTATCTGGTGGGTAGTCCTGTTTGCGGTCTTGCCATGGGGGGTCCGTAGCCAGGCGGAAAGCGGCCACGTGGTGCCCGGCAGCGACCCCGGAGCGCCCGCGATCCCCCATCTTGTGCCCAAGCTCGCGTGGACCACCGCGGTTGCGACGCTGGTGTTTGCGCTCGTGGTCGTGGTGTACGCCTATCGGCTGATCACGCTCGACGACTTGGCGACCCTGTATGGCCTGCTGCCACGACCCGCTGCCCCGTAGAAACCCACCGCCCCCGGGTTGCGTCATATCATTGGTGGGTTTCGGGCGCCTCACCGAATATCATTGGTGGGTTTCGGGCGCCTCACCGAGCGGCCTCGTTCACAAGCCGAGCATGGCATCAACCCACACTACAAACCCGGGCAAGAAAAGGCCCCGGCCAGAGGGACCGGGGCAAAAACTGCTGGACGGAGGGGAAACTGGGGGATGCAGTGCCGTCCAGCGTCACGACCTCAACGTGCGCCGGCCCGTTTGGTTCCTGTCGCTTGCCAAGGATGTGGTATCGCCGCAACCACCCGCCACCATCCCTCAAGGATTGCAAAATATGCCTTTCCACAACCCTACGACTCAGTTACCAACACCCTGCCCATTGGGGTATTTCCTCCCATTAGACTTGGCCCCGTTCCGACGGGGCTTTTTCTTGGGCACCGCGCAAAAAAAGAGCAGGGCCGGGCCCTGCTCGACAATGCCAACCCTTGGCCGGCTTTTTGCTTCTGTTGCCGGGCGGCGCATCAAGGCGCCCTCGGGGCTCTCCCTCCCACGACTTGGACCGCACAGCGAAGCCGAGTGGCCAGCCCGTCCTCCGCCTAACGTACGATTACTCTAAACTATCCCCAGCCGCTTGTCATCACTCAACGCAAACGCGATGCGGCGAACAAAAGCGGGCCGACTCGAGCGGGACGGTGTCACGATGCCGGGATTCGGTGACGGCCGCGTGACCGGGAGGCGGCGTCGGGAACCCCGATCGGTCGGCGGCCGGCTGACGTGCGATCGGCTGCGCCCCTTGTGTTTGGTTGTGCGATCCGGTTTCACTCACCACCCTGCCGAACCGTGGGCAAGCTGAATGCGCCTGTCGCGTTATTTTTTGCCGATACTGCGCGAGAACCCGAAGGAGGCGGAGATCGTCTCGCACCGGCTGATGCTGCGCGCCGGCATGCTGCGGCAGGAGGCGGCGGGCATCTATGCCTTCCTGCCCCTCGGCTTTCGCGTGCTCAAGAAGATCGAGCAGATCGTGCGCGAGGAGCAGGATCGGGCCGGCGCGATCGAGCTGCTGATGCCGACGCTGCAGCTTGCCGACCTGTGGCGCGAGAGCGGCCGCTACGACGCCTATGGACCGGAAATGCTGCGCATCAAGGATCGGAACGAGCGCGCGCTCCTGTACGGGCCCACCAACGAGGACATGATCACGGAGATTTTCCGCGCCTATGTGCGCTCCTATCGCGAGCTGCCGACGATCCTCTACCACATCCAATGGAAATTCCGCGACGAGCAGCGCCCGCGCTTCGGTGTCATGCGCGGCCGCGAATTCCTGATGAAGGACTCCTATTCGTTCGATATCGACGAGGCATCGGCCCGGCTCTCCTACAATCGCATGTTCGTTGCCTACCTGCGCACCTTCGCCCGCATGGGGCTGAAGGCGATCCCGATGCGGGCCGAGACCGGGCCGATCGGCGGCGACCTGTCGCATGAGTTCATCATCTTGGCCCAGACCGGAGAGTCGGCGGTGTACTGCGACAAGAATATTCTCGACCTGCCGATCCCCGGCGCCGATGTGGACTACGAGGCGGATCTTGCGCCCATCATCCGCCAATGGACCAGCTTCTACGCGGCGACCGGTGACGTGCACGATGCCGCGCGCTTCGAGCGCGAAGTTCCCGCCGAAAGGCGCCTGCATACGCGCGGCATCGAGGTCGGTCAGGTGTTCTATTTCGGCACGAAATACTCCATTCCCATGAAGACCTTCGTGTCCGGGCCCGACGGCACCGAGCGACCGATCCATGGCGGCTCCTACGGGATCGGCGTCTCGCGTCTGGTGGGGGCGGTGATCGAGGCCTCCCATGACGAGGCCGGGATCATCTGGCCGGACTCGGTCGCGCCGTTCCGCGCCATCATCCTCAACCTCAAGCAGGGCAGCCAGGATACCGACGCGGCCTGCGAGCAGCTCTATCGCGACCTCGCCGCGCGCGGCGTGGACGTGCTCTACCACGACCTTGACGAGCGGCCCGGCTCCAAGTTCGCCACCGCGGATCTGATCGGCGTGCCATGGCAGATTCTGGTCGGGCCCAAGGGCCTGGCGGAGGGCAAGGTCGAGGTCAAGCGCCGCGCCGGCGGCACGCGCGAGCTCATGCGCCCGGCCGATGCCATGGCACGGATCGCGCCGGCGTGTTCTGCGCCGGAAGGCCCCGCGCGAGCGTGGAGCGCGCCATAAACCGTTCGCGGCGCGCGCAATTCGCCGCAAACATTGGCTTTCATCCGCCAGAATCGGATGAAATGGCACCCAGGATGAAACCGATGACAGAGGCCAGCCGGACGCGACCGTTTGCACCGTTCGAGTGGATGCTCTCGCTCCGCTATTTGCGGGCGCGCCGCAAGGAAGGATTCATCTCTGTCATCGCCGGCTTCTCCTTCCTCGGCATCATGCTCGGCGTCGCCACCCTCATCATCGTCATGGCGGTGATGAATGGCTTCCGCAAGGAGCTGCTGAGCAAGATTCTCGGCCTCAACGGTCACCTGCTGGTGCAGCCGCTGGAGACGCCGCTCACCGATTGGGAGCCGGTCGCCGAACGCATCGCACAAGTGCCGGGCATTCTCCTGGCGGCGCCCCTGGTCGAAGGCCAGGCGCTCGCCTCTTCGCCGTTCGCTTCCGCCGGCGTGCTGGTGCGCGGTATGCGGGCGCGCGATCTGACGAAACTCCCGTCAGTCGCCAACAACATCCGGCAGGGCACGTTCGAAGGCTTCGACGAGGGGCAGGGGGTGGCGATCGGACGGCGCCTCGCCGACCAATTGTCGATCCGCTCCGGCGATAACATCACGCTGGTGGCGCCGCGCGGCGCAGTGACGCCGATGGGCACGACGCCGCGCATCAAGGTCTACAAGGTGGCGGCGGTGTTCGAGATCGGCATGTCGGAATACGACGCCGCCTTCGTGTTCATGCCGCTCACCGAGGCGCAGCTCTATTTCAACCGCACCGGCGACGTGACGGCGATCGAGATCTACACCGCCAATCCCGATCGCATCGACCTCTACCGCCGCCTGGTGACCGACGCCGCGGAGCGGCCGATCTTCATGGTCGACTGGCGCCAGCGCAATGCCACCTTCTTCAATGCGCTGCAGGTCGAGCGCAACGTGATGTTCCTCATTCTCACGCTGATCGTGCTGGTCGCTGCACTCAACATCATCTCCGGCCTGATCATGCTGGTGAAGGACAAGGGCCACGACATCGCCATCCTGCGCACCATCGGGGCGACCCAGGGCGCGGTGATGCGCATCTTCCTCATTACCGGCGCCTCGATCGGCGTGATCGGCACGTTCATGGGCTTCATCGTCGGCCTGCTCGTCTGTCTCAACGTGGAATCGATCCGCCAATTCGTGTCGTGGCTCACCAACACGGAGCTGTTCTCGCCCGAACTCTATTTCCTGTCCCGGCTGCCGGCGGAGATGGATCCCGGCGAGACCGCCGCGGTAGTAGTGATGGCACTCAGCCTGTCGCTGCTCGCCACCCTCTACCCGTCGTGGCGCGCGGCGCGGCTCGATCCGGTTGAAGCGCTGCGCTATGAGTGATCTCGCCGAGACCCTCCCGATGGCCGAGGAGAAGCCCGCGGTCTTCCTGGACGCGATCGAGCGGCGCTACGTCCAGGGCGACGCCACGTTGGAAATCCTGCGTGGCGCCGAGTTCGCGCTGTGGTCGGGGCAATCGGTCGCGCTGATCGCGCCGTCGGGCGCCGGCAAGTCGACGCTGCTGCACATTGCCGGCCTGCTCGAGCATCCGGACGCCGGCGAGGTCTATGTCAACGACATCGCCACCTCGCAATTGTCCGATGCCGAGCGCACCGGCATCCGCCGCACCGAGATCGGCTTCGTCTACCAGTTTCACCACCTGCTGCCGGAGTTTTCCGCGGTGGAGAACGTGATGCTGCCGCAGATGATCGACGGGCTTGACAAGGGCGAGGCGCGGCTGCGCGCCGTCGATCTTCTCAGCTACCTGGGCTTGAAGGACCGGCTCGAGCACCGGCCGGCGGAGCTGTCCGGCGGCGAGCAGCAGCGGGTGGCCATTGCGCGCGCGGTCGCCAATGCGCCGCGCGTGCTGCTCGCCGACGAGCCCACCGGCAACCTCGACCCGCGCACCGCCGCGCACGTGTTCAACGCGCTTACCCAGCTGGTGCGCGCGTCCGGGTTGGCGGCGCTGGTCGCCACCCACAACATGGAGCTGGCACAGAAGATGGACCGCCGCGTCACCATCCAGGACGGCCTGGTGGTGGAGGTGGCGTGATTGTGCGCGTAGGGCCGACTTAGTAATACCGCCGCGCCTTGCGCCGGACCGGCTGGCCCGGACGATACAGGTAATTGCGCTCGCAATAGCCGCCGACGCCGCGCACGGTGGCCATGCACTGCTCCCAGCTGACAAAGCCGCAGTTTCGCGCCCCGCCGCGCGTGGTGTACTGGGCGCACCACGGATAGTTCTGCGCCTGGGCGAGATCCGCAGCCGTGACGAGCATGAGCGGGGCCGCGAGGGTGACGACAAGCAGGGTTCGCATGAACGCCTCCAACTGATCGGATCACCGGCGGGACCTGCGCGACGCAGGTGAACTCTCGTCGCGCGGCCGATATGTCGGATTTCGCTCGCAAAAGCCACCGACGCCGCTGACCGCGGCCAGGCATTGCTCGCGGGTCACAAACCCGCAGCTTCGCGCCCCGTCCTTGAAGCCGCCCTCGGCGCACCAAGGGTAGTCTTGCGCACTCGCCCGGTCCCCCTGGATGAGCAGCATCAAGGGCACGGCGATTGCGACGGCAAGCGAGGTTCGCATGACGAAGCCTTCCACGTGAGCCGGATCACCGGCGCGATCTGCCGGGCGCCGCCGGGATTGCCGCGCCGGGCCGGTACATCGGGTTCTGCTCGCAGTAGCCACCATTGCCGCTGATCGCGGCGCGGCATTGCTCCCAGGTGGCAAAGCCGCAATTGCGCATGCCGTCCTGCTCGCCATACTGAGCGCACCAGGGATAGGTAATCTCGGCCTGGGCCGCACCCGGGGCCAGGGTCAGTCCGGCACCCAGCAAGGCGAGTGCCGCCAGGATTGTTCGCATGTGAGGTCTCCCGTTCAAGTTGCCCCCGCCCCATAAACACCGGCCGGAACGTCATGTTCCGTCGGCCGGGATCTCCCACGCGTGAACTGCCCCAACTCGACACGCGTGACCAGTCCGCCGGTTTCACGCCGCGATTGCCACCACCCAGCACCATCAGCGGCGTACCGGCGAAACGCGGCCGCGACAGCCTTTCGCGA
>Ga0081538_10005368_pt1 | contig 11520 bp, 10 predicted proteins | sample TabmetS5T2R1_FD_71022 | JGI IMG/M metagenome (GOLD analysis project Ga0081538, IMG submission 71022) | Tabebuia heterophylla rhizosphere microbial communities from the University of Puerto Rico - S5T2R1 | ecosystem: Host-associated > Plants > Roots > Rhizosphere ... | reverse complement strand
ACATTGAGGACGCCCATCACGATCGGCCGACCCAGCCCCAAGAGCCGCCCGAATGGATGCGGCTCCGCGTCGGCGAGACGACCGGAAACGGCGCGAGCGTTCATGGCCCGCTGGCTTGCTTGACCTGCCGTAAGGTGTCAAGCGCGGCATGACGGATTGCAGGCCGGATGAAGCGAAGCGAAATCTCGGAGCGGACGTTCCGGGCCACAGCGCAGCCATCCGGCCTCCAGCATACCCTTCGGTCAATAGGTGATCTTGGGCGGCAGCTTCCTGGCGTGCTCGATCCAGCGGCGCACGGCCTTCTCGGATGGCAGGAACTGGACCAGCTTGCGCTTTTCGTTGGCTTTCGCCATGGCCTCGGTGAGCCGCTTGGCATTGCGGTACTTGAGTTCGCGGACGGTATCGACGCCGGCTGCGCGGATCAGTTCGGCGTAATCGTCGCCCACGCCCTTGATCCGCATCCTGTCGGCGCTGTTGGCCCATTTCAAGAGGCGCTTCTCGTCGATACCGGTCTTCTCGGCAAGCTGCTTGCGCCCCTTCAGACTCTTGGCGGCCTCCAACAGGCCGGCCGTCGTCCGAATCCCGATGCGTCTCAGCTTGGTGGCCTCCTCAGGCCCGATTCCGTCAATATTGGTGACGGGATACGTCATAGAAAATTCTCCCTGCATCCCGCACCTCAGGATGCGCGTGCGGGATCGGCCCGCAGCCCGTCAATCCTTCGTAGGTACGCGAACTCAGACGAACTGACTGAGACCCGGAATCGCGCCGACGACCTCGCCCACCGTGTCCTCGCCCGCTTTTTCCCGGGCGTAAGCAACGACCTCGCGGGTGACGCTTTGCACTTGCCCCATGCTCAAGCCCGCCGCCATCAGGCGATTGGCCGCCCCCATGATCCCGCCCATGCCGAACGTCCCGCCCGAGCTCTGGTCTTCGCCCGCCGCCGCGACCAGGCCGTCTGCGCCCGGCATCTTGTCCATCAGCGCCTGCACCTTGTCAGGCGGACCTTCCTTGCGCAGGAAGTCGAGGATGATGCCGACCGCCTTCTCAGCCGCCGGCCGTTCGACTCCGCAATTTGCCATAAGACGCTCGATAAGCTCGTCCATGATCCCCTCTCGCCCCGCGCTCACGGCTGTTTCTTTCACCTTGTGCTTGACGATGCGGCGAGATGAACGGAAGACACATTGTCACGCCGTTGTCGTGCTACTTTCCTTGTGTTGCCGTGTTCCGCCTCATTAATCTATTCGTGGCGTGGAAAAGCGTCATCCGGTTCTGTAAGCTGATTCACAAAAATCCGACGCATGTGTCGACTGAGACACAGGGAGCTATGGAATGCCGACGCTCGATCAGGACGACAAGATTTTCGTCGGCAAGGGAACGAAGCCGGAATACCTTGCGCTCAAGCTCGCCAATCGCCACGGCCTCGTCACCGGCGCGACCGGAACCGGCAAGACCGTGACGCTGCAGGTGCTCGCGGAAGGGTTTTCTCGCGCCGGTGTCCCGGTGTTCGCGGCCGACATCAAGGGCGATCTCTCCGGCGTTGCCGCGCCGGGCAGCGCAAATGAAGCTTTTGTCAAACGCGCCAAGGGCCTGGGCTTCGATTACGTGCCCGGCGAATTTCCGGTCGTGTTCTGGGACCTGTTCGGCGAGCAGGGGCATCCGATCCGCACCAGCATATTCGAGCTCGGTCCGCTCCTGCTCTCTCGCATGCTCGAACTCAACGACGCGCAGGAAGGCGTGATCAACATCGCGTTCCGCTACGCCGATGACGATCCCGACTTGAAGGCAATCGAGGCGAGCGGCCTGGTCGATCTGCGGGACCTGCGCGAGCTTCTCTCCCACATCCGGAAAAATGCGAAACTGATAGCCGGCCGCTATGGCAATGTTGCCACGGCCAGCATCGGCGCGGTGCAGCGCCAGCTTCTGGTGCTGGAGAACCAGGGTGGCGCCAAATTCTTCGGCGAGCCGGCGCTGTCGATCAAGGATTTCATGCGCACCGATCGCGAAGGGCGCGGCATTATCAACATTCTCACCGCCGACAAACTCATGGAGAACCCGCGCCTTTACGCGACGTTTCTCCTGTGGCTCCTTTCCGAGCTGTTCGAAGAGCTGCCCGAGGTCGGTGATCCGGACAAGCCGAAGCTGGTGTTCTTCTTCGACGAAGCGCATCTGTTGTTCGATGATGCGCCCAAGGCGCTGCTCGACCGGATCGAGCAGGTGGTCCGCCTGATCCGTTCGAAGGGGGTCGGCGTCTATTTCGTCACGCAAAATCCCCTCGACGTGCCCGACAAGGTGCTCGCGCAGCTCGGCAACCGGGTCCAGCATGCGCTGCGCGCCTTCACGGCGCGCGACCAGAAGGCGGTACGGGCAGCGGCCGAGACGTTTCGCGCCAACCCGAGGCTCGACACGGCCAAGGTGATCACCGAGCTGGGAAAGGGCGAGGCGCTCGTTTCCTTCCTCGAAGGCAACGGCGTGCCGTCGCAGGTCGAACGCGCCGTCATTCGCCCGCCATCCGCGCGCCTCGGTCCGGTGACGGCGGAGGAACGCGAGGCGGTGATCGCCAAGAGCTCCATCCGCGGCAAATATGATCAGGCGATCGATCCGGAATCCGCCTATGAAGTTCTGCACAAGCGGGTCGAGGAGCATAAGGCGCCTCCCTCGCGGAAAGCCCCCGAGGAAACCGACGGGGGGATTCTGGGCGACATTCTCGGCGGTGGGACCCGGCGCCGCGGCCGCATGAGCACGACCGAGGTCGCCGTCAAGCAAGTCGCGCGCTCGGTCGCCTCGCAGGTCGGGTCGCAAATCGGCCGGGCGCTGATACGCGGCATCCTCGGCAGCCTGGGCGGCAGGCGCTAGTGTGGCGATTCCCATGGATGCCCTCGACGCCGTCCTCGCCAAGATCGACGCCGATCTCGACGCGAATCTCGAGCGGCTGTTCACCTTCCTGCGCATTCCCTCGGTCTCGACCGACCCCGCCTACGAGGACAACTGCCGTCTGGCGGCCGGCCATATCGCCGAGGAGCTCGCCTCGATCGGCTTCGCGACGTCGGTGCGTTCCACCGCCGGTCATCCCGTGGTGATCGGCACGGGCGGCAACGGAGCCGGCAGGCAGGTTCTGTTCTACGGCCATTACGACGTTCAGCCAGTCGATCCGCTCGACTTGTGGGACACGCCGCCGTTCGAGCCGCACGTCGCCACGCTGCCGGGCGGCCGCAAGATCATCGTCGCGCGCGGTGCCTGCGACGACAAAGGCCAGGTCATGACCTTCGTCGAGGCGTGCCGTGCCTTCAAATCCGTCACCGGCGCGTTGCCGCTCGGCATCAAGGTCATCATCGAGGGCGAGGAGGAGTGCGGATCGAAGAACCTGCCGGTGCTGGTCGAGTCGAGTGCGGCCGACCTGAAGGCGGATATCGCGCTCGTCTGCGACACCAACATGTGGGATGCCGGCACGCCTGCGATCACCACGTCGCTGCGCGGCCTCGTCTACGAAGAGGCGATCATCAAGGCCGCTGATCGCGACCTGCATTCCGGCCTGTTCGGCGGCGCCGCGCAGAACCCGATCCGCGTGCTCGCCAGGATTCTCGCCGCGATCCACGACGACGACGGCCGCATCACCATCCCGGGATTCTACGATGGCGTGCGGGAGCTACCGCCCGATATCCGCACGCAACGGCAGGGGCTCGGATTGACTGCCGAGGCTTTTCTCGGTCAGGTCGGGCTCAAGGTGCCGGCCGGAGAGAAGGACCGGCTCTTGATCGAGCAGATCTCTTCGCGGCCGACCTGCGACGTCAACGGCATCGTTGGCGGCTATACTGGCGAAGGTTCGAAGACGGTGATCCCGGCCGAAGCATCGGCAAAAGTATCGTTCCGTCTCGTCGGCGACCAGGATCCTGGCAAGATCCGTGACGCATTCCGCGCCTTCGTGCGCGCGCGGCTCCCGGCCGATTGCAAGGCCCAATTCATCAGCCATGTTGGCGCGCCCGCCGTCGCGCTCGACTGGGGCGTGCCGGCGCTCGGTGCTGCCCGGCGCGCGCTGTTCGAGGAATGGGGCAGGGAAGCCGCGCTGATCGGCTCCGGTGCCTCGATCCCCATCGTCGCCGATTTCAAGCGCATTCTCGGCATGGATACGTTGCTGATCGGCTTCGGCCTCGACGACGACCGCATCCACTCGCCCAACGAGAAGTACGATCTCACGTCCTTTCACCGAGGGACGCGCAGTTGGGCGCGCATCCTCGCGGCGCTGGCCGATTGAACAATGTCCCTCGCACCCGCCGCGTCAGAGACCTGGACCTTCTTCGCTGGCGATTGGCATGAGGGCAATATTCCCCTCATGGGCGCGCGCACCCATGCGGCCTGGCTCGGCTCCTCCGTTTTCGACGGCGCGCGGGCGTTCGAAGGTGTGGCACCCGATCTCGATCTCCACTGTGCGCGCGTGAACGAATCCGCCAAGGCGCTGTTCCTGAAGCCGGCGCTGTCGACCGATCAGTGGCTCGGCCTCGTTGCCGACGGCATGAAACGGTTCGACAAGGACGCCGCGCTTTACATCCGGCCGATGTACTGGGCCGAGCAGGCGGGCGCGCTCCTGGTCGCGCCCGACCCTGAATCGACCCGCTGGTGCCTCACGCTCTACGAAGCGCCGATGCGCAAGCCCGAGGGCTTTTCCATCACGCTCTCGCCGTATCGCCGCCCTACCCTCGAGAGCATGCCGCTCGACGCCAAGGCGGGCTGCCTCTATCCCAACAATGCGCGCGCCCTGATCGAGGCGAAGGGGCGCGGCTTTGCCAATTGCGTCGTGTGCGACATGCTCGGCAACGTCGCCGAGCTCGCCACTGCCAACATTTTCATGGGCCGGGATGGCGTCGTGTTCACGCCGGTGCCGAACGGCACGTTCCTCAACGGCATCACCCGTCAGCGGGTGATCAGGCTGTTGCGTGAGGCCGACGTCACGGTGGTCGAGACCACGCTGCGTTACCGTGATTTCGAGACGGCGGACGAGATCTTCTCCACCGGAAACTACGCCAAGGTCATGCCGATCGTGCGCATCGACGACCGTTCACTCCAGCCGGGCCCGCTCTATCGCAAGGCGCGCGAGCTCTATTGGGATTTCGCGCACCGATGATGACGCTCGGTAGGGTGGGTTTCGGCGCGCGGCGCTGCGACGGCAGCCCGAGGCCTCGCGACGCGCCTCACCCCACCCTGCGACCGCGGGCTACTGCACCGGCGGAATCGTAAACAGAGTCGAGAGCGAGCGGCCGCGGATATCGTAGGCGCGAGCGTATACGGCACCTTCGCGCTCGACTTGCGCGAGGACCGGTGCATCGAGTTTCGCGCAGTAGAACGCGCCGAGCATCAGCGCGAAATCGGCGCCCCTGGGGTCCCAGGTGAGGGCGAAATCGGGGCCAAGCGCGATCGCCGCCGGCGGATGCGGTCCGCACACCGCGATTGCCCACTTCCCGCCGGAAGGCCTTTCGCCGCGCTGGTCGAGCCCGGCGCGCAGCGCCTCGCCGGCCTGTTTGAACGACAATCCCCAATAATCGAGCATGTAACGCCCGTCGGCACCGGCCACGCCGCCGGCCATGTGGTTGAAATACGTGTACTGGTACGGATGCAGCCGCACGAACTCGATTACCGGGAGCGCGACGGCGGCGATGAGCCCGGCGGCTCCCGCGGCGAGCGCAACGTGGCCACGGCGGCCGAGCCAGGCGAGCAGCGCCGCCCCGGCCAGCCCTCCCAGTGCCGCCAGCGGCGGGATCACGAAGATGAAGTGGCGGATGCCGTTGTACATGGCGGGCCTGGTCAACACGGCGACCGCGAGCGGCAGCGTCGCCGCGACCGCGAGCAGGACGAGCGAGGCGCGCCGCGGCAAGGCGACGTCACGCCGTCCGGCGGCGATGAAGGCATAGACCACTCCCGCCGACGTCAGCGCGAGAAAGCCTTCCGGCATCTGCAACGCAAACAGCGTCGGCACATAGCTGCGCGGCATTTCAGGGACGGCAACGAGTCGGCCGCCGAACATTTCCATCCACGGCTTTTCGAAGAAGACGGAAAAATATTCTAGCGATCGGACCGGATTGAGCGGATCGACCACCGCCCACGGCCACACCAGCCCCATCACCAGATAGGCGATCGCGAGGCCAGGCAGGAGGATCAGGATGAATCGGCCGAGCCGCCGGATGGCAAAGCGCACGCCTGTGCTGCGCGCTTCGGCTACCACGATGAGACCCACCGCGGCAGCGGCGTAGAGCGCCGCCATGCCGCCGATGATGCGCGCCCCGATGGTCAGGCCCAGCCCCAAGCCGAACAGCACGACCGTTCCCGGCACGGGCCGGGGATATTCTTCCATCGCGCGCAGGAGCCCAAGCAGGAGCACCGCCATCGCCGCCGCGAACGGCGCGTCCTTCGGATTCATGAACATGTGCCCGTAATAGAGCGGACAGGTCGCGAGCAGCGCGAGCGCGATCAGCCCGCCCATGGGCCCGCTGATCCGTCGCGCGATGCGCCATGTGGCGGCAAGCCCAATCAGGCCGACCGCGGCGCCTGTGAGGCGGCGCGTTGCGAACAGATCGAAGGGCAGCACTTTCGCCGCCAGGGCGGCGAGCATGTCGAATCCGCCGCCGTACATATAGAGATTGACGAAGGTGAAGGCGCGGCGATCGGTTAAGCCGGATGCATAGAGCGCTAGCAGGAGATCGCCATATTGGGCGTGCGTATAGTCGTCCCAGCCGAGCCCGTAATCGCGGAAGGTCAGCACCGCGATTGCGGCGACGATGATCAGCACCAGGACCGCGAACAGGTCCGGCAGGCGCGAACAAGAAAAGCGGGGCGAAAAGCCCCGCTGAGCATCGGTCTCGCGCGTCATCGGCGAGACGGAAAGCGCTACTTGCTCGCCGCCGCATACATCTCGGCGACGTAGTCCCAGTTGACGAGATGATCGAGGAAGGCCTTGAGGTAATCAGGCCTGCGGTTGCGATAGTCGATATAATATGAGTGCTCCCATACATCGCAGCCGAGAATCGGTTTGCCGCCGTGCACCAGCGGATTCTCGCCGTTGGGCGTCTTCAAGACCGTGATCTTGCCGTCCTTGACCGCGAGCCAGGCCCAGCCGGAGCCGAACTGGGTCACGCCGGCCTGGATGAACTCCTCCTTCATCTTGGCGACCGATCCGAGGTCGGCGGTGATCTTCTTCTCGAGATCGCCCGGGATCTTGTCGCCGCCGCCCGGCTTCATCCACTTCCAGAAGTGCGTGTGGTTGTAATGCTGGCCGGCATTGTTGAAGAGGCCGGCATTCTTGCCGAACGAGCCCTTGACCACCTCCTCGACCGACTTGCCCTCCCATTCGGTCCCCTTGAGCAAGTTGTTGCCGGTGTTCACGTAGGCGAGGTGGTGCTTGTCGTGGTGATATTCGAGCGTCTCGCGCGACATGTGCGGAGCGAGCGCATCGTACGAATAGGGAAGATCAGGCAGCGTGAACGACATCGACGTCCTCCTTAAGCTGGACAGCGGTGGCAAATCGATTGGTCAATGGCCGCTTTTGCCGGCGGCAGGTCGGCGGCAGCTATGGCGGCATCTTCATAGGCTCCCCCTGCCACCGGTGCAACGCTCGACGGCCACCAAGGTTGCCGCCTTCCCCGAGGGCGCGCGCATCCATGGCTCCGTCACCGGCCGCGGGTGGAGCGCGAATGTCGGGATTCCTACCTTTGTGGCGATGCTTGCGAGCGAACCGTCACGGCGACAAGATATCTGCTCCTCGGAGAAGGACCGCGGGTGCCGGCGGAGGGCAGGGATCCGGCTATTCGCTATTCGCTGTTCCCATCATCTTGATGGCGAAGGCATAGGCGAGCGCCACCTCTTTGAGCCGGTCGAAGCGGCCGGCGGCGCCGGCGTGACCGGCCTCCATATTGGTGCGGAAGGCGAGCAGCGTGCCGTTGGTCTTGCGCTGGCGCAGGCGTGCGATCCATTTGGCCGGCTCCCAATAGGTGACGCGCGGATCCGATATTCCAGCGAGCACGAGCATGTTCGGATATTCCTGGCTGCGCACGTTCTCGTAGGGCGAGTAGCTTGCGATCATCCGGAACGCCTCGCCATCGATGATCGGATTGCCCCATTCCGGCCATTCCGGCGGCGTCAGCGGCAACGTGTCGTCGAGCATGGTGTTGAGGACGTCGACGAACGGGACCTCGGCAATGATGGCGCCGAACGCGTCCGGCCGCATGTTGGCGACGGCGCCCATCAGCATTCCGCCGGCCGAGCCGCCTTGCGCCACGATCCGTTCCGGGCTGGTCCAACGCCCAGCCACCAGGTGCTCGGCCGCAGCGATGAAGTCGGTGAAGCTGTTGAGCTTCCTGGCCAGCTTGCCCTCGCGGTACCAACGCCATCCTTTCTCGGTTCCGCCCCGCACGTGGGCGATGGCAAAGACAAATCCGCGATCGACGAGTGAGAGCCGGTTGGCGTTGAAGGCGGCGGGAACCGACAGGCCATAGGCGCCATAACCGTAGAGCAGGCACGGCGCCGAGCCGTCGCGCGGCACACCTTTGCGATGCAGAAGCGAGATAGGCACGGTCTCGCCGTCGGGAGCGGGCGCGAGCAGGCGCCGGGTCACGTAGGAGGACGGATCATGCCCGCTGGGGATCTCCTGACGCTTGCGCAACGTCCGGCTGCGCGCCGCAAGATCGTAGTCCCAGACCTCGGCCGGCGTGGTCATCGACGAGTAGGTGAAGCGAAGCAGGTTGGTGGCGAATTCATATCCGCCCTCAATGCCGAGCGAATACGCCTCCTCATCGAACGCGACCGTGTGCTCTTCGCCCGACGCGAGATGCCGGACCACGATGCGCGGCAACCCATCCTCGCGCTCCAGGCGGATGAGCCAGTCGACGAACAGCGCGAACGACAGGACGTAGATGCCTGGGCGGTGGGGAACGAGATCGCGCCAATTGGCCCGGTCGGGTTTGGCCAGCGGCGTCCAGACGATCTTGAAGTCTTCGGCGCCGTCGGCATTGGTCCGCAGCACCAGAGCTTCCTGGCCGAACAGCGCCGGATGGTGCTCGGTGTCGTATTTGAGCGATGTCTCGCGTGCCGCGATCGGGGTTGGCACTGCATCGCGGTCGGTGAGATCGATCAGCCGGGATTCCGACGTCCCGTGGTCGTGGATCGAAATTTCGGCAAATCGGCGCGACTGCGTCTCGGAAATTGCGACGAAATATCCGGGCGCCGCTTCCTCGTGGATCAGGACGTCGTCCTCGACCGGAGTTCCGAGCCGGTGGCGGAATACGCGGGAGGGCCGATGATTGCGGTCGAGACGAACGTAATAGAAGGCCGAGGCGTCGCTCGTCCAAACCACCGCCCCGGTGGCATCGGGCACGATGTCGGCGAGGTCGGTGCCGGTCACAAGATCACGGATGTGGACGGTATAGAACTCGGCTCCGGCATCGTCGGACGACCAGGCCAGCAAGTGATGATCGGGCGCGTGGCGCGTGGCGCCGAGGTGGAAATAGGCCTTGCCACGGGCGAGCGCGTCGCCGTCGAGCAGAACGTGTTCCTCGCCCTCGGCGCGTGGCCGACGGCCGTTCCGCGGTCGGCGACAGATCACCGGGTGCTGGCCGTCCTGCCGGTAGCGAGAGTAATAGGCGTAAGGGCCATCCGCTGCCGGAACGCTGGAGTCGTCCTCCTTGATGCGGCCCTTCATCTCGGCGAACAGGGCGGCCTGAAGCGCGACGGTGTCGGCCAGCGCCCGGTCGGCATAACGGTTTTCTGCTTCGAGGTAGGCCCTGATGGCGGGATCGAGTTTGCCCGGATCCCGCATCACCTCCTGCCAGTTGGCGGCGCGAAGCCAAGCGAAGTCATCGACGAGGGTGATTGCGTGCCAGGTGGCTTTCGTCGGCCTAGGCTCGGGTTTCGGTGGGGCCGGAGGACTCGCAACGCGTTCGAGCATCGGGCCCACCTAGGCGAGCGCGCCCGACAACACAAGTCACGTGCGCTTGGGCGATGCGGGCGCGGCGCGATGACGCAGCGGAACTCGATAGTGGCGGCGATAGTGTTGCAAGAGCGAATTCTTGCCGCATGTTGTAACGCGCAGAAGTTTAGAATAGAGAGCACCGTGTCTTTATCGAACTGCTTCTTTGATCTTGCGCCCAGCTGAAAATAATACTAAGAATATAGGGCAATTCAGGTGTTTCGAGTCGTTGACCAAGCAAAAAATGTCTACATGCATCGGACTTTTTTTGCGCCGCCAGTACTCATTGCTTGTAAAGCTGGAGCACAAGGTCAAATGTCGGCAGGAACACTCTAGCAATGAGCGACAATATGGCAGCTAGTAATTTCATCGAGCTGACAGCAGAAATCGTTTCCGCCTATGTGAGCAATAATCCGGTTCCGGCAGCCGATATGCCGGCTCTGATCAGTCAAGTTCACACGGCGCTGATACGAATTTCCGCCGGCCACAGTGATGCGCAGCCCGAGCCGCTGAAGCCCGCGGTATCGGTCAAGAAATCGATCACCCCGGATTACATCGTCTGCCTTGAGGACGGGAAGAAATTCAAGTCCCTGAAGCGTCATCTGCGCACGCAATACAACATGACGCCCGAGCAATACCGCGAGAAATGGGGCCTGCCGGCCGATTACCCGATGGTGGCGCCGAACTATGCGGCCGCCCGCTCGCAGCTCGCCAAGCAAATGGGGCTGGGCCAGCAGCGTCGCCGGCGGAAGTAGCCGTCACAGGGATCAGTCATCAGACATCAGTGATCAGAATCGCGATATGCCCCCTGCTACTGATCTCTAATCCCTGATTCACGCGGCGGGTGCGAGCGCGGCGCGCGCATCGGAGCGGATGCGCTCCACCATCGACCGGAAGCCGTTGGAGCGTTGCGGCGTCAAGTGGTCGCGCAGCCCCAAGCGGTCGAAAACCGCAACGGCGTCGGTCGACAGAATCTCGCGGGCCGGTTTTCCGGCATAGAGGGCGAACAGGATGGCGATCAGGCCGCGCACGATGTGCGCGTCGCTGTCGCCGACGAAATGCAGCGTCGGGCCCGCGGCTCCGTCCGGCTTGATCTCGCTGGCGAGCCAGACCTGGCTGGCGCAGCCCTGGACCTTGTTGATTTCAGTGCGCGCGCACTCGGGCAGCGGCGCAAGCCCGCGGCCGAGCTCGATCAGATAGCGATAACGATCGTCCCAGTCGTCCAGGAGCGAGAAGTTCTCGATGATTTCGCCGATCGTCATGGCCTTTTCTTCCAATGCCTTAAATATAAGCATTGCGGCCGGTCAGATATAGCCTGCCCCGGGCCGGCGAGAGAAAAGAAAAACCGCGAGCGGTATTGGGCAGGAGGCCGCTCGCGGTGCTCGGCCAAAGCGCCGAAGGTCGGTGTTGGGCATCTGCGTCGGAAACGATCCGGCCGGCAGCCCGCCTGTTGGCGCCTTCACCAGCTCGTGGGCCGACTTGTCAGGCCGGGCGCTTGGTGTCCCGGCGTGGCTCCCGCCCGCGCCCGGCGGGGAGGAGATCGTCGGGGGGGAGCGGGGGCCGGGGCGGGTGGG
>Ga0081538_10005367_pt1 | contig 11521 bp, 7 predicted proteins | sample TabmetS5T2R1_FD_71022 | JGI IMG/M metagenome (GOLD analysis project Ga0081538, IMG submission 71022) | Tabebuia heterophylla rhizosphere microbial communities from the University of Puerto Rico - S5T2R1 | ecosystem: Host-associated > Plants > Roots > Rhizosphere ... | reverse complement strand
CCGGTGGAAGAAGTTCCCGGACACCGGGATCCACCCCTTCTCCCCGGCGACCTTCGCGGTGGACGAGTGGGGCGTGATGATCGAGATCGCGATGGGCGGATGCGGCTGCTGCAGCGGGCGGGGGATATAGCCCACCTTGAAGTCCGGCCAGATCGCGTCTTTCAGGGCGAATTTCCAGAAACGGCCGTTGATCTCGTACGGCGGGTCCTGCGCCCAGAGGCGCAGCACGATGTCGATGGACTCCTGCACCATCTGCGGCCGCAGCTCGGCCTGGCCCACGTCGAATAGCTCCAGATCGCTGACCAAGCCGCCAGGTCCGATGCCCATGATGAAGCGCCCGCCCGAGAGCTGATCGAACATGGCGGCGTGCGCGGCCACGAGGCCCGGATGCACCTGGGGGAGATTCAGCACCCCGGTGCCGAGGCGGATCTGCTTGGTCAGCGGGATGACGGTGGCGAGGAAGATGAGCGGCGAGGTGATGCGCTCAGACCACGACGAGAAGTGCTCGCCCACGTACGCTTCGCTGAAGCCCAGCCGGTCGGCGAGCATCACCGCCTGGCGGTCCTCCTCGAGGAGCTGCGCGTAGTCCTTCGTGGGATGGTGGAAGGGCATGGTGAACATGCCCAGCTTGACGGGAGCCCTCATCGAGTGGCTCTCGGGATCTTGGCGATGCCGGGCAGGCGGCCGAGGAAATTGCCGGTGACCCCGCCGTCCACCACGAGGTCGTGGCCGTTGATGTAGCGGGCGTCGGGGCCCAGCAGGAACGCGACGACGTCGGCCATGTCCTCGGGCGTGGCCACGCGCCCGAGCGGAACCAGGCCGTCGCGCGCCGCCGCGACCTCTCGATCGGCGTACACCGGCTCGGTCATTCCGGTGCGCACCATGCCCGGCGACACCGCGTTCACGCGGATGCCGTCGCGCCCGAACTCCTGGGCGAGCACCTTCACGAGCATGATCACCGCCGCCTTGGTGGGACCGTAGGCGCCGAGATTCGCATGGGCGTTGCTGCCCGACATGGAGCCGATGGCGACGATCGCGCCGCCCGACGCCTTGAGCGCGGCATGCGCCGCCTTGGCGAGGAGCCACGTCGCCCGCGTGTTGACGGCGAAGAGCCGGTCCCAGTCCTCGACCGCGTAGTCCACCAGCGGCCCCGGCCGATTGATGCCGGCATTGCTCACCAGGCCGTCGAGACCGCCGAGGCGCTCGACGGCGTCGGAGACGACCCGGCCCGGCGCGTCGGCGGTCCCCATGTCGCCGGCCAGCGTGAGCACCTCCGCGCCCAGCTTCGCCGCGTCCGCCGCCACCGCGTCCAGCGCGGGCGAGCGCGCCAGGTCCACCGCGGCAATGCGCGCCTTCACGCCGCTGGCCTGGCCATCCCGCGCCAGGCGCAGGCATGTCGCCCGTCCGATCCCGCTCGCCGCTCCCGTCACCAGTGTCCGCATGCGCGCCTCCTCGAGGGAAACGCGAAAAGTGTACCGCAATTCGTGCTATTGCTGACCCGTGAGCAGTGTCGCTCCCGCGGCGACGGCGCCGCCCGCGCGTCTCGCCGTGCTCGAGATTCTCGGCGAGCCCGCGTACCGTCGCCTCTGGCTCTCCGGCCTGTTCGTAAATGCGGCCCGCTGGATGGACCTCGTGGTGCTGGGCTGGCTCTCCTATCAGCTCACGGGCTCGCCGTTCCTGGTGGGGCTCGCCGCCTTCGCGCGCTCGGCGCCGATGATGGCGCTCGGCCCGGTGGCCGGCATCGTGGCCGATCGCGCGCATCGCGGCCGCGTGCTCCTCGCCACCCAGACGCTGGGGCTCGTCACCGGGCTGGCGCTCGCCGTCGTGTTCGCGACCGGGCGCGGAGGATTCTGGCCCCTGGTCGCGCTCGAGACGCTGTTCGGCGTGCTGTGGGCGCTGGACTTCCCCGCGCGCCGGACCTCGATCTTCACCCTGGTGGGACCCCGGCGCGTGGCCAACGCCGTCTCGCTGGAGACGGTGTCGATGCAGGTCGCCAAGATCGGCGGCCCCGTGCTCGCCGGCATCGGCCTCGCCCGCCTCGGCGCCGAGGCCTGCTTCGGCGCCATCGCCATTCTCTACGCGCTGGGTCTGCTCGTGTCGCTGGGGCTCCCCGCCCGGATCGGGCCGCCGTCCGGGGGGTCGCGCACGCCGCTCGGCGCCACCCTCGCCGCGGGCTTTCGCGCCGCGTGGGAGGAGCCCACCGTGCGCGCGGTGCTGATCATCACGGTGCTGATGAACACGCTCTTCTTCCCGTACCAGCACATGCTGCCGGTGTTCGCGCGCGAGGTGCTGGCGGGCGGCCCCGAGTTCCTGGGCGTGCTCGTCGCGGCCGACGGGCTGGGCGCGCTCGTGGGGGCGCTCGCCATCGCGAGCCGGCGCGGGTTCGTGGCGCACCGGCCCCTCTTCGCGTTCTCGGTGCTGGCGGCGCCGTTCCTCCTCGTGGCCTTCTCCGCCTCGCGCTGGGGCGGGCTGTGCCTCGCGCTGATCGTGGTGATCGGCGCGCTCGAGTCGGGCTTCGCCGCCATGCAGTCGACGCTCGTGCTGCTCGCCGCGCCCGAAGAGCGGCGCGGCGGCGCCATGGGCATCCTCTCCGCCTGCATCGGCACCCAGCCGCTGGGCACGCTCTGGATCGGCCTCCTCGCCACCGGCGCCGGCGTGCCCCTCGCCATGGCGACGAACGCCGCGCTGGCGCTCGTCCTCATGCTGCCCGTCGCCGTTCCGCTGGCTCGCCTCCGCAGTCGACAAATTTGACAGTTCGGCAACGCGATCATTGCGGTGCCGGCTAAGGGGGCGTCACCACGAGGACACCTCGGTGGCACCCCCCTTGCTCGAAACCTGTCCGGTGGCTCCTTCAAGCCCGCTCGTCAGCGTATGCGTGCCCACCTATAACGGCGCGCGATTCCTGCGGCAGTGCCTGGACAGCGCGCTCGCCCAGTCCTGGCGCGACCTGGAGCTGCTCGTGGTCGACGATGGCTCCACCGACGAGAGCGTCGCCATCGCCCGTGACTACGCGCGCCGTGACCACCGCGTGCGCGTGGTCGTCAACCCCGGCAACCTCGGGCTCGTCGAGAACTGGAACCGCTGCGTGGCGCTCGCGCGCGGAAGCTGGATCAAGTTCCTCTTCCAGGACGACTACCTCGAGCCTCCCTGCCTGAGCCGCATGCTGGAGGCGGCCACCCTGGACACCGCGCTGGTGGCGGTGCGGCGCGACATCGTGTTCGAGCCGGGGATCCCCGCGGCGGTGCGCCGCAGCTACGAGCCCTTCACCAGCCGGGCCTCGCTGCGCGCCTTCTTCGGGCCCGGCCCGCGCATCGGCGCCACCGAGTTCGCCGACCACCTGGTGCGGCGGCCGCGCCTGAACTGCATCGGCGAGCCCACCGCGATGATGCTGCGCCGGTCGGCCTTCGCGCGCTTCGGGGCGTACAACCGGGACTTCGCCGTGCTCGCGGACTGGGAATTCGCCGCGCGCGTGGCCATTCACCGCGGGCTCGCCTACGTGGACGAGACCCTCGCCGCCTTCCGCGTGCATGCCTGGTCGGCCACGCAGACCCGCATGGCGGGCCGGCGCTTCCGCGTGCAGGTGCTGGACGGGCTCATCATGGATCACGAGCTGGCGAACGCGCCGCTCTACGAGCCGGCGCGGCAGGCGGCCGCGCGCATGGAGCCGCCGCTGGATCTCCAGTTCCGCCTCGCCGAGGCCGCGCGCGAGGCCCGGCGCATGGCGCGGCGCTACGGGGACGATCGCAGCCGCCCCGACCCGCGCGCGTCCGCCGACTGGGAGGAAACGGTCCGGCGCTATCCGCTCCTCACCGCGGTGCCCCGCGGCTACCGGACGGCCCGGCTCACCCTCGCGATGCGGCACGCCCGCTGGGCGATGCTTCGTCGGATCGAGCGCGCGGCGCTCCTCGTGCGAGGCGCCACGGCGGCCCGCTCCTCCTGACCCTTCCGCCATGCGGGTGGCGTACCTGACGCATCAGTACTTCCCCCGGCACGTGGGCGGCACCGAGGTGTACACGCACGGGCTCGCCGTCCGTGCCCGCGCCGCCGGGGCGGCCGTCGAGGTCGTCACGTATCACGAGTCGCCGTCCGGCGACCGGCGCGACTACGGCGTGGTATCGACCGCGCACGACGGGATTCCCGTGCGCGAGATCCACTACAACTTGAGCGTCGCCGACGATCCCGCCCGCGCCGAGTACGACAACCCCGACACGGGCCGCATGGTGCGGGAGGAGCTGCGGCGCTTCCGGCCCGACCTCGTCCACGTGATGCACGCGATGAAGCTCTCGGGCTCCGCCCTCACCGCGTGCCGCGACCTCGCCATCCCCTTCGTGGTCACGCTGTGCGACTTCTGGTTCATCTGCCCGCGCCACACGCTGCTCACGTCCTCGGGACGGCTCTGCGATGGCCCCGCGCACCGGCTCGGCTGCGCGCGCTGCCTGCGCGACACCCACGGCATCCTGCGCGCCCCGCTCCGCCTCTGGCGCGACGCGCGCGCGGTGGCGGGACGGCAGCGCTTTCTCGCGCGGGCGCTCGGCAGCGCGCGGCGCATCATCGCGCTCTGCGAGTTCACCCGCCGCGCGTTCGCCGCCAACGGCGTGCCGGCCGGGCGCATCGAGGTCATCGAGCACGGGCTCGAGGTGGCGCCCCTCCGGCCCGCGGCGCGGCGCCCCGGCGCGGTGCCGCGCATCGGCTTCATCGGGAGCCTCGTGCCCCACAAGGGGGCCCATCTCCTGCTGCAGGCCCTCGCGCGGATCCCGCACGTGCGCCTCGAGTGCCGGATCCACGGCGCGGTGCCGGCCAGCGCCTACGGCGAGCGGCTGTGGGCCCTCGCCGGCGCCGACCCGCGGGTGCGGCTCATGGGCCCATTCCCCCCGGATGCGCTGGGCCGGGTGCTGGCGGAGACGGATCTGCTCGCGGTGCCCTCGCTGTGGTACGAGAACGATCCGCTGGTGGTGAAGGCCGCGTTCTACTGCGGCACGCCGGTGCTGGCCGCGCGGATCGGCTCGCTGGGCGAGATGGTCGAGCCCGAGCGCAACGGCTGGCTGGCGCCGCCGGGAGACGTGGGCGCGTGGGCGTCCGCCCTCGAGCGCTTCGCCGCGGCGCCCGCGCCGCCTGCCATGGCGCCCACCCCGGTCAAGACCATGGACGAGAACGCGCGCGAGATGCTGGCGATCTACACGGAGGAGCTGGCGCGGCGATGAGGACCGAGCATCTCGTCGACCGGCTCGGCGGGGCGTCGGTGGTCGCGCCTGGGCCCGACCACGTGTCGATTCAGCCCATGACCATCCTGCGCGACACGCGCATGGCCCTCTTCCAGCACCCGGATTCCCTGGTGGAGTTCGCGCCGTTCGTCCTGGGGCCGCGCCCGCGCCTTCTCGTCTCCTGCGGGATCAAGAAGGTGGCGTGGACGCGCATGCGCTCCGAGATCCGGTTCGAGGTCTCGGTGCATGTGGACGGCGAGGGCGAGACGCCGGTGCTCTCCGTCCGGCTCGACCCGCGGCTCCGCGCGGAGGACCGCTGCTGGGTGGAGCGCGACGTGGATCTCGGGCGCTTCGCGGGACGGCGCGCGCGCCTGATCTTCCGCACCTCGGTGCCGCCGCGCGGGGATGCGCGCTACGCCTGGGCGGGATGGGCCGATCCGCGCGTGACCCACGAGGCGCCGGCGCCGCCGCGCCCGGCGCGCCCCGCGCCGGAGGCGCCCCTCGTGCTCCTCGTCACCGCGGATGCGCTGCGCGCCGACTATCTGGGCTGCGCGGGGCATCCCGGCGTGCGCACGCCGCATCTCGACGAGCTTGCCAAGACCGGGGTGCGGATGCTCCACGCGCGGGCGCAGACCGGCACCAGCATCGGCTCGTACGCGAGCCTGCTCACCGGCCAGCACGTGCCCACGCACGGGATCGACGCCGAGTGGGGCCGCGTCCCGCCCAGCCTGATCACGCTGCCGGTGTATCTCCGCGCCTTCGGCTATCACACCCTGCTGGCGGCGAGCGACACGGAGCTGGGCGAGCCCGAGGCGGGGGTGGGCGCTCTCTTCTGCGAGCAGATCCCCTGCCTGGCGCGGCCGGGGCAGGACGGCGCCATCACCACGCGCCACTGGATGAACTGGCTGGAGCGGCGCCCCGCGAAGCCCGCCTTCGTCTGGCTGGAGTACTTCGACACGCACCCGCCGGCGACACCGCCCGAGCCCTTCCGCTCGATGTACTACTCGGGCGATCCCACGCGCGGCGCGCGCGCGCATCGCGCGGACGACGTGGCGCGGATCCGCGGCATCGAGGCGGTGCAGGAGATCGAGCAGGCCCTGCCCGCCCTTCGCCGCGGGCGGCCCGACGTGGCGATCACCGAGAAGCTGCGCGCCACCGTCGCGCTGTGGCGCGGGGCGCCGGGGTCGGGCCCGGATCTCGCCGCGCACCTGCGGGCGCTGCCCGCCGCCGCCCGCCGCGGCCTCACGGTGCCGCAGCTCGCGGACTGGCTGGCGCGCGAGGTGGAGCGGCTGGACCGCGGCGAGGCGTCGCGGGAGCTCCTGGACTGGCTCGAGCGCCTCCTGCCCATGCTCAAGGAGATCGAGGCGGACATCACCGCGTGGCTGGAGGGAGTCGTCGACTTCCGCTACCCCATCAGCCAGTACATGGCCGGCATCTCATATCTCGACCATCACGTGGGCCGCCTCGTGGAGGCGCTGGAGGAGCGCGGGCTCGCCGAGCGCAGCACCGTGATCGTGTGCTCGCCCCACGGCGAGGTCCTCGGCGAGCGCGGCGTGTACTTCCATCACCACACCCTCATGGAGGCCTCGCTGCGCGTCCCGCTGATCTGGAAGGCGCCCGCGGGCGCGCTTCGCTACCCCGGCGCGGAGATCGGCGGCGTGTACGACCTCATCGACGTGTTTCCCACCCTGGTGGATGCGCTCGGGCTGCCGGTGCCCGTGGGACTCGCCGGCATCAACCGCTGGCCCGCCCTGCGAGACGGGCTCGACATCGCGCCGCACCCGAGCGTGGCCGTGAACAATCACGGCTCCATGCTGTCGGTCACGCTGCCGCCCTGGAAGCTCCTCACCGCATACCGGGATCACCGCGTGTCCGAGGACTGGGTGTGGCGGGCGGGGGACCGGGCCCTCTACGACCTGCGCGAGCTGTCCGCCGACACCACCGACGTCGCCGCTCGCAACCCGGATGTCGTCATGGATCTCGCCGCGCGGCTCGACGAGTGGCGGCGGGCGATGGGGCTGCTCGGTCCGCTCCAGTGAGCGCGGCGGACTGCCGACCCGTTCAGGCGGCTCCGAGCGGGCAGCCTGGCGGCATCGCCGCTTTCTTCTTTTCGATGATGCCGCTCGCGTAGCGCTCGAGGTAGTGGGTGATGGTCTCCACCCGGATCTTCACCGACCCCGCCGGCTTGGTGGAGTCGAGGTCCTGGAAGGAAAAGAACAGCGTCCCCGAGCGCTCCACGATCTGCTGCACCGGCGTGTAGGTGGGCTGGTCCATCCCGCACTCGTAGCTGGCCAGCCGCACCACGCAGGCGATCCAGGGGATCCGCGCCGCCGCCTTGGCCCCCCAGAGGATCTCGTTGGTGTTGGACGAGTAGGACGACGGCCACACGTCCCGGATGTCGAAGGGCGAGCGGATGACGCCGGCCGCGATATCCGGCCCGAACGCCCAGTCCATCAGGTCCTGGTCGATGGGAAAGTACTGGGCCCACAGCACCGGGTAGCCGTAGGCCTGGAGATCCACCTCGATCTCGTGCCCGATGCCCGGGTCCATGTGATAGGGCCGCGCGAGCACGAGGAGGCAGGCGCGATTCTCGCGCGCGCACCATTCGAGGACCTCACGCCCCTTCTTCCGGAGCCGCGCGTTGAACTCGGTGAAGGCGCGGTAGCCGGCGTCCACCGCGCGCGCGGTCTCCTCGGCGGTGAGGCCCGGGATGACGTCCCGCATCCCCTCCCAGAGCTGCTTGGGAACCAGCTTGGGCTCGTCCAGCGACACGAAGGGCGAGCAATAGCGGATGCCCTGCTCCGCGAAGACGTCCCGCTCCTTGACGAAGCCCGCCTTGATGTTCTCCGGCGCCGCCATCACGCGCGGGCAGGTGAGCGTCTTGGCCACGTGGCCCGACATGAAGGACGGCAGGTTGTAGATCATGGGCGAGAAGACGATGTCGAGCTTGTCCTTCTGCCCGAACACCAGCTCGCCGTAGTGCCCGGCGATGCACTTCACCGGGTAGCAGCAGTCCACGGTGCCGCGGCCCTTGCCGAACTGGCGGCCCTGCTCCTCCGAGGTATCCGAGGAGAAGACGAGGCGGCGGCCCTCGATGCCCAGCGCGCCGAAGAAGCCCACCCAGAACTGATGGGTGGACCAGAGGTTCAGGACCCGCGGGATCCCGACCCGGAGGCTAGCCCGCGCCGGCGGCGGACTCGACTCGGGGGCGGCGGAACGCGTCCGTCCGAACCATCTCGGCAACGTTAGGGTACTCACGCTTGACCTCCTCCAGCTTCGCCTTGACCTCGCGCAGCTCGTTGACGTCCTCGACCAGCCCCTTGGGGCAGGAATTGCCGCTGATGACGCGCTCCCAGCCCTTGGCGAGCGGCAGCTTGCTCCACGGCCGTCCGGTCGCCCCGGGGAGCTGGACGTCGATGAACGTGCGCGTGCAGTTGATGGGGCACCACTTGCAGACCGTCTCCGGCGCGGTGGTGCTGTTGTAGACCAGGGCGGCGATGGCCTCGAAGCCGCGGAAGCGGGTGGCTCCGCCGCGCTCGCGCCAGTCCACCGCGCAGAGGGCGGCGCCGATGGCGCCGGCCTCGCCCGAGTAGGGGTGCAGCACCACGTCGGCGTCCGGCACCTTGCCGCGGATGAAGTCCACCTGGGCCTTCACCACCGCCATGTTCCGATGGGTGCCGCCCTGGAGCACGAACTTGCGCCCCACCGCGCGGAGATTCTGGAGCTGGCCGGCATAGATCCACACGTTGATCGGCAGGACGGCGGCCAGCGCGGCCATGATCTCCTCGGCGGCCCAGCCCTTGCGCTGCTGATTGACGATGTCCGACTGGAGGAACACGCCGCAGCCCATGGCCAGGGTCGGCATGGCCTTGGCCTGGAAGGCGCGGTCGGCATAGGCCTCGAGCGGCACCGAGTAGCGCTCGGCCACGCCCTGGAGGAAGGCGCCGTTGCCCGAGGAGCACTGGGAGTTCAGGCGGAAGTCGGCCACCGTCCCCTGGCGCAGGATCATGATCTTGACGTCGGTGCCCCCCACGTCGCAGATCACGTCGGCGTCGGGGAAGAAGTGGAGGGTCCCGGTGGCGTGCGCCACCGTCTCCACCACCGCCACGTCGGCGCCCAGCACGTCCTTGAGGAGATCCTTGCCGTAGCCGGTGAGGGCCAGGCCCGCCACGTCGGTGAAGCCGGCTTCGCGCACCTGCGCGAACAGGGCCTGCGCGTCCTCGATGGGATTGCCCTTGGAGAGCGCGTAGCAGCTGAAGAGAATGTCGCGCGCGGGCGACACCACCACGGCCTTCGCGGTGGTGCTGCCGAAGTCGCAGCCGACCAGCACCGCCCCGGCATGGACGGGCGTGCTCTCCTTCGGCGGCGCGGCCGCGGCGGGGCGCTTGAGATCGTAGGCAGACACGAAGCTCTCGAGATCGGCGGTGCAGGACACGAGCGCCTTGCCGCCGTCCTTGGCCTTCTGCTCGGCCTGCCCTTCCTCCACCCACCAGCGGAGCTTGTCCCGGCCCGTATAGACCGCCACGCCCTCCGGCTCGCCCCGGCCGATCTCCACGCAGCCGAGGCACGCGTAGTAGAGGGCCTCCTTCGGCACCACGATGCAGTCGGCGGGCTCGCGCCCCTCGGGCAGGGTGATCTTCCGCTGCTGCCAGAGCTTGGCGAGGTGGTGCCGCCACGCTTCCTGGAGGCCGCGGAAGAAGAGATTGGGCCCGCCCAGGAGGAGGACCTCCGGCGACGGGGTGTTGCCCTTGGTGAGGGTGGCGAGGTTCTGGTACACCACGGCCTCGAAGAGGCTGGCGATGATCTCCTCCACCGGCACGCCGGTCTTCACCAGCGTGTTGGCGTCGGTCTCGGCGAAGATGCCGCACTTGCTGCTGACCTTGTGGAGGCTCATGCCCGCGTAGGGCATGTCGGCCAGGCGCTCGCTCGCCACCGCGAGCTTGCGCGCGGTCTTCTCGATGAAGGTGCCGGTGCCGCCGCTGCAGGCCGACTGCATGTAGACCTGCTTGGTCTTCCCGCCGCCGCCAGGCGTGAAGAAGATGGTCTTCATGTCCTCGCCGCCGATCTCGGACACGAAGCGCACGTCGGGATGTTGCTGCTCCACGCAGGCGGCGACCGCCACCACCTCCTGCACCATCTTGGCGCCCACGAGGGGCCCGAGGAAGCCGGCGCCGGAGCCGGTGAAGAAGATGCGGTCACGCTCCGGGGCGAGCTGGGCCTCGTCCTCCATGCGGCCGAGAAACTCGAACACCTTCTCGGCCTGGCGCGTGTTGTGGCGCTGGTAGTCGCGCCACACCACCGCGCCGTCCTCGGCCACCACCAGCGCCTTGACGGTGGTGGAGCCGACGTCCATGCCGACGTATTTCATGCCGCCGCCTTCTTCAGGGTGCCCCGCTTCTGCGCGACGTGGAGGATAAGGTTGGCGCCGGTGCCCGCGCAGCCCATGTGCGGCACCTTGTAGTCGGCGCGCTTCATGGCGGGATGCGCGTCGAGGTACGCGCGCACCGCGTCGAGGGTCATGCCGCTGCGGTCGAGCGCGTCGTCGAACTCCCGCTGCGCCCGCTTCTTCGCCTCGGTGAGTATCATCTGGCAGCGCGAGAGCGCGTGGACCTCGGCGTCGCCTTTGATCTCGAGCGGCGCGTACAGGAGATCGGGGTACTTGCCGATCACTCCCGACATGGCGCCGATGCTCATGGTATTGGGCAGGCACGAGTAGGGCGACAGCTCGCAGATCATGTGGGCCTTCTTCTTGGTATGCGCCCAGATGGCCTTGCCGATCAGCATGTCGCCCTCGCCGCCGTCGAGGCGCTGATTGAAGTAGGGGGCGGCGAGGCGCCGGAGCTCCATCTGCTGCGGCAGCTCGTGGGCGAGATCGCCCATGGCGCGGCGCAGCCGCCCGAACACCCCGCGGTAGATCGCCTGCACGGTGCGGCCCAGGCCGAGCTTGAGGCGGGCGCCCTTCTCGATGCCGGAATAGTCCTCGAAGCGCTGCAGCCCCAGCCGCAGGAGATAGTCCATCCACACCGTGATGCCGGCGGGGTAGACCTCCGCGCCCTCCGTCTCCAGCCAGCGGTGGATGTTGTAGTTGGGATCGCCCTCCACCGTCTGGAGATAGAACTCGCCGGTGATCTTCACGGTGGGCTTGGCCCGGAGCCGGTCCAGCTCGATCGACGCGAACTTCTTCCGGATCTGCCGCATGACCTTCACGAAGTAGCGGGTGGTGAGATACCACGCCACCGACTTGTAGGGCCCCATCGGCGGACGGCTCCGGAAGGCCTGGTACAGCAGCTCCACGGACTCCTTCACCGCCGCGTCGGTCG
>Ga0081538_10005365_pt1 | contig 11521 bp, 9 predicted proteins | sample TabmetS5T2R1_FD_71022 | JGI IMG/M metagenome (GOLD analysis project Ga0081538, IMG submission 71022) | Tabebuia heterophylla rhizosphere microbial communities from the University of Puerto Rico - S5T2R1 | ecosystem: Host-associated > Plants > Roots > Rhizosphere ... | reverse complement strand
TTCATGCTCGCCTCGGTAACCGACGGGCTGGGCGGTGATCCTGAATCACTCCGGTTGGCGTCGCTGATCGCAGGGCTCGCGGCCATCCCGCTCACCTACGTCCTCGGGATCTGGGCGGCTGGGCGCCCAGCCGGTCTGGTGGCTGCAGCGATCATTGCCCTCAGCCCATTTCTCATCTACTACACGACGGAGGCTCGCGCCTACGGCCTGACGCTTCTGCTCGTGCTCCTCTCGACGCTGGCCCTCCTTCGTGCGGTGGACACGATGAGCGTCTGGTGGTGGGTCGCGTACGCACTCTGCTCCTGTGCGGCCATCTACACGCACTACACGCCCATTTACGTGCTCGCGGCCCAGTTCGCGTGGGCCTTCTTCGCGCGTCCATCCGCCCGCCTGCCGCTGATCGTCTCGAACCTGGCAGTCGCTATCGCCTACCTCCCATGGCTGCCCACGCTGCTCGAGAACACGGACTCCCCGGGCTCGAAAGTCATCGGCTTCCTGACCCCGTTCAACCTGTCGAACGTGCGCATCGAGCTCGGACGCTGGGGCCTCGGGCATCCGTACATACCGCTCCGCGACCTACCCGGCTGGATAGGGATAGGACTGTTCCTCACCGGCATCGCTTGTGGGGTCGCCGGCCTCCTCGCCGCATACAGACGCGCGCGAGGACCGCAGATTCCCAGGCCCTCGGCGACGATCGTCCTGGTCGCGATTCTCGCTCTCGCCACGCCGGTCGGCCTGATCCTGTCGAGCCTCATCGGCGACAGCGTCTGGAACTCCCGGAATCTCACCTCGTCGTGGCCCGGAATGGCCGTGGCCATCGGCGCTGTCGTAACCGCATCGACAGGCGCGCTGCGAGTGGCCGCCGTCGGTCTCGTGCTCACAGCGTTCGCGATCGGGGCGGTGAAGATGCTCGATAGCGACAACCAGCGGCCCTCGTACGACGCTGCGGCCTCGTTCATGGAGCGCAACGCGAAGCCCGGCGATCCCATAGTCGAGTCGCCCAACCCCACGCCCGGCCCGCTAACGCCGGTGATGGATGTGGCCCTGGCCAATGTCGGCGAGACGAAGCCGCATCCCAAGCTGAGACTCGGCTATCCAGAGCTCGCCGCGAAGCTGCGGGCGCCGCCTTATGCGCCTCTGCCCATCGCATCGACCGATGCCGTGGCAAGGCGCGCGGCCAGGTTGGGCCGCGGCCGTGCCCTTTACTTCGTCGCCGCTGGACCGGCTGACGTCCGTGCGGCAATTCGTGCCGCATTTCGGAAGGAGCTCCCGCGAGCGTTCCGCAGGACGGAGACCGCGGTGTTTCCCGGCCTGATCCCCGTCGAGGTCGACGTTTTCCGCGAGACCGGGGCCTGACGGGCGCTCTACACTCCGCCGCGGTGGAGGGCCGGCCAGATTTCGAGTTCGACCCGTTCGTCAACGACACCGGGCACCTGGGCGTCGCCCTCACGAACTTCGCCGAGATCTTGATTCCCTGCTTGGAGGCGGCCGGGGCGCGCTCGGTGGCCGAGATCGGCGCCTACGCCGGGGACCTCACCGAGTTGCTGCTTGTCTGGGCCGAGCGCAGCGGCGCCAAGGTGGTCGCCATCGACCCGAAGCCGCAGGGGGAACTCGAGCGGCTTCAGGAGCGGGCGCCCGGACTCGAGCTGATCCGCGAGGCGAGCCTCGATGCGCTCGGCCGGATCGACCCGCCGGACGCAGTGATCATCGACGGCGACCACAACTTTCACACCGTCCGCGAGGAGCTGAGGCTGGTCGCGCAGCGTGCGCCGGAGGGGCGGCTCCCGCTGCTCGTGCTCCACGACGTCGGCTGGCCGCATGGGCGCCGCGACCACTACTTCGACCCGACGTTGATCCCTGAGCAGGACCGCCAGCCGATCGTGCCCGTTGGGGGACTCCACCCCGACGACCCGGGCATCGCTCCCGAAGGCATGCCATACCGGTGGCCGGCCGCACGCGAGGGCGGGGCGCGCAACGGCGTGCTCACGGCGGTCGAGGATTTCGCCTCGGGGCGCGACGACCTTCGGATCGCAGTGGTGCCTGTGTTCTTCGGTCTGGCGATCGTCTGGTCCGAGGAGGCACCCTGGGCGGAGCAGGTGGGCGGCATCGTGGCGGCCTTCGACCGCAACCCCCTGCTCGAACGCCTCGAGAAGAACCGCGTGCGGCACCTGGCAACCCAGCGCTACCTGGCCATCGAGCTGACAAAGGAGCGCGAGCGCGCCGAACGCAAGGACGCGCTTCTGCGCCGCCTCTCGGGCTCGAGGACCTTCGCACTCGCGGGCCTGCTGTCGCGTCTGCGCGGGCGAGGCAAGTCGACCCTGACGAGCGAAGAGCTGCGCCGAGCGCTCGGCTAGCGCGCCCGACTCCCCAACAGGCGCCGGCGAAGCGCGTTCATGCGCCGCAGCGGCTCAGTGATCCGCCAACTCGCCGTGCGGATAACCGTCTCGAGCTCTCGGTCCTCCCGCTCTGCGCGCGCAACGGCCTGGAGGTGCTTGGAGGCACGAGCGAGGCGCGCCACGCCCGCCTCCGCCTCCGCCCGGCGGGCGCGCTGCTCCCAGTCATTTTCGTCCGCCGTGGGATGACCCATCCGACCGTCCCACTTCTCCGCGACGCGCATGTGCGCCTCGCTCCACGCCTCGGGATCGGTGACCAGGTTCAACGAATGATGGTGCTTCGCGCGTATGTCGATGGCCGCTACCTTGCGGCCCGCCGCGCGCGCCTGGAGGCAGATGTCGAAGTCGTAGCCATGCGTGGCGTCGAGCGACTCGTCGAAGCGCAGATTGCGGGCCGCCCACGGCGACAGCGCGAGAAGGAAGCCGTCGAGCGTGTCCACCTCCCCGAGCGGGGCATGGGGCGGCAGCGTCTGACCGTTCCAAGAGAGCCGCGGGATCTCGACCCCGGCGAGGTCGGGATAGGAGCGCACGAACTGCTCCCACGTGACCGACCCCTCCCACCAGGCCATCGTAGATGCCCCCACGGCGCCCACGCAGCCGACCACCCCCACGTCCTGGTCGGCGAACGCCTCTCTTAGCTTGCGACACAGGCCGCGGTCGGCAATCTCGGCGTCCTGGTGGACGAACACGACTCCCTCCAGGCCCGCGTTCGTCACAGCCCGGTCCAGAATGAGGTTGTAGCTCCGCGCGACCGAGCCGGCCGCGGCGTCTACGAAAAGCTCCGAATCGGGCTCCGCGGCAAGCCGGATTCCCGGTCCCGCGTAGCGCTCATAGACCCCCGGGGAGGTAACGGAACACCCGAAGGCGATCATCGCCCGTTACGTTACTTCGCCGAGATGGCAAGGGACGCAACCGAGATTCCGCCGCGCGATATCCGCGCCGCGGGCCCGCGGGCGGACCACGAGTCGCTGCGCCGCGCGTACCTGGATCTGCTGAAGCTCGCCATCTGCGACCTCGTCGGCGCGGGCACGCGGACGATCAGCTGGACCGGCGACCGGCGCGTCTTCTCACGCGAGCTCGAGGGCGAGGACCAGCTGCAATGGCGCGCCGCAGGAAGGGACTGGCCGGTCAACGCGCTCACAATGGTCGGCCTGCGGCGCCTCGACGACCTCCAGAGATGCGTCGAGTCCGTGGTCGCCGACGGCGTGGAGGGCGATCTCGTCGAGGCCGGCGCTTGGAGGGGCGGCTCCTCGATCCTCATGCGAGCAACGCTCGACTCGCTCGGAGCCCACGAGCGCACCGTCTGGGTTGCCGACTCCTTTCAAGGTTTCCCGGCTCCCGAGGTGGACGGGGAGCCCGAGGACAAAGCCCTCGAGGAGGAGATGAACTCCGCCCACGAGTACCTGTCCGCTCCGCTCGAGAGCGTGAGGGAGCATTTCGCACGCTTCGGGTGCGCCGAGGGCGTGCGCTTCATCCCGGGCTTCTTCGAGAACACGATGCCGCAGCTGCGTGGGGAGAGCTGGGCCGTGATACGCCTCGACGGCGACACGTACAAGGCGACGCGCGTGACCCTCGAAGCGCTGTACCCCCGCCTCGCCGTTGGCGGCTACGTCGTGCTGGATGACTACTGCTTCCTGCCGGCCTCACAACGGGCCGTCGACGACTTTCGCCGCGAGCACGGCATCGTCGAGCCGATCGAGGAGATTGACTGGAACGGCGCGCGCTGGCGGCGTGAGGACGAGGCTCCAATCCCGCTGCCGGAGAGCGAGGCTCCCGGCGACGCTTCCCTGCGCGCTCCCGCGGAGCGCTCCGGCGAGCCGATCCCCACTGCCCGCGAGCTGGAGCTCGATGACGAGCTCACGGCCCTGCGGGCCCGCCTCGAGAGTGTCGAGGCCGAGCTCGAGCAGCGCCGGGCTTCTCCGGTCGCCGGGCCGCTGCGCTGGGCCCGGCGGAAGACTGGGAGGCGAGCCTGAGGCTTGATCGCCTTCGGTGCCGCAGTGACCAGACCGGCGGAGTACCTGCGCTTCGCTGAGCCAGGCATCCGTCTGGCGGCGGAGGCCGACTCGAAGATCCTCACGGTGGACGACAAGGCCTCGATCTTCCAGAACTACAACCGGCTGCTTGATCAGGCGGCAAGCTACGACGGCCTCGAGGCGCTCGTCCTCGTTCATCAAGACGCCGAGATCGTCGATCCCGACTTGTGCACGAAGCTGCGGCACGCGTTCAGCGACCCGGACGTGGCTGTCGTCGGGTGCGTAGGAGCCATAGGGGTGCGGAGCATCGCCTGGTGGGAGGGGTCCGTAACGTGGGCGTCCTTCATCCATCGCGGCGGACCGGGCGAGGAGTTTCCCTCGTTCTCGTGGGATCCCGAGGAGCTACCGCCGTACGCACGTCTGGGCGAGGTCGACACCGTCGACGGCTTCGTGATGGGACTGTCGCCGTGGGCGGTGCGAAACATCCGCTTCGATGAGTCCCTAGGCCAGCTGCACGGCTACGACTTCGACTATTGCCTTCAGGTGCGTGAAGCCGGGAAGAAGGTCGTGACCGCCGACCTCCGGATGATCCACAACCATTCGCTCGAGCTGGCCAATGACCCCGAAGGCTGGGTGGAGGCTCATATGCGCGTAGCCGAGAAGTGGGAGGGACGCATGCCTGAGATCGGCAAGGGCGGCGGTGAGTGGAAGTACCGGGCCCGCCGCGCCGAGGCGGAGCGTGGCGTCGCACGCGCGGGGGCGATCGCCACTCAGCTCCAGATGGAGGCAAAGGCCAGAAAGCACAAGCGCGAGCTCGAAGAGCACGTCGACAGCATCGGGTGGCGGATCACCGCCCCTCTGCGAAAGGCGAACGGCCTGCGCCGGGCGGTGGCGGCGCGGCGACGGGGGCGCGTCAGTCGCTGAGCGCGCGCCGCAGCTCGTCCTCGCGGAAGCTCGGCTCACCTCGTCTCCACACGCGAGAGAGCGTGCAGGCGAGGGCGAAGCTTTTCGAGTCCAGGAGACGTTCGAGGAGCGCATCCCTGCGTGCGTTCGCCTCCCTAAGGTTCAGCAGCTCTGCCCTGTTGACGTGCCTCGAGGCGAGCTGGAAGACGCGATTCTCCTCGAGACGCTCGACCAAGGGATTGCGATCCCAGGGGTCGAGGATCGCCGCCAGCGCGTCGGACCAGGGCGCGGCCGTCGGCCACAGCGCGCCGAACCCGAAGAAGGCATTGACGATCACCAGCCGCAGTCCCTGACGCTGCGCGACGAAGTCCTCGATTGCCGTGAGCACGCCGTTGCGCTCACCTCCCTCTTCCGCCGCGATCCACTTGTAGGGCAGCGCGCCGGGGACCGTTCCACGCACCCCTGGGAAGAGCCCACCGCCCTCGTGGAGTGGCTGACGCTCGCCCTCGGGAATGAGCTCGGGCACGTAGTAGGCGTCACGCCGAGCGTGGGGCCAGCCGACGTCGTGAAAAAGAAGCAGCGGTAGCTCGTCACCCGCTGCACGGTCGCCGATCAGGCGCAGCTCCTCGCTGACCGTGTAGTAGTTGTGATCGCCGTCGATGACGACAGCGTCGGGTAGCTCGATGCGGCCGAGCGCCTCGAGCGAGGTCTCGCGAACGAGAGTCAGGTCGTCGTGCTCCCGCTCGAGCTGCACGAGCCCCGGCTGAGGTAGCGGGTCGATGGCGACGACATGCGCGTCCGCCGTCGCGGCCCAGTCAACGAGCAGCCGCGTGAGGTCGCCCGCGTAGGCGCCCACCTCGACCACAGACCGGGCACCGACGGCGTCCAGGCACGGCACAAGCAGCTCGGCGAGATTCGCGAACGAATGCCCCCAGTGCTCGGGGTCATTCGCGTCCGGGTTCACTTCGATGCGCAGCCTCTGCATGCGAGGCCGGCACTATAGGACGAGGCGTTTCGCGAGCCTCCTCCGCCAGTCGTTCATGCGGCGCAGCGGCTCGGTGATCCGCCAGCTGGAGCTGCCGGTGACCTCGAGCAGCTGGCTCTCGAATTTTGCGTCCTGCGCGTCCCGCTGCATCTCCTTCGAGAGCACGGTAAGGCGCGCCAGGGCCGCCTCGGCTTCGGCTCGGCGCGCCGTCGCCTTCCAGTCCGCCTGGCTGCACCCCCACTTCTCGGCCGTCCTGATGTGCGCCGCGATCCACGGCTCGTTGTCGCTGACGAGCTGGAGGCTGTGGTGGTGCCGGACCGCCAGGTCCGCCGTGATGACCCTTTTGCCGGCTTCGCACACCTGGCGGCAGAAGTCGAAGTCGTGGCCATAGAGGAACCCGAGCGACTCGTCGAATCTGAGCGTGCGGACCGCCCACGGTGATAGCACGAGCACGAAGCCGTCGAGCGTGTCGACCTCGCCGGCGCGCGGGCCGCCAGCGGTCGCCTCCCCTCCGAACGCGACCGCCGGGATTTCGCCGCCGCCCAGCTCGCCGTAGCAGCAGACGGCGGAACCGCCGCCGCTGACTTCGCCTTCCCACCATGCGATCCCGGGCGCGCCGCTCGATCCGACACACCCGACCAGGCCCACGTCCGGATCGGCCAGTGCGGCACGCAGCTTGGAACAGAAGTCCGGATCGACGATCTCGGCGTCCTGGTGAACGAGGACGAGCGCCTCGAGCTCAGGGAGCTCGGCGGCCTTGTCGACGATCAGGTTGTAGCTCCGATTGATCGGGCCCGCCGCCTGGATGGCGAACACCTTCGAGTCCGGCTCTTTCGCGCGCTCGATACCCGGCTTTGCCCAGCGCACATACAGCTCCGGATCGCTCATCGAGCAGCCGAACGCGATCATGTGCCAGACCATGACACACCGGCTACCCGAGGATCAGCCGAACCGGGCCGCCTTGCTGGCGTCCGCGCCCGTGGTCCTGGAGGCCGTTGGGATCGAGAAGTGCTTCCACATACCCACGCACCGCGTCGACACGGTCAAGGAGCGAGTCGCGCACCCCTTCGCCCGGCACGACCACCGGGTGTTGCGTGCGCTTCAGGGTGTGTCGTTCGAGGTGCGGCGCGGGGAGTTCTTCGGAATCGTCGGTCGTAATGGGTCGGGCAAGTCGACGCTGCTGAAGATCCTGGCCAGCATCTACCGCGCCGACCACGGACGCATCCGCGTAGCGGGCCGGCTGGCGCCGTTCATCGAGCTCGGCGTCGGCTTCAACACAGAGCTCAGCGCCCGCGAGAACGTCGCGCTCAACGGCGTCATGATGGGCCTCACCCGCCGCGAAGCCGACCGCCGCCTCGACGCCGTGCTCGACTTCGCAGAGCTCGACGAGTTCGTCGACCTCAAACTCAAGAACTACTCCTCCGGCATGCTCGTCCGGCTCGCCTTCGCCGTCATGGTCCAAGCCGACGCCGACATCATGCTGATCGACGAAGTGCTCGCCGTCGGCGACGCCGCCTTCGCCCAAAAATGCATGGACGTCTTCAAAGACAAACGCGACGCCGGCAAAACCCTCGTGCTCGTCACCCACGACATGGCCACCGTCCAAAGCTTCTGCGACCGCGCCATGCTCCTCCACGACGGCAACCAGCTCTACACCGGCGACCCAGAAGAAGCCGCCCTGCGCTACTTCCGCCTCAACTTCGGAGGTGCCGAGGACGCCGAACGGGAGCCGGCGAGCTCGATCCCTGACGTGAACGTGTCACTCGTCGACGTGTGGTTTGAGAACGAGGAAGGGCGACGCGTCGACAACGTCGAACAGGGCAAGCCGATCCGCTTCCACATGATCGCCCAGGCCCGGCAGGAGCTGGTGAGACCGGTGTTCAGCTTCCATTTCCTCAACGTGGAGGGCGCATGGATCTTCCGCTCCGCCGTGACCGTTGCCGCGGAGGGCGGCGGAGCCGACCGCGTGCGTGCAGGTGAGCGAATCAGCATCTCGGGCGCAATCGAGAACCCGCTCCTACCGGGCCGCTACTCCGTCGAGTGCTGGATAACGAGGGAGCAGAGCGAAGACCAGGTGGCCTTGCACGTGCTGCGCCTCCTCGACTTCATCGTCTACGGCACGCGTCCGGGCGCGGGGAGCGTGTCTATGCAGACCGACGTACGCGCAGTCCTCGAGCCGCGCTCATGAGAACGATTCAACGGGAACGACGAGCGGCGAGGGAGCGAGCCAGGCGAGCCCCCGAGCGCAGCGGCCGAGTGGCCCGCCAGCTGAGCGAGCGCTCGTAGCTCTCGCGGAGCCGGGCGCTCTCCGCTGCGATCCGCGCAGCCTCGGCATTTGCGCGCTCGAGTCGCTCGCGCAGCGTGTCGGTCTCGAATGTGAGCTCGACCTCGCGCACGCTGGGCACACGCGGGCTCGGCGCCGGCGGGATATCGACCTCCTCCTCCGCCTCGACATCGGCGGCGCCGGCCGGCGAGGGCCCCGCCTCGTCGCCGCGACGCCAACGCACGCAGGTCCAGTCGACCTCAACGATCGGCTCAGTTATGCCGTGCTCGTCCCGATACTCGTGCACCGCGCGACTGCACTCCTCGACTGCGTAGTCGTCGACGATCAGGTATCCGCCGGGCGCCAGACCCGGGTACAGGCACTCGAGGGCGACCCGGGTGGCCTCGTACGTATCGCCGTCGAGCCGGACGAGCGCCCAGCGCCGATCGGTCAGATCGTGCAAGGTGTTGTTGAAGAAGCCGGGCACGAAGCGCACTCCGCGCTCGACCCCGAAGCGCACGAAGTTGTCGCGAACCTCCTCCAGCGGCACCGACAGGAACTCGAACGCGCGCAGGTAGTTCGCGAAGCGGACCTGGTCGGCGGCATCCGTCTCCGGCTCCGGAAAGCCCTGGAATGAGTCCGCAACCCACACGGTGCGCTCGCTGTCCTCGCCCGTGGTGTCGAGGGCGGCTCTCATCAGGATCGTTGCGCCGCCGCGCCAGCTGCCGGCCTCGATCACGTCACCCTCCACCCCGTCGTGCACGATCGAGTCCACGCACGCCTGGAGGTCGTCGAGGCGGCGCAGGCCCGCCATCGAGACGCCCTGGAGCGGCCAGTCGAGGCCGACCGCACGTACCCGACGCTGCACGCCGCTCAGCTCGCGGGCGACCACCGAGCCGTCGGGCGTCGGCCCCACGGAGACCGTCGTGGTCCCGGTCAGATCGCACAGGGAGAGCTTGAGGAGGTCGAGGTAGGCGCGCCGGAGGGCCTCGGGATCAGAGCCCGGTGCGGCCGCTCGCGGCTCGCGGGCCCTCGCCAAACTTGAGCGCACGGCGGCCGCCCTCGCTTCGGTTGTGGAGCGCAGCGCCATCGTCACGCAGAGTAAGGGCTTGGCCTATCTTCTCGCGACTGTGAGCGGGCCCTTGAACGAGAGCGGTGATGTACGCGATGGTGAGCTCGAGGTCAACGTTGAGTGGCCGCTACCGGCACACCTGCGGACGGGCGACGCGACCGTCGCGCTCATCTCCGGAACGTGTTACCACCGCCGCCGCAAGATCGAGAGCCTCGACATCGTGGTGGCCGGCTCGCGCCATCGTCCGGACGCCTTCGGCATGCCGCGTCCCGACGTGGCGGCTGCCGCAGGCGATGCGGCGGAGCTCGCATACCACAGCGGGTTCTGGGCCACCGTCCCACTGATCGCGCGAAACCCCGGCGAGCTGGAGATCAAGTTGGCGGTGCGGCTGCCCGGTGGCGGCGAGCTGTCCGTGCCGGTGGGCCCGACCAAGGTCGCCGACCGGCCACCGCCGCCCGCACTCGGGGCGCGGCCGGAGCAAGTCGGTGGCAGCTTGATCGCAATCTGCATGACCACCTTCGAGCCCGACATGGAGCTCTTCCGAATGCAGATCGAGTCGCTGCGATCGCAGACCGACAGGCGCTGGATTTGCGTGATCAGCGATGACCACTCGAGCGCGGAGAGCTTTGCTGAGATCCAGACCGTCCTCGACGGTGACTCGCGGTTCGCAATCTCGCGCTCGGAGGAGCGGGTCGGCTTCTATCGCAACTTCGAGCGCGCGCTGGGTCTCGCGCCGCCCGAGGCCGATCTAGTGGCGCTGTCGGACCAGGACGACCGCTGGCATCCCGACAAGCTTGAGGCGCTCCGCGCGGCGCTCGCGGGAGGAGCGGTGCTCGCGTACTCGGATCTGCGACTGGTCGACGCCCACGGACGGGTCCTGCGTGAGACGTTCTGGAAGGGCCGCCGCAACAATCACACGAACCTCGCCTCGATGCTCGTGGCGAACACCGTCGCCGGGGCGGCGATGATGTTCCGGCGCGACCTCGCTGAGCTCGCGCTGCCGTTCCCCGACATGCCGGGGCTGCAGTTCCACGACCACTGGCTCGGGGTCCTCGCGCTAGCGGCCGGCGAGCTCGCGTACGTCGATCGCCCGCTCTACGACTACGTGCAGCACGCCGGAGCCGTGTTCGGGGACGTGAGCATGGGGGGCGAGCTGGAGGGGCGGAGCCGTCTAATCGACCGCTGGCGATCCGCCTACTTCCACGGCTACCTCGCCCGCGAGCTGCAGGCGCGCACGCTCCTCCTGCGCTGCCCGGAGCGGATCAGCGCGAGCAAGCGCCGGGTCCTGCGGCGCTTTCTGGCGAGCGTCCGCTCGCCCGTCGCGTGGGCGTGGCTCGCCGGGCGCTCGGCGCGTGTGCTGGTGGGGCGCAACGAGACCCTGGCGAGCGAGCTGCCGCTTGCGCAGGGGATCGTCTGGCGCCGGCTGGTCGGCCTCTGCGCCCGAAGCGGGCGGCAACGCTGTGACGCCCGCATCCCGTCGGGCAGCTTCGAGCAGCGACGGCTCCGCCGCTGGCGCGCGCGCCTGTAAGGTCGACGCGCGTGAAGCGCGTGCCGATGCAGTACTCCCTGCAAAGCGCGGCCTTCGGCCTCGAGGACAAGATCCGAGAGCTCTATGCCGCGCGCACGAGCCGGACCCTCGGGCCGGTCGTGCTGGAGGCAACCGCCGTCGAGAAGAGCTTCCGGATACCGGTCAGGGAGGCGAGCGGCATCCCGGGCCGCGCCACCGGCCGCAGGGGCTATCGGGTGTTGCGTGCGCTTCAGGGTGTGTCGTTCGAGGTGCGGCGCGGGGAGTTCTTCGGAATCGTCGGGCGTAATGGGTCGGGCAAGTCGACGCTGCTGAAGATCCTGGCCAGCATCTACCGCGCCGACCACGGACGCATCCGCGTAGCGGGCCGGCTGGGGCCGTTCATCGAGCTCGGCGTCGGGTTCCAC
>Ga0081538_10005364_pt1 | contig 11521 bp, 12 predicted proteins | sample TabmetS5T2R1_FD_71022 | JGI IMG/M metagenome (GOLD analysis project Ga0081538, IMG submission 71022) | Tabebuia heterophylla rhizosphere microbial communities from the University of Puerto Rico - S5T2R1 | ecosystem: Host-associated > Plants > Roots > Rhizosphere ... | reverse complement strand
GGGTGTGCAACAGGCGAAGCGCGAGCACTAGCCCAGCGGCTTCGACCAGCTTGGTGATGGCGCCGACGGCGTCGACCGGCTCGGGGTGAGTCAGCGGCGGCAGCACGACCAGGCGCGTCACGGCATAGGCGGCCAGCAGCGAGCACAGCAGCAGGACGGCCGCGGCCAGCGCCACCGGACCGGGGTCGCGGTCGGCGCGCAGCGCCACGCCGGCGAGGGCTAGCGCCGACAGCGCGAACGCCGCCCCGAGCGCGGGAGCCTCGGCCGCGTGGGCGGGAGCGAGCGCGGCGTGCACGCCCGCGCTCGAGGCGAGCGCGAGCACCAGCAGCCGCGCTGCGCGGGGGCGGCTCACGCCGCGCCCTGCCCGTGCCGCGGACCGTGCCGGAGCGGGTGGAAGACGCGCCACAGCCAACTCGCGTGGCCGCCCGCCGGCCGGAGGCTGCCGACGACCGTCAGTCCGTGCTCACGCGCGGATTGGACCGCCAGCGACAGTCCACGAGAAGGGGCCCGCCCGCGCGGAACGCAGACGAGCAGCGAGTCGAAGCCGCCCAATCGGACCAGCTCATCGACCTCCCGGCCATCCTCATCGCCGACCATGACGTCCACGAGGCGGATACCGGCCGCGTCCAGCAGCGTGGCGGCATGACCCAGCAGGCGCACCGCCCGGGCCGAGCCCTCGGACCGAGCTCCGGACGCGTCATCGGCCGCGACCAGCAGCGACACGCTCAGCGCGTCGCCGGCCGCGAGCTCGCAACACAGACCGACCAGCCGGTGCGGATCCACGCTTGAGTCGGCGGCGATGAGCAGGCGGGAGAGCTCGGCTCCGGTGTGGGTGTCTTCGTGATCCACTGTCGGCCTCGGTCGGTTCGGTTACCGGGCTTAGCGGCCGAGCGCGAGGAGTTCTTACCGCCGTGGTGGTCTGACGTTCGAGCGCTCGCCCTGGACGAGCTCTCGCAGGCTGTCGTAGTCCTCGTGGCAGGCGGGACAGCCGTCGAGATGCGCGCGCATGCCGGGGATGCGACCGTCGGCGTCCTCACCCCGGAGCTCGAGCTCGACGTACTCGTCGAGCTTCTCGAAGCACTCGTCGCAGAGCAGCTCCGGCCCGGCGGGGCCGAGCAGCCGCTTCAGCGTGTCGTCGTGCGTGTGCTTGTCCATTGTCATCTCCGCTAGATCGAGTCGAGCACGAAGCCCCTCCGTGCGAGCTCGCAGCGCAGCTTTCGCCGCGCGTCGTGCAAGGTCTTGTACAGCGCCCCGCGATTGGTGTTGAGGCGCTCGGCGAGCACGTCGAGCGGCACGCCGTTCAGCGCCAGCGCGACCAGCACCTCCCGCTGATGGTCCGTCAGGCAGGCGTCGATCGAGTCCCGCACGGCCTCCATCAGCTCGCCGGTCTCGGCCTGGTCGTGGGGGCTACGACCGGCGTCGGCGAGCAGCGGCCAGGCCTCCGGCTCGAGGACCACCTCGCGTTCCTGCCAGGCCCGGCGGCGCACCCGCACCCCGGCCTCGAGCAGGGCGAACTTGTAGGCCCAGGTTGTGAAGCGGCTCGCACCGCGGTAGTCGTCGAGCTTGGCAAGCACCGCGACCAGGGCGTCGTCGGCGGCCTGGAGGGCAAGGTCGTCGAGCTCCTCGCCGCGCACGTGTGAGAGGGCGGCGCGGCGGCGCGAGACCTCGAAGCGGGCGCCGCGAACGAGCAGCTCGTGCAGACGCGCGATCGCTTCGTCGCGCTCGGCGCCCGTACTGCGAAGGGCGCTCAGCCACGCCCGCGAGTCGGCCTCGGCACGGTCGGGCTCGCTCTCGGCGGCGCTCATAGGCAGCCGCGAGCTCATGCGCGGCGCGAGGCCAAGGGTCGAGGTGGCGTTCAACATCCCCGCCTCTCGTGCTCGAGCGGCGCAAGGATGCGCGTCGCGAGTGGAGGTGGGCAGCCGCGCTCGACCAGCTCGATCAGGGCGTGCAGGTCGACGGCACACTCCCGCGAGAGCTCCTCGGCGAGCTTCCCGTCGAAGCCGGCCTTGCGCAAGCGCTTGCGGCGCCACGCGACGATCTCGGCAGCCCCGGGGGCCGGGCCGGCGTGCTCTCCGGTTCGAAGGTTCACGTCCCCCCTTAGCGCGCACGAGGCGGCGCTTCTTACTTCTGCCGGCCGACTGGGTCGGGCTCGGCGGGAGACGCCGCCATGGGCCGCGCTCGGGCGCAGCGGTCGAGGAACTCCTCGGCCTCGAGCCGAGACACGTCTCGGGGTGACGATCCAGGTCTACCGGCCCACCGGGCGCCCGCAGTACGCAACGGCCACCGCCGACTGAAGCACGTGACATACATCGACTTCACGGTGCCGTGCTTCGCCGAGTTCATGCGACGCTACAGGCCGTATCGAGCGCCGCGGTCGACGCGGTCGAGGCGCCGACCGGTCAGCTAGCCCGCCGTCTCCCGCTCGGCGTGACGGGGGCTCGGGCCCTTACAGTGCGGAGTCCCGATCGTCGATCAGGAAGACGTCCTGCCGGTAGCCCGCCGCGCTCGTCCGCCTCAGCGCATCCGCGTCGAATCTCGTGGCGCCTAGCGGATCGTCACCGGCGTTCCCAACGGCATGATGCGGGCCAGCCGGTGGACGGCTGGGTTGGGGACCCGTATGCAGCCGTGCGAGGGGCGGCCGGGGATGAGCTGCGGTTGGTTCGTTCCGTGGATGCCCACCACGCCGCCGCCGGGCCAGTCGCTCAGTGCCGAGTACGCGCTCGTGCCGAATGCCCAGGGACCGTAGAGGCCGGTCGGCGGGGAGACCCGGAGGCGCTCGCGGATCCAGAACGAGCCCGCCGGCGTCGCCGTGCCGGGCGCTCCGACGCCTACCGGCGACCTCCAGACGGTCCGGCCGTTCCGGCGCAGCGTCGCTCGCAGCCGCGTCCGATCGACGGTCAGGTGCGTGCGGACGAGACGCAGCCGGCCGAGCGAGCTCGCGCGCACCCATCCCACCTTGCCGTTCGGCCGCATCGGGATCCGCACCTGGAACCACCCGTCGCCCCGCGGATCGGCCCAGCTCGACAGCACGACGTAGACCTCCGGGTAGCCGTCCTCGGTCACCAGGCGCAGTCTGGTCACGACCCGGGCGCGTTCCGCCGGCGCGCGGTACGCGTTGGCCCTCGCAACCGGGTGAGCCCAGCGGGTGTAGGAGCGCTCGTCGGAGAGCTTCAGGCGCTCGGCCGGCGGGGGGATCCGTGCGGCGGAGGCTGGAGCCGCGACTGCCGCGAGGCCCACCAGCGCGAGAAGCAGGCCGCGCACGTCCGCGACCCGTCAGCCGGTGTAGCGCGGCTGCGCGGCGGCCACCGCGACGATGAGGACCGAGCCGGCGGCCCGCTGGCCGTCGGCGCTCCGCGCGCGCAGCCTCAGCCGGTAGGCGCCGGCCGAGAGCGGGTCGAGGACCAGCCGGTTCGGCCCGCGCTCGGCGCGGAGGCGGCGCGCGCGGAGGCCGCGCCCGCTGCCGCGAGCCATCAGCCGGGCCAGGACGCGCGCGTCGGCGGTGGAGCGGAAGCGGATCGCGACCGGCGCGCCGGCGGGCACGCTTAGCACCCGGTCGCCGAAGGCCAGGCGGAGCAGGAATGGCGTGGTGACGGACTGGTCCGCTCCCTGGGCCGTGCCTGCCGCATTCGTGGCCACCAGCCGGCAGCGGTATCGCGTGCCCGGGCGCAGCTCCCGGACCCGCACCGCGATCGTCTGCTCGGTCGCCTCGGCGCCGGCGTTTCGCCACGGGGTCGTCCGGCCGAAGTCCTGGCCACGGCCGCACTCCGCCCGGTAGGTCGTGGCGTGCCCGTTCGGGTTGAGCGTCCCCGTCAGCGTCACGCCGGTGGGGCCGAGGTTGCGCGACGGGCCGGCGGTCAGGATCGGCGGGCCCCCGACCGGCGCCGGCGGAGGCGGCGGCCCGGGCTGCTCTGGCTCGGCGCCCGTCGTGAAGGTCCCGTCGGCGCCGAGCGAGGTGCCGGTCGAGCTGGTGGCCACCAGGCGGTAGTGATACGTGACGCCCGGTTCCAGGCCGCTGATCTGCGCGGAGACGCCGACCGGCGCGTCGCCGGCGCCCGCGCTCGCGGACGCGGTGCTGCTGCCGTACGCGGTCGTCAGCCCGTACTCGAACCGGTAGGTCGTCTCGGACGCGTTCGGGTCGACGGTTCCGTTCAGCGTGGCGCTCGTGGTCGTGACGTCCGTGGCCGGCCCGGTCGTGGCGGCCGGAGCGTCGAGCGTCAGCTGCCCGATCTGGTTCGAGCCGAGCTCGGTGAACCACATGCGGCCGTCGGGACCCGCCGTGATTCCTATGGGCTCGCTGTTCGCGGTCAGCCCGCCGAACTCGGTGATCGCGCCCGCCGGGGTGATCCGCCCGATCTGATTGCCGTCGGCCTCGGTGAACCACAGGTTGCCGTCCGGCCCCGCGGCGATGCCCTCCGGAGCGCTGTCCACGGTCGGGATCGGGAACTCGACGATGGCCCCGTCAAGCGCGATGCGGCCGATCCGGTTGCCGTCCACCTCGGTGAACCACATCGCCCCGTCCGGACCGGCGGTGATGGCCACCGGGCCGCTGTCCGCGTTCGGGAGGGTGAACTCCGTGATCGTGCCGCTCGTCGTGATACGACCGACGCGGTTGTCCTCCGGCTCGGTGAACCAGAGGTTGCCGTCCGGCCCCGCCGCGATGCCCTCCGCGGCGCGCCCGCCCGGAAGCGTGAACTCCGTGATCGCGCCGAGGGACGTGATCCGCGCGATCCGGGAGCGGCCCGGCAAGGTCACCCAGACGTTGCCGTCCGACCCGAGCGCGAGGTCGATCGGCTCACTCAGGTTCGTGAGGTCGATGTCCGGGAGGAGCGTGCCCGTGGGCGCGATCCGGCCGACCGCGTCGCGATCGGTCTTCACGTACCAGAGGTTCCCGTCCGGTCCGACGATGATCTCCCCGACGCCCGAGAAGACCTGCTCGTCTGTCGAGCCCACCACGGAGCCCGAGGTGGACATCCGCGAGATCCGGTCGCCGTCGATCTCGGTGAACCAGAGGTTTCCGTCAGGACCCGTGACGATCCCGAGCGGCCCGCCGGCCGCGGGAAACTCCTGGATCGTGACGGCATGCGCGGCGGGCGCCCCGAGCCCAACCCCCACCACCGCGAGCAAGACGGCAAGCCTCATGCGCCGCGAGACGATACTTCATGGTCCGGCGAGGCGGAATGGGTTATCCGGCGAGCCGGAACGAGGTACGCTCGCCGAGCCGCACCTCCCGGACCTCGCCCCCCTCGCGCACGTAGGCGAAGTTGGCCCGGAGCGCGACCCGATCGCCCCTCGGGGGGCGGATCCCGAAGCGGACGAGGAGACCGCCCGGGCCGTCGCGGTAGCCGAGGTCGTAGTAGTTCAGCGGCCTGCTGTCCCTGGCCTCGTCGAGTGCGTCGACGTCCAGCGCCTGGACCCGCCGCGCGTCGAACCGAAGCGGACTGGCCCACTCGATCACCACCAGCGAGCCGCAGGACACGACTTCGAAGGGGGGATCCGACTCCAGCGGGCAGGCGGCCGGGGCGGGCGTTCCAGCGAACGAGATGCGGCCGGTCACGCGCTCACCGCGCCGCACGGTCAACTGCCGGCCGCGGGTGGCCGGGTAGAGGTAGTAGTTGCGCCAGCCCGCCGACGTCTGTTGCAGCTCGCCGCCGATCGGGTAGCGCACGCGGCCGCCGTCCTCGAGCACCGGCGCGGGATTCGGCAGGCGCGAGTCGGGGAGGCAGAACCCGACGATCGTCACGGTGTTGTCGCGCGCCGCGACGCCGGGCGAGACCCGATCGCCGCTCGTGGCGTCGACCGTCCCCCGCCGGGCTTCGCCCGCGAACTCCGGCAGCGGCGCCCGGCAGTGGCTGGCCTCGGCGTCGGAGCCCGGGTCCGAGTCGCCGCCACAGCCTGTCGTGGCAGCAAGGACGAGGCAGGCGCAGAGCACGGCAAGCCGCCCCAGCGGGGCGGCGGTCAGCACCCGGGCACGCCGCCGTAGAGCGTGACGGTCGTGCAGATCTCGCCCAGCTCGCGACCCGAGCGCCGGGTCACCGTGCCGGTGAGCTTGAAGCGGAGCGCCCAGACCGGGTAGACCATCGGATCCTCCGGGCTGTAGAGATAGGGCCAGCCGGGAGAGCCGTGGTAGTCGGGCGTCCAGCGTCGCGAGGTGCCGTCGCAGCCAAAGCAGGGCCGGAGCGAGGACTCGACCCGCTTCTGGAACGGCTCTTCATTGCAGCGAACCCCGAAAGCCTGCGCGAGGAAGCGCGCCTCGGGGACGTCGCGGCCGGTGGTGCGGCGCCTCCAGCGGCGCGACCAGCTGTTGACCTTGTACGCGAAGTTGAAGAAGCGCTCGCCGCTGCGATCGCAGTACTTCGTGCTGTATTGGATCGTCAGCACCTGCCGGACCCTGTGCTTCGTCTCTTCCGACTTGCGCAAGTCGGCCTGGCCAACGCCGACGAGCGCCAGCGTGAGGAGCAGCGCCACCGCCGGGGCGAGCATCGCGAGCCGGCTGCGGCCGAGCGTCAGCATCAGCAGACGGGGGAGTCGATGTGCCCGAGCAGGGGGATCTTGACGCAGCCGACTCCGAGCGTCCGGCCTCGGCGGGTGCTCACCTGGGTCGCCGCCAGCGCGCCCACGTGCTCCTTGTCGCACTCGCACCGGCGCATATAGGGCCACGTGTAGGTGCTCACGTAGTCGCGTGTCCAGCGGCGGCTGTTCCCGTCACATCCGAAGCAGGGGCGGAACACACCGCTCGAGTGAGAGAGCGTCAGCGGATCTCCATTGCAGCGCCGACTCGTCCCGAACGTGTAGTACTGGGCTCGCACCTTGCGTCGCAGGCTGGAGCGGTGCCAGCGCCTCGAGACCATGTTGACCTTGAGGGCCTCGTCGCCCTCGCACCGGCTGGTGCTGTACTGCACGGCGAGGTAGGTGGTGACCCGCGACGTGGTCTCCTGTGCCTTCTCGAGCTCCGCGCGCGCGACGACGACGGATCCGAACAGCAGTACCCCAACCGCGCCGACCGTGCAGGCAAGGGGGAGGCGCAACACGGGCGGCATGCTACAGCGCCGGCCGTCATGTGACCCGCGCTTTCCCGCCGAGAAGTCGCTCCAGGCCGTCGAGGATGACGTTCAGGCCGAACAGGAACTCCGCGTCGTAGTCGTAGCCCGCCTTGGCGACGTGTCCTCCGACGACCTCGACGAGGTGGGGATACTCGCCGAGCATCGCTTCGTAGTCGCGCATCTGCCGCCGGGCCTCTGCGGCGAAGTCTTCCGGCGTCTTGGACGACATGTCCGACTCCTGTAGCGCGAAGCCGTAGATGTAGGCGTCCTGGACGGAGTAGGCGTGGACGGTCATCTCCAGTGAGAAGCCGGCCGCTCGCAGGCATCCGAGCACGGCGTCGTGCAGGCGGAGGTTCGAGGCCCCGTGGCTTGTCCGCCCCTCCATCTCGCCGATCGCCCACGGGTGCCGTGCCAGGGCCGCGCGCGTGGACAGCGCTCGCTTGCGCAGCTCCGCCTTCCAGTCGCCGCCCGGGACCGGGGGTTCGATCTCGCTGAAGACGAGGTCGACCATCCCGTCGAGCAGGTCGTCCTTGTTCGCCACGTGGTTGTAGAGCGACATCGCCTCGACGTCGAGCGCCTTGGCGAGCTTGCGCATCGTCAGCTCCTCCGCGCCGCGCTGGTCGGCGAGCGCGACGGCGGCACGTAGGACGCGCTCCCTGCTCAGTGGGGCTCGCCGCTTGCGCGGGGCCTTTCTCATGTCGCGGACTTGACTCACTTACAGCGTAAGTGTATAACAGTCTCCGGATGACTTACAGCGTAAGTTTCAGATCACGAGACGAAGGGACGGATGGGATGTCCGAACGGAATGCGATGACCACGCTCACGCGCTGGGTGCTCGGCCACAAGAAGCTGGTCGCGGGCCTCTGGCTCGTGCTGACCCTTGCCGGGATCGCTGCAATGGGTCCTGCCGACAAGGCGTTCAACAACCACTTCGACGTCCCGGGCAAGGAGGCGTTCGCGGCCAACAGCCAGATCGCCGCGACGTACGGCAACGGCGGAGACGCCGCTCCGCTCGTCCCGGTGGTCTCGCTTCCCGCCGGCAAGACGGTCGACTCCCCGGGCGTGACGCAGGAGCTCGACGCGGCGCTGACCAAGGTCGAGCGGGCGCTCCCGCAGGCCCGCGTCGCCTCCTACGCCTCGACGCATGACCCGGCCTTCGTGTCCGAGGACGGCCGGACGACGTTCGCGCTCGTCTACATCCCGGCAAAGGGCGGGATCGATCCCGGGCAGGCCGAGGCGCGCGCGGCGCAGGCCGCGCTGAACGACGTGACCGTGGGCGGCGCCCCGGTCGAGGTCACCGGCCTGGATGCCCTGCGCGCGGGCGCAGCGGAGGGTGGGGAGGGCGGCGGCGCGAGCCTCGCGGTCGAAGCCCTCATCGCCGGCGGCGGCGCGCTCCTGGTGCTCGCGCTCGTGTTCGCGTCCTGGATGGCGATCGTGCCGCTGCTGATGGCGCTCGTCGCGATCCCGACGACCTTCCTCGCCGTCTGGCCGCTCGCGACCGCCACAGACGTGTCCGTGATCGTCAAGGTCCTCATCGCGCTCGTCGGGCTCGCCATCGCCATCGACTATGCGCTCCTGGTCGTCGTGCGCTGGAGGGAGGAGCGGCAGCGCGGTGCAGCCACGAACGAGGACGCCGTCGTCCAGGCGATGCAGCACGCCGGCAAGGCCGTCGTCTTCAGCGGCACCACCGTCGCGATCTCGCTCTTGGCGCTGGTCGCCCTGCCGGTTCCGTTCCTGCGGAGCATCGGCATCGCCGGAATGCTGATCCCGCTCGTGAGCGTCGCGGTGGCGATCACGCTGCTGCCGGTGGTCCTGGCGACCGTCGGGCCGCGGCTCGATCGCCGTCAGGCTCGCCGCGAGGATCGGGCCAGCCGGGGCTGGTCGGCGTGGGCCCGCCTCGTGGTCCGGCGCCGCTGGACCGCGGCGATCCTGTCGGGCGCGGTGCTCGTCGCCCTGGTCGTCGCCGCCTCGTCGATCCAGCTGGGGAACCCGCAGGCCGAATCGCTCGCTCAGTCCGGTCCCGCGCGTGGGGCGCTCGACAACCTGGAGGACTCGGGCATCGGCACCGGGCCGCTGTCGCCGTTCGACACGCTGGTCCGCTCAGGCGATCCCGACGCGGTCGCCGACACGCTCGCGCGCGTCGAGGGAGTGCGCGGGGCGGTCGCCCCGGCCGGCTGGCGCCGCGACGGCACCGCGCTCGTCGCGGTCATCCCCACCGAGGACGGCAACACGCCCGCCGGGCGCGACACCCTCGACCGCATCCGCGCCGCGGCGAGCCCGCTTCCAGCCGACGTCGTGACCGGTGGCGAGGCGGCTCAGAGCGCCGACTTCCTCACCTCGGTGTACGGCAACTTCCCGCTCGTGATCGCGCTGATCGCCGGCCTCACCTTCCTGCTGCTGGCGCGCGCCTTCCGGTCGGTGATCGTGCCGCTGAAGGCCGTCCTGCTGAACCTGCTGTCCGTCGGGGCGGCATGGGGCCTCATGGTGCTCGTCTGGCAGCACGGGCTGGGCTCGGAGGCGATCTGGGGCATCGAGGCGACGGGCTCGATCAACGTGGAGATGCCGATCGTGATCTTCGCCTTCCTTTTCGGGATCTCGATGGACTACCAGGTGTTCATCCTGAGCCGGATGCGCGAGGCCTACGACCGCACCGGCTCGACGGACGCCGCCGTGGTCGAGGGAATCGGCCGCACCGGTCGCCTCGTGACCAGCGCGGCGCTGATCCTCGGGTTGGCGTTCGTCGCCATGAGCACCGGCCCGGGCACCGAGGCGAAGATGTTCGCCACGGCCCTCGGCGGCGGGATCCTGCTCGACGCCACGATCATCCGCGGCGTCCTCGCGCCGGCGCTGGTGGCGCTCCTCGGCCGCTGGAACTGGTGGCTGCCGAGCCGCGCGGCCCACCCCGAGCCCGCCGCCGCTTCCGCCTGAGCGGTGGGGCGCCGCCAGCCTTAGGGCTGGCGGCGCTCGGGGGGCTCCAGTCCCCCCGACATGACCCCGAGGCCGATCGTGAAGGCCTCCATCATCTCCTCGAGCATCTGCTCGTCCACGGCGTCGGGTTCCAGCAGCTGCCACAGCTCCCAGCCGTCGCAGATCGCTATCACCATGCGCACGATGCGCTCCATCGGGATGTCGAGCTCGATCCCGTACTGCTCGACCCGGCGGCTGTAGATCGCCTCGAGGCGCTCGCGCAGAGTCGCGAACCGGGCCAGCAGCTCGCCGCGGAAGGCCTCGTCGCGCAGCGCATAGGCGCTGAACTCGAGGAAGAGTCGCGGCGCCTCGGGATCGGCGCGGATCGCGCGCGCGAAGTCCGCGGCGGACTGGCGCGCCTGCTCCGGCGGCGAGTCGCCGGCGGACCAGACCCGCTCGACCTCCGCGAGGCGACGCCCGAAGCGCTCCTCGAGCATCGCCAGGAAGAGCTCCTGCTTGCTGTCGAAGTTGGCGTAGAAGGCGCCCTTCGTGTAGCCGGCTGTCGCGACGACCTCCTCGACGGACGCCCGCTCCAGGCCCTTTGCCGCGAAGACGCGCGCCGCCGACTCCAGCAGCTGGGAACGCGTCTGGGCCTGACGCTCCTTGCGGGTGAGCCGCTGGGCGGTCACAGCGGCTCGACCACGACCTCGGCGCCCTGCGCCGGCGCGAGCGTGATCGGCGTACGGCGTACGACCCGCTCCGAGCGCGCCGCGGCGGGCCGCATCCGCAGCCGGGTGACGAGCGTGGCGAGCACCACGCGCATCTCGAACAGCGCGAAGGTGGCCCCGAGGCAGCGGCGTACGCCGCCTCCGAAGGGGATCCACGTGTACGTTCCGGCAGGTCGCTCGAGGAAGCGCTCGGGCCGAAAGGCGGCCGGGTCCGGATAGACGTCCGGGCGCCGGTGCATGAGGTAGATCGACGGGGCGACCGCGACCCCGGCCGGCAGTAGCCGACCGCCGAGCTCCATCGGCTCCTGGAGCTTTCGAACGACCATCGGGATCACGGGCCGGAGCCGCAGCGTCTCCTTGGCCACCGCGTCGGCGAACGCGTCGTCACCGGCCGCGGCCTCGGAGGCCAGCCGTTCGAGCTTCTCGGGATGGCGCACCAGCCGCTCGATGGCCCACGCCAGCGCGGTGGCCGTCGTCTCGTGGCCGGCGACGAGCAGCGTCATCAGCTCGTCGCGCAGCTCGCTGTCTGACATCGGGCGACCGTCCTCGTGGCGGGCGCCGAGCAGCATGGACAGGACGTCGTCGCGCTCGTGGAGGTCGAGCTCCTCCCGGCGCCGGCGGATCTCGTCCAGCACCAGCTCGTTGACGGGGTCGAGCTCGCGCTGGAAGTAGCGCGAGTCGTACATCCGCTCGGGCCCGAGGATGAACAGGGCGAGCACCGCCCGCAGGTCGCCGGTCATGTCGAGCGTCTCGCGCAGCCGCTCGCGCATCTCCGCCTGGCGCTGCTCGCCTCGGACGCCGAACACCGCGCCGACGATCACCTCGAGCGTGATCGCCTGCATGCGC
>Ga0081538_10005363_pt1 | contig 11521 bp, 11 predicted proteins | sample TabmetS5T2R1_FD_71022 | JGI IMG/M metagenome (GOLD analysis project Ga0081538, IMG submission 71022) | Tabebuia heterophylla rhizosphere microbial communities from the University of Puerto Rico - S5T2R1 | ecosystem: Host-associated > Plants > Roots > Rhizosphere ... | reverse complement strand
TGCATCCTCACGTCTGCAACGAAGAGATCGTCCAGTGACCGCCGCCAATCGCCAGAGCGACCCAGGCTGGATGCCGCCACCACCGACGCCACCCTTCCTCAGCCCACCGTGCATAACGGATGACGCTTCGCCGTTCGCTCTACGCTCGACCCGTAATCGTCTGAGGACAGCAATGCACCGCATGTGCATAGCTCTGTCCGGAAACGACCCTTTCTGCAACAGCCGCCCCTCCCCCGCCGCCAACCCCGGATCGAGCGTCCAGAACTCGTGTCCGAAATCAACGTCGCACAACCAGCCCTGTCACAGGGTTCTGCAACCGTCATCGGCATGGGCCACCTGCTCGGCTACGCCCGCGTCTCCACCACCGACCAACAGCCCCACCTCCAGGTCGACGCCCTCGCTGGCGCTGGCTGCTATCGGGTGTTCACCGAGACCGCCAGCGGCGCCCGCAGCGACCGCCCGGTGCTCGAGCAGGTCCTGGACCAGCTGCGCCCCGGCGACACCCTGGTGGTGTGGAAGCTTGATCGGCTGGGCCGGTCGCTGCGCCACCTGGTCGATACCGTCACCGAGCTAGCCGAGCGCGGGATCGGGTTCCGCAGCCTGCAGGAGGCGATCGACACCACCAACCCCGGCGGCAAGCTGGTCTTCCACGTGTTCGCTGCCCTGGCCGAGTTCGAACGTGACCTGGTCCGCGAGCGCACCAGCGCCGGGCTGGCCGCCGCCCGCGCCCGCGGCCGCCGCGGCGGCCGGCCGTCGGTGTTGACCGGCCACAAGCTCCAGGTGGCACGGGAGATGCATGCGTCCGGGCGGTACACGGTGGCGGCGATCGCCAAGGCGCTCGGGGTGAGCCGCGCCTCAATCTACCGGCACCTGACCCGCGGCAGCGGCTGATCAAGTCGCCGCGGCCGAGACGGTGCACCTTGCCGTGTGAACGCAGCGCGGGTCTCCCGCATACCTATGCGGCACCCCACGTCCCAGTACATCAGTGCAGGTCGACGACCCTGCCGAACCGGGGCCACGTGGTGCTGCGCGTGGCGTTGCCAGGCATGGTTTCTGACAGATTGCTGGCAAACGCTGGCCGCGGAGTTCCAGGGCCTGGTCCGGCTGGACGAGCTGTTCGGCTCCACACCGGCCAGCTGCTGACCGCTTCGGCGCCCGCACCGGGCGCGTCGGCCGGCTGTGGCAGTCGCTACCGAGGGGATCCCTGTACGGAGGCCGTCCGCTAGGACGGCGACCTGGTGTTCCTGGCCGACCGGGGCGGCGGTCCCTGCAGATAGAGGACGTCACGCCCCTCACCTACTCCCGTTTCAGCTGTGCGAACCTCGCCCGATACCTGGAGCCCGCGGCTGGAAGTGGTCCTGACTCATCGGTGCGTGAACGTGCCTTCATCCTCGAGCATCATCGCCACGTGCTGGCTGCTGCTTCCGTGCGCCCTCGCCAGTGCGCACCCGACGCCTGCTCCTCTGCACGCGGCTATGCTGGCGGAGGCGTGAGCGAATACACCAGGCAGGAGGTCGCCCAGCGGGCCGGGGTCGACCCCGACTACCTCGACCGGTTGGTCGAGCTGGGGATCCTGACCCCGGATGCGGGAGAGGCCTTCTCACCGGGTGACGTGCTCCGGGCGCGGTGGGTGCAGAGCCTGGAGCACGCCGGCGTGCCGCTGGAGGGAATGGCCGCCGCCGTCCGGAACGGAGCGCTGTCGTTCTCCTTCATGGACGAGACCGCGTTCGATTGGTTCGCCGGGCTCAGCGCCACGACCTTCCAGGAGCTAAGCGCACGGACGGGTGTCCCGCTGGAGCTGCTGATGGTGGTCCGCGAGGCCTTCGGCTTCGCGGAACCACGGCCGCAGGACCACGTCCACGAGAACGAGTTGTCGGTCGTGCCGGCGATCCAGCTCCAGCTCGCAGAGGGGTTCCGGCCGGTTCTCATCGAGCGGTGGCTTCGCGTCTGCGGGGACAGCCTGCGCCGCATCGCCGAGACGGAAACGGCCGAGTGGCACAGCGAGGTCGTGATGGCGCTGCTGGCGTCGGGCATGGCGCAGGTCGAGATGCTGGCGGCCCAGGCCGACCTCGGGTCGCGGATCGCTCCCCTCAGGGAGCGGGCGCTGGTGGCCATCTACCACGGCCAGCAGGAACACGCCTGGAGCCAGGGCTTCGTCGAAACCGTCGAGAGCATGCTGGAGCGGGCGGGTCTGTACCGCCGGTTGGAGCGTCCGCCGGCCATGTGCTTCCTGGACCTCACCGGGTACACGCGGCTGACCGAGGAGCGGGGGGACGAGGCCGCCGCGGACCTGGCGGCGCGGCTGGCTGGCCTGGTCCGGCGGTCCTCCCAGGAGCACGGGGGGACGCCGGTGAAGTGGCTCGGCGACGGGGTGATGTTCTACTTTCGGGAGCCAGCAGCTGCCGTGCTGGCCGCTGTTGAGATGGTGGAGGTGGTCGGGCGCCAGGGCCTCCCGCCGGCGCACGTCGGGGTCCATGCGGGGCCGGTGGTGTTCCAGGAGGGTGACTACTTCGGCCGCACGGTGAACCTGGCGGCGCGGATCGCCGAGTACGCCAGGCCCGGCGAGGTGCTGGTCAGCCAGGAGGTCGTCGACGCAGCGGACGGAGGGTCGGTGACGTTCACCGAGATCGGGCCGGTCGAGCTGAAGGGCGTTTCCGGCTCGCTCCGCCTCCACGCCGCCCGCCGCCCCGCCTGAAGGGCACAGGAGCAAGCTGCCCGGATCCGTGGGCGTGGTTGGGTTCGAACCAACGACTTCTGCTGTGAAGCTCTTGTAGATGGTCAAGTGGTGCTGGCCAGGGCTGCGGGTGGGTGTAGGGCGGCGAAGACCTCACGGGCCACATAGCGCTTTAAGCACCGGATGATCTCCCGCTTCGATAAGCCCTCGTTGGTCCGCCGGGCCAGGTAGTCGCGGGTCGGCTGGTGCCAGCGCAGGCGGACCACCACGATCCGGTACAGGGCGGTGTTGGCCTGGCGGTTGCCACCTCGGTTCAGGCGATGCCGCACTGTCTTGCCGGAGGAGGCCGGGATCGGGGAGGCGCCGCACAGCATCCAGAACGCGGCCTCGCTGTGGACGCGTCCGGGGTTGTCCCCGGCGGCAACCAGCAGCGCCCCGGCGATCTCCGGCCCGACCCCGCACAGCTGCCGCAGCCCGGGTGCTGCCTGGGCGGTCAGGTGGTCCAGCTCGGCGTCCAGTCTGGCCACTTCGGCATCCAGCGCCGCACAGCGCTCGCCCAGCAGGCCAAGGGCTAGCTTGGTCGCCGCGGTGGTGGTCAGGATCGGGCCAGGCTCGAGCCGTGCGGCCGCGGCGGCCAGCTTGGTAGCAGGTAGCTCCCGCAGCTGCTCGCGGAGCTCGGGCGTAGCGGTGACCACCAGGGCCCGCAGGGCGTTGATGGCCTGGCTGCGGGCCTTGACCGCGGTGGCTCTGGCCACCCGCAGACACCGCACCATCTCCACCAGGTGGCTGCCGGCCTTGGGGATCGCGGCGGCCTGCCGGCCAGCACCGCTCGAGCAGCGGCCTCGGCATCCACCGGGTCGGACTTGCCCGCTGCCGGCGGGCGGAGCGATCGGGCCGATTGACCTCTAGGACCAGCTGGCCCTGGGCACCGAGAAAGCGCGCCAGGCCGGCCCCATAGCAGCCGCAGCCCTCCACCCCAAACGCCTGGACCTCGCCGAGCTTGCGGGCCCACTCCAGCACGGCGCGGTAGCCGGTGGGCGTAGTCGCAAAGTCCGCAATGGCCAGGCGTCGACCCAGCTGGTCGATGGCACAGGCCACATGGAGATCGCCATGGGTGTCGACGCCAACGATGACCCTGCTCGGCCCGGGGTGTGCGATGGTGGTGATGGCCGTCTCCCTTCCTGACACGGGCCGATGGCTGCGCCGGCCGAGCGGGCGGACACCACTGCGAGGAGTCTGTGGCGACAGACTCTTGTCAGGTCACGTTCGCTCGGCTGGTGCTCGCCTGGACGGTGGCCGCAGCGCCGAGCCGACAGCTCACAGCCAAGGCACCAAGCCAGTGAAAACTCGGGGCAGACCCGACCCACGGCCACCACCGGGATCATCGCAGTGAAGACTTCACCTCGGTCCCGGTTCCCTCACTGCCGCCGGCCTCTTCACCATGTCGCCGCAGGTAGACGGCCGAACCTCGCGAGCGCGCAGGAGGTATGCGAGGCTACACGAGGTACGGTTGCTAGCAGATTGCTGGCACCCGGTTGAACCCCTGACCTCTTGCATGCCATGCAGTTTCGCGCTCCTCCCCCACCCCAGGTCACCGACCTGCGCCCTGCCCAGCGGCCTTGTCCGAGTGACCGTGACTATCCGCTGCATACCGCTCGTGACCGCTGCTTATGGCACGACGGTGGCACGGCCGGCGAGCACGACGATGCTTCGCGCCTAGTGACGACGGCTCCCAGCTCAGCCAGAGGGGTGAGTCCCGTCCTCGTGAACCCGACCGCGCCGTGGCTCTACAACCTGCTCAGCCTCCGCAATCTTGGACGAAGGTGCTGAGGCAAGCATCCCTCGCACGAGTGTCGTAGTGTCCGCCCTTCAGGACTGGTGCGATCTAGGGAGGGCCGATGTCGTGGGTGGCGATCGACTTCGAGACGGCCAACGAAACCCGAGGCAGCGCCTGCGCGCTTGGAGTCGCCATCGTTGAAGCCGGTCACGTCGTCGAACGCGCCTCCTGGCTCATCAGGCCGCCAATCCTCGACTTCAACCCCTACAACATCATGATCCATGGAATCACGGCGGCCGACGTGGCATCAGCGCCCACCTTCGACTCGCTCTGGCCAACCATCGGGGCGATCTTTGCAGGGCGACAGGTTGTTGCCCACCACGCCAGCTTTGACATCAGTGTGCTTCGCCATTCACTCGATATCTATGGAATACCCTGGCCTCGGTTGGAATACGTCTGCACACGAGTACTCGCCAAGAAGGTATGGACTGAGCTCCTCAGCTACAGTCTGCCGGTGGTCGCCAATCACTGTGGCATCAAGTTCTTACATCACGATGCAGAGGAAGACGCCGTGGCGTCAGCCGAGGTGGCGCTACGCTGCTGTGAAGCTCTCTCCACCCTGGAACTCATTGCTGCTGCGGAGGCTGTTCGCCTCCGCGTCGGCTCGCTGTCACCTGAGGGCTACAAGCCCTGCCAGGCTATTGCCCTCCGACCCAGCCAAATCACCCCGCAACCGATACGTTCGATCAGGGTCATCCCTTCTTCGGGGCGGGCATCGTCTTTACCGGCACCCTCCAAAGCATGGTTCGACGCGATGCGATGCAGCACGTCGTTAACCTAGGAGGTCACTGCCCCACCACGGTGACAGAGGACACGAGCTTCCTAGTGGTTGGCGACCAGGACTTCCGCAAGTTCACCGATGGGATCAGTAGCTCGAAAATGAAGAAGGCACAGAGACTTCGGGCTGCCGGTAGTGATATCGAGCTTATCTCCGAGGACGACTTTCTAAGGATGCTCGAACCTGTGGCCTCTGCCGTGTGAACGCAAGCACGGTCATCGCTTGATCAGTGGCGGTGCGGCGATTGCGCGTTCGACCTTGGCGTTTGCTGTCGTTGCGTGTCGGCTGGTGCGGTCTAGTTGCAGGGTGTTCGCCGCCTCTCCGCCTTGAGATGGGCTACCCTGCGGGAACGGTCCCGTCCGGTCGTGGACGCCTCTGGCTCTCCGGTCCTCCACGACCAGCTCCTGAGCGCATCCGGGTTCAAATCTTCGCGGCGCGCTCGCTCCTGAAAGAGGCGGCGGCCAGCCTGAGGCGACTCAGGCCTGACCTGAACATGCTTGGCAACTATCGAAAACAGGTGCTATCGCGATGGCTATCGTTGTCGAGTGTCTGTGCTCGGGTCACTTGCACTGCGGCTTTCTCCTCGATGCCTTCATCGGGAAGCAGGATTCCTTTAGGGAAACCGCTCCTATTATTGCAATACTCCTCAAATGCCTGCGCCGCCGCCTTACTATTTACGATTACTGCTACAATTTCGTAGACTTTCGTAGTGCTGGCACTGGGCGTTCCAACGTTAGCAAGGATGGGGGATTCTCCCTTTCGAGTTACGCGACCCTGAGGATAATAGCGACCGGGATCAGGAGCCTTGATGAGAATCCATACGTTCGATGTGGCGGGCACTCGAGCGACCTGGACGCGCACGGTTACGTCACGGGGAACTTGTTCGTCCATAGCAGGTGAAAGGATCTTGACGGAAGGTGCATTACGCTTGCTATTCCAATCTTCCCACGCTGGCGGTATCGCAACTACTGCTGCTATGATACCGCCTACAATGGCGACAATTGCTCCAATTTTAGCCAACCTACCTTTCTGGGGGGAATCCCCATCCTCTTGGCTCGAAGATGGCTTGGTGTTCTGGTGCTCTAAATTGGACTGGCCCTTCGAGTCCGGCGTCATACTCCCCCCCAAACGCCCACATGCACTCCAACGCTACAAGACAATACTAAGCGACCAGCTCGTAGAAGCAAGAGGCGCGCCTCAGAGTCCGTGAGGTGGCACACAGTACGGCTGACCACCGGGCCCCGGGCCATCGACACTCGGGACCACAATCTGATCCGGCCGCTGGCGTTACGCGAGCTGCGTGACCTGATGGCCGGCGGACCTGCGGTTCCGTTCGCCGCTGGTGACCGTCGGTGACCGTCCGTGCCCCTGTGATCCCGGTGCGCCACGGACCCAGCGCGGACCGAGGCTCCGGTCCCGTCCGGTCGCGGACGCCTGCGGCGCTCCGGTCCTCCGCGACCAAGGACCGGATCGGCCGGCCGGGCACGGCAAGGCCGATCCAAGCCTTGGCCAACCGACTACTCCCAAAGCCAGATCGGGGGCTGCTGTTCACCTATGAGGACAGGGACGGCGCAGGTCAGGGCTCCTTCGTGGTTGTCCGTGGTTGTCCCCTCGGGACCGTTCAGCACTGCTGTGAGTGGCACGCTAGTGTCGCACGGCCACCGAGGGTGTCGTGGGTACCCGGTCGCGCCATTGGCTTTACCGTGACCCTAGGGTCAGGCCCGTCTACGCTGATCGCCGCCTCGTGGGGCAAGAGCCCGGAGGGCTCGTTGCAGTCCGAGCTGCTGATAGCGAACTCCTGCCTTGGAACAGGACTTGCTTGGCGGCGACTCGTCTAGAAAGGCGGCTCATCGCTAAACTGCGGCGGGCTGGGTTTGGAGGCAGGACCCTTTAGTCCTGTCACCCACTCGTTAAACGCGCTACTCGTAAAGGGATTTATATCACCGACATCGGCCTTAGTGAGCTTCTTTTTCCTAACCATCTCTTCAACGAAGTCGCGGAGGGCAGCAAAATCACCGGTATCGGTTTGATGCATCCTTGTAACTATCGAGTTGGTGCGTTCAACAAGCTCTCTTATGGTACCTAGTTCAGAGGCGACGGGGTTTGCAGGGGCAAGGGCGTCGAGGCTCTGTGAGACAGCAACAGCTGTAATCAGGTTTTCGGGTTCGTACTCTTCATGAAGCACAACCTCTAGGACGCCTCGTAGCGCAGACTTCGCCTCCTCTGCCTGGCTAACGCTGATAACGCCACTATCGCCGATGGCTATTACTCGCTCGTTCTGTGCGTCAAAGGAGAGCGAAGCGGGGTTATCTACAAGTATCACGACGGGCAGCCGAAAGGAATGAGCGACGCCAAGTTCGTAGTATACATTTGGATTACGCCCAGTCAGGTCCGCAAATACTACCTTGGAGTCTAAGAGTGATCTCACAAGCTGTGTGGTGATCTGTCCGGGCGTCGGATCGCGATCACCTCGGATAACCGACAGCTTTGCTTACCCATGGGAACTTGCTCTGCAGCATCAAGGCCAGCCTGCAGGCAGCCACTTGCGGCGGCTGTCCTCGGCCGGCAGCACCACCTGCCGGACACCCGGAGATCGGCCTCACTCCTGCACCGTAGTGGAGTGCGAAACGCCCAAGTTGACCTTCTCCATCGGGCGCAGCAGGAACGTACTGACCGCGACATGCCGGACGACCTGACACTGGTACGGCGCCTCACCGACGCCTGCAACCAAGGCGACGTCGCAACGCCCACCATGAGCTGGCCAGTTGTCTCGGCGACGGGGCCGACTGGTCACCGAGTTCGCTGAGATTGCCACCGCCCGGTGGGATCACGCGGCCTCTCGTATGCGCGCCTCACGCAGCCGTATGCGCGCCTCATGGGACTCGGCGCCTTCTGCGACCTCGCGCCACTCCCGGTCTCCACACCCTTCGGCAGTGCAGGGCCGTATGCCTTGTTGGACTCCGAGTTCATCGGTGCCATTGCCGTCCCAATCGCCCACCAGCACCCTGTCCCCGCTATTCGCATACGGGAACCCACGAAGGTCTGTGGCCGTTTTGGCCCCCCTGGCGGGGACGTCATTGGTGATCCGCAAGTGGAATATGCCGCCGCGGCGCACGCCCACTGTGTCTTTGCCGTCCCCGCCCCAGTCGCCCGCCAGGGGCGTATCGCTGGGCCGTCCGTAGTGGAACCGCCATTCAGCAGGACAAGCGCGAACCCGGCTGGGCAGATGGTTGAGCAGACAGAAGGTGTCGCCGTGGCGTACCCCAATGGTGTCGGTGCCGTCACCATCCCAGTCACCCACCAGCACATTGTCGATCGGCTTCTCATACCGAAACGCCAGGTCAGGACGACCAGCGCTGTTGCGGTTGCGGAGGTAGAAGCTGTTGCCGCGGCGTACCCCAATGGTGTCGGTGCCGTCACCATCCCAGTCACCCACCAGCGGCCTGTCGGTCGGCCGGCCGTAGTCGAACACTAGGTCGGCGCCACCGGGATCGTTGCAGTTACGAAGGTAGAAGGTGCGTCCCCGGCGCCCCCCGACCGTTTGATTGCTCTCCCCACAGGGACCCGCTCGGACACCATCCCAATTCCCTACCAATGGGATGTCGCCGAACATGCCATATCCGAATTCGATCTCCTCGGCGCGTCCTGTGTTGTTCTTCGACGGGTTGAAGAGCTTGAACGATTGGGCTCGGCGTGGCTGCAAGAGGCTGCGGGCGGAGATCCTTCCCGAGACTGGGACCATAGTGCCAAGCGCGCTTTCGAGCTTGAACCTGTGCGGCTGCCCGCGACAGTTGGAGGGCACTGCGAGCACTTCCGGCGCCCTCCAACTGCTGCGGGCAGTGACGAAGAACGAGCCAGGGGCGGTGACGACGGCTGGGATTAGCCCCCGCACGCAATGCTCCCCAAGCACAGCAGCTTTCTGCTTCTGGCCCTTAGGGGAGAGCTTGATCTGGACAAGTGTGGGCTCATTGACGGTGGCTGCACTCGAAGCCCATGCAAACACCGCGACCGCTAGGACGATTATCAGGGAGGCCCAAAAGCTCCCGCGACGAAACCGGTCGTAGCTTGCTCGGGTCGCACGGTGATTCCCAATCGCGAGGGCGTTATCAGCCAGCTGATTTAGCTCGTCAAGCTCCTGCGCAATCGCTAGACGCCGATTAAGAAGCTGCTCGCCTTGCTCGGGGCCGGCTCGAAGATTCTGAAGCTCCTGAAGTAGCTCGTGACGGTGGGCCACAAACTGCCCCAGGTTTTCTAACTCGAACCTGGTTGCAAGGTCGGCGGCTGGCAGGTCTTTTAGCCAGTGATCCCAGGGTTGCTTGGCCGGCATCTCCTCGATGTTGCTGTAGCGTGAGGCTAGCACCCTGCTCCCAAGCCAGATAACCACACCTACGAGGACAAGCGCCGCGGCCATGGCCACCATAGCCAGCTGCAGGCGCCAGTCCGTCAAGCTGAGTTCGCCGAGCTTGCCCAGCTGAAGCCCAGCCACCAGTACGAGGCCGATGCCCGCGAAGGCCCCGGCGATCCATCTGGTCGACTGCCGCATAGCGTCTGTGGACTGTACGAAGTCGACCGCCTTTCTGGCTGGCTCCGCAGGCACAGGTTCGGTATCCCGCTGTTCGCGGGCTGCGCCGAACCATGAACGAGGATCGAGGTTGTATACAAACCCTGGGAGGCGATGGTCGTGGTCGGGGGTTGAGCTTGGCTTGCTGGCGTCTCGCTCCTCGCTTGACGTGGATATCTCCGTAGTCGTCTGTTTGAGGCTACTGTCAGAGGGGCTTTCGACCTCTCGGGAGGTCTCTCGTTGCTGCGCCCGCCGCAGTGCTGTGGCAAAGGGCTCCCGCGCTCCCCGGACGTCCCCGACAAAGATGGCATCGGCCAGTCGGACGGCACCCCTGGACTCTGCTTGATCGAAGCGGGCGTCGCCGCCAAAGCGGACCTGTTGGAACCAAGCGTCACCCCTAAACCGCGCCCGCTGGAATCGAGCGTCCCGCCTGAACCACGCATCAGAGAACAGCGCATCCCCCACAAGCTCGGCATCGTCAAACCGCGCCTGACCAACGAACCGCGCTCCGTCGAAGTGGGCGTCGCTCCCAAACCGGCCCCGTTGGAACCGAGCGTCCCGCCTGAACAGTGCCCTACAGAACAGCGCATCCCCCACAAGCTCGGCATCGTCAAACCGCGCCTGACCAACGAACCGCGCTCCGTCGAAGTGGGCGTCGCTCCCAAACCGGACTCGCTGGAACCAAGCGTTGTGGCCGAACCGCGTCCTACAGAACAGCGCATCGTCGACAAACTGCACGTCTCCGAAGAATGCCTCGTCAGTGAACCGCGCGCCACTAAAGAAGATGTTGCGCAGCTGCTGACGGCCCCCTGTGGTGGGCGCAGCCGTAATGATGCGGCGGAGCAGCTGCGCGTCGATGCGGGTCCCTCGTGCGTCCAGCGGCTCCCCTTCGCCGAAATCGGCAAGGACCCGGTAGAGGTCGTCGCGCGACAGGTGCTCCAGGCACTCGCTGAATCGGCCGACCGCAGCACCCCTGCAGCCTCGCGGGCGATGGCTGCACGGCTGCCACCTCGGCTCGTCCGGGTGATCACCCCTTCGGGACATGCGTCTCTTCTACTGCAATTTGCGGGCTTTGAATAGGGGACGCGCCGCGCCTGGATTCGCGATGCGGATCCGGATTGAACCAGGCAACATCCGCTTGGGTTGCTGAGCTAGGAAGGAGGGTCTGATCATGTCCGATTCGAGCCGTGCAGCAGTCGTCTTGGCCGGCGCACAAAGCGGTTCTTGACCCGATGTATAAGTCCGAGATCTGGCTGGAGCCACTCCGCGGCGAGATCACGATCGGCGCGGCCGGGGCGACCGGTGGGCGGTGGACTGCTCGACCAGCATGCGGCTTCGCGAGGCCGCCAAGCAGGCATGCTGGCTGGGTTGATCTAGTCAGTCCCGGGTGCGCCAAAGGAACAGGACTTTGTCGGCGCAGGGGAAGGCGGAGGCGGTGCGGCTGAGAGGCGCTCAAGGAGCTGGCCGTCAGTCGGTCGCATCGGTCTTGAACGGAAGTGGCGGCGATGAGCGGTCGATGAGCCGAGAGTTACGTGGGTGTCCGGCACGTCCGCGGCAGCTCAACGGGGTGCGTCTACCGGGAAGCGACGGCGGCGGTGCTTACCCGCGCCACCGCCGCGCTGAATGACCGGATCGGCCAGGCAGTACAGGTTGCTGCCGATCTGCTGCCCG
>Ga0081538_10005362_pt1 | contig 11522 bp, 10 predicted proteins | sample TabmetS5T2R1_FD_71022 | JGI IMG/M metagenome (GOLD analysis project Ga0081538, IMG submission 71022) | Tabebuia heterophylla rhizosphere microbial communities from the University of Puerto Rico - S5T2R1 | ecosystem: Host-associated > Plants > Roots > Rhizosphere ... | reverse complement strand
TCTTCCGTGGCTTGTCTTTAAAGCTCGAGCGCGGCGACCGGATGACGCTCGCCGGGCGCAACGGCGCGGGCAAGACGACGCTGCTGCGGATGCTGGCGGGCGAGACCTCCGTCGACGGGGGCGAGCTCGCCTTCGAGAAGGGAGCCCGGGCGGCGCTCCACGACCAGCGCCCGCCCCGCAAGCGGGACCTCACTCTGCGCGAGTACGTGCTGGCCGGCTGCGCCGAGCTGGTCGCGCTCGAGGAGCGTCTGCGCAGGTCCGAGGTCGAGATGGCCGAGCGACCCCACGACGGTGAGCTTCTCGACCGCTACGCACGCGACCAGGCTCGCCTCGAGCACGCGGGCGGCTGGAACTGGCGCGAACGCGCCGTCACGCCGCTTCACCGCCTCGGGTTCGGAGACGCCGACCTCGACCGCGGCCTCGACACCTTCTCGGGCGGCGAGCTCACGCGTGCCTCGCTCGCCCGGACGCTCGCCGCCGACCCGGACCTGCTGCTGCTGGACGAGCCGACGAACCACCTCGACATCGCCTCGCTCGAGTGGCTCGAGAGCTATCTGATCGGGCTCGACGCCGCCGTAATCCTGGTCGCGCACGACCGCTGGTTCCTGGAAGCCGTGGGGACTTCGGTGCTGGAGCTCGAGGCGGGCCGCGGGCGCTTCTTTCCGGGACCCTGGCACGCCTGGCGTCGCGAGGCGGCGGCCCGCGAGATCCAGCTTGGCAAGGCGATCGACAAGCAGCAGCGCGAGCTGGCCCGCATGGAGCGCTTCATAGAGCGCTTCCGCTACAAGGCAACGAAAGCGCGTCAGGTGCAGTCCCGGGTCAAGCGGCTCGAGAAGATGGAACGCGTCGAGCGGGACCCCCGCGACAGCCGCTCGCTCGGGTTCAGCTTCGGAGCCGCCGAGCGCACGGGGCGGGTGGTGCTCGAGCTCGAGGACGCCCGCCTCGAGGTGCCCGGCCGCACGCTGCTGGAGGGCGGCGAGCTGTGGATCGAGCGCGGCGAGCACGTCTCGCTGGTCGGGCCCAACGGCGCGGGCAAGACCACGCTGATCGAAGCCCTGGCGGGCCGGCGCCCGCTGGACGGCGGGAGGCTCCGCACGGGGCACAACGTCGCCATCGGCTACCTCTCCCAGCATGCCGACGAGCTCGGCACGCGCGGGACCGCGCTCGAGGCGGCGCAGAAGGCCACCGGCCTGACGCCGAACAAGGCCCGCGCGCTGCTGGGGAGCTTTCTCTTCAGCGGCGCCGAGGCGGAGAAGCCGCTCGACGGCCTGTCGGGAGGCGAGCGGCGGCGGCTGTCCCTTGCGATCCTGGTCGCCTCGGGGGCGAACGTCCTGATCCTGGACGAGCCCACCAACCACCTCGACCTCGACGCCCGCGAGGCGCTCGAGGACGCACTCGGCGCGTTCGATGGAGCCGTGCTCCTGGTCTCGCACGACCGCGCCCTGCTCGACGCGGTGGGCACCCGAACGTTCGCGTTCGAGCAGGGCAGACTCCGCAGCTACCAGGGCGGTTGGGCCGAGTACGCCCGGGTACGCGAGGAGCGCCGCGAGGCCGAGGCGGCCGCCGTCGCCGCCGCCAAAGGGCGGCGCCGGGCCGCTGCCAAGCCGGCCGGGAACGGGCGGGCTCCGAGGACCGGCCGGTCCAAGAACGAGCAGCGGCGGATCGCCGAGCTCGAGCAGGACGTGGAGCGGGCAGAAGCTGCCCTCGCCGCCGTCGAGGACGAGCTGGCCGACCCCGCGATGTGGAGCAGCCCGTCGCGCAGCGAGCGTGCGACGGCCCGACATACGGCGGCGAGGAAGGCCGTAGCGGAGGCCTACGCCCGCTGGGAGGAGGCCTCCGCCGACCCTTCTGCCTGAGCCGCCTCAGACCTCGAGCCGGTTCTTCATCACCTTGCCCATCGCGTTCCGCGGGAGCCGGTCCACGAACCGGACCTCGCGCGGGCGTTTGTGCGGCGCGAGTTGAGCCGCCACGTGGTCGATCAGCTCGTCGGCGTCTGCCGCGTCCCGGTTCGCGGGCACCACGAAGGCCACGATCCGCTCCCCCAGATCGGCGTCCGACGCCGCAACCACCGCCGCCTCGTCGACCGCGCCGTGCCCGAGCAGCGCGGTCTCCACCTCGCCGGCGCCGACCTTGTAGCCGCCGGTCTTGATGAGGTCGGTCGAACGACGGCCGACGATTCGCCAGTAGCCGTCCGGCGAGCGAGTGCCGAGGTCGCCGGTGAAGAACCACCCGTCGCGCACGGTCTCCGCCGTCGCGTCGGGCAGGTTCAGATAGCCGGCGAACAGGTTCGGGCCGCGCACGGCGACCTCGCCGATCGTCTCGTCGTCCGAGGCCTCGATGTCGGTTCCATCCTCGGCAACGAGGCGGACGTCGACGCCGGGAAGCGGCTCGCCGACATAGCCCGGGCGGCGCTGCCCGTCCGCGCGCACTGCCGTGTTCATGAGTGTCTCGGTCAGTCCGTAGCGCTCGACGATGCGCTGCCCGCTGAGCTCCTTGATCCTTTCGAAGTCGGGCACCGGCAGTGGGGCCGAGCCCGACACGAGCAGCCGCGCCCGGCCCAGCGCGGCCGCCAGTGTCGGCCGAGCTTGGGCCTCCGCGGCCAGGCGGTGGTACATGGTCGGGACCCCGAAGACCATCGTCGCCCCCGCCTCGAGCGCCTCGGCGAGGCGCGCCGGGTCGAACCGGCCCAGATGCCAGAGCTCGCCGCCGCGGCGCAGGGGGCCGAGAAGTCCGAGCACGAGGCCGTGCACGTGGAAGAGCGGCAGGGCGTGCGCCAGGCGGTCGGAGGCCGTCCACTCCCACACCGCGGCGAGGGCGTCGAGGTTCGTGGCCACGGCGCGACGAGGGAGCACGGCGCCCTTCGGCAGTCCCGTCGTTCCCGACGTATAGACGATCAGAGCGGGGTGCTCGGGACCCAGCTCGTCGGGGAGCAGCTCGCCGCGTTCGCCCACGTCCACCTCCATGCGGCGCGGCGTCCGCTCGAGCCCGGTCCCAAGGTCGTGGGGAGCGCCGATCAGGATCTCCGGGCGGCTGTCGTCCAGCACGTGGCGGAGCTCCGCTTCGCCGAGCTTCGGGTTGACCGGCACGACCGTCACGCCCGCCGTGAGGGCGCCCACGATCCCGACGCAGCTCTCGAGGCTCGGCTCCGCCCAGACGCCGACTCGTTCGGCGCCGGCCACCCGGCGGGCGACCGCGCCGCAGGCGCCGCGCAGCTCCCGGAAGCTGAGAGTGCGGTCGGCGACCCGCAGCGCGGGTTCGCGGTCGCGCTCGTGCAACGGCGGCAGAAGCGGCTCGCCGCCCACAGCCCGCTAGAGCCCGAGTTCGTCCGCGTAGTGCTCGCGGTACGACTCGCGGCTCGCGGACACGTTCTTCACGTACGCGCGCGTCTCGGGGAACGGGATGTGGCGGGCGGAGTCGAAGGCGTCGGGTCCGCCCGCATTCGCGACCCAACGGTCCACGTTCGTCTGGCCGGCGTTGTAGGCGGCGATCGCCAGGGTCTCGTTGCCCTCGTAGCGGTCGATCAGGTAGCGCAGGTAGTAGGAGCCGTACGCGATGTTGATCTGCGGCGTGGCGAGGTCCTCCTGGACGAAGCGGTTGCCGCCGGAGCGCCTGGCGATGAAGTCGGCCGTCTCCGGGGTGATCTGCATCAGCCCCCGCGCGCCGGCGTGCGAGGTCTGGTCGCGGAAGCGCGACTCCTCGTAGATGACGGCCGCGATGAGCGCGGGGTCGAGATCCTTGTCCGCGGCCTGCTGGCGGACGATGTCGTCGTGCTTGAGCGGGAGGGTGATCTCCCGCACCGCGTCGCCGAGCGGGCCGAGCCCCGTTATCGCTGCTGCCACGACGCCGCCGAGCACGGCCGCGACCGCGACGGCGACGAAGCGCCGCCGTCGGATGCGCGTGCGGGAGGCACGGCGGGAGATGCGGGCGGTGGCAGGGCTCACGTGCGCCACTAGCTTCTTCCGATCTTCCCAAGAACCTTGGACAGCGACTGCTTCAACTCCTCGATCGTCCCGTCGTTTCGAACCGTGAAATCCGCACGTTGCGACTTCTCCTCCTGCGACAGCTGCCTGCCCGTCCGCTCGGCCACGGCCGCGTGACCGCGGGCACCCGCGCGCTCCGCCCGCACGGACTCATCGGCTACGACGGCGATGGTGTGGTCGAAGACCGGCCCCATCCCCGCCTCGAACAGCAGAGGCACCTCGACCACCGCCGCACGCGGCGGCGGCTCGGCATTCTCCAGCTCGCTGCGCCAGGCGGCCACGCGGGCTCCCACCCGCGGCCAGAGCTCGCCTTCGAGCCAGGCCCGGGCGCCGTCGTCGCCGAACACCCGCTCGGCGATCAGCGAGCGGTCGAGGGCACCGTCCCGCGCGACCTCGGGGCCGAGGCGCCCAACCACCGCGTCGCGAAGCTCGTCACCCTGAAGGAGCTCGTGCACGACGGCGTCGGTCGAAAGGGTGGCCGCGCCGAGCTCGGCGAGGGCTCGAAGCGCCTCGGACTTGCCAGCGCCGAGACCGCCGGTGAGCCCGATGAAGGGCACCCGGTGCGGCATCGGCTCAGGAGGAGGGAGGCTGCTCGTCCTCGGAGCCGGACGCGTCCGCGGAGGGGGGCTCGTCCTCGGAGGCGGCCTCGTCCTCGGCGGCGGCATGGTCCTCGGCGGCGGGCTCCTCTCTGGCGGCGAGCTCCTCCGCCGGGACACGGTCGCCTTCGACCGGCTCACCCCCCGCCGGCTCGCCCACCGCGGGCTCGCCTCCGGATGCATCCTCGGCGGCGGCCTCTCCCGACGGCGGGATCCCGGTGGCCGGCGGCTCCTCCACGTCCTCCTCGGTTCCGAAGTCCCGGACGGGCGTCTCGGATGCCGCGTCCTCCGCCGGATAGGGCGGCGCCGGCGGTGGCTCCTCGGGCGGGCTCTGCTGCGCCTCGACCGCCGCTCGAAGGTCCTCCGCCCCGCTCACGTTCGGCCCGGCGAACACGTCCTCCGAGAGCCCGAGGTCGGGCACCTCGCCGATCTCCTCGCTGGTCGCGCCCTGGGCGGCCGCACCGGCCGCGGCGGCCGAGCGGACGTGCGGGAGCTGCTCCTGCACCCGCTTGACGCTGAGTGAGAGGCGGCGGCGCTCGGACTCGATCTCGAGGATCTTCACGCGCACGTCCTGACCGGGCTCGACGATCTCGCGCGGATTCTCGACGTGGTGGTGCGCCAGCTCGGAGATGTGCACGAGCCCCTCGACGCCGTCCATGATCTCCACGAAGGCACCGAAGGTCACGACCTTGGTGACCTTGCCCTCGAGCTCGTCACCGACCCGGTAGGTGTCGATAACGCGCTGCCACGGGTCTTCCTGGGTCTGCTTCAGACCGAGGGAGATCCGCTGGCGGTCGCGGTCAATGTCGAGCACCTTCACCGGCACGACGTCGCCGATCGACAGGATCTCCGACGGGTGGTTCACATGGCTCCAGGAGAGCTCGGAGATGTGGATGAGGCCGTCGATTCCGTCCAGGTCCACGAAGGCGCCGAAGTCGACGATGTTGGAGATGGCGCCCTCCACGACCATGCCCGGCTGGAGACGGTCGAGGATCTGTTGGCGAACCTCCTTGCGCTCCTCCTCCAGCACCGCGCGGCGCGACAGCACCACGTTGTTGCGCGAGCGGTTGAGCTCGATGACCTTGCACTCGATCTTCGTGCCGAGGAACTCGTCGAGGTTCTGCACGCGGCGGATGTCGACCAGCGAGGCGGGCAGGAAGCCGCGCACGCCGAGGTCGATTATCAGGCCGCCCTTCACGACCTCGATCACCGTGCCTTCGACCGGCTCGCCGGACTCCGCGGCGTGCTCGATCCTGCGCCACGCCTTCTCGAAGCGCGCCCGCTTCTTCGACAGCACGAGCCGACCGTCCTGATCCTCCTTGGTGAGGACCAGTGCGTCGACCTCCTCGCCGAGCTCGACCTCGTCGTGCGGATCCACCGACTTGCGGATCGAGAGCTCGTTCATCGGAATGACGCCCTCGCTCTTGTAGCCGATGTCGATCAGAACCTCGTCCTGATCGATGCGCACGACCCTGCCCGTCACGACGTCGCCCTCCTCGAAGGGGACGAGGGTGGCGTCGTAATTGGGGACGATCTGGCCGTCGACCTCGAGCAGCAGCCCGCCCGAGCCCTCGACGGCGCGAGGTGGAGTAGACGTCTCGGTATCCGGCACTGAGGCGACAAGGGTAGCTACTCTGCGGCCATGCCGACCCGCCGGACCAAGCGCGGCCCCGCGCGCACTCCGCTGTCCGGAGGGCGTGACGTGCTCATCTGCGGCGCCAGCTTCGCGGGCCTGGCCGTGGCGCGCGAGCTGGCGGGCAGCGGCGCACGGGTGTTGGTCGTGGACCGATACGAGATCGGCGAGCGCCAGACCTCGGCCTGCGGCATCCCCACGGAGTGGCTGCGGGTGATGGGCCTGATGGACGCGCAGCGCCAGGAATTCGGCCGCCTCGTCGTGCACACCCCGCACGCGCGCGCCCGCCTGGAGCTCCCCTGGACCTTCTCCACCTTCGACTACCCGCAGCTGTGCTCGCTGCTCTGGCAGCAATCCGACGCGGTCTTCGAGACCGCCGCCGTGAAGGGCCGCACCGGCGACGTGGTCCACACCGATCGAGGCGACCTCGAGGCGCCGCTCATCGTCGACGCGCTCGGCTGGCGGCGCGTGCTCGGCCGTGGCTACCAGCCGCCGGATGCCCCCCTCTCCCGCGGCCTCGAGGTGCACCCCTGGGGCGCCGGTGACGAGCTCGAGATCTGGATCGACCGCCGCTACGTCCCGGCGGGCTACGGCTGGAGCTTTCCCGCGCGCGACGAAGTGAGAGTCGGAGTCGGGTCCTTCGACCCGCGCTTTCACGTGAAGGAGACGACCGTGCTGCTCGCGGAGGATCTCGATCGCGAGCCGGTGCGCTACCAGGGCAACTGGATCCCCCACAGGCTGCGCGACGCGACCGAGGACGGCGTCTTCTTCGCCGGCGACTCGGCGGGGCACTGCCTGCCGCTGACGGCGGAGGGCATCCGCACGGCGTTCTACTTCGGCATCGCGTGCGGGCGCGAGCTGCGGGCGGTTGTGGAGGGCCGGCGGACGGCGGCGGAGGCGCTCATCCGCTACCACGACTTCTCGGCTTCCCACGAGCTCAAGTTCCGCTGGATGCTGCGCACCCAGCGGCTGCTCCCGCGGGTGCCGCCGCGGCTGCTGGGCGGCGCCCTACGTGCGATGCAGTGGCGCCGCTTCGTGGACTGGTCGTTCCACCACTACCTTCGTATCGCGCCGCCCGAGTTCGCGGCGCCCGGGCCGCCCTCGGCGGGCCTGCGGCGGCCCCCCGAGCGCGCAGCCGCCTGAGCCTGCCCTGCTCAGCGAGCCCGGCGCTCGTCCCGCCAGAGGCCGCGCCAGGCGTGCGCGAGCCAGAGCACCGCAAGGGCGAGTACGACCACCGTCACCACTACGGCGTCGGCCGGGTCGATCGCGCCCAGGGCGGCGAAGAAGATGAAGAGCAGGACGACTGCCGCGCAGGCGCCCCAGAACAGATGAAGGGCGGTCCCGAGCCGGGGATGGTCGTCACGCTCGAAGTGCGGCAAATGGAACGTGGCCATCGTTACGCGCGATGTTAGCCCGTGCACGCTCGGGAGAGGGAAACGACCACGAACTCACCCGTGGCGGGGTGGAGGGGCCGCGGATTCTCCTTGCACCAGGCCACGGCGCCGGTCGCGAGATTCACCCGCGCGCGAAAGCGGTAGCCGCTGATGATGTCGCGGTCGCGGTAGGCGTCGGTCTCCCGGAACTGCTCGGCAAGGCAGGTGAAGACGAGCCAGCCGCGCTCCTGCGTGCGTCGGAGCGTGCGGCAGCTCGTCTGCTCGATCGGACCGTCCAGGGTGCCCTCCCGCAAGCGGCTGCGGACGTCGGCCATCACGTGGGGCTCGATCCGCCGGGCGATCTCGTCGGGCACGGCGCCCGCGGGCAGCGACAGCGTGGCCCTGCGCGGCCGCTGGTCCTCCACGAGCCTGCGCCGGATCGCCGCGAAGTTCGCGGCGGCGGCGCGTCGCTGATTGATGCGGTTCTCATCGGCGTTCTCGAGGGCCGGCGGGACGAACACGACGGCGAGCGCGACCAGGGCGGCGAGCGCCAGCCCGACGGCGACCTTGCCGACCGGCGGGAGCAGGCGCCAGAGCTGACCGGGAAGGAGGAGGGGGTTGGGGAGAGGCTTGCGCCGCTCCTCGGCAGGAGGCTCCGCCCCGGCGGAGGCCCGGGCGTGCTGCGCGAAGATCTCGCGCACCTCCTGGCGGGTGTTGTCACCCGCGCCGGACCAAGGGTTCTCCTGGGTCATCGGCGCACCGCGAACAAGGTACACGCCTTGTATTAGCGCGCTATTGAGATGCCCAGGCGCTCGCTCACGCTCGCGACGATGGCGTCCGGATCGGGCAGGAAGGAGTCCTCGAGGGTCGGGCTGTAGGGAATTGGGGTCTCGGCCGTGGTGAGCGTCCACACGTCGTCGAGCTCGTGGAGCGCCTCCTCGGCCACGGCGCCGAGAACCCCCGCCGCCCAGCCGCCGGTCCGGGGGCCCTCCTCGACCGCCAGCAGGCGATTGGTCTTCGCGACCGACTCCAGCACCGTGTCGACGTCGAGCGGGCGCAGACAGCGCAGATCGATCACCTCGAGGTCTATGCCCTCGTCCCCCAGGCGGTCGGCGGCGGCGAGAGCGTCGGGCACGCCGCGCATTGTCGAGACGACCGTGAGGTCGGTTCCGGGACGGACGACGCTCGCGCGGCCCAGCGGCACCAGCTCGTCCTCGGGCTCGGGGCCCTTCACCGAGTAGAGGCGCTTGTGCTCGAGGAAGATCACCGGGTTGTCGTCGCGGATCGACGCCTTGAGCAGCCCCTTTGCGTCGGCTGGGGACGAGGGGCAGACGATCTTGAGGCCCGGGACGCCCTGGAACCAGGTGCCGTGAGCCTGGGAGTGCATCGCTCCGAAGCGACCGCCCGCACCGACGGCCGAGCGCACCACGAGCGGCACGCTTCCCTGCTCGTTCGAGATGTACCAGTACTTGGCAGCCTGATTCACGAGGCTGTCCATCGGCAGCCCCATGAAGTCGCCGAACATGATCTCGATCACCGGTCGCAGCCCGGTCACGGCCGCGCCGAACGCCGCCCCGGCGAGCGCGAGCTCGGAGATCGGGGTGTCGAAGACGCGGTCCGGGCCGAAGCGCTCGTGCAGCTCCGGGGTCGTCATGAAGACGCCGCCGGCGGCCGCCACGTCCTCGCCGAAGAAGACGACGGCGGGGTCGCGCTCGATCTCCTCTGCCAGCGCGTCGCGGACTGCCGTACGGAACTCGAGCTCGCTCACTCGCGGAACTCCCGAGCCCCGCCCTCGTCCGGATCCGGGAACGGTGCCTCGAGCGCCGCCTCGACGGCCCGCTCGATGCGCTCGCTCGTCTCCGCCTCCACGGCCTCGATCTCCCGCTCCTCGAGGTCGGACTCGAGCAGTCGGCCACGCGCCAGGGCGAGCGGGTCTCGCTCCATCCATCTGTCGACCTCGTCCTTTGGCCGATAGGTGGCGGGATCCGACTTCGAGTGCCCGTAGTGGCGGTAGGTCTGGCACTCGAGCAGTGTTGGGCCGGCGCCCGAGCGCGCGCTCTCGACCGCCTCAAGCCCGGCCGCCCGCACCGCCCAGAGGTCGTTGCCGTCGAGGACCCGTGACGGGAGGCCGTAGGCCGCGCCGCGCGCCGCGATGTCGCCGCCGGCGGTCACATCCACCATCGGGGTGAACTCGCCGTAGAAGTTGTTCTCGCACACGAACACCACGGGGAGCTGGAGGACCTTGGCGAAGTTGAGGCACTCGTGGAAGTAGCCCTGATTTGCGGCGCCGTCCCCGAAGAATGCGGCCGCCACTCGGCCCTGGCGGGCTGCGGAGAGCGCGGCGCCGGTGGCGGCGGCGATGCTCCCGCCCACGATGCCGAAGCAGCCGACCAGCCCATGCTCGAGGTCGATGACGTTCATGGAGCCGGCCCGCCCGCCACAGATCCCGGTGGCGCGCCCGAGCATCTCGGCGGCGAGCGCCTCGGGATCGGTGCCCTTGGCGAGGGCGTGGCCGTGGCCGCGGTAGGTGCCGGCCACGTAGTCGTGTGGATCGAGGGCGGAGCAGATCCCCACCGGAACCGCTTCCTGTCCGGAGGACAGGTGGGTGGTGCCGTGGATGTGACCCTGGAGGAAGAGCCTGTGCATCTCCCCCTCGAAGAGGCGGATCAGCAGCATCCTCGCGTAGCGCTCGAGGTAGGCCGCGGGCGCCTCGGCCTCGGTCGTGCCGGTCCCGATCACGCCGGCGAGCGGGCGCCGGTCATGCCGACCCGGCCGTCGTCGAGCCCGTCGGAGACGGCGACGCCCTCCGCCTCCAGCTGGAGGTCGGAGGCGCGAGCCTCGAGCTCCAGCAGGGCTGCGAAGTCGACGTCGCCATAGCCGTGTCCCATCAGGGCCTGGACCACCTGCTGAGCGGCGGCCGCCACGGGCATCGGGACGCCGTGCTCGCGGGCCGCCTCGAAGCCGAGCTCGAAGTCCTTGAACAGCAGCGCGGGGGTGAACGTCGGCGTGAAATCGAGGTTCACGAAGGCCGGCGTCTTGTAGCGGGTGAAGACCGATCCCATCACGCTGTCGTTGAGGAACGACAACAGGTCGGCGCGTGAGACACCCCCCTTCTCCGCCAGGACGGTGATCTCGGCCATCGACTGCGCAACCACCCCGAGCATCAGGTTGTGGCAGATCTTCACTAGTCGCGCGCGCTCGCCCTCGCCGACGTACGTGACGCCGGCGCCGAGCAGCTCGAGGTAGGGCAGCGCCTGGCGGAAGGCCTCCTCCGGGCCGGAGGCGACGAAGGTGAGCCGACCGGTCTCCACCACGCGCGGGTTGCCGCTGACGGGAGCGGCGACGAGGGCCGTCCCGCGGGCGGCCGCCTCCTCCCTCACCTCGGCGGATGCGTCCGGCGAGACCGTCGACGAGTCCACGACCACCGGCGGGGCCGACCCGTCCTTCGAGAGCAGCCCGGACTGGCCCAGGACGACCTCCTTGAAGTCGGCGGGACCGGCGACCATCGTGAAGACGATGTCGCGGTCGGCGAGGCCGGCGGGCGAATCCACGATCGCGGCGCCCAGCTCGGCCAGCGGCTCCGCCTTCGAGCGGGTCCGGTTGTAGACGGCGACGTCGCAGCCTGCCTCGAGCAGGCGGCTCGCGAGCGCGTACCCCATCCGGCCGGTGCCGACCCAGCCGAGTCGCCTGTCCTTCAGGTTCACATCCGGCATCTGCGCCTCCTGATGGTTCCCGCCCCCTGCGAGTCCTCGACTGCAAACGTTTGCACAAACGCTACCCGAGTACCCTGGCATCGTCAAGCAGCGCGGCGTGCGCGGAGGCGCGACGCCGGCGCCGCGGGCGCCGGGTAAGATCTGCAATCGATTGCAGCGGGCTCCGAAGGGCGGTGACGGCGATGGGAAGTCACACCTACGGGACGATGGCGGCGGATTGGTAGGAG
>Ga0081538_10005361_pt1 | contig 11524 bp, 14 predicted proteins | sample TabmetS5T2R1_FD_71022 | JGI IMG/M metagenome (GOLD analysis project Ga0081538, IMG submission 71022) | Tabebuia heterophylla rhizosphere microbial communities from the University of Puerto Rico - S5T2R1 | ecosystem: Host-associated > Plants > Roots > Rhizosphere ... | reverse complement strand
TCAACACCATCCTGTCGGTGGCGGTGGCGCTGCCGGCCGCGTACGCCTTCTCGCGCTACCGGTTCCTGGGCGACAAGCATCTGTTCTTCTGGCTGCTGACCAACCGCATGGCGCCGCCGGCGGTGTTCGCGCTGCCATTCTATCAGCTCTATTCGGCGGTGCATCTGTTCGACACGCCATGGGCGGTCGCGCTGGCGCACACCTTGTTCAACATCCCGCTGGCGGTGTGGATCCTGGAAGGCTTCATGTCGGGTGTGCCGAAGGAGTTGGACGAGACCGCCTATGTCGACGGCTATTCCTTCTGGCGGTTCTTTTTCAAGATCTTCATGCCGACCATCGCGGCCGGCATCGGCGTCGCCTGCTTCTTCTGCTTCATGTTCTCGTGGGTGGAGCTGCTGCTGGCCAAGACCCTGACCTCGGTCGACGCCAAGCCGATCGCCGCGCTGATGACCAAGACCGCGAGCACATCGGGCTACCAGCTCGGGTTGCTGGCCGCCGCCGGCTCGCTGACCTTGGTACCGGGCGCGGTGGTGATCTATTTCGTGCGCAACTACATCGCCAAGGGCTTTGCCCTCGGGCGCGTCTGAGGCAGGAGCCGAAGGATGGAAGGGACCTCACTCATTGCCTGGATGGCCTGGACGTGGCAGACGGCCGCGTTCTTCGGCTTCATCCTGCTCTGCCTCATCGGCATGTCGATCTGGGAGATCAAGTCGCCCGGCGGCGCGCCGCGCCACGGTATCCTCGGCCTCGACACCACGCGCGGCGACCGCCTCTTCATCTCGCTGCTGGGCAGCGCCTTCATCTTCCTGGCCTGGCTCGGCTTCTTCGGCACGCCGCTCTGGGTGCCGCTCGGCATCGCTCTGGTCTACGCCTTCGTCGTATTCAAGTGGGTGTGAGCGGTCGGTCTACTCAAGCCGGCGAACTCATTTGCTGCATCTAACGTGGCATCAGAGGACCCCTGCGGGGCCGATCGTGACAAGTGCACGTCGGGAAATTCGTCCTGTGCTGCGATTGATTCCTCTCAGCTTCGGCATCAGCGCCAATTCGCGCTTACTTGGCGTATGCGACCTCGATATAGTGCGGCCGAATCTCGGGGGAATGCATGGACGCCGCTGTCTCAGGCGACAAACCGGCGCTGACGAGAATCGGCGCTCTCATGGATGGCGACCGACTGATCGCCGAGCTCGATGAGCCACTGCAGGCGAGCGCGCCCATCAATTTTGCCAATGCAGGGGAGCTCTGCGAGCACGGCTCCGGCGCAACGGGATGCTATTGCTACCACGCCATCTGGCAGTATCTGCGCCTAGCCAATGTCACGCCGGCCGTGCGCGTGGACGGTGCGCTGTTCGTGGATGCCGCGGAGCGCTTCGCGCGGGCCGGACGGCTGAACCGAATCCTGATTTCCGCTACGGCCGACTATTCAATGCTCGCCCACCTGGCGTTCGGAGCCGCCCGCGCCGGCAAGTCCGTCGAGGTCGATGTGCTCGACCGATGCGGCACGTCGCTCGCCATCAACGCGTGGTACGGGCGCGAGCGGGGGATATCGGTGCGCGTCTTCAAGGGCGACGTGCTCGCCGCGGAGCCTGACCGGCAGTACGACCTCATCTGCACTCACTCGTTCCTGCCGTTCATATCGGACCCGGCGCAGATGTTTCGCCGCTGGGCGCGCTGGCTCGTGCCGGGCGGGCATGTCTGCTTCTCGAACCGAGTTTCTCCGAAGCCCATTCCGTTCAATGAACAGGATCACGAGAAGCGGATCGCCGCCATAACGCGCGAGACGCTCGACGGCCTCCGCGATCGCGGCGTACTCTTGCCATGCCCAGTCGAGGACTTCGCGGTGCTGATCCGCCAATTCGTCGAAAAGCGCCGGCACGACTTTCCGGCCTTCCCGCTGGAGATCATCCAGCACTGGATGACGGACGCCGGCCTGATGCCGCAGCTGGCGCTGGATGTCAAAGAGGTGTTGGGCGGCCGGCCAGACAAGTCTGTGCGGAGCGGGTCGATCGTGGGCCGTCCGCGGATCTGGTTCCAGGCAATGCGGCCGTAGCGATCGATGCTCTACTATGTCACGCGTGAGCAGCATGCCTACACCATCGACCGCCTGCTCCATTCGTTTCGGGATTCCTGGATGCCGCGGCCGGACTTCATCCGAACGGCCACTTATGAGACGCTCTTTGCGCTGCGCCGCGCGCCGATCGCCAACTATGTGTTCACGGACCTCGACCGCCTCAGCGGGTTTGAGCTCGACGCGGCGACCGAGATCGCCAAGAGCCTGGTCGTTGCCGATCCTACCGTGCGCATCACGAACTGGCCGAACAAGCCCGCCGGACGCTATACGCTGCTGCGGCGGCTGTACGAGGCGGGGCTGAACAGCTTCAATGTGTGGCGCCTGGACGAGGAGCGGGCGCCGGACGCATTTCCGGTGTTCATCCGCCGGGAACACGATGCGCTGGGGCCGGAGAGCCCGCTGTTGCGCACGGAAGCGGAATTCCACGCCGAAGTCGCCCGGCTGCGGACGGAGGGCAAGGCGCTGACCGGCAGGATCGCCGTTCAATATCTGTCGGCCCGCGACGAGCATGGTTGGCACCGCAAGTATGGTGCCTTCCGCTTCGGTGACCGGATCGTCCCGCAGCACCTCATGGTTTCGGACTCCTGGGTCGTCAAGCGCGCTCTGCTGGACCGTACCGCTCAGCTCATCGAGGAGGAGCGCGACTACGTGGTCAACAATCCGCATGCTGACCAGCTGATGAAGATCTTCGATCTCTCTGAGATCGACTTCGGACGTGTCGACTACTGCGTTGCGAACGGACGCATCGAGGTCTTCGAGATCAATACCAATCCTCAGTTTCCGCGTGCCCGCATCACCGACGACGAGCACATGCTCCGCCGCAAGATCGTGGTCGAAGGCATCGTCGCCGGCTTTCGCAATCTCGACCCACCCAATGCCGGGCGTGGCCTTGCCCGGTTCCGCACGCCAAAACCAAAGCTGCGGCGCCTGCGCGACCGTTCGTTGCGACGCCAACTCAAGGATTGGATGACGTTCTGCCGCTGGAAGGCCCAGCACGGACCGTCGATCGCGCCGCCAAAGCGCCGAAAACAACCTGTTTGAATCGAGATGGCGTCGAATCCGCCATCGGTTGCCGAGCAGGATCAGGCTCGTAACTTGGAACGGCTCGGCCGCATCGTTGTTCTCCTAGGCCCCGGACCAGACGACGATGCGCGATGCTGCCAAGCCCGACACTCCTCGACGCCGAAACCGCGGCTTGGCTGCTGCGCGATAGCGAGGGCAACATTCGCGCTGCGCTGATCTGCTGGGGCATCGTGCTCAGCGCATTCATCGTGCTGCGCATCCCGCGCGAAGTGCTGCTTGGTTGCCTCATTGTTGCCGGCGCGACCGTCGGCTTGGCGGCCACGGTCGTCGAGATAACGCCTGAGCGCGCCACTGCCAGCCCACGTGCATCAGAGATCGTGGCGGCGCGCGGCCAGACCGCATCGCCGTTGCGGGACCCTGCAGTAGAGCCCACTGAGCGGAAACGACCGTATTAATCCAGGATCGCCCAGGCGGGGGCGTGATCGCTGGCGCTCTCCCAGCCACGCACTTCCCGGTCGACGCCGGCGTCGCGCAAGCGCGGCGCGATGCTGGGGCTGAGCAGGATGTGATCGAGGCGCAAGCCAGCATCGCGCGGCCAGCGATTCCGCTTGTAGTCCCAGAAGGTGTAGATCTTCTCGCCCGGGTGCAGCGCCCGCAGGGAATCGGTCCAGCCTTGCTTCACCAGGCGCTGGAACGCGGCGCGGCTTTCGGGCTGCAGCAGCGCGTCGTCGTCCCACGACTTGGTCGGATAGATGTCGAGATCGGTCGGCACGACGTTGTAGTCGCCCGCCAGGATGACCGGCTGCTTGCTGCGCTTGAGCGACGCCGCGTGCTTGATGAGGCGGTCGAACCACGCCAGCTTGTAGGTGAATTTCGGGCCGGGCTGCGGGTTGCCGTTGGGCAGATAGATCGACGAGACCAGGATCCCCTTGACCGCCGCTTCGATGTAGCGGCTCTGCCGGTCGCTCGGATCGCCGGGCAGCTCCGTGCGCGTCACCACCGGCCGGGCGCCGCGCGCCAGGATGGCGACGCCGTTCCAGGTCTTTTCCCCGCGATGCTCGGAGTAATAGCCGGCCCCTTCGATTGCAGCGGCGGGGAACGCCTCGTGTGCCGTCTTCAGTTCCTGCAGGCACACGATGTCCGGTTTCGCCCGCTTCAGCCAGGCGAGCAGGACGGGCAGGCGGCGCTGGATGTTGTTGATGTTGAAGGTGGCGATCTTCAAGACGGCTATTTGGGTGGCGCGATCCAGTTGGCGTGACGGAACGACGGCCGGTCGGTGACGGCCTTCAGCGCAGCTTTGCCCACTGTTCCATCGCGTGTCCAGCCTTCGAATTCGATCTCGGCGACAAGGTCGGGACTGATCCAGTGATGATGATGGTCCGGATGCTCCGGCGGCTGCTCGACGAACGGACTGGTCTCGATCTCGCTCTCGCGCAATCGCGGTTCCAGCAGCGTCATCGACAGGTCGTCCGGGTTGGTCTTCACCTCGCCGATATAGGTGAGCTTGCGCCGGCGCCCCTGCCGCACGCCAAGCAGAAGGCTGACGAAGTCGCCGCGCCGCTGCGACCAGCCGCCGACGAAAGCGTGCCGTGCGCCGGTTGAGCGTGTCCTCGCGCGCGATGATCCTGCTCCTGGCATGGCGGATTGCCTATGAAGGCGCTCAGTGTTGCGTCATGCCGATGGGATGTTCGGTCATCGCGTTGTCCAGTGTGTCGATGACGTTAACACAGTCGCGCAACGCCGCGATGCTCTCGGACGGAACTGCAACGAACAGGCGCAGCCCTTCGTCAAGCAGGAGCTCGAGTCCGAAGCTGCCGTCCTCGAACGACACGACGCCGACGCCCGTGAGCTGCAACGGCTGGCTGAGGAACTCGTCGGAATCACCCGGGAAGGCGCGCGCTGCCTGCAACAGCGAGACGATCAGAGTGCCGAGTACGCCGCGGTGGAGCGCGAGATGCGTCGAGCGCTGGTCCGATGTGCAATCGACGTGCACGACGTCGCGCTGCCGGTTCGGTCGAACGCCGCTGATTCCCGTGATCGTGATGCGATCGGTCATGGCATTTTTCTCCAGGGTCGCCAGCCATCGGCGGGCGGTGCCGACGCACGTCCAACAGGGGAACGTTTGAAGCGGGTCCAGTGTTCCGATCAAGAGCCTCCCAAATTTGGAGTAGTTGCCATGCATGACCCTCTGATCAACCGAAGCCTGCTATTGGCCGGCCTCATTGTCCTCGGCGCACCGATGCTTGCGGCCTGCAACACGATTGAAGGCGCGGGTGAAGACGCCGAGAGCGTGGGACACGCGGTCGGCGAAGCCGGCGAAGAAGTCGGCGAAGAGATCGGCGAGGAAGCCGGCGAGATCGACTAACGTTTCGGGGATAGACTAGCGGTTGGGGTCAGCCAATCCATGGCTGACCCATTCTTTTCACGTCCATATCGTGATGTCGCGGACTGGCGCCCGCCGTGTGCTTCGAGACGATGCGCGCACACGGTGTTGCTGACGGCCAGCCGCAGATAGCGACGCTTCAGAACGGGCTGCGGCGTGCGCTCCGCTCGAGCCAAGTATTCTCTCGCCCACCTCCGATGGACCATCGGCGTGACCATGCGCGCTCTCGCATCTGGTTAGATGCAGATTCAACAAAATGATTTGGGGGATGTTGCGAACGTGTAGCAGATGCAGTTGAAGCCCTAAGACTACTCGCACGCCACGCCATCGCGATCCTGATCATGGCGTTCCCAATAGCCCGGCTCTCCGCGCGCTGCGTTGGCAAGCCCAACGATCGCGGCAGACTTGCAGTGGGCAAACGCAACGAGGTGCTTCAGCGACGCCGTTAACGGCCATCCCGTGTAGGCTGTTAAGCCCCAGCAGAAAAGGACGACCAGGACGACGACTGGCGCCCACCATCGAACCTTGCGCTGGAGTTGCCGAATCAGCATCGAACGTTCGTAGCGTCGCGAGACTGAGCGGAAGCGTTGATTCAAGCGGGCAAGGTCTGCCTCCGCTTCCGGTCCCCCGAGTTTTCGTTGTCTTCGAGAAACGTTCTTCAACCGGTCCCCCCGCATGAGTATCGCAGTCGAGGGTTTTAAGCTTGCTTTTTGGGCTGGTATTTGGGAAGCCCTTGCCGGCCCCGGTGAACTCACCGGCGGCCAGGGTTGGGCCCGTAGCTCAGTCGGTAGAGCAAGCGACTTTTAATCGAGAGGTCGCGGGTTCGAGTCCCGCCGGGCCCACCATTCCTTCCCTGCGAGAAAGCCCAGAAATTGTGCTGTGTTACGGCGTCAGGTCGAGCGGAGCGCCTGCGGTAGAGCCGCCCAGCGGCTTCAGTGGCTGGGACTGGATATTCTGGACCGGCGCGGCCTTCGGCGGGGGCGTCAGGGGGGCCTGGGCGATCGGCCGAGCGGCCGCTGCGGTGGGCTGGCAGTCCCTGTGGGCCCATTCGACCCGGTGCCAGTTGTCGCGCATCACGTCGGGCCAGACGCCGCTGACGCGGTGGTCCGGCCAATAAAGGTCACCGTTCCAGAACCGCGTCGTGGAGCCGCCTGCGTAGTCGGACTGCACCTCCACGAAGGCAAGTTTTTCCCCGCGGGGCGATTCGATGGTGATCTCGTGGATCCCGGCATAGATGTCCACGATCGGCCGCTGGTCGCGGAATCGCTCCCCCAGCTTGATGGCCAGGCACGGGGCCAGCACGTTGGGCGCCACCGGGGATTTCATGACGATGTCCGGCTCCGCCACCTTGGAGGTCGGGGTGCAGGCGCCCGTCGCCACCAGGATGGCGAGCAGGGGGGCGGCAAGAAATGCAGGGTTTCTCTTCATCACGAGCATATGAAGCAAGCGATATGCCAGCCCCCACAGTGACCCATTTCACATTTCTTGTTCGTTAATCCTTGTAGGGTCAAATGACTTGTGGTTAACACCGCCCCCCGCCCCGTTGGGCTCCCTGGGGCGGTGTCTCTAAGGAATCAGCATAATGTGCCGGTGGCTTACCTATTGCGGCGACCCGATCTATCTCGACAAGGTTTTGTTCGAGCCGCGTAATTCCCTGATCAGCCAGAGCCTGCGCGCCCGCCATAGCCACGTCACCACCAACGGCGACGGCTTCGGCATCGGTTGGTACGGCGAGCGGCCCACGCCAGGGGTCTATCGAGACATCCTGCCGGCCTGGAACGACCAGAACCTGAAGAGCCTGGCCCACCAGATCCGCTCCGGCCTGTTCCTGGCGCATGTGCGCGCCTCCACCGGCACCGCGACTTCGCGCGCCAACTGCCACCCGTTCGCGCACGGCAAGTGGCTGTTCATGCATAACGGCCAGATCGGCGGCTATGACCGCGTGCGCCGGCGCCTGGAAGGGCTGATCGACGACCGCTACTACTGTCACCGCGTCGGCACCACCGACAGTGAGCTGATCTTCTATCTGCTACTGAGCGAGGGGCTGGATCAGGATCCGATCGGCGCGCTGACCCGCACCATCGGCAAGATCGAGCAGCTGGCGCGTGCGGCGGCGGTGAACGAGCCGTTCAAGTTCACCTCGGTGCTGAGCGACGGCGAGCGCATCTATGCCGTGCGCCACTCCAGCGACGATGCTCCGCCGACACTCTTTCACCGCCAGCGCGATGACCATTTCATGGTGGTCTCGGAGCCGCTGGACGAGGAGGAAGATTGCCAGGCGTGGCGCGAAGTGCCGGCCGGTCACATGCTGGTGATCGAAAAGCGCGGCAAGCTGGATATGTCAGCATTCGTGCCACGCATCTGAATCCCCAGGCCCGCGTAATACTTATGAACGCGTGACGCAGTCACCGGGCTGCTCTACTGTGAAGCCATTCACAGAGATCGGCGCTTTCCGGGCATAGCGTTCGCGCGATGCTATTGAACCGCGTTGTGGCGCACCCCACCTGCTGATCCACGGGTTCGGAGGGGATGATGTTTACGAATGATTCCTACAAAGACGTAGTCGACGACAACAGCCATCGCCACCATTTGATCGGCAGCGCCTGGATTGTGGCGATCGCGCTGGCCGCGGTGGTAATGCTGATCGTGCTGTTCGCTTAGCGAACCTCCGAACCGTCGCTCAGTCCCAGTTCCTTACGCCGCGTCTTCGAGAGGCCGAGCGCGACGATGCGGTGCGACTCCTTGAGATAGCCTTTCAGGTCCTTGTCGGAGAGCCCGGGCCTCGCGTAGTTCTGGATCCACTTCATGCCGCGCGAGGCGAGATAGGGCGCCGGCCGGCAGCCGCGCTTGTCCTTCAGCATCTCGTAGGCGATGGGAGAGACCTTGAAGGTGATGTGCGCTTCCGCGCCATCGTCCCAGCCGCCGATCGCGAACACCTTGCCGCCGACCTTCCACACATGCGATCCGCCCCACTGCATGACGTAGGTCGTGGCCGGCAGCGATTTGCAGAAGGCGTTGTATTCCTTGTAGGTCATGCGACAGGCCCATGCTGCGCGTATGCATTCGCAATCTCGAGAACGCGATCGATCGTGATGCCCTCGCGCTGCTCTCGAGCAAGCGGGTGATCGGTCGGCTCGAGTTCGATGTAAGGAGCCAGATCCTGCCGGAGGTGTACCTTCGTCTTGAGACTGATGGTGTCGGGATAGAGTTTGAGCGCGGTGTTCAGCCAGCCGAAGTACGGAGCGTTCTTTGCACGGGCGGGTTCATCCCAAGCATCGTGGATGTCGTTCCAACTCTTGTCGGAGACCGATACCCAAACTCCCCATGCGAACGCGTCGTCATGTCCAATGATCGGCACTTCGATGCAGCCACGCACGAAGTACCAGTCAGGTTCAATAGCGCAAAAGCTCTTGGTGTGGCGAACGCGGCTCGCACGTTCCGCTTCCGAAATCGTGAAATAGCTGTCTGGATACGTCGCGCCGACGTCGAGCGGCAAGGTATCGAACTGCTGCCCGCAACATCCGCACGTCCACTTGAACGGCAGCATCGTCTTTAGACGTCCAGGTCGCGCGCGAACTGCGCGTTCTCCTGGATGAACTGGAAGCGCAGTTCCGGCTTGCGGCCCATCAGGCGCTCCACCAGGTCCGAGGTGTCGCGCGCTTCCTGGCGCTCTTCCTCGACGTAGCGGTGCGGCATGCGCACGCGCAGCAGCACGCGGTGCTTCGGGTCCATCGTGGTCTTCTTGAGGTCGCTCGCTTCCATCTCGCCGAGGCCCTTGAAACGGCTGATCTCGACCTTGCCGCGGCCGGCGAACTCGGTCTTCAACAGCTCCTCCTTGTGCGCATCGTCGCGGGCATAGATCTTCTTGGTGCCCTGGGTCAGCGAATAGAGCGGCGGCTGCGCCAGGAACAGGTGGCCGTTCTGGATCAGGTCCGGCATCTCGCGGAAGAAGAAGGTCATCAACAGCGAGGCGATGTGCGCGCCGTCGACGTCGGCGTCGGTCATGATGATCACCTTGTCGTAGCGCAGGCGCTCCTCGTCGTAGTTGTCGCGCGTGCCGCAGCCGAGCGCCTGGATCAGGTCAACCAGTTCCTGGTTGGCGGAGAGCTTATCGGCCGAGGCGCTGGCGACGTTGAGGATCTTGCCGCGCAAGGGGAGCACGGCCTGGAGCTCGCGGTTGCGCGCGGACTTGGCGGAGCCGCCGGCGGAGTCACCTTCCACCAGGAAGATCTCGGTGCTGGCCTTGGCGTCCTTGCTGCAGTCGGCGAGCTTGCCAGGCAGGCGCAGCTTGCGGGTTGCGCTCTTGCGCGACAGCTCCTTGTCCTGGCGCTTGCGCAGGCGCTCCTCGGCGCGCTCGATCACCCATTCCAGCAGGTCCTTGGCGCGCGCGGGGTCGCCGGACAGCCAGTGGTCGAAATGGTCCTTGATCGAGGTCTCGACCAGGCGCGCGGCCTCCGCGGTCGCCAGCTTTTCCTTGGTCTGGCCCTGGAACTGCGGATCGCGGATGAACAGCGACAGGATCACGACCGCGCCGCCGATCACATCCTCGGCCGTGATCTGCCCGGTCTTGCGGTTGCCTACCAATTCGCCATAGGCGCGCAGCGAGCGGCTGAGGCCGGCGCGGAGCCCCTGCTCGTGGGTACCACCCTCGGGCGTCGGGACCGTGTTGCAGTAGAAGCTGCGCAGGCCTTGCCCCTGGTCCTCTTCGTCATCGAATTCGACCGGCCAGGCGACGGCCCATTCCACGCGGCCCTGCTTGTCCGGGAACTCCGCCTGCCCGACGAAGGGGGCGGAGGTCACGGTCTTCTTGCCGTTGAGGCGGGCGGCCAAGTAGTCGCCGAGGCCGCCCGGGAAGTGGAGGGTTTCCTCGGCCGGCGTCGAGTCCTTTTCGCTGATCAGCGAGGGATCGCACGACCAGCGGATCTCGACCCCCTTGTAGAGGTAGGCCTTGGACCGGCACATGCGGTAGAGCCGGTTGGGGCGGAAGTGCGCCTGCTTGCCGAAGATCTCCGGATCGGCGTGAAAGCGGATGGTCGTGCCGCGCCGGTTGACGTTGCCGGCGTTCTTCAGTTTTCCCTTCGGCTTTCCCTTGCTATAGGTCTGAGTATAAAGCTCTTTGCTGCGGGCGATCTCGACCGAGAAGTCGTCGCTCAGGGCATTGACCACCGACATGCCGACGCCGTGCAGGCCGCCCGAAGTCTCGTAGACCTTGCCGCTGAACTTGCCGCCGGAATGGAGGGTGGTCAGCAGGACCTCGACCGCCGGCTTGTTGCCGTATTTCGGCATCGGGTCGATTGGGATGCCGCGGCCGTTGTCGCGCACCGTCACGTAGCCGTCGGCGCCCAACTCGACCTCGATCCGGCTGGCATGGCCGGCGACCGCCTCGTCCATCGAGTTGTCCAGGATCTCGGCCACCAGATGGTGCAGCGCGTGCTCGTCCGTGCCGCCGATATACATGCCGGGACGGCGCCGGACCGGCTCCAGCCCCTCCAGGACCTCGATATCCTTGGCGCTGTAGTCCGCGCCCCTCTTGCTGCCGCCGAAAAGATCGTTCATCCGACTCGTGTTCCAATGGGGTATTGCCGGGAAAGACATAAGGCCGCGGGCGGGCCCGCTGCAAGCTTTCCGATGCGAGGAATTATCGTGACATTTCAAAGGCCAAGGTGTCGTCCTGTCGCACCCTGCGCCATTGCGCCGGCATCGGCCGTCCGCTAAATAGCGTCACGTTCCAACCGATCATGGGCACTTGGGGATGGCGCCGAAGCCGGCCAGGATTTTCTACTTCCCGATGGAGATGGCCTCGCGCGAGCTGGATTCCCGCCTGCTGCTGGCAGCGATCGCGGCGGCGCGCGGGTTCGAGGTGGTGCTCGGCCAGAAGTGGCTGATCGAGCGCAACATCGAATACATGACGCCGGGCGTCTATCTCTCCAAGACCCTGACCGTCCGCGACGCCAAGATGCTGCAGCGGGCCAAGGCGGCCGGCTACATCACCGCCGCGATCGACGAGGAGATCCCCGGCCTCGTCGTCCATGACCGCAAGTTCTGGTGGG
>Ga0081538_10005360_pt1 | contig 11524 bp, 15 predicted proteins | sample TabmetS5T2R1_FD_71022 | JGI IMG/M metagenome (GOLD analysis project Ga0081538, IMG submission 71022) | Tabebuia heterophylla rhizosphere microbial communities from the University of Puerto Rico - S5T2R1 | ecosystem: Host-associated > Plants > Roots > Rhizosphere ... | reverse complement strand
GGGGAAGGCCGGGGGGGCCCGTCCCCGGCGGGGCCCGGAGCCCCCCCCCCGCCGCTCCGGCGAGAGCGGGAGAAGGTCGAGCGGGAGCGGCTCGAGGAAGAGGTGCGCCTCGCCGTCGTCGATGACGAGCGCACGGCCGGCCAGCGCGACGGTCGCCGCGGCCAGCGCCGCGAAGCGCCTGGAGGCCGCCCCCACACGAGCCCCCCACTCCTCCCCGACCGCCTCGAGCGCGCGCCGGAGCGCCTGCTCGAGCCCTCCGGCCAGCCGCTCCACTCCATGCGTCTCGAAGTAGACGCAGCCCGGCTCGGCCGGCTCGACCGCGAACCCTGCCCCCTCGAGCTGACGCAGCACCGCCTCCCAGGCCTCCTCCACCCCGGCCGGATCCTGCTCGACGAGCTCCAGCCGCGGGCACGTGGCGAGCGCCTCGGAAAGCCGCATCCCGGGCCGCACGCCCGCTTCGTTAGCAGCGCGGGTGCAAGACCCGATCAGTGGCCGCGCCCCCGGCACCGGCGCGAGCGCAACCGGCTTCCCCTTCAGCTCGGGCCGTCGCAGCAGCGGAGCCCTGAGTGAGAAGCCCGGAATCGAGAGACATGCGATCATGGGAACGTCTGTTCTACACGAACACACGTTCTCCTGTCAAGGATTAATGGACAGAGCAAACGAAGTCGTGACCGTTCCCGCTGGACCCAGGACTAGGTCAGAACGCATCGCGGAGTCCCGGTAGAAATCTTGCGCGGTTCGATTCCCGCCGCCTCCATCGGGTTTGCTTCGGCCTGCGCGACGGCGTGGCAGACTTCAAGGACGCTGCGTAACACGAGGCCCGGATCGCTGCTGGGCATCAGCAGACGTGACGCTATACGCACAGTCGAGTCTTGCCAAAGCGTGCAGCTGGTCGCTGGCAGAAACTGGCCAGTGGCTGGCGTATTGGCGGATTCGAGGGGACGCACGCTGCGGCGATCCTCGGCCTGATCAACCCGAGCGAAAGGAGACGATATGAAGATCGTCGTCATCGGCGGGACCGGCCTGGTCGGGTCGAAGCTCGTCGAGAAGCTTCGGGAGCACGGCCACGAATCGGTTCCCGCGTCGCCGGACTCCGGCGTCAACACCCTTACAGGCGAGGGCCTGGCCGAGGTCCTCGAGGGCGCTCAAGTCGTCGTCGACGTCTCGAACTCCCCCTCCTTCGAGGACGAGGCAGTGCTGGCGTTCTTCGAGACGTCGACACGCAACCTCCTCGAGGCCGAAGCGGCGGCGGGCGTCAGCCATCACGTCGCGTTGTCGGTCGTGGGCACCGACCGCCTCTCCGAAAGCGGCTACTTCCGTGGCAAGATCGCCCAGGAGAAGCTGATCGAAGGATCGCCGATTCCCTACTCGATCGTCCACGCGACGCAGTTCTTCGAGTTCGTCAAGAGCATCGCGGACGCCGCCACCGACGGCGACACCGTCCGGCTCGCACCGGTTCTGATCCAGCCGATGGCCGCCGAGGACGTCGCCGCCGCGGTTGGCAGAACAGCGGTCGGGCCGCCTGTGAACGGCATCGTCGAGGTCGCAGGGCCCGAGCAGTTCCGGCTCGACGAATTCATCCGGCGGGGCCTCGAGGCGCGCGACGATCCCCGCGACGTGATCGCGGACCCTGACGCACGCTACTTTGGAGCGAGGCTCGACGAGCGCACCCTCGTTCCCGACGGCGATGCCAGTCTCGCCGAGACCCACTTCGAGGACTGGCTCAACCAGCAGGCAAGCCTGACGACCCCAGGGAGATCATCGTGAAACCCACAATCGTTCTCGTCCACGGCGCCTTCGCCGAGTCCGCCAGCTGGGACAACGTCATCGACTCGCTCGAGAGCTCGGGGCACCCCGTCATTGCGGCGGCCAACCCGCTCCGGGACCTGGCCACCGACGCCGCCAGTGTCGGCGATGTCATCCGCGCGGTTGAAGGGCCGGTCCTGCTCGCCGCCCACTCCTACGGCGGAGCGGTGATCTCGAACGTCCCGGCCGACTCCGGCGAGATCACCGGACTCGTCTACGTGAACGGCTTCTCACCGGATCGCGGTGAGAGCTGCTTCTCACTGGCGGGGCGCTTCCCCGGCAGCATGCTCGGCGACGATACGGTGAAGCCGGTTCCGCGCGGCGACGGCACAATCGACCTGTACATCGTCCAGGACCGCTTCCACGACCTGTTCTGCGCAGACGTGCCGGCGCCACAGGCAGCGCGGATGGCGGCGACGCAGCGGCCGGCGACGCAGGAGGCGCTCGTCGCACCGTCCGGCGAGCGGCCCCTGTGGCGCGAGCTGCCGTCGTGGTTCGTGGTCGGCGAAGAGGACCGCATCATCCCTGCGGAGCTCCAGCGCTTCATGGCCGAGCGCGCCGGAGCAGGTCGCATGCTCGAGATTCCGAGCGCATCGCATGCGCCCACCGTCTCGCAGCCTCAGACCACGGCTGACCTGATCCTGGAAGCGGCAGCGATGCCGACCCACAGGAAGGACTCGAAGCCCGGTGCCGCGCCGCCCTCACCGAGCGTGGTGCGGCACCGCCCCATTCAGAGCTGAAAGGAATCCCGAAATGATCGCAGCCCCAGTCATCCTGCTGTTTCTGTTCACGCTCGTCGGGTTGTTCTGGCTAGGAATCTTCCTCGACAACGACCCGGCTGAGGAGATCCGTGCAACGAAGCGCCACCAATTCCTCGGACAGGGCGGCCCCGACGATCCCTTCAGGGACGACCCGTTCGACGACTAGCGCGGGTCCTCGTGCCCGAGGAGGAACGAGAGCGCGGCGACGCTCACTCCGCAGGCCAGGGAGTAGGCTTGCCGCCGTGGATCGCTTCGTCCTTGCTGCTCGTTTGAAACCCGACGGTCGTCAGCGAGCGGAGGCGCTTCTCGCCGAGCACTCGGCCTTCGGCGGCGAGGAGCTCGAGACGGCCTTCGACCGACACGCGATCTTCTTGGCCGAGACCGAGGTCATCTTCCTGTTCGAAGGCAAGGGCGCGGACGAGGCGGTCAGAGCGCTCTTCAACGATCCAGCCCGATCGACGCTCATCGCCCACTGGTTACCACTCTTCGACGGACCCCTTCATCGAGCACGAGAGGCATATTTCTGGCAGCGGCGGGCAGACGGCTAGCCGCGTCCTGGCCGTTGATCGGGCTGCCGCAAGGGGGCGCGCACGACGGCGACTCAGTGCTCGACGGCGGGCGCTCTTGCGTATTCCTCGTCGGTGACGTGCGCGCCCCACGTTGCGTTGTTCCCGTCTTCGTCCACCTGGAGCATCGCGAGGTGGGTCATGAATCGCGTCGCGGTGGCGCCGTGCCAGTGATCCTCGCCCGCCTCGAAGAACACCCGGTCGCCGGGGCGGATGACCTCGACGGGGCCGCCACGCCGCTGTGCGAGGCCGACGCCCTCGAGGACGTAGATCGTCTGGCCGTTCGGGTGCGTATGCCAGGCGGTGCGTGCGCCGGGCGTGAAGTGGACGCTGCTGGCACTCACGCGCGAGGCGCCTGACGGCGTCGCGACCGCGTCGAGGTAGACCGCACCGGTGAACCACTCGCTCGGCCCTGCGGTTGTCTCGATGCTGCTCCTCGTGATCTGCATCTTCCCTCCTGGTCGTCGATTGACGCTGGGTAGCTGCACGTCATTCCGCGAGCTCGGGGTGGCGAAGCCTCACCCGATACTCGCGACGGGCGATCGCCTCGTATGCGACCAGAAGCGAGCACACGGCGCTCACGAGGGCGAGCGCCGCGAGCGCCGGGATCGCGACTCCAGCCGGACTGAGGACGAGTAGGACCACTGCCGCGACCGTTCGCCTCCGAAAGACCCGCCCCATCGTCCGGAAAAGGAACGCGATCTCCGCGAGCAGATAGAGCGCGGCGCCGCCGCAGAGCGCCACAGCCGGCACGGTGGCCAGTGTCTCGTCCGGGTTGTGGAGGGTCGTTTCGAGCCCGAGTGCAAAGAGGACGACGCCGGCCACTATCGGCAGGTGGAGGTAGCTGTAGGCATGCAGCGCAAGACGATGGAGCTCGATCCCCCTCGCCTGCATGAGACGCCTCCGCGCGAAGATGGCGGCCACGTCGAAGTAGAGCCACCAGAGCGCCGAGACAACGACGATTCCAAGCGCAGCGGCCACCATCACGCCCGCGTCCAGCTCGAGGCCGGCGCCCAGTCCGATCGAGATGATCGACTCGCCGAGCGCAATCAGGATGATCAGCCCGTACCGCTCGGCAAAGTGCTCCGACGCGACCCTCCAGCCCCGCCCAACACCGATCAGGGCCGGGCCGAGGTAATCGACCCCGAGCGCGACGAGCCAGACCACGATGCGCTCGTCCCCCTCGAGGAAGCCTGCGAGCACGAGCAACAACGGACCGATGATCGCGGTCGGAGCGAATCGGATGAGAGCGCCTCGCCGGTCGGGATCGTCTCGAGCGACGATGGCGGAGAGGACGAGATGAAGCAGGCGGACGAGGAAGTACGCGACGCCGAACAGCACGGCGTCGTCCCCGAAGGCGCCCGGCACCGCCAGGGCGACGCCGAACATCGCGGCCATCGAGGCGAGCATCACCAGCCTGACGCCGCCCTCGTCGACGTCCATGGCGCTCGTCAGCCACGCGTAGACGCTCCAAGCCCACCAGAGGGCGGCGAGGACGAGCATCCCGCGGAAGACTCCACCCCACGTCGGATCGGCCACGAGCAGACTGGTGACCTGCGTGAGCGCGAACACGAACACCAGGTCGAAGAAGAGCTCGAGCGGCGTGATCCGATGCTCGTCGCCGCCCTCGAGCTCGCGCTCGGCGTCGGACACGCTTAGACGACAGCGGCGGCGTGGTGCGCGCCCTTGGCGCAGCGCGTCACCGTCGCCATGAAGCGGCGCTCGCTCGGGCTCGGCGAGCGCTGCGCGAGGCGGGCGATGTGGAGGCGCCGTTCGATTCTCGGGCGACCGGCGAGACGGAAGCACTCGAGCTCGCCTCGCTCGACTTCCTCGGCGACGGCGTAGAGCGACACGAACGCGACGCCCAGGCCTTCCCGAGCCGCCCGCTTGATCGCCTCGGAGGAGTCGAGCTCCCAGACGCGCTTCGGCTCGACGCCGGCGGCGCGGAGCGCCCGGTCGGCGACCTGCTGCGTGCTCGAGCGCGCCTCACGCACGAGCAGGGTCTCGGAGCTGAGTGCTTCCGGCTTCACTTTGCCCTTCGCCTTTCGCAGGAGCCCCGGCTTCGCGATGCCCACGATCTCGTCGAAGAGGAGCGGCTCGAGCTCGATCCGCTCGTCGGCCGCAGTGTCGCCGACGAGGGCAAGGTGGATCCGCCCGGCTAGAAGTCGCTCGATGATCTCCCCGGTCGACGCGATCTCGACCTCGATCGAGACGTTGGGATGGTCGCGCTGGAAGCACCCGAGCGTGTCCGGGAGGAGGTAGACGCCGGGCGTCGTCGAGGCGCCGATGTGGATCGTGCCCGACTCGAGCCCCGCGAGCGCGTGCAGCTCCTCCTCTCCGGCAGCGAGGGTCGCGAGCGCCTGGCTTGCGTGCGAAGCGAGCACACGTCCCGCCTCGGTCAACCGGCTGCCGCGGCCGTTTCGCTCCACGAGTCGCTGCCCGGCGGCGGCCTCGAGGAGGCGCAGGTGCTCGCTGGCGCTCGGCTGCCCGATCCCGACCGCGCGGGCAGCGGCCGACACGCTTCCCTGACGCTGGAGCTCGACCAGAAGGCGTAGGCGCGTCGAATCCCAGAGGAGTGAGAGGGTGCTATCGGTGGAAACGATGCTCGCCATCGGAACTTTCGCCTAGCGCGATGACAGGCTACACCCTAGGGTGGAGTGAGATGATCCTGAGACCATTCCTCTACGATGACACCGCCTGCGCGAGCTACCTGTTCGGCTGTCTCACGCACTCGCAGCTCGCGGTCGTCGATCCGCATGTCGAGTTCGTCGAGACGTATCTGGAGGCCGCCGACCGCGCAGGTTCGCCGATCGCGGCCGTGTTCGAGACGCATGTCCAGGCCGATCACGTCTCAGGGCTTCCGACACTCGTCGAAGCGACGGGAGCGACGGCGTACCTCCCCGCCGCCGCCCGGCTCGAGTTCGAGCACGTCGGCCTGGCGGACGGCGAGGTCGTCGAGCTAGGGAACACAGTCGTTCGCGCACTTGCGACGCCTGGCCACGCGCCTGCTCATCTCGCGTTCGTGGTCGCGGACCGTCGGCGCGGAACCGACGAGCCCTGGCTCGTCTTCACCGGCGACTCGCTGCTCGTCGGCGATGTCGGCCGGCCCGACCTCCACTCGGCCGGCGAACCGGCGCCGTTGGCCCGCGAGCAGTTCCGCTCGGTCGCCCGCCTGCTCGAGCTGCCCGACCACGTCGTCGTCTATCCGAGCCACTACGGCGGGTCGGTCTGCGGCCGCGCGCTCTCGGCCAATCCGTTCTCCTCGATCGGCTTCGAGCGTCGTCACAACCGGGCACTCGTGCATGCAGACGAGGAGAGCTTCGCCCGGGCGCTCCTCGAGGACGTGCCTCCCCCGCCCGCCGATCAGGCTGCGATCGTCGCCGCCAACCGCAGCGGGCTCTCTCCGGCCCGTCGATGACGGCCGCCGCTGTTCGCCTCGGGCTGCGGGCGAACGCGGGTCAGTTCGCTCTCCTGGTCGCGCTGAACGCGTTCGTCGGCGCCATGGTCGGACTCGAGCGGAGCGTCCTCCCGCTCGTGGGCGAGGACGAGTTCGGGCTTGCCTCCACGAGCGCGATCCTCTCCTTCGTCGTGGCCTTCGGGATCACGAAGGCCATCGCCAACCTCGCGGCCGGCGGGCTCGCGGAGCGCGTCGGACGCAAGCGGCTGCTCGTCCTCGGCTGGCTCTTCGCCCTTCCAGTCCCGCTCCTGATCGCGGTGGCGCCCAGCTGGTGGGTGATCGTCGTCGCGAACCTCTTCCTCGGGCTGAACCAGGGTCTTGCGTGGTCGATGACCGTCGTCATGAAGATCGACCTGGTCGGACCGATGCGCCGGGGCCTGGCGCTCGGGCTCAACGAGTCGGCCGGCTATCTCGGCGTCGCGCTGACCGCAATTGCAACCGGTGCGCTGGCCGCCACGTATGCCCCGCGGACGATTGTCTGGGTCGGAGCGGCGGTCGTCGCGGCGACCGGGCTGCTGGTCTCGGCCGTTTTCGTGCACGACACGGGCTCACATGTCGACGAGGAGCAGCGCGCGCACGGTTCCCGGGACGCGCGCTCCTTCCGGAGTGCGTTCGCCCGCGGCTCGCTTCGCGACCCCGTTCTGCTCGCATGCTCGCAGGCCGGCCTCGTCAACAACTTGAACGATGCGCTCGCCTGGGGACTCGCCCCCCTCTACCTGGCCGCAAACGGCGCCGGCGTGACCGAGGTCGGCATCGTCGCCGGTGTCTACCCAGCGGTCTGGGGAGCGGGCCAGCTCGCGACCGGCTGGCTGTCCGACCACGTCGGGCGCAAGCCGCTGATCGTCCTCGGGATGCTCGTCCAGGCGGGCGCACTTGCCCTCCTCGTCGCCGGCGGCGGAAGGTTCGCGCCTGCCCTGGGAGCGGCAATCCTGCTGGGCGCGGGAACTGCGCTCGTCTACCCGACGCTGATCGCGGCCGTTTCCGACGTCGCTCTACCCGTCGAGCGCGCTCAGCTGGTCGGGGTGTATCGCTTCTGGCGCGACTTCGGCTTCGTCGTCGGCGCAGTCATCGCGGGCGTCGTGGCCGACGGCCTGGGCGCGGACTGGGCGATCGCCGTCGTCGCGGCGCTCACGGGCGCGAGCGGGCTTTGGGTCGCGCTGACCCACTGGGCGACGAGGCCCCGCCCCGTTCGGTACTCGGTCGACACGCTTCTCGCCAGGGCGCAGGCGCGGATCGCCCCCCGTCTCGAGCCCACAGAGGCGCACCGAGCGATGGCAAACGGCGCCCTCCTCATCGATCTGCGCTCCCAGGACGAGCGGCGCCGGCACGGGGTCATCCCCGGCTCGCTGCACATTCCTCGTTCGGTGCTCGAGTGGCGCGTCGATCCCGACTCGGGCTTCACGAACCCGTACGTCACGGGCCTCGATTCCCGCCTCGTTCTCTTCTGCGCGCAAGGCTTCTCCTCCACTCTCGCGGCCGCGAGCCTGCGTGACCTCGGCTGCGCGACCGTCACCGACATAGTCGGGGGGTTCGAGGCGTGGAATGCGGCGGGCCTACCCGTTCGCCCGCTCGACGAAGATCCGGCTGGAGACACCGCCGAGCTCCCCGGCATGGGCGCCCCCGAGCCGCTCGCGTAGCGAGTCGACCGTCCCGGCATACATCAACGCTCGTTAGGGTGTCGCCATGCTCGATGATCGGTGCGACGTCCTCTGTCTCGACGTCCCGCTCGCCGAGGAGCTCCGCCGCCGGCGCGTGACCATCGAGGCGGCCGAGCGCGCCGCCGGCCGCGCGCGGGCCCTGGGTGACCCGACTCGGCTCGGCCTAGCCGCCTCCCTGCGGGACGGGGGTGAGCTCTGTGTCTGCGATCTCGCCTGGATCAGCGGCCGCGCGCAGAACCTCGTCTCCCACCATCTCCGGGCGCTGAAGCGGGAGGGCCTGGCCACCTCTCGGCGCGAGGGCAAGATCGTCTTCTACTCGCTGACCGAGGCCGGCGCCGAATTGCTCGAGAGCGTGCTCCGGCCGCAGTTCAGCGCGACGTCGTGAGCACGCGAGAGCTCACCGTTCTCCCCGTCGCGGAGGCCGCGCACTCGGCGGAGTGGAACGAGGCGGCGCGCAAGGCGCGCCTGCTCTCCTGGCTCTCGCTCGCGTGGATGGGCGCCGAGGGCTCGATCGCGCTCGTCGCCGGCATCGCCGCCGGCTCGATCGCGCTCATCTCCTTCGGGCTCGACTCCTTCATCGAGGGGTTCGCGTCGCTCGTCATCGTCTGGCGCTTCACCGGCACTCGCTTGCTCTCCCACGCGGCCGAGGAGCGGGCGCAGAAGCTTGTCGCGATCCAGTTTTCCTCCTCGCTCCGTACGTCGCCTTCGAGGCGCTGCACAAGCTCTGGGCTGCGGAGGAGCCGTCCACGAGCTGGCTCGGGATCGCCCTCGTCACCTCCTCACTCGTCGGGATGCCGGCCCTCGGGATCGCCAAGCGCCGGCTTGCCGACCGCCTCGGCTCGGTCGCCACCCGCGGCGAGGGTACGCAGAACCTTCTCTGCGCCTATCTTGCCGCGGCTGTGCTCGCGGGCCTGCTCGGGAACGCGCTCTTCGGCCTCTGGTGGCTCGATCCGATCGCGGCCCTGGTCGTGGCGGGAGTCGCGGTCCGGGAGGGCGTGCAAAGCTGGCGCGGCGAGGGCTGCTGCGCCGCCTGCTAGCCGGCCACGAGCAGGACCTGGCGCGAGCGCATCCGCAATCCCTTCGAATGGGTCTGCAACTCCCGGCCCGAGCCGCTGGTGCAACACGACCCGCTGGGGTCACTGGCTCATATCGAGTACGGCGTCGTAGGACCGGTGACCGTCTTCCGCGTCGTCGGCGAAGGGCGCGCGACCTCGTTGCCCGGCGAGGGCGCCGTCTTCGATCGGGTGATCGTCGCCCGCGCAGATCTCCTGCGCTAGGGACCGTTTCGCGGCTTTGTCCCGGCCCTCCGGAGAAAGTCGCGGGCAATCCGCAGGGCAGCCTTCGTCGGAGTGACGCCATCGGCTTCCGCCGTCGCCAGGACGCGGCGCGTTGTTTCGCCGATTAGCCGTTCCACCGCAGCCAGGCAACGGGCGGGATCCTCTCGACACTCGGGCGCTTCGTACAGGTGGATGCCCCCGGCGTTGGTGACGAAGTCCGGTAGCGCGAGGATCCCGCGCGCCGCGAGCGCCTCGGCGGCTCCCGGGGCGTAGGGAACGTTCGCCGCCGGAACGACGGCCGCGCAGCGAAGCTCGGCAACCGACTCCGGCGCGATGACGTGGGGGCGCGCGCCGGGGACGAGCACGTCACACTTCACTGCGAAGAGCGCCTCGCGTGGGCGAGCGGGAACAGGCGCGTGGTGGACGAACGCGTCGCTGTGGCGAGCGCGGAGTGCGAGCAGCTCGTCCACGTCGAGCCCGGCCGGGCCGACGAGCGCCCCGTCGATCGTGCTGACTGCAATGACACGCGCTCCGGAACGCACGCAGGCTCGGGCGGTGCCTGCGCCCGCCTTGCCGAATCCCTCGATCGCGACGCTCGCGCCCTCGAAGGGCCGGTCGAGGTGCTCGAGCGCAACGGCCGCCGCGGCCTTGATCCCGTGACCGACCGCGAGGTCGTCCATCCCCATCTCTGCGTACGTGCGCGCCCAGATGGGCAGAGGACTCCCCTCCGGCTCGAGCGGGAGGAAGTCCTCCGGCTGTGTCCCCATATCCGGCCCAGTCAGGAAGCTGCCTCCCAGGTCCTGCACGCGTTCGAGGAAGGCAGCGAGGACGGCGGCGCGGTCGCCCTCGCGGAACCGAATGCCTGCCTTCGCGCCGGCGTACGGGACGCCGCAGACCGCGAGCTTCCAGGTCATCGCCCGCGCCAGACGCGCGACCTCGTCGGTCGTCACGTCGGGCGCCATGCGAGTCCCGCCCGCGGAGCTCTCGAAGAGCTTGTGGTCGATCACGACGACAGCCTCGAGCCCGACGGCCGGCTCCACGATCTCGAGCACCCGTGCGGGCGGCGCGTCGTCACGCTCGAGGACGGACATGAAGTCGGACGCTATCTCAGTCGAGGGCCCGCCGAAGCAGAACCCATCGATGCCTCGGCCGTCGTCGGCTGCGCGATCAACGGGACCGCCCCGTCGCCGTCCCGCGGAGGCCCGTACGACTGCTCGCTCGACTGAGCTCGGTCCACACCGCACGTCGCGACCGACCCGGCCGCGCGGAAGCTGCGACTACTGGGCTCGCTCCCTCGCCCTCGATATCGATGTGCGGCAGCGTGCGCTCGACCCAGCCGGGCAGCCACCAGGCGGCCGGGCCTGCGAGAACGAGCAGGGCCGGGGCCAGGAGGAGCACGCTCAACGCGGCCAGGGCGACGCCGACGGCGAGACCGACGCCGAACTGCTTCACGGTCGGGTCGCCGTCGAGGACGAAGCTGCCGAAGACCGAGATCATGATCAGCGCGGCCGCCGTGATCACGCGTGCGCCGGACGCGAGCCCGAGGGCGGTCGCTTCCCTCTGCTCCTTGCCCTGCGCGCGCTGGTGGGAGATCTGGCTGATCAGGAACACCTGGTAGTCCATCGAGAGCCCGAAGAGCACGGCGAACATGATCAGCGGGACGTAGCTCGCGATCGGCACGGTCCCGCTCGCCGTGTCGAGGCCGACGAGGCTCAAGCCCCAGCCCCACTGGAAGCAGGCGGTGAGGACACCAAAGGCCGCGCAGACCGAGAGGGCGTTTGCGAGCGCCGCCTGCGCCGACACGATCAGCGACCGGTACGCGGCGAGGAGCACGAGGAAGCCGAGCGCGATGACGACGAAAATGACGAGCAGGAGCCGATCCGAGATCGCCGTGGCGAGATCGACGTAGCTGGCGGTCTGACCGCCGACGAAGGCGTCCACGTCCGTACCGGAGATCGCCGGCGGGATCACGTAGACGCGAAGCGTCTCGACGAGATCG
>Ga0081538_10005359_pt1 | contig 11525 bp, 12 predicted proteins | sample TabmetS5T2R1_FD_71022 | JGI IMG/M metagenome (GOLD analysis project Ga0081538, IMG submission 71022) | Tabebuia heterophylla rhizosphere microbial communities from the University of Puerto Rico - S5T2R1 | ecosystem: Host-associated > Plants > Roots > Rhizosphere ... | reverse complement strand
CCGACCGGTCACCTGCCGGACGAGGGTGTCCGCGTCCCCTCCGCGCTCGGCCGCCTCTTGGCGCCATCGGTCGTACAGGGTGTCCGGGGCCTCGTGCTCCTTGGGTTTGCGGGTGGCCTGGACGGCCCACTTGACCAGCCGCGGTGTCCGCTCCTGCCCGTCCGCGACCAGCCGGTCGAGCTCGGCGTCGATCTGGTCGGAGCGCTTGGAGAAGCTGCGCACCAGCTCCTTGGGCATGCCGGCCAGCTCGCGGTTGCCGTGGCTGTCCGCCGGCGTCCACTCCACCCCGAGTGTCCGAACGAGCTCGCGTTGGTAGGTGGCCCGGTAGATGGCGTCCGCGGCCAGGCGATGGCGGTACAGGTCCCGGCCGTCCAGGGCCGTCCAGCGGCCGTCCGGGCCCTGGACCCGGTTGGCGATCACCAGATGGGTGTGCAGCAGCGGATCGCCTCCCCTGGACGTCCGGTGGTCGAACCCGACCGCCAACACCCCCTGGCCGGACACGTGCTGGACTCCACCATGGCCGCGGCGCGCCCCCAAGTGCTCGTCCAGGTAGCCGACCGCCTCGGCCAGCCCAGCATGATGAGCGGCCAGCACCGCCCGTCCGGTGGCCGGGTCGCCCAGGCCGTAGAGGACCGAGACGCTCTTGGTCGGCCGCAGCACCACATCGAACGCCGGGACGGCGGTGCGGCCATGCGGGCGCCCCAGCAACTCCCCGGTGGTGGGATCCCGGCCCTCGAACATGGCCTGGAACCCCGCCGGCGATGCTTCGCCCTCCAGCCCCAAGCTGGTGGCGCCGGCGCCGTACCACCGCCCCGGGGACTCACCGTGGCCGGACAGATACTGCTCGTGGTCGGTGGCCAGCTCGCGGGTGTAGTAGGCCTCACGGCCCACCGTGAGCTTGGCGATGTCGGCCACCACCCCGCCGCTCCCCTCCCCGGCCGTCGTTGGCGCCAGCGAACGCACCCGTGGTGCATTGCTCTCCTCGGACGATTTCGGGTCGAGCGTAGAGCGAACGGCAAAGCTTCATCCGTTATGGCGGTGCGGAGATCGTGCCTAGCTTGGGCGCCTTTGGCGCTGGGATGGAGCCGTCGGTGAGCTTTGGTTATTTGGGCTGGAGCCGTCGTGTTGGGAAGCCGGCGAGGTGGCGCTGGAGCCCATCCACGTCCGTGCCGCCATTGCGGCAGCCGATGCGGGGTCGGCTTGGATGACGTAGTGTGCGGCGTCGGGGCGAGGCCCGCGACGGCCTGCGTTCCACCAGTCCGCTCGCCGCGGACCGGCGGGCGCCACTCGGTGTCGTGGTACTGCGTGGGGTCAAGCACGCACAGCGCTAGAGGTGGACCAAGGACCGTCGTGACGAGGCGGTCGTCAGAACGCCTAACTTCGCCCCTGACGGTCCGCGGCGACCTGCGCAAACGCACCTCCGCACAACGGTGAGCCGCCACCAACTCGCACGGAGGGCTCCTCACGTCAACCCACCTGACGCGCCTCAGCACCCTTGGGCGTCGGGTCTAGTCGGTCACGGCCGGGCGGAGCGGGGCACCGGCCGCATGCAGGTGGCGGAGCGCCTCCGCGTAGGAGCCGAACACGCTGCTCTGGCTGTAGGCAAGGCCCCGCTCCGCGCAGAAGGCCCGGACCAGCGGCTGGGCGCGCCGCAGGCTCGGCCGCGGCATGCTGGGGAACAGGTGGTGCTCGATCTGGTAGTTGAGCCCGCCGAGCGCAAAGTCCACCACCCGGCTGCCGCGCACGTTGCGGGAGGTTAACACCTGACGCCGCAGGTAGTCAGGCTCCCTGTCGTCCTCCAGCACCGGCATGCCCTTGTGGTTGGGGGCAAAGCAGCACCCCAGGTACAGCCCGAACAGGCCCTGCTGCACCAGCACGAACACCGCCGCCCGCAGCGGCGACAGCACCAGCAGCACGGCCGCGAGGTAGCCGACGCCGTGGACCAGCAGCAGCAACGCCTCCAGCGGGCTGGACCTGACCGTGCCGCGGACCACGGCCCGGACGCTCGCGGCGTGCAGGTGCGCGGCCTCCAGCAGCAGCAGCGGGAAGAACAGGTACGCCTGGTACCTGGCGATCACCCTGGGGAGGCCCTGCTTGGCGCGGGCCTGGTCGGGGGTGAACGCGATCGCGCCGACGGTGACGTCGGGGTCCAGGTCCACGTGGTTGGGGTTGCTGTGGTGGCGGTTGTGCTTGCCGACCCACCAGCCGTAGCTCAGCCCGATGAGCAGGTTGCCAAAGATGAGGCCGGCCAGGGCGTTGGCCCGCCGGGTGCGGAAGAGCTGCCGGTGGCCGGCGTCGTGCCCGAGGAAGCCGACCTGGGTGAAGGCGAACGCGAGAACCACCGCGGTCGCCAACTGCCACCAGGAGTCCCCCAGCAGCAAGAAGGCCGTCCACCCCGCGGCGAGCAAGACGATGGTCAGGGTGGTCTTGGCGGCGTAGTAGGCCGGCCGCCGGTCCAGGAGCCCTGCCCGCTTGACCCGCCGGGACAGCTCGGCGTAGTCGCTGCCGCGACCCCGGGGTGGGGGCTGGGACCAGCCCGCCGCCTCCCGCCTGTCGACCGTCTGCGCTTGCTGGAAGGGGGTCATGCACGCTCCTGTCTCACCGCGCAGTGGTTGGCAGGGCGGCTGCTCGGTGATCATCTACGCTAAACCATAGGAACCACTTGTGCTGGTCGAATCGGGCAACTAGGAACCTGCGCGACGGGCTCACGGGTAGTTGCGCTTCGTGCACCACGATGGTCGCCGTCGCCGAGACCACCACTCGGCCACGCCACGGCGACAGTCCATCCTGCGTCCGGTCCGGATGCGCCGCGCGTGTTGGGCCTGGACCCCGGTGGCCACCGCCGTCACGGCTATCCTGCCCAGCGGGCGGCGAAAGTGTGACGCCGGTGGCGCGCGCCACCGAGCCGCGACGTTTGTGCCGGTGGGTGGGCGCTGCTCGCAGAGGAGGGATATCAAGGTGACGGGCTTCGACGGGCTGACCTGGGGTGAGGCGATGCGGCGAGGTCACGCGGCGCTCATCGCCTCCGAGGGCCTGTACGACGAGATCAACGCGTTGGAAGGGCGCTCCAACATCGACATCGAGAAGCACCTGCGACGATCGGAAGTCAAAGCCGCCCAGGCGCAAGTCTGGCTCGCGCTGGCCCGGGAGCTCGGCGGCCAAGGTGACCGGTACGGTCACGCAGGGACTTGATCAGCGTCGGCCCAGCAAGCGAGTCTGAGCAGCACCGGGCGGCCGACCGTGGCCTCGGCGGCCCCGGCCCAGTTGGCCTGGACGATACCCCCGGACGCCTCCCAAACCAGGACGACCTCGCTCTGGTCGGCGACCAGTCCGACGCCGTCGGCCACGACCTCCTCAACGGTGCTGGCAACCACGAACCAGGTCGTGTTGGCGACATCAAGCCGACCACCAAGACCTGCTGCGGAGCAACGCCACCCACGAACTCCAAGAACGCATCCGCGCGCTAGCCGCCGATGTGACACCGTGCAGCATCGGACTGTCCCTTTGTCGGCTGCCTTCCGGGGACACAAGAAGGCCGACAGGAGGGGGCTCGCTCACGGACCCGGTAGCTCAGCGGTCAGATCCAGCGCTGGATGGGTGAGGCGCCCGGCTTCGGTGAGCGTCGAGGTCCAGCTCGAACCAGACCACCCGCCCCTCGGGGCCTCCCAGCGTCCCCCACCGACTGGCCAGCGCGTCTAGCAGTTCCAGCCCGCGGCCGCCGGGCGCCTCCAGGTCGTGCGCTCGGCGCTGAGGGGTGGTGAGCGCGCCGGCGTCATAGACCTCCACCCGCAGCCGATCGTCGCGCAGCTCATAGCTCACCCTGAACCCTCCCCCGGCAGTGCCGGAGGCGGTATGGCGGAGCGCGTTGGTGGTCACCTCGCTGACCAACAGCCGCGCCACCTCCCGGATCGGTGAGTCCTCAACCAGGGCGCTCACCACGAACTGGCGGGCAAGCAGCACCTGATCGGGGCGGCCGTCGAACCGCCTACGATCGCTTGGCATCGGCTTGGCGGATGTCGTCTCCGGCTCGCGAAACCCCTGGCAACGGACGAGGGCCCGCAAGTCGATACCCGGCGGATGGCTCCAGGGAATCTCGGTCCCGCTGATCACCTCCCTGCCTCCACCGCCCGCACGACCCGCGGCCTGGCCCGGACGGCCAACGCTGGGGCAGCTCGGGTGCCGGGCCGTGGCGCCTCCGGGTTAGCGGCGGATCATCGTGCAGGTCAGGGTGCGGGTGACCCCGTCCACGGCCTGGATACACGCAACCACCAGCCGGCCCAGCTCGTCCATGCCGGGCGCCTGGACCCGGGCGATGACATCGTAGGGCCGGCCACGTCCTCGACCCGCTGGACACCGTCGATGCCCCCGATCGCCGCGGCGACCTGGCCTGCCTTGCCGACCTCGGTCTGGATGAGCACGTACGCGCTGAGCATCCCCCGCTGACCTCCCGCCGGTTGCGCATCTCACCGTCGCCCTGGCCAGCACCGGCTGTGGCGTCGGCGCGGGTCGCCGACGACGGCGGCGTGGGCATGCTACCCGAGGTCGGTCGGCCGGCGGACCAGGCTTGGGCTGCTGCACGCCCTAGCCTTCCGACGACTCGCTCGCCGGTCGGTGGGTTGGCTGGCACGCCTGATACGACAAGGGCGCCAGCGCGAAGGCGAAGCCGCAGACAGACATCGCAAGCCGTCGCTCGGCTGGACCAGCTGCGCAAGCGGCAGCTCCCGGTTGCAGGACCCACAGCGAGCGGCGATGCTCATCGGGCCACCTCCTGAGGGTCCTCTGTCCGCAGGCTGCCGTGCGTCTTCACGTCGTCGGGTGGTGGTCCTGTGGTCGTCGTCGTTCGCCCCAGCGTCCGCCTGCGGGACGAGCGCTGTGCCTGCTCTAGCCCGTCGACGAGGACGCTCGTCGCGGTTGTCGAGCCAGACGTGCTCGCCGAGGCGACGAGGGCCGGGAAGCGTTCGGGGGCAGCGAGCGGAAGAACTCGTGCAGCTGGGTCCTGATCGCCGCGTGCGGACGCGCTGCTCGTTGACGGCGGTGCGAGCGCTGCTGACCGCAAAGCCGACGGTGTCGTCGACGACGAGGAAGACGGCGAGGCCGGCCTCGCGGTCGGGAACCCGGCGGCCTGCAGCGGCCCCAGGAACGCCTCGGTCACGGCGAGGGAGTGTGTGGCCCGAGCGGGCGCGGGTCTTGAGCAGCGAGCTCGCCCTGGTATGGCCCTGCGCGGCGGGGAGCCCTTAGGTGTCGGGGAGCTGGGAGGTGATGCCCTTGGCCTGCTCCAGGAGCGGATTGACGTCCTCGGCCTCGATGAGTTCGTGGGTCTCCAGGTGCTCAAAGGACCCGGTGCTGCTCACCGCCAGGCTGGTCGCGGCGGCCGCCCGGGAATCGGGGAGGTCCACGATGACGAACCCGTCGTACTGGCCGAACATCAAGTAGTACGCCTCAAGCTTGCCGCCCGCGGACTCCACCGCCTTGGACACGACCGCGACCCGGTCGCTTGGTTGCTGCATGGCCCGGGCGATGGCCTCGCCCTTGAGGGTGAAGAACACCGCGTACTTCGACATCGCCGCCGACCCCCTTCCACCAGCGCGTCCCTGGGATCCCGGAACCGCCCGCTGGCTGGAGGCTAGTCGCCCAAGACGCGACGGACAAGCAAGCAAGGTCAATCGGCCGCGATCCCGGCGAAGGATGGGCGGGCCGGGCGAGTATGGGTCAGGTCGGCGCGGACACGGGTTGGCCAGGCCGCCAGGCCGTTACCTGGATGGGCGGACGTGGGTTGACCAGGAGCCGCAAGGCGCGTGGTAGTTATCGATATCCGGGATGAGCCCGGCGGAGCAAGGCCGGAACAGGCGCTGCTGGCTCCCGAGCAACGAGGTGACCGGTGAGGGTCTCGCGTCGCGACCTGGGCGCACTCGACGGGCGCCCCGGAACCGGATGGCGACTAGTGTGGTAGGTGCAGGCCGTGCAGGAGGACGCCTACCTCCCGGTCGGCGAGCTCCGCCTCCAAGCGAGCGGCCAGGGCGGGCCCAGCCCAACCCGCACCTCATTCTGGGCGTGTACTGCTCATCTACCGACCTCGCGTGGGCCGCCCTACCGTGACCTGGCGGCGAGGTGCAGGAGGTTCCGACGTGACCGACGAGCGACGCCCTCGGCCGACCCCCCCACCCGACCAGCGGCCCGACCCCAACGAGGAGTTCCGGCGCGCGCTGGAACGAGAGACCGACCTGTCGCTGCGCGAGGACCCTGAGCGGCGACGGATGTACACGTCGATGGACTTGCCGCGGTCCAGGTCACCCAGCGACGACGGATCGCTGCCCGCGCGACGGCACCACCGCCACGACGAGCTCACCTGGAACGGCGAGACGCTCACCCTCGTCGGGTGGTCGCAACGGATGGGCATCCGGGTCGAGGTACTGCTGCGCCGGTGTCGCAGGGGTTGGTCGGTCGAGCAGGTGCTGACGGCGCCGCTCGGGGAGGACAGGCCAGGACCCCACTCACAATAGCCGGCCTGCTCAGCATGGCGGCCTAGTCGCTGTCTTACGTCCCCTTGACGAGTTCGAGTTGCTCGCTCGGTGGCCCGGCTCAACCGATCGATGACTAGGGCGGTCATTCTCTCAGCCTGAATCCACCGATCCGCGAATGCGGTCGCTGTTTCTGACGCGGGCGGGTGGGATGCGGTGTGCAGGGGCTGGCGTTGCGCGACGGCGGGCCGCGGGTGCGGCGGGCGAGGGTGGTTACGCGGCCGGGTGTCCTTCCGATGCCGTGACGGGCAGGCCGGAGAGGTCGGCGGCCAGCCGAGAGACCCAGTCGTGGCCTCGGTGCGCGGTCAGGTCGGGTACGGGATACAGCGCAGCCGCGCCAGCGCCATCTGGAACGAGTGCGCCCACGGCCAGCCGGCGGGCAGGTGCAGCGTCCAGCGGCGGGCGGAGCGGGTGAGCCGGCCGGGCAGCGCGAGCAAGGTCCGCCGCAGCGTCTTGGCGACGGTCTGCTGGTCGCGGCTGCCGAGGCCGAGGCTGGCCGTCCAGCGCAGCAGGTTGTGGGCCAGGGTGGCGGCCAGCAGCCAGGCCGCGTTGGCGTTGAACTGCCCGGACGGCAGGTGGGCCAAGCCGGCGCCCGCCTTGAGGTCGCGGATGGCCAGCTCGCACACGGCGTGGCGGCGGTGGTCGGCGTCCAGCCAGGTGGTGGTGCCGGGCCGGTCGGTGACCAACGCGTGGTAGCGCCAGGTGGGGAACAGCTGCTGCTGATCGTCCAGGTTGCGAACGCGGCGGACGATCAGCCGGTCGCCCCGGTAGGAGGCCTCGGCGACCTGCGCGACCCCGGCGGGCTGGTAGGCGATCGGGACCCAGGCCGCCTCGGGGATGGCGGCGATCGCGGCGCGGACGGTCTTGGTCTGGCGCACCGTGATCGAGTAGCGCACCCGGTGGCGTCGCAGCCGCTTGATGAGCTTGGCCGACCAGAACCCCGAGTCCATGCGGAAGGTGAGCTCGCCGCTGGCGCCGGCGCGGCGCAGCCGGGCGACCAGCTCGTCGCAGAACCGCAGGATGCCGCGGGCGGTGTTGGCCCCGCCCTTGCGCAGCCGAGCGTGCAGCACCTCGCCGCTGTCGGCCCGGAAGGCCAGCAGGGGATGGTAGCCGAGCCGGTGGGTGTAGCCGTAGCAGGCGCCCTGCTTGTGGTAGCCACAGACCTCACAGATGGTGGAGTCCACATCCACCACCAGCGGCCCATCGCCGGGTCCGGCGCCCGCCGCCCACGCCCGCTCAAGGATCGTCGCGGTCACCTGGTCGAGCTGGCGGACATGCCCGAAGGTGAAGCTGCGCAGGAAGGTCCCCACGGTCGATGCCGCCATCACCCGGTGGCCGAGCACGCTGCCGGTGGCTCCCGAGCCCAGCAGCTCCACGTCGTCGATGCAGCCACCACCCGCCACCAGCGCGTGCACCAGCGTCAGCAGTTTGCGCCCTGGGTGGGCCGCGCCCGGCCGGTCGCCGAGATCGACGAGCTGGTCGGCGGCCTGCTCGATCCCCAGCCGCTCGGCGAGCGTGGCGGGCAGCAACAGCCCGGCCGAGGCGACCGCGCGCTCGTCATCGAACGCGATATCGACCTGGTCCAGCACCACGTGCGAGGATCGCATCGAAAAGGTGTCCTCCGACTCGGGGACCATGACTGCCTGGCAGCCGTCATTCTCCCTGGTCAGGGGACCCTTTTCATAATGGCGCCGCCGCAAGCGCCCCTACTTGGTCGGTGGATCCAGGCTGAAGCTCAGTGAGCGTCACTGACGCGAACCAACCCCCGGCGGCCGCACGATTCGACGACGACAACCAGGAGGAGGACGCATGGAGACAAGCGGCAACCCGCTGATCACGTCCGCGCCACGACATGGAGGCGACGTGCTGCATCCACCCGATGCCCGCCGCTGGTGGGCGCTCGCGCTGCTCTGCGGCGCCCGCCCACAACGACTAAAAGCGCGCCGCACCGACCCTGACTGACCGCCGACATGGAGGCATGCGATGCAACAGGTTCAAGGGCCGCGGCGCGAGCGTCGACCGCCACGGCCCCGGCAGCTCCAGGTCAGGCGGCAGCGCGGCCGCCGGCCAGGCAGCCCGGTCAACCGGCGCACCCCGTCCGGCCGCCTCCTGCCCTACTGAGCGCACGCTCCCCCGACCCGGTCGAAGGAACAGACACAGAAAGGAACCAGCGATGACCGAGCTACTGCTGCAGGACAAGGTTGCGGTGCTCTACGGCGCGGGCGGCGACATCGGCGGCGCGGTCGCGCGCGCCTTTGGGCGCGAGGGGGCCAGGCTGTTCCTCACCGGGCGCCAGCTGGCACCGGTCGAAGCGGTCGCCAAGGACATCGCCGCCGCCGGCGGAGCCGCCGAGGCCGCCGAGGTCGACGCGCTCGACGAGCACGCCATCGACCAGCACCTCCAGTCGGTGACCGAGCGGGCGGGCCACCTCGACATCTCGTTCAACGCGGTCGGGGTCCCGGATGCGGAGATCCTGGGGGTGCCGCTGGTCGAGCTGGACCTCGAGCGGTTCTCCCTGCCGGTCACCGCCTACACCAGGTCGTACTTCCTGACCGCCCGCCTGGCCGCCCGGCGGATGCTCGCCAACCGGTCGGGGTGATCATGACCGTCACCTCCATCCCGTCGCGGACGGGCACGCCGTTGCAGGGCGGCTACCCGCCGGCGCAGGCGGCCAAGGACGCCCTCACCCGGGACCTGTCGGCCGAGCTGGCAGCCCAGGGCGTCCGCGTGGTCGGGCTGCGACCAAACGGCCTGCCGGAGACCGCCACGCTCAGGGAAGCCTTCCAGGCTCGCGCCACGGCGTTGGGCATGACCTGGGAGCAGTGGCAGGCGTCGCTGGCAGCCAGGACCCACCCGCAGCGGCTGTCGACGCTGGAGGAGCTGGCTGACGTGGCGGCCTTCGTGGCGTCCGAGCGGGCGGGCGGGCTGACGGGAACCACCGTCAACCTGACCATGGGCAGCCTGGACGACTAGCGACCGAGCGACCCAGGCGTTGCCACCAGCGAACGCGCGGCTGCGCCGACGAGCGACGCGACCACTGTCCAGGTTCGCGACGGCAAGGTCCTGCCCGCTGACGCCGGGTTGCGGCGACCACCGGAACGGATCGGCGGCTCCTGCCTGATCGACGTAAAGGACCTCGACGAAGCGATCGACGTCGCTACGTGTCGCCCGAGCCCAGGAGGACTCACCCATGAACATAGCGAATGCGACGGTCCTGGTGACCGGGGCCAACCGCGGCATCGGACAAGCGCTGGTCGAGGAAGCACTGAGAAGGGGCGCGACGCGGGTGTATGCCGGTACCCGCCGGCCCCTGGCCCACCCGGATGGGCGGGTCACGCCCCTGACCCTGGACGTGACCAACGCCGCGCAGCTCCAGGGAGCTGTCGAGCAAGTCGAATCTCTCGACCTCCTGATCAACAACGCCGGCGTGCAGCGTCGGGATGACCTGAGCGACCCTGCCGCGCTCGACTGGCACCTCGCCGTCAACCTCTACGGCACCCACGGCGTGACCCAGGCCTTCCTGCCGTTGCTGGCTCGTTCCCAGGGCGCCATCGTGAACCTTATGTCGACGGCGGCCCTGGCCGCCTTTCCGCTCCTTCCGGCCTACTCGATCTCCGAAGCCGCCACGTTCTCGCTGACCCAATCGCTGCGCGCGCTCCTGGCCGCAAAGGGCGTGCGGGTGCATGCCGTCCTGGCTGGCGCCGTGGACACCGACATGACCCGAGGCTTCGACCGACCCAAGGCCTCTGCGGAGTCCGTCGCGCGCGCCATCCTGGACGGGGTAGAGCGGGGGGAGGAGGAGATCCTCCCCGATCCCCGGTCGGCGTCGGTGGCCGAGAGCTGGCGCAGCGGTCCGGCCAAGGCGCTCGCCCGCCAGTATGCGGCGCTCCTATGACCAGCGTCGGTCGAGGCTAAGCCACCGGCGTGGGTTTCAGATACGGAGGACACCATGCTGCTGCAGGACAAGGTTGCGGTGCTCTACGGCGCCGGCGGCGACATCGGCGGCGCGGTCGCCCGCGCCTTTGGGCGCGAGGGGGCCAGGCTGTACCTCACCGGCCACCACCTGGCGCCGGTCGAGGCGGTCGCCAAGGAGGTGGTGGCCGCCGGCGGGTCCGCCGAGGCCGCCGAGGTCGACGCGCTCGACGAGCAGGCCATCGACACCCACCTCCAGTCGGTGACCGACCAGGCGGGCCGCCTCGACATCTCGTTCAACGCGGTCGGCACCAAGCTTGTGTATGTGCCCCTGGTCGAGCTGGACCTCGAGCGGTTCTCCCTGCCCATCACGACCCACACCAGGTCGTACTTCCTGACCGCGCGGCAGGCCGCACGGCGCATGGTTCCGAGGCGGTCGGGGGTGATCATGACCGTCACCGCCCTCCACTCGCGGACCGGCATCCCCTTGGTGGGAGGCTTCGGGCCGGCCCAGGCGGCCAAGGAGGCCCTCACCCGCGACCTGTCCGCCGAGCTGGCAGCTCAGGGCATTCGCGTGGTCGGGCTGCGACCCCAGGGGATCCCGGAGACCCGCGCGATCAGAAATGGCTTCGAGCGTCTCGCCAAGGCCACCGGGATGACCTGGGACCAGTTCCAGCAGCAGCTGGCAGGTGGGACCCACCCGCGACGGCTTTCCACGCTGGAGGAGCTGGCGAACATGGCGGTCTTCATGGCGTCCGAGCGGGCAAGCGGGATGATCGGAACCACCGTCAACCTGAGCATGGGCAGCCTGGACGACTAGCGGCCAACTAGCCAGGCACCCGACCTTACAGGGGCTTGGGTGTCAGTTTGACTGTAATGGGACTGCTGAGCCGTCCGGGTCAGCTTGCCGGGGCGCAATGACAACGGGCGTCCGCAGGGGCCAAGGTCGGAAAGGCTGCGCTGGTGAACGAGGCGGACTGGGAGCAGCGGGTCGCGGACGCCTGGGCGTCGATCGACCAGCGAAGCGAGGCGGAGTTCCTGGCGCTGATCGAGCAGCTCGTTGCCGAGTTGCCCGCCGACAGCGGCATCGGGAGC
>Ga0081538_10005358_pt1 | contig 11526 bp, 9 predicted proteins | sample TabmetS5T2R1_FD_71022 | JGI IMG/M metagenome (GOLD analysis project Ga0081538, IMG submission 71022) | Tabebuia heterophylla rhizosphere microbial communities from the University of Puerto Rico - S5T2R1 | ecosystem: Host-associated > Plants > Roots > Rhizosphere ... | reverse complement strand
TGCTCCTGGAGCCGCTGGCAGCGACGCAGCAGAGTGAGGAATTGCCGTGCGTATTCGCTGTGGGACACCTCAACCGCCGCACGCCGGGCTACCACGACAATATCGCACGGGAACTCGAGCTCTGCTTTATGCTGCCGAAAGCACTCACGGGCGCGTCGTTTGACCCGGTTGCGCACCACAGCCCCCCCCACGCGTCGTGACACGGCAATGCCCAAGCGTGAACAAGACGCCACACCTGGAAGCACGTAAAGGACAAACGCTGGGGCGACCTGTTTGGTGCCAGACTGCAAGACATGCTGGTAGTCGCGTCGGTGCCGCAAGCGCTCTGAGGGCCGCAAGCGCTGCTCCCCCATGTCTACCTCCCACTTAATCGTTGCGGCTGGGTCCTACTGTCAAGCGCTGCCGACCCTTACGACGCCGGCGTCGGAGTACATCACGACCACTGCGTATGGCCATACGGACAAGAAATCCGTGCTTACGCAGTCTTCGGACCTTCTTTGGTTGATAGGTGCGCTTCATAGCTGTCCTGTTTCTTCTCTTTTATTAATTAAAATAAATGGGAAGAGAAAAATCAATGCGTGTGCTCCCAGCTCAGGGTAGCTGAACGTAGCATCTCTCCCTCCCCCTGTCAAGGGGCAGGAAAGACTATCTCTTGATGAAAGTTACCAATTTTGCTATAGTTTAGCGAAGGGAGAGCCGTTCTATAGCAAGCTTCTCGGGCTCTTCTCGGCGTGCCCGCGGTGCACCCGAAGACTGTCCCTGGAATGCCTGATTTTTCAAAATATGGGCAGGGGAGAACCCAGCCGTCGGAGGACTGTATTTCGCGCACGCGGATGGACGAGACATTTGCCAATTTTGTGGTTGGCTCGGCGAATCAGTTTGCCCAGGCCGCGGCACTCGCCGTGGCGAACCTCCCTGCGAAGACTTACAATCCGTTGTTCATCTATGGGGGCAGCGGATTGGGAAAGACTCACCTGCTCCAAGCCATTGGCCACCACATTCGCCAGCAGGACGCAGCGCGGTGGGTCGTGTATGTGCCAGCCGAGCGTTTTGCGAGTGACCTCGCCAGTGCTTTACGGCACAATCGGAGTGCGGCGTTTCGTCGCCACTACCGCCAAGCGGATGTTCTCCTGGTTGACGATGTCCAGTTTTTTGCCGGCAAGGAGCGGACCCAGGAGGAGTTCTTTCACACGTTTAACGTGCTGTACGAAGCGAATAAACAGCTTGTGTGCACGGGCGATAGACCACCCCAAGAGATTATGCCGTTGGCAGAGCGGCTGCGCTCGCGCTTTGCCGCTGGTCTGATTGCCGATATACAGCCACCCGACCTCGAAACACGTCTTGCCATTCTCAGTAGAAAGGCCGAAGAGTGGGGTATTTCCTTACCGCATGAGGTCGCGATGCTCATTGCCTCGCATGTGCGTCAAAACATTAGAGAACTGGAGAATTGTCTGATACGGGTGATGACGCATGCGTCGCTCGTTGCCCAACCCATTGACCAAGACGTTGCCGCCAAGGCTCTCGAACAGACTTTGGCTGTGTCCCGCGGCGCCATGACCGTGTCGCGTATCCAGCAGGTGGTCGCCGAGCATTTTGGTCTCCGGGTGAGTTCGCTCAGATCGAAGGAACGCCGACGGGTTGTCGTTTTGCCGCGGCAAATTGCCATGTTTCTCTGCCGCGAGTTGACCGACGTCTCGTTACTCGATATCGCACGAGACTTCGGGGGCAGAGATCATACGACCGTACTGCACGCGTGTGCGAAAATTGCCCGTCTCGAGGAGCATGACGAGCAGGTCGCTCGTCTGTTGTGGCAACTACGACGGGCTCTCACAGGTTGACTGTGGAAAAGTGGGATAACACTTTCCACAGGTAGTGAAATCCACGAGGCTGTGGAAAACCGGTTTTCCACAGTGGAAAACTTTTCCACAAGGGGGAGAACAACATCACGGAACTTTAGAGGACTTTTCCACATATCCACTGGCACTGCTCTTACTACTACATTTATAGCTACTTAGGAGTAAAGAATGATGGAGCTTACGACCAGTCAGGACGTCCTCGTGCGTGGCTTACAGAAAGTCCAAGGTATCGTGGAACGGAAGAATACGCTGCCGATCCTGTCTCATTTTCTCTTGACCACCCAAGCCGATGGCGTCGTCATTCACGCCACCGATCTGGAACTCGGCTATAAAGGGTACCTGGATACAACAGTGAACAAACCTGGAACAGTGACGCTCCCAGCTCGCAAAATATACGATATCTTGCGAGAGCTCCCCGCTGGTGAGCCGGTCACCCTGAGCGTGGAAAACGAGGGTTGGGCCCGCCTCACCGCCGGCTCGGCCGCCTTCAAAGTTCCCTGTTTACCAGCGGAGGAATATCCAGCACTGCCGCCTGTTGACGATGCTGACTTCGCCTCGCTCGATTACGCCGCGTTTGAGGCGATGGTGCGCCAGACCACTTTCGCCACGTCACACGATGAGACGCGCTACACCCTGAGCGGTGTCCTACTGACCAGCAATGGCTCTGACCTCACCATGGTGGCAACCGATGGACACCGTTTGGCATATATAAAACGCCCGCTGCCGCTAGAGAAAAACCTACGCCTGATCATTCCGCGCAAAGCCCTTGAGGAAGTCAGCCGCTTTGCCAGCGATAGCGAGGCAAAAGAGATTGACGTTGCCCCTCTTGAGAACCACTTGGTCTTTCGTCGTGGACGCTCGACCCTGGTGACGCGCCTCATCGAAGGACAGTTTCCCGACTACGAAGGGGTGATCCCGAAGAGCTTTACACGGCGCGCCATCGTCGGGCACGAGCGTCTGCTGCGCGCCTTACGGCGTGTATCCCTGCTTTCCAATGAGAAAACCAAGCCGGTGAGAATCGAGTTTACCTCCGATAGCCTCACCCTGCGGTCGAATACGCCTGAGATGGGTGAGGCGATTGAACAGATACCTGCAGCCTACGCCCACGAGCCGATGGAAATGGGCTTTAACGCGCGCTATCTCCTCGAAGTGCTGGCCGTTATGGAGGGGGAACAGATCATTCTCGATCTCAATGATTCTCTTAGTCCTTGTGTCATCCGTTCACAGGGGGACGATCAGTATTTCTACGTGATCATGCCGATGCGGGTGTAATCCCATCGGTCAGCGACTTACTCGAGTGGAAGAGACGATGTACATCGAACAGTTGACGCTCCGTCACTTTCGTAATTATAAGGAGATGACGGTGGCATTCGCCCCACAAGGCGCGTATATCTCCGGCCCAAATGGCAGTGGGAAGACGAATCTTCTCGAGGCGATCTATTACCTGGCGAACCATGTCTCCTTCCGTACCACCCGACGCGAAGAGCTGCAGGCGTGGAGCGCCTCCCAGAGTGCCATTAACGCTCTGGTGAGTCGGCATGAGACGCACCAACAAAGCGATCTCACCTTGCATCTCACGCCCAGCGGCCGTCGTCTCTTTGTCAATGGCAAGGAAACTCGTGACGTCAGGAAGTTTACGGCCCTGGTGGCAGCGGTCGCTTTTCATCCAGGAACCATGAATGTGATTAAGGGAGGACCGGCCAGCCGGCGGTATCTTGTCGACCGGGGTATCTGCAGTTTGCATCCGGAATTTGCGCTGCTCAGTCAGCACTTCCAGCGTCTCTTGAAACAACGTAACGCGCTGATCCGCACGCCAGCGCGTCATGCCTCTGAGAATTTGGCGGTGTGGACGGAGCGCTTTATTGATGCGGCCGTGCAACTCATGCATTACCGCCAGACGCATGTCGAACAACTCAATGGCACACTGACGATGTTGGTGCAACGTCTGGGAAATGATCTCGGTGAGATCTCGGTGCAGTATCGACCCGCGATCTTTGCCAAGTGCGTCTCCTCCGAGGAGATACACGCCGCCTGGGAGAGTGACGCGCGACTGCGCGACCGCTATCTGGCAGAAGCGAAACGGCTGCAGCGCGCTGAGGAAGCCATGGGACAAACGCTGTTTGGGCCACAACGTGACGATGTTCTCATCCGCTACCGGGGGAAGGAGTCCCGTGGCTACGCGTCGCAGGGAGAGCAGCGCTTGACCGCCTTTCTCCTGGTAGCGGCCTTGGCCGTCGCCATCTACCAGCAGCGCGGCCACGGTCCGGTCATCCTCCTTGATGACGTCATCTCTGAGCTCGATGAGCGTCATCGTCGGGTCGTCTTCGATTTTCTCCACGACCACGCGTTCCAAGTGTTTATTACCGATGTCAGGGAGCGATCAGAGTATCGCAACCTGTGTCAGCTTGCCCCGCTTCGCGTTCGTCAAGTCGGCGAATGGGCAGAATGCTGGAGCGACGAGGCTCTGGAGAGTGGGGAAGGTTCAAAGAAAGAGACGATATGAGCGAGCATAACACATACGATTCCAGAAACATCCGGGTTCTTGAGGGCCTTGAAGCGGTGCGCAAACGGCCCGCGATGTATATCGGCGGCACGGGGGCGCAGGGGCTGCACCATCTGGTGTATGAGGTGGTGGACAACAGCGTGGACGAGGCCATGGCTGGCTATTGCAAGAATATTCGGGTGGTTATCCATAGCGATAACAGCGTCACGGTTGAGGACGACGGTCGTGGTATCCCGGTCGATATGCACGCCACCGAAAAGGTTTCGGCCGCGGAGGTGGTGATGACCAAGCTGCATGCTGGCGCCAAATTCAGCAAAGACAGTTACAAGGTCTCGGGTGGGCTCCATGGTGTCGGTGTGTCTGTGGTCAACGCTTTATCTGTGTGGCTTGAGCTTGAAGTACGCCGTGATGGTTACGTCCATACACAGCGCTATCAGCGCGGTGTCCCGGTATCTCCCTTGCGCCAGGAAGGCACCACCAAGCGTCTCGGGACAACCGTTACCTTCAAGCCTGATGCGGAGATCTTTACCGAGACGCTTGAGTTCAACTTTGATACGCTCTCCGGACGGCTGCGCGAGCTCGCTTTTTTGAACCGCGGCCTGCGTATCGTCATTGACGATGAGCGCGACGGCCGTACCCATGAGTTTCACTATGAGGGGGGGATCGAGTCGTTCGTTACCTATCTCAGTCAAAATAAAACCGTGTTCCACCCCCAGCCCATCTATATTAGTGGAGAACGCGACAATGTGCGCGTTGAGATCGCCCTCCAATACAACGATGGATACACCGAGAATCTCTTCTCGTATGTCAACACCATCAATACGATTGAGGGCGGTACGCACCTGATTGGACTGAAGAGCGCGCTGACCCGTACGATCAATGCCTATGCCAGCGATAACGGTCTGCTCAAGAACGTCAAAGAGAACCTCTCAGGCGATGATGTGCGTGAAGGTCTCACCGGGGTCATGAGCGCGCAGGTGCCTGAGCCGCAATTCGAGGGACAGACCAAGGCCAAACTGGGCAATAGTGAGGTGAAGGGCATCGTTGAAACGATCGTCAACGAACAGCTCGGCATCTTTTTGGAAGAGAACCCGAGTGTGGCCCGTAAGATCGTGGAAAAGACCATCAATGCGGCGCGTGCCCGTGAAGCGGCACGCAAGGCACGCGATCTCACCCGGCGCAAGGGTCTGCTCGAGGGCGCCTCACTCCCTGGGAAGTTGGCCGACTGCTCGGAGCGCGACCCCGCCAAGTCTGAGCTGTACGTCGTCGAGGGAGATTCCGCCGGGGGGTCGGCAAAGCAGGGGCGTGATCGCAATTATCAGGCCATTCTTCCCTTGCGCGGCAAGATTCTCAACGTCGAGAAGGCACGCTTTGACAAGATGCTCAGCAGCCAGGAAATTCAGACGCTGATTACGGCCCTTGGCACTGGTATCGGCCGTGATGATTTCGACATCGAGAAGGTGCGCTACCACCGCATTATCATTATGACCGACGCCGACGTCGATGGCTCGCATATCCGGACGTTGTTGCTCACTTTCTTTTTCCGCCATATGCGGCCGATCATCGAGCGTGGCTATCTGTACATTGCCCAACCCCCCCTGTACAAGGTGAAGCGCGGGCAGACGGAGATCTATCTCAAGCATCAGACGGCTTTTGATGATTATATCCTGCAGCAGGCGACGGAGAAGTTGAGCTTGGTCAATCCGCACCGTATGGACATGCAGACGATTCGGGGTAACGACCTGATCGCCGTGGTGCGGCGTGTGCAGGCCTTCGAACAGATCCTGACGCGCTTTGAACGGCGGCGCAATGATACCCGCCTCCTGCATCAATTGGCGCAGCACGGCGATATCCCTGCCACAGTGCTGCAGGAACAAACTGAGGCCATGCGTCTCCTGGAGATGCTCCAAAACACGCTCGTGTCGCAGCATAGCGACGCCGTCTTACAAGCCCGTGTGGAATGGGACGAGGAGCACAGTTGTTACCGCCTGGTTTTCGTCACCCGCGATCACGACACCACGCTGGAAACGGTCATTGATCGGGGGCTTCTGGCCTCCCAGGACTTACGGGAATTACGGTCGCTGGCGCATCAACTTGAAAGTCTCGGTACGCCACCGTATACCCTGCACAACGGGGCCGTTGCGCATGTCATTGGCAGTCTTGGAGAGCTTCTGCAGACGGTGAGCGAGGCCGGGAAGAAAGACCTGTCCATCCAACGGTACAAGGGTCTTGGCGAAATGAACCCGGGGCAACTCTGGGACACCACCATGGACCCTGAGCGCCGCACGCTCCTGCTCGTGACGCTCGAAGACGCGGTCGAGGCCGATTACATCTTTACCACCTTGATGGGCGATCAGGTTGAGCCACGTAAGGCTTTTATTGAGGCACACGCAAAGGAAGTCGTGAACCTTGACATTTAACCCCCGAGGACACCATGGCCAGCCACGATAATCTTGTTTCCGTCAACATCAGTGATGAATTGCGTACCTCCTTTATGGACTATGCCATGTCGGTGATTATCAGTCGTGCCCTGCCCGACGTGCGGGACGGCTTAAAACCTGTACACCGGCGTATTCTGATCACCATGCGCGACCTTAACCTGACCGCCACGCGCGCGCATCGCAAGTGCGCCAAGATCGCCGGTGACGTCAGTGGCAACTATCATCCGCATGGTGAAGGGGCCGTGTATCCTTCCCTGGTACGCATGGCACAGGACTTCTCCCTGCGTTATCCCCTCATTGATGGGCAGGGAAACTTCGGCTCCATTGACGGTGATCCCCCGGCTGCCATGCGCTACACCGAGGCACGCATGACGCGTCTTGGCGAGGAAATGCTACGCGATATCAACCGCGATACCGTTGATTATGTCGCCAATTACGACGATACACGGGAAGAGCCAACGGTGCTTCCGGCGGCGATTCCCAACCTACTGGTCAACGGCTCATCCGGTATTGCAGTGGGGATGGCGACCAATGTCCCGCCGCATAACCTCGCCGAGGTGATCGACGCCCTGGTGTACATGCTGGACAATCCCGCCTGCACCCTGGAGGAGCTGATGGCGCGTCTTCCGGGACCGGACTTTCCCACCGCCGGCTTTATCCATGGCCGCCAGGGAATTCGCGACGCCTATCGTACCGGCCGGGGTTTTCTGCAGTTGCGTGCCCGCTGTGAGGTCGAGGAGTCCGAGCGTACGGGCCGACAAGATATCATCATCACGGAAATTCCCTATCAGGTCAATAAGACCAAGTTGCTTGAGAAGATTGCCGAGATGGTGCGCCTCAAACGCATCGAAGGGGTCTCCGACATGCGCGACGAATCCGACCGCGACGGCATGCGTATTGTCATCGAGCTGCGACGGGACGCAGTGGCACAGGTGGTGCTCAACCAACTCTATGCCAATACCCAGCTGCAGACGACCTTTGGGGTGATCATGCTGGCGCTGGTGGATAACCAGCCACGCATTCTGAGTCTCAAAGAGTTGCTTGGCTCCTACCTGCAGCATCGGCAGGAGGTGGTGACGCGGCGCACGCGCTACGACCTGGAGCGCGCCCGCGAGCGGGCGCATGTGCTTGCCGGTCTTATCGTGGCACTCGATCACCTCGATGCGGTGATTGCGCTTATCCGCAACGCGCCCGCGCCCGCGGAAGCACGTCAGGAGCTGGTGGCGCGCTTTGCCCTCTCGGAGGTGCAGGCGCAGGCCATTCTTGACCTACGTCTGCAGCGGTTGACGGGCATGGAGCGCGACAAGATCCAGCAAGAGCACGCGGAGCTGCTCGAGACGATTCGCGAGTATGAGGCGATCCTGAGCAGTGAAGTCCGTATACGCGGCATCGTGCGCACCGAGCTCCTGGAATTACGGGAAAAATATAGCGATGCCCGACGCACGGAGATCATCGACTCGGAAGAGGAAATTGACATCGAGGATCTCATCGTTGAAGAAGACATGGTGGTCACCAAGAGCCATGCGGGTTATCTCAAGCGTCAGCCGCTCACCTTGTATCAGAGCCAGCGGCGCGGCGGCAAAGGCAAAATGGTGATGCCGACGCGCGATGAGGACTTCGTCGAGCAGCTCTTCCTGGCGTCGACGCACGATTATTTGTTGTTTTTTACCAACATTGGTAAAGTCCACTGGTTAAAGGTCTATCAGATCCCGCAGGCCAGTCGTACGGCCAAGGGCAAAGCGGCGGTGAATTTTCTGCAACTGCAGCCAGGCGAGAGCATCTCCACCGTTATACCCATCCGGCGTTTCGAAGTCGAGCGTTATCTGATCATGGCGACCAAGCGAGGCATCATTAAGAAGACCGAGCTCACCGCCTACGGGAATCCGCGGCAAGCGGGGATCATCGCCATCACCCTCGATGAGGGTGATGAGCTCATCCGCGTTGGCGTGACGCGGGGCGATCAGGACATCTTCCTGGGGACGCGTCAGGGGCTTTCCATTCGCTTCTCGGAGACCGAGGTGCGCGCCATCGGCCGTACCGGTCATGGGGTCATTGGTATTCGCCTTGATGAGGGTGATGAGGTGATTGGCATGGAGGTGTTGAATGCAGACGCCTGCATTCTCACGGTCACCGAAGGAGGATACGGCAAACGCACCCACGAGTCGGAGTACCGTCTACAAGGACGAGGCGGGAGGGGACTGATCAACCTGCGCGTGACGCCCAAGACCGGGTATGTGGTGGGCATTCGTCAGGTTTTTAACGAAGACGATGTCATGGTGATGAGTGACCAGGGTCACCTCGTCCGCATCCGCGTGGCGGATGTCTCGCTCATTGGACGTAACACCCAAGGGGTCAGGCTGATCTCGTTAGCCCCCGAACAGTGTCTCGTTGGCCTCGTCCGTATCGAGGATGACAACGGTGAGGACAAGGGCGACGAAGAGACGAATGGAGAATAAAGAGTTGACGCCGCACGCGCGATTCAATACCATTTAGAGAGCCAGCCCGTGTCATCTTTATTGGAGAGATGCCCGAGCGGTCGAAGGGGGCGGTCTTGAAAACCGCTGAACGCAAGTTCCGGGGGTTCGAATCCCTCTCTCTCCGTCGTTGCCCGTACGTGACTGGTGGACCGTAACCCCTTACGGTTACGGAGAGGTGACCGAGAGGCCGAAGGTGATCGCCTGCTAAGCGATTTAGCACCCAAAAAGTGCTACGAGGGTTCGAATCCCTCCCTCTCCGCTGTTGTGATGCGCCGATAGCTCAACTGGATAGAGCGTCAGACTACGGATCTGAAGGCTGGGGGTTCAACTCCTCCTCGGCGCGCTGTTCCTGTCGGGCACCTCACGGAGGTGCCCGTTGCTGTCCCTTATCCCCATGAGAGCATGTCAGCCACTTTGTCACAGCACCAGCGCTTCATGCAGGAGGCACTCTACGAGGCCCGTAAGGCGCTACAGACCGCAGACGTCCCCGTTGGTGCCGTGGTCGTGGTTGATGGGGTGATCGTTGCCCGAGGACACAATCAACGTGAGGCGTCGAGCGATCCCACGGCGCATGCGGAGGTTGTCGCCTTACGCCATGCGGCCCAACGCCTGGCGAGTTGGCGACTTGACACTGCTACCTTGTATGTTACGCTTGAGCCTTGTATTATGTGCATAGGAGCGGCCATACTGAGCCGTATTCAGGCCCTGGTGTACGGTTGTCGGGATCCGAAGGCGGGTGCCTGTGGCTCCCAGTTCGATATTGTGGGGGCCCAGCGGCTTAATCATACGTTTCCAGTGACCGCTGGTGTTTGTGAAGGAGAAGCAAGCGCCCTCTTGCAGGCGTTCTTCCGGCAGCTCCGGCGCCCGACGTCTGCATGTATCTCTCGTCCTCAATAGACCTCTTTGCTGACCTGTCAGCCCTATGCCATTAGGTCGCTCCGTGTCGGCGCACGCACGGGGACGTGCACCGTCGTCATCGTCCCTGAGCAGAGCCCGCATGCGGAGGACGTGGTATGAGCTTGATCCTGCTCGTGTCCACAGGTATTCGCCTCGCAGCCTTGGGCTGGTCTCTGGTGTTGCTGCGACGCATCCAGGATTGGCGCATGGGATGCTTCACGGTCATGCTCGCGCTGATGGTACTCCGCCAAGCTCTGACCTTAGAGGCGACAGTCTTGGCCGATGCCACGCAGATGCATCAGACTCTCATGAATCTCTGCGCCAATGCTGAGTATGCCATGCGTGAAGCGGGCGGTATCTTAGAAATCGGCGTCGATCACGTGCATGTGGACGATACCTTCTTACAACGCGTCTGGTGAGAGAAATCGAGGATGACCAGATGGAGATGCCGCGCGGTGCTGGACGTATTCTGTTTGTCGATGACGAACCCGCTCTGACCAGTGCCATGTCTTACTTGTTGGAGATGTTGGGTTACGAGGTGACGACGAGTACCAGCAGTCGGGAAGCGCTCGACATTTTTTGTGCGCAGGCCTCCAATTTTGACATGATGATTACGGATCAGACGATGCCGTACATCACAGGTGAGGAGCTTATCAGAGCAGTGCGACGTATTCGTCCCGATATCCCCATTATTCTCTGTACCGGATTCAGCCACACCATGGATGCTGAGAAAGCCCAGGCGTTGGGAATCGATGCCTTTTGTGTCAAACCACTCGAGGCACGTGACCTGGCCGTCATCCTCCAGCAGGTACTGGCGAAACGGCTCGGCTCGATTGAGCGCCGCCACCAGCAAGCCACGGAGTGACGGAATGCCGCTTGTGCTGAGAGGGGTCTTCTTGGTACACTCAACGGTGTTCTGGAGAGAACTGTGAGGAATAAGACATCCTCACGCACGTCAGACGTGGAGAGCGACGGAGAGATGGCCGAGTGGTCGAAGGCGGTTGATTCGAAATCAACTGTGCCCTTGCGGCACCGGGGGTTCGAATCCCTCTCTCTCCGTCCCCTCTATGGTCCCATATCCTGACCCTCGCCCCCATAGGAGGCGAAGGGAGTGGAGAGGCTGAGGAGAGGTGCGAGAGCGGTCGAATCGGCGCGCCTGGAGAGCGCGTGGGCGCCAAAAGTGTCCCGTGGGTTCGAATCCCACCCTCTCCGCTTCTCGAGCGGTGCCGAGTGCTCGCTGTTCTTGCGTAGGAGAGGTCTACAGGAGACGCTTCTACGACTGAGGTGATGGTCGTGCTAGGTGGGGAGGTAGCGGTGCCCTGTAACCCGCAAGCCGCTATAGCGGGGCTGAA
>Ga0081538_10005357_pt1 | contig 11526 bp, 11 predicted proteins | sample TabmetS5T2R1_FD_71022 | JGI IMG/M metagenome (GOLD analysis project Ga0081538, IMG submission 71022) | Tabebuia heterophylla rhizosphere microbial communities from the University of Puerto Rico - S5T2R1 | ecosystem: Host-associated > Plants > Roots > Rhizosphere ... | reverse complement strand
GCCGGCGCCCGAGCGGAGCGCAACCACGACGAGGCCCAGCCCGACCGAGCCGGTTCCTGCCCCCCGGTGCCGTCGCCGGCGGCCGGCCGCGCCGCTGCGGATCTACACCGGTTCGCGGGTGCCGCGGCACGCGGCATGGTCACTTCGCGGCAGCGCGATACGCCGCACAAGGTCGAACACGTGACTCCGCCGGACCCCCGACCCCAGCCGCCGTGCGCCCTCACCCAGCCCGACCAAGGCGCCGCAAGGCGGTTTTTCCTGGGGCCGCAGAACCCTCGAGCTCGAGCCGCAGTTTTGGGAGGAACGTTGTGAGGAGGTCCTCTAGCTCCCGGCGGCCGGATCGATGGCGTGGTTGGCCCGGAACAGACCGTCCGGATCCAGGTCGGCCTTGATCCGCTGCAGCCGGCGGTAGGCGGCGGGCTCGAAGGCCCGGCGGACGTCGGTCTGCTCGGCCGTGAACCCGAGGTATCTTCGTTCGCTCGACCAGGGTTCGAGCGCACGCGAGACATTCCGCGCAGCCGCCAACCCCGCGGCGGCGGCGTCCTCGTCCGGGGCGACGGCGACGGCCACCATCGCGAAGAGGTCGTCGATGGTCGCAAGGGCCCCGTGGCGCTCGGGCGGGCGGCCGGCAGCGCCTCCCAGCTGGCGCAGCTCGGCGACCACGAGCGGTGAGTCCGAGCCCGGCCCGACTGCCGCTACGAACGCATCCACCGCCTCGGGTGGGAACTGGGTGAGGAGGCCATGATCGATCACGTGCGAACTGGGCTCCTCGGGGTCGCCGTGCATCTGGCGCAGGTCGGCGGCCGGCATCGTCGCGAACGTGTCCAGCTCCGGGCGCAGCTCGCGCAGGGGCCGAAGCAGCTCCTCCGCCCGGCTCTCCTCGCCGAGCACCGCGCCGTCGATCTTCACCACGGTGCGGCCCCTAAGCCCCGCCGGGACCGTCGGCAGGGGCGGGAACTGGGTGATGCGCGCCGCGGTCGTGACCTCCTCAGGCGCGTGCGGCGCCCAGCTCGCCCACCGCCGCAACACTCGCTGCGACTCGCGCCAGTCCCAGACGAGCCAGCCCGCGTAGACGTGGCTGATCGGCAGGAGCTCGAACTCGATCGCGGTGACGACGCCGAAGTTGCCGCCTCCGCCGCGGACCGCCCAGAACAGCTCGGACTCGACGCGCTCGTCGGCCCGGACAACCTCGGCGTCCGCGGTCACGAGCTCCACGGCCGTCACGCTGTTCACCTGGAGGCCGTGGCGGCGGACAAGCCAGCCGAGTCCGCCAACCAAGGAGTATCCGGTCACCCCAACGGTCGGTGCGGAGCCATGCAGGGCGGCGAGGCCGTGCGAGTGCGCCCGCGGGACGACGTGCTCCCAGCGCGCGCCACCGCCCACGCGTGCGCGTCGCCCGTCGATCTCGACGTCGCGCAGCCGGGCCGTCTTCAGCAGCAGGGTGTCGGCAAGCGCCGGGGCGAGCGGGCCCGCGTTGTGGCCGGTCGCCTGCGGAGCCACGCCGAGACCCGCGCCGCGAGCGAAGTCGACCGCGGCGACCACGTCCGCTTTGTCCTCCGGTACCGCGACGGCGGCCGGCTGCTGGTCCACGGCGAGCTGCCAGGCCCGCCTGGCTTGGTCGAAGTCGGGGTCGCCTGGGGCGAGCACGCCGCCGCGGTGACGGTCGCGCAGGGGCTCGAGGTCGATCTGTGTACGGATAGCCATCGCGCTCACCCCCTCAGCAATGGACGCGCGGGTTGAACTGCGCGAACGTCCCGGACGGGTTCCTCTTCCAGACCCAGGCGTGCAGGTCGTAGTGCACCGGCATTCCGGGCTCGTGGCCCTCCATCGGGCCGTCGAAGTCGCGGCCGAAAAGGCGTGGCAGGTCGTCGTTCGTGTCAAGCCGCTGATCGGCATCGGCGAGGAAGTACTCGACACCGGTCAGGTGCAGGCGGCCGTGCCGCTTCTCGTAGAGAAGGACCTCGGGCTTTCGGATCCGAAGCTTCCTGTCGGCGGCGAGCTTCGGCTGCGTGTAGTGGAGGCCCATTCCTCCGGCTGCCTCGGCGACGCAGGTCCGCGGCGGCACGTAGCCCGCCCGGCGGGCCTCGCGCACGTCGCGGAAGCGCGCGGTTGCGCGCCGGACGGCGGCCAGCTGCTTTGCCTTGTTGCCCTTCGCGGGCCCGGATCCCGCGTGGTCATGGCCGCCTGGGCGATCGGGTCCGGTGTCGGCAGAGGCGAGCGCGAACGGCACCGGAATGGCCACCAGCGCCATGGCGAGGCTGATGCGCACGATGCGCATGTGGATCCGTTCTCCTTCGTCGAGGGTCTGTGTCCAGCCTTCGACGGATCCGTGCCGGCTTTATTCCGTCGTCAGAAGCGGACAGCCCCGTCGCCCTTCCAGGCGACGAGCTTGAGCGGCGTCTTCTGGCTCACGACGTGGCCGGCCAGGATGCAGGTGAACCCGCCGCGTTCGAACATCACCACGGTGCGGTCGCCGTCCCTGTAGCGATGGATCTCGACGCCGTTCCTGCGCAGTGTCTCGGCGCGTTCGGGCGGCTCGAGCGGCTGGCCCGCGATCACCGTGTACCCGATCCGGTGGCCGTGGTGGGTGTAGAAGACGGTCTCGGCGCGGCGCCCGGCGAGGCGGTCGGTGCGCGCGCCCTGGGCTCGCCAGCCGAACTTTTTCGACCAGTCGGGGAAGGCCACGTGCTCGAGCCGGCGGTCCAGGAGCGCGGGGTTGCTCATGTCATGCGGCGGAGCCGGCTCCGTGCTCGGCAGCGCCGACAGCTCGGCCGCCTGCACCGCGCTTGGCCCGGACGGACCGCCGAGGGAGAGCACTACGACGACCGCGACCACCAGCAGCGCGGCGATGCCGGCGGCCGGCGCCAAGAGTCGCGGAACCCCGCGCATGCCCCCCCGCCGCTGCTCGGGCGGCCGCGGCTCGAGCGTCTGCAGACGCCGGCGCAGCCCCTCGGGCGTGGCCGGACCGCCGTGCCGAAGCGCCTCCACGGCGCGCCTATGCCGTTCTGGAATTGCGGGCTCGCTCATGATCCTCCCTCCAGCGCAGCCGCAATCCGCTCGCGTGCGCGGGAGAGCCTGCTCATTAGCGTACCTTGGCGGATCTTCAGCGCCTTGGCCGCGTCCCGGTATGACAGCCCGAGCACGTCGACGGCGGCGATCGCCTCCCGCAGTGGTGGGGACAACTCGCGCATGGCCTCGTACGCCATCTGCACGTCGAGCGCGACCTCGCCGGGATCGCCCCCGCGGTCGACGATCCACTCGATCGCCTCCGGCGGGCCGGAGGTGTTGGGCCGGGCGGACCTCGCGCGGTGGAAATCGACCCACGTGTTGCGCAGGACCCTCATTAGGTAGGCGAGGTCGCTGCCGCGGCGTATGAACCGTGGTCGCTCCAGCACGCGGGCGAAGGTCTCCTGCACGAGGTCCTCGGCATCGGTACGCGAGCCGCACAGGGCATATGCGGCGCGAAACAGGCGGTCCGTGTGGTCGGGCAGCCGGGAGACCGAGAGCCGCCGCGATCCGAGTCCGGTTGCGTGAGCGGCTCGTTCCTTCACGCGGTCGAGTGTACCCAGGTGGGGTCCCTACTCACCCATCGCGCGGCGCAGGTCCTGAACGAGGTCCTCGGCGGCCTCCACGCCGCACGAGAGCCTCACGAGGTCCGCTGGAACGGCCGCGACGGAGTCCTCCACCGACTGGTGCGTCATCGCCTGCGGCACCTCGATGAGCGACTCCACGCCGCCAAGCGACTCGGCGAGCGAGAAGATCGTGGTTGCCGCCGCGATGCGCGCGGCCTCGCGGTGGCGGAAAGAGACCATGCCGCCGAACCCGGGCCAGCGAACGTCCTCGACGCCGGGAGCGCCGGCCAGGAAATCCCGCACCGTCCGACCGTTCGCGGTGTGCGCCGCGACCCGCAGATGCAGCGTGCGCAGGCCGCGATGGACGAGGAAGCAGTCGAACGGCCCGGGGACGGCGCCCACGGAGTTCTGCACGAAGCGCACCCGCTCGTGGAGGTCCGCGTCGCTCACGACGACCGCGCCTCCGACGACGTCCGAGTGCCCGCCAAGGTACTTGGTGGCCGAGTGGATTACCGCGTCGGCGCCCAGCTCGAGCGGGCGCTGCACCACGGGCGTCGCGAAGGTGTTGTCCACGGCGACGAGCGCCTCGCCGCTGCGGGCGACCACGCCGCCGATGTCGACCACGTTCAGCAGCGGGTTGGTGGGCGTCTCGACCCAGATCAGCCGAGTCTCCGGCCGCAGCGCCCGCTCGAGCGCGGCGAGGTCGGTCTGGTCGACCATGTCGTAGGCGAGCCCGAAGCGGGTGAGCACCTTGTCGACGAGCCGGTACGTGCCGCCGTAGAGGTCGCGGGGGAGGACCACATGGTCGCCGGCGCGGCAGTGGGCGGTCAGGAGCGCGTGCGTGGCCGCCATCCCGCTCGCGAAGCAGGATGCAAGCCCACCCTCGAGCTCGCCCAGCGCACGCTCGAGCGCGGATCGGGTGGGGTTCGCGGAGCGCGCGTAGTCGTAGTCCTCGACAAACTCCCCAGGCGCGGCCTGCACGTAGGTGGAGGTCTGATGTATCGGTGGGATCACGGACCCGTAGGCGGGGTCCGGATCGAGGCCGGCGTGCACCACGCGCGTCGCGAAGCGCGCCCCGTCGGGAAGGCGAGTCATCGCGCGAGCGACTCGAGGAGGTCCGCCCGTGTGAGGATGCCGGCGGCGCGACCGCCCATGTTCACGAGCACCGCCTCGCGCTTGTCGGCGAGGAGATCCACCGCCTCGCGGACGGCGTCCTCCGCCGGGACGGCTGGGAAGGGAGGCTCCATCACCTCGACGATCTCCGCTCCCAGCAAAGCCGGGTCGTCAATGGCGTGCCGCAGCAGGCCACGCTCGCTCACCGAGCCGACCACGGTCTGCGGATCCTGCGCGGAGACCACCGGCAGCTGTGAGACGCGGTGCTCGTGGAGCAGGGTCACGGCATCGCGCACCTTGGCGTGCGTCGCGACAGTGAGGAGGTCGGGGATCTCGCCTTCTGCGTGCTTGCGCCTCAGGACGTCGCCGACGGTCAGCGCGGACTCCCGTTCGAGGAAGCCGTACTGGCGCATCCAGGCGTCGTTGAAGACCTTGGAGAGGTAGGCGCGCCCAGTGTCGGGCAGGATCACCGCGACCATCGCGGTCTCGTCGTCGATCTCGCGCGCGACCTCGACCGCGGCGTGGAGCGCGAGACCGCACGAGCCGCCCGCGAGGATGCCTTCCGTCGCCGCCAGCCTGCGGGTCATCAGGAACGAGTCCTTGTCCGAGACCGTGACGTAGCGGTCGACGATCGAGGGGTCGAAGGTCTCGGGCCAGAAGTCCTCGCCCACGCCCTCGACGAGATAGGGCTTCACCTCGCCGCTCGAGAAGATCGAGCCGACGGGATCGGCGCCGATGATCTCGATGTCCGGCTTCTGCTCGCGCAGGTAGCGGCCTACGCCGGTGATCGTGCCGCCCGTGCCGACGCCGACCACGAGGTGGGTGATCTGCCCATCCGACTGGCGCCACAGCTCGGGCCCGGTGGTGCGGTAGTGCGCCTCCGGGTTTGCCTGGTTCTTGTACTGGTTCGGCTGGAAGGCGCCGGCGATCTCCTCCGTCAGCCGGTCGGCCACTCGGTAGTACGACTGGGGCGAGTCGGGCGGCACGTCGGTGGGCGCGACCACGACCTCGGCGCCGTACGCGCGCAGCAGGTCGATTTTCTCCTTCGACATCTTGTCCGGCATCACCGCGATCACGCGGTAGCCCTTGAGGCTGGCCGCTATCGCGAGGCCGGTCCCGGTGTTGCCGCTGGTGGGCTCGACGATCGTGCCCCCGGCCTTCAGCTTCCCGTCGCGCTCGGCGGCCTCGATCAGCGCCAGCGCGGCGCGATCCTTGATCGAGCCGCCCGGATTGAGCGCCTCGATCTTCGCGACGATCTGGGGGCGGAGATCCTTTCCCAGCCGAGACAGCCGGACCAGGGGCGTATTGCCGACGGCATCGAGGATCGAGTCCTTGATGTCCGCGGCCGTCGAGGAAGCCGTAGCCATGGCTGCACGATAGCCGGACTGGACTTGCGTTACCCCAAACGGGTGACGATACTGGGCGCTTGTACGCAACGGTTTGGTTGCGTAAAGGGCCCCAATCGATCTCTGGCCGCTCGAACGGGCCAAATTAGGTGCACAGTACGACCATGAAACCCCAGACTCGTGCCCGGGAAGCGGACGCCGCGCCCGGGCAATTTCCCCTGCCCGGCGGCAGTCCTTCCCTGGCCGGCGGCAGCCCCTCCCCGGCCGCCGGAAGCCGCCGCTCGGAGTTCTTCAAGCGGGCGATACTGGTCGGCGGCGCCGGAATCGCCGGCGCGATGGTTGCCGGCTCGCCGCGGTCGACGAACGCCGCACAGCTCTCGCAGCCGGACCTGCGCGCCCTCAACCTCATCCTGATGGTTGAGTACACGGAGGGCGCCTTCTACGACGAGGCGATCCGCCGGAACAGGCTCGAGGGCGAGTTGCGCGACTATGCCCGTTCGGTCGCGGCACAGGAGAAGGAGCACCTCGAGTTTGTGAGGAATGCCCTCGGGGGGCGGGCGGAGGACGAGCCCGACTTCGACTTCGGCGACAAGACCGGCGATCCGGACGCGTTTGCCGCCGCGGCCGGGGACCTGGAGGACCTCGCGGTCGCCGCGTACAACGGCCAGGGCACGAACGTGAGCCCGAAGACGCTCGCGGCTGCGGCCACGATCGTCTCGGTGGAGGCACGGCATGCTGCCTGGATTCGCAGCATCGTCGGGCAACCGCCCGCTCCGGACGCCACCGACACTCCCCAATCGGCCGACGAGGTTCTCAGCGGCCTCGAGCAAGCCGGACTCAGGAGGTGAGGGGGGTGCAAGAGCTCTCGTTCGACCGCTTGGATGCCGACGGCGCGCTCGCGGAAGCGGCAGAGCGGGCTGGAGTCGTGTCCCGCGGGGCGTTCCTGGCGGGCGCGCTCGGCGGCTCCGCGGCCGTTGTCGGACTCGCCGCGGCCCCGGCGGCCGCGCAGTCGGGCGGGCCCGGGGCCCGGGACGCCTCGATCCTGAACTACGCCCTCACACTCGAGTACCTGCAGGCCGCCTTCTACACCGAGGCCGAGCGCATGAAGGCGCTGCGCGGGCGCGCGGCGGAGGCGGCACAGGTGGTCGGGGCCGTCGAGCGCGCGCACGTGAAGGCGTTCCGCGACGTGCTCGGCAACAAGGCCGTGGCACGTCCGTCCTTCGACTTCCAGGGCACCACCGAGAACCAGAACGCATTCCTTAAGACCGCGGTTGCGTTCGAGGACCTGGCCGTCGAGGCCTACAAGGGCCAGGCGCCGCGACTGCAGGCGAACTCCGCCCTCGCGGCCGCGCTCTCGATCCACTCGGTGGAGGCGCGTCACGCCGCCTGGATGCGCTACCTGTTCGGCGTCGAGCCGGCCACCCGCGCCTTCGACCAACCCAGGTCGAAGCAGCAGATCACCCGGGTCGTCAACTCCACCAACTTCATCACCAGCACCCCGTCCACGCAGCGGAACCGGACACCCCGCTACACGGGGTGACCTCGATGGGCATCGCGCGCACCGGGATGACGCTCGCCGGTGTGGGCGTTCTCGGCTTCGCCGCGATGCTGCTCTGGCCCGCTCCGGAGTCGGCGCCGCGCCTGGGCGGCCTGCCCGCCCCGCCGGCGCCGGCGCTCGACGTGCCGGCACCCACCCCGCTCGAACTGGACCCGCACCTGGCGATGTGGTCGGTGGTCAGGCGGCCGGTCACGGCTCGCGAGGAACCGGGGGGCGGCGCGGCGGTGGCGCGGCTTCGGACGCGCACCCCGGAGGGCACCGACAACCTCGTGCTGGTCGAGCGCCGCGTACGGGACGGCCGCGGCCGCGTCTGGGTCGAGGCCCGGCTTCCGGTGCTCCCGAACGGCACTACGGGCTGGCTTCCTCGCGACGCGCTCGGCGGCTACAGGCCGGTTCGCACGCACCTCGTCATCAACCTGGAGCGGATGACGGCCACGCTCGCCCGAGACGGGCGTCGAGTCTTCCGCGCCAAGGTGGGCGTCGGGTTGCCTCAGTGGCCGACACCGCGGGGACGGTTCTATATACGTAACAAGCTCGTGCGCTATCGCAGTAGGTTCTACGGCCCCCTGGCCTTCGGCACGAGTGCACGATCCCCCGTGCTCACCGACTGGCCGGACGGCGGCTTCGTGGGTGTCCATGGGACGGACCGTCCCGATCAGATTCCCGGCGAGGTTTCCCACGGGTGCATCAGGATGCGCAACGGCGACATAGTCCGACTGGGCCGGCTCATGCCGGTGGGGACTCCCCTCACGATCCGGTGACGCATCCACTCCTCATCTCCCTGGCCGTCAGCGCGCTCCTCTTGGTCGCCTGCGCCCCGCTCGCCGCGGCGCAGGAAGCCGGGCAGCGCGGCGGAGGCCCGCCGACGGAGCTGTGGGACGAGTTCCCGCTCAAGCAGCCCGCACCCGGCTCGGGCGAGCGGGGCGGCCGGTCCGCAGCGCCCGCCGCCGGCTCGACCCGCCCGGACGAGCGTGGCGACGAGTCGTCCGACACTCTCCCGCTTCTCCTTGCGGGGGCCGCGGTGCTCGCGGGCCTCGGGCTGGCTGTGGGTGCAGGCGTCGGGATCCGTCGCCGGCGTTCGCGCGCGGCCGTCACCGCTCGGGCCGGACGGACCCTGCCCGTGGGATCCGTGAAGCCGGGAGGCCGGGAAGCGGTTGCCGCCGAGGGCCGTGCACCCTCGCTGCTGGCGGCGACGCAGGCCGCCGGCCGCGAAGCCGAGCGGGCCCCGCCGCCGCAGCCCGCCGCCACACGAAGCGCCGAGCCGGCCCCGGCCGCCAAGCCCGCTGCCGAGCCCGAGGCGCCCCCCGCCCCGAAGCCCGAAGAGCCCGCCGCCGATCCCGGGGCGCCCGGTCGGACCGAGCCCTCCGACAGGCGACCGTCCGTGGTGCCGCTGCCCACCGCGGCGAAGGCCCAGGACGGAGCCGCCACGTCGGGTGCCCCGCCGGCAACCCGGCCCAGCGTCGCGACACAGCGGGCCGTCGGCTACGCGAGTGTCTCCGCCGCCGACGATCTCAACAACGCCGAGCTGAAGGTGCAGGTGCGCCTGATCCAGGAAGCGTGCCAGCGCCGCGGGCTGACGCTCGTGAAGATCGTCCGCGACGTCGAATCCCACGCGAGCTCGGACTTGCGGCGCCCGGGACTCACGTATGCGCTCGATCGCCTCGCCGCCCGGGACGCGAGCTGCCTCGTCGTCGCCAGCCTCGAGCGGCTGACGCGCACCGCCGCCAATCTCGGCGCCCTGCTCGGTTGGCTCACCGAGTGCGATGCACGGCTGGTGGTGATCGATCTCGACCTCGACACCGGCACCGAAGAGGGACAGCTCGGCGCGCGGGCACTCGCCACCGTCGGGGGACTGGAGCGACGCAAGCTCGAGGAGCGCACCCGCAAGGGTCTCGAGGCCGCACGCCACATGCGACGCTCGGGGCGGCCCGCCGTGAGCGACCGGCCCTCGCTGAAGCAGCGCATTGCGGACATGAGAGCTGAGGGCATGACGCTGCAGGCGATCGCCGACACCCTCAACTCCGAGGGCGTCCCAACCCTCCGCGGCGGGGCGGAGTGGCGCCCGTCGAGCGTGCAGGCGGCCGCCGGGTACAAGCGCCCGCGGCGCAAGGGCGTCCTACGGAGCCCGGCGCCGCCACAAGACAAGAAGCGCGCCTAGGCCCCTCAGCGCGACGGCAGAGATGATCCGCGGGTGCGTGCGCTCGTAATCACCGAGCACGGGCCGCCGGAGGTGATCGCTTCATGCATGAGCGCGCGAACATCGGGAAGGTCGTCCTCACCACCTGATGCATCGTGCCCTCACTCTCTGCCTCACCGCCCTCCTGACAATTGCGCCGCCCGCGACGGCGGGCACCGTTTCGGGACGCCTCGTCGACTCTCGTCTCGAGGTGACCTTCCGTGCGGCAGCGAGGGAGAGAAACGAGATGCGGATCCTGCCGCACGTGAGCGGCGTGCGGGTGGTCGATTCCGCCGAGATCGTCACCGGCGAGCACTGCATGCGCGTGAACGAGCATGACGCCCGCTGCGGGCCGCCGGCGCCGGGAGGTCTCCTCGTGACCGCATACACCGGGGACGGAGCCGATGTGGTCAGCACCAGAGCCGGGATCGCCCACCTCGGGCCCGGGAGGGACCTCGGCATCGCTCTCGCCGAGCGCGGCAGCCTTCATGGGGGACCGGGCGATGACAGGTTGCGCGCGGCGGGCCGTGGCGCGTCGGCCTTCGGCGGCGTCGGCCGTGACGAGCTGCTCGGGGGCGGACGAGGGGACCTGATACTCGAAGGCGGCCCGGGGCCGGACTTCGTGGTCGGGCGCTCAGGCGACGACCGCCTTGACGCGGGCGCGGGGCGCGATCAGCTCGCCGGCGGCCGAGGCCGCGACGAGATCGCCGCCGGCCCCGGCAACGACTTCGTCCGCGCGAGCGACGAGGCCCGGGACCTGGTGCGGTGCGGCAGCGGACGCGACCGCGCCTTCGTCAGCCGCAACGACCGCGCTCGTGGATGCGAGCGGGTGACGCTCGGCTGGCCGGACTGACCGTGTACGCTTCTCTGTTCATGTCGCGCGCAGCCGACCTGCGACTTCTCCTTCTTCTCCCCCGCTAGGGGGAGCTGATGCGTGGCGGCCGCGAGAAGCCGCGAACTCAAGGGGAATCAAGGAACGGCGACGAAGGGGACAGCGACATGGACCGAAGTGAGAAGGACCGAGTAAAGATCTTCGACACCACCCTGCGCGACGGGGAGCAGTCGCCGGGGATCTCGCTGAACAAGCAGGAGAAGCTCGAGATCGCGCACCAGCTTGCGCGGCTCGGCGTGGACATCATCGAGGCCGGCTTTCCGATTTCGTCCCCGGGCGACTTCGAGGCGGTCCAGGCGATCGCCCGCGAGGTGCACGGTCCGGTGATATGCGGGCTCGCACGGGCGGGTGCGCAGGACGTCGACGCCGCCTGGAACGCGATCAAGGATTCCGAGCGCCCGCGCATCCACACGTTCATCTCGACGAGCGACATCCACATCGAGCACCAGCTGCAGACGACGCGCGAGGACGTGAAGGGCCAGGCCCGCGCAGCGGTGGCCCAGGCTCGCGGGTACTGCGAGGACGTGGAGTTCTCCCCAATGGACGCCACCCGCTCCGATCTCGAGTTCACCGCCGAGGTGCTCCAGATCGCCCTCGACGAGGGCGCCACCACCATCAACGTCCCCGACACGGTCGGCTACTCGACGCCGGACGAGCACGCGGAGATGTGGCGGATGCTCTACCGGCTCGTTCCCGGCCTGGCCGACGTGACGACGTCGGTCCACTGCCACGACGATCTGGGCCTCGCCGTGGCCAACTCGTTCGCGGGCCTGCTCGTCGGCTGCCGGCAGGTTGAGTGCGCCGTCAACGGCATCGGGGAGCGCGCGGGGAACGCGTCGCTCGGGGAGATCGTGATGCTGCTGCGGGTC
>Ga0081538_10005356_pt1 | contig 11527 bp, 8 predicted proteins | sample TabmetS5T2R1_FD_71022 | JGI IMG/M metagenome (GOLD analysis project Ga0081538, IMG submission 71022) | Tabebuia heterophylla rhizosphere microbial communities from the University of Puerto Rico - S5T2R1 | ecosystem: Host-associated > Plants > Roots > Rhizosphere ... | reverse complement strand
CGGGTGATCGCCTGGCGGATCCACCAGGTGGCGTAGGTCGAGAACTTGTAGCCGCGGCGGTACTCGAACTTGTCGACCGCCTTCATCAGGCCGATGTTGCCCTCCTGGATCAGATCCAGGAACTGCAGGCCGCGATTGGTGTATTTCTTGGCGATCGAGATCACGAGGCGCAAATTCGCCTCGACCATCTCCTTCTTGGCCCGGCTGGCCTCGCGCTCGCCTTTCTGCACCAGCCCGACGATGCGGCGGAACTCGCCGATGTGCAGACCCGTGCCGCTGGCGATCTCGGCGATGTCCCTGCGAATGGCCTCGATCTCATCGGCGTGGCGTTCGGCGAAGGTGCGCCAGCCCCGCTCGCCGAGGACTGCCACGTGCTCGACCCACTCGGGATCGAGCTCCTCGCCGCGGTAGTGCCTGAGGTAGTCGTCACGGGCCACGCCGCAGGTCTCGGCCAAGCGCAGCAGCTTGCCTTCCAGACCGTTCAGCCGCCGGTTGATGTTGTACAGCTGCTCGACCAGAGCTTCGACCCGGTTCGGGTTGAGATGCACCTGATTGACCAGCTCCACCACCTCGGTGCGCGCCGCCTCGTAGGCGGTATCGAGATCCGGCTCGATCGGCTCGTTGCGCCGCACGGCGGCGAGGCGCCTCTCCTGCAGCTCGCGTACGCGCTCGTAGGTCTCCGCGATGCTGTCGAAGGTCGCGAGCACGCCCTCCTTGACCGACGCCTCCATGGCCGAGAGCGACAGGGCGCCCTCGTCGAAGTCGTCCTCCTCCTCTTCGACCTCCTCGACCTCCTCGGCCTCCTCGCTCTCCGCCTCGCCCGCCTCGCCCTCGGCCTTGTTCGTCTCGGCCTCTTCGCTCTGCGGCTCGGCGCCGTAGGTCGCCTCCAGGTCGATCACGTCGCGCAAAAGGACCTTGCCTTCGCCGATCGCGTCCCGCCAGCTGATGATCGCGCGCATGGTGAGCGGGCTCTCGCACAGCGCTTCGAGCACGGTATTGCGGCCCGCCTCGATGCGCTTGGCGATCTCGATCTCGCCCTCGCGCGACAGCAGCTCGATCGTGCCCATTTCGCGCAGATACATGCGGACGGGATCGTCGGTACGCCCGAGGTCCTCCTCCTCGAACGAGGCCCCGGCATCGGCATCCTCACCGTCGGCCGACTCCAGATCGCCCTTGGCGCCGCCGCTGCCGTTGCCGCCGTCTTCGTCGCGCCCGACGCTCACCCCCATGTCCTCGAACATGGCGATCAGCTCGTCCAGCTGGTCCGGCGAGATTTCTTCCTCGGGCAACGCCGCGTTGATCTCGTCGACGGTGACCACGCCGCGCTCGCGCGCTTGGATCATGAGCCGCTTGATGGCGGGTGCTGCGCTGATCAGCTCCTGAACGGCCCCATCGGGCAGTCCCTTGCCAGTCTGCGGCTTGATTGTCGAAGCTCCGCTAGCCACAGCGTTTCTCGCCATACGATGGTTCCTTCTTCATCCGATGCTTGGGCCGCGAGCGATGGCCTTCAGTCCAATGCTTGGGCGGCGAGGGACAGCGCGACCGCCGCGGGGCGGGCGAACCCCTCGGCTCTTCGGGCAACGACCAGGTCGGCCATCAATCCCCCTCGCTTTTCGCCCGCTCTCGCCCCGCTCCGGGTGCGCCGGCCGGGTTGATCAGGCGGTTGACCGCAAGCACCTGGTCGGCGGCCTCGCCGTCGCGGTTTGCCGCGATCGCCGCCTCAGCGGCACGTGCCAGCGCCCGCCGCTCCGCGAAGCGACGCCGCTGCGCGACACGCGCGCGCCAACCTTCGAGCACGCTACCCAGATCCCGATCGGCTGCGCACCACCCCGGCATCCGGGCAAACAAGTGCTCGATTTCGCTGGCAAAACCGATCTTGCTCAAGTGGTCTTTCAGATCCGCCGGGTCAAGATGCCCCTGTTCGCCGTACCTGCAAAGAATCGCATCGCGCAGGAGCCCGAGCTGTGGATCGACCAAGTCCAGCGCCGCCAGTTCTTCTTCGACCACCTCGAGCATGCGCGGGTGCACCACGATCGGCCAGACCAGCTCGCGCTCGGCCACCCCGTCGGGCCGGGCAATGCCGGCCGCGAGGCGCGCCGCGCCCGCCCCTGCGGCGCCCGCGGGTGCGAACCAGTTGCCGCGGACCGTCACGGGCGACGCGCCGCTCTTAGGCGCCGACTTCAGCCGCCTGAAGAAGTCGTTGAGCAACAGGCGTCCGAGCGTGCGCTCCGGGATGCTGCCGGCCAGGGCGCGATAGCGCTGCTCCAGCGCCCAGCGCTGCTGCGGCACCGTGGGCGAGCGCGTGGCCGTCTCCCGTGCCCACAAGAAGTCCAAGAGCGAAATGGCTTCGTCCAGGACCAGCTGCAGCGCCGCGGGGCCGCGGAACGCGCCCGTGCTGGTGCGCAGCACCGAGTCGGGATCCAGCCCCGGCGGCAGCAGGGCAAAGCGCAGCGACTTGCCGGGCCGGAGCGCCGGCAACGCGCGTTCGATCAGCCGATGGCCCGCCTGCAGGCCGGCCTCGTCGCCATCCAGGCAGACTAGCGGCTCGTCAGCGAGCTGCCACAGCTGGGCGAGCTGCGCTTCGCTGATCGCGGTGCCGAGCGGCGCCACGGCATGGGCGAAGCCGGCCTGGGCGAGCGCGATCACGTCCATGTACCCCTCGGCGACGATCACCGTGCCGCGCTCGCGGATCGCCGTACGGGCGAGCGCCAGCCCGTACAGCAGCTCGCTCTTGTGGAAGGCCGGCGTCTCAGGCGTATTCAGGTACTTGGCGCGCGCCGCCCCGAGGGTACGGCCGCCGAAGCCGACCACGCGGCCGCGCTGATCCTGGATCGGAAACATCACCCGGTCGCGGAAGCGGTCGTAGCCGGCCCCGCCGTCCTCGGGGGCCACGATCAGGCCGGCCTCGAGCAGCTGCGCCTCGCTGTAGTCTTCGGCGAGCATGGCCCGCTTCAGCGCCGTGCGCTCGCCCGGCGCATAGCCGAGACCGAAGCGCTCGATGATCGCCTGATCGAGCCCGCGCGTCCTCAGGTAGTCAGCCGCCGGCTGACCATCGCGCGCCTGCAGCCGGCCGGCGAACCAGCGCGCGGCTGCCTGATTGACGGCATAGATGGTCTGGTCGACCCGGGGCTTGCCCTCGCCCACTGAGCGTGGCGCCGGCAGGCCACAGAGCTCGGCCAGACGCTGCAGCGCCTGGGCGAACTCGAGACCTTCGATCGCCATGACGAAGTCGATCGCGTTGCCGTGCTGACCACAGCCGAAACAGTGATAGAAGCCCTTGTCCGGAACGACGTGAAAGGAGGCCGTCTTCTCCTTGTGGAACGGACAGCAGCCCCACAGGTCGCGGCCGCGGCGGCTCAGTCGGACATGGCGCCCGACCACCTCGGCGATCGGCAGGCGTGCCTTGAACTCCTCGAGCGAGATGGCGGATCGGTCAGCCATACCGTCGCCTCAGCTGCCGCTGCCGCACTCGCCCTCGGCCCCCCGTTTGCGCTGCCCGCGTTAGCCGCGGCGCGATCAGCCCAGCCGCTGACAGATCATCCGCCGCGCCTTGGCGCAATCGAGCTGGCCCGGATAGCGGCTCTTGAGCTCGGCCATGACTTTGCCCGTGTCCTTGAGCTTTTCTGCCCCGACGTCGGCAATCACCTCGCGCACCGCCGCAGCGCACGCCTGCTCATCCAGCTTGGGCGGCAGGAAGCGCTTGATGATCTCGATCTCGCGTGCCTCGCGGTCGGCGAGCTCCAGCTGGCCACTGGCCTCGTAGCGCTGGATGCTGTCCCAGCGCTGGGCGACCATGGCCTGAAGCAGGTCCGTCAGGTCGTCGTCGGACAGCCCCTCGGGATGACCTTCGGCGCGCGCCTTCTGGTCGCGCTCCTTGAGCGCCGCGTGGATCAGTCGCACGATCGCCATCGCGCAGCGATCATCGACCTCCGTTGCATTTCGCAGCGCTTCGTTCAGCTGCTCTCGAAGCACTGATGGGCCTCTCTTTATCGGATTGCTTCCGACTAACATCGGATGTCATGCTCCGCAAGTGAACTGATTGCGGCCCGCGACCGCTATGCTTGACCGCGCTTGAAGCCCTGACGTAAGCTCGCGAAGCTTCGGCTCCCGTCGAGACATGCGCTCCGGGCGGGTCTCAGCACTGACAGGTTACGAGCCGCTCCTTCCATGAACGTTACCAACCGCCGCGCGACCAGAGCCGCGCTCGTGCTCGCCGACGGCACGGCGTTCCTCGGCCAGGGGCTGGGGGCGTCCGGTGCCGTGGTCGGTGAACTGGTGTTCAACACCGCGATGACCGGCTATCAGGAGATCCTGACCGATCCCTCCTACGCCGGCCAGCTGATCACCTTCACCTTCCCCCACATAGGCAACGTCGGCGCCAACGACGAAGACGTGGAAGCCGCCAACTGCTATGCCCGCGGCGTAGTCTTGCGCGCGCCGATCACCGAACCTTCCAATTTCCGCGCTGCGCAACATCTCGATCGCTGGCTGGAGGTGCGTGGCCTGGTCGGCATCGCCGGGGTCGACACCAGGCGCATCACCCGTCACCTGCGCGATACCGGCGCTCAGACGGCCGCCCTGGGCTTCGAGCCCGACAGGGATCCCGATCTGGACCATCTGACGGCGATAGCGCGCGCGTGGCCTGGGATGGTAGGCATGGACCTCGCATCCGAGGTTTCCTGCCATCAGCGCTACACCTGGGACGAGACCAGCTGGCGCTACGCGCACGGTTACGGTCGCCTTGAGCAGGGCCGCTATCATGTGGTTGCGGTGGATTACGGAATCAAGCGCAACATCCTGCGCTCGCTCGCCAGTCTCGGCGTACGGGTGACGGTGGTCCCGGCGACCACCCCGGCCGAGCATGTACTGGCGCTCGAGCCGGATGGCGTCTTCCTGTCCAACGGTCCGGGCGATCCCGAGGCGACCGGGCGATTCGCCGTACCGCAGATCCAGAAGCTCGTGGCGAGCGGCAAGCCGCTGTTCGGCATTTGCCTGGGCCACCAGATGCTGGCGCTCGCGCTCGGCGGCACGACCGAGAAGATGAAGTTCGGCCATCACGGCGCCAACCATCCGGTCAAGGACCTGACCACCGGCAAGGTGGAGATCACCAGCCAGAACCATGGCTTTGCGGTCCGCCCGGACAGTCTGCCTGGCAATGTCGAGCAGACGCACCTGTCGCTGTTCGATGGCTCGCTCGAAGGCCTGAGCGTGCGCGATCGGCCGGTGTTCTCGGTCCAATATCACCCCGAAGCGTCGCCCGGCCCGCAGGACAGTGCGTATCTGTTCGAGCGGTTTTTGCGGCTGATCGAGCGCGCCTGATGCCCAAACGCACCGATATCCGGTCGATCCTGGTGATCGGCGCGGGTCCGATCGTGATCGGTCAGGCCTGCGAGTTCGACTACTCCGGCACCCAGGCGGTCAAGGCGCTCAAGGCCGAAGGTTACCGGGTGATCCTGGTCAACTCCAACCCGGCGACGATCATGACCGATCCGGACCTGGCGGATGCGACCTACGTCGAGCCGGTCCTGCCCGAGATCGTCGCCAAGGTGATCGCGCGCGAACGCCCCGACGCCTGCCTGCCCACCATGGGCGGCCAGACGGCGCTCAACGTGGCGCAGGCACTGGCCGAGGACGGCACCCTGGATCGCTACGGGGTCGAGCTGATCGGCGCCTCGCGCGGGGCGATCGCGAAGGCGGAAGACCGCCAGCTGTTCCGCGAGGCGATGAGCCGGATCGGGCTCGAGATGCCCCGCAGCATGGTCGTGCGCAGCCTGGCCGAGGCGCCCGCGGCGCTGGCCGAGGTCGGGCTGCCGGCGATCATCCGGCCGAGCTACACGCTCGGCGGCACAGGGGGCGGCATCGCTTACAACCGCGAGGAGTTCGAGCAGGTGGTCGCCACCGGCCTGAACGCCTCGCCGATTACCGAGGTACTGATCGAGGAGTCGGTGCTCGGCTGGAAAGAGTACGAGATGGAGGTGGTGCGCGACCGGGCGGACAACTGTATCATCGTGTGCTCGATCGAGAACGTGGATCCGATGGGCGTGCACACGGGCGACAGCATCACGGTCGCCCCCGCGCTCACGCTGACCGACAAGGAATACCAGCGGATGCGCAACGCCGCGATCGCGGTGCTGCGCGAGATCGGTGTCGACACCGGCGGCTCCAACGTCCAGTTCGCGATCGACCCGAGCGACGGGCGCATGGTCATCATCGAGATGAACCCGCGGGTATCACGCTCGTCGGCGCTCGCTTCGAAGGCGACCGGTTTTCCGATTGCCAAGGTCGCGGCGCGCCTGGCGGTCGGCTACACCCTCGACGAAATCACCAACGATATCACCGGCTGCACGCCGGCGTCGTTCGAGCCGACCATCGATTACGTGGTCACCAAGGTGCCCCGCTTCACCTTCGAGAAGTTCCCGGAGACCGAGCCGATCCTGACCACCTCGATGAAGTCGGTCGGCGAGGCGATGGCGATCGGCCGCACCTTCGCCGAGTCCTTGCAGAAGGCGCTGCGCTCGCTGGAGATCGGGCTCGAAGGCCTGGATGAGATCCACATCCCGCAACTCGACAAAGGCGACGCGCCGCAGGCGGCGGTCCGTGCGGCGCTGGCCCGGCCCACGCCGGAGCGGATCCGAGTCATCGCGCAGGCGTTCCGGACTGGCCTGGGGATCGAGGAGATTCACGCGGCAACCCGTTACGACCCCTGGTTTCTTGAGCAGATCCGCGCCATCGCCGCGGCCGAGGCGGAGGTGCGCCGGCACGGCCTGCCCCGAGATCGCGAGGGTCTGCTCGGGCTCAAGGCGATGGGCTTCTCCGACGCACGCCTGGCGCGGCTCGCAGGGACCAGCGAACAGGCGGTCGCCGCGCGTCGGATGGCGCAGAGCGTCCATCCCGTGTTCAAGCGGATCGACACCTGCGCGGCGGAGTTCGAAGCGCGCACCCCGTATCTCTACAGCTGCTACGAAACCGCGCTCGCGGGCGGGTTGGCTGCGGAATGCGAGGCGGCGCCGAGCGAGCGCCGCAAGGTGATCATCCTCGGCGGCGGACCGAACCGGATCGGCCAGGGCATCGAGTTCGACTACTGCTGCGTGCACGCCGCGTTTGGTCTCGCGGACGCCGGCCTCGAGACGATCATGGTCAACTGCAACCCCGAGACCGTCTCGACCGACTACGACACCTCGGACCGACTCTATTTCGAGCCGCTTACCGCCGAGGACGTGCTCGAGATCGTGCGCGTCGAGGCGAGCCGCGGCGAGCTGTGCGGGGTGATCGTACAGCTCGGCGGCCAGACCCCGCTCAAGCTGGCCCAGCCGCTGGCGGATGCGGGCGTGCCGATCCTTGGCACCTCGCCCGACGCGATCGATCTCGCCGAAGATCGGCAGCGCTTCCAGGAGCTGCTGCGCCGCCTCGGCCTGCGCCAGCCGGAGAACGATATCTGCCACGATCGGGACCAGGCGCTGCGGCGGGCCGAGCGGATCGGCTTCCCGCTGGTGATCCGCCCGTCCTACGTGCTCGGTGGCCGGGCCATGCGCATCGTGCACGACGCCTCAGAGCTCGGCGCGTTCATGGCCGAGGCGGCGCAGCTCACCGAGCTCGGGCCGATCCTGATCGATCGCTATCTGGAGGACGCCATCGAGGTCGACGTCGATCTGATCGCCGATGCCGAGACGGTATTTGTGGCCGGGATCATGGAGCACATCGAGGAGGCGGGCATCCATTCCGGCGACAGCGCCTGCTCCTTGCCGCCGCACTCCCTCGCCCCCGACATTCTCGACGAGATCCATCGCCAGGCGGAGATGCTGGCGCGCGCGCTCGACGTGCGCGGCCTGATGAACCTGCAGCTTGCGATCAAGGGCCGTGAGCTGTTCATCCTGGAAGTCAACCCGCGGGCGTCGCGTACCGTGCCATTCGTCGCCAAGGCGATCGGCCGGCCGATCGCCAAGATCGCGGCGCGGGTCATGGCCGGCGAGCGGCTCGCGGCATTCGGTCTCAAGCACCGAAGCCTGGCTCACGTGGCGGTGAAGGAGGCGATCTTCCCCTTCGCCCGCTTTCCCGGCGTCGATCTGTTGCTCGGGCCGGAGATGAAATCGACCGGCGAGGTGATGGGCCTGGACCGGCGCTTCGGCGCCGCTTATGCCAAGTCGCAGCTCGGCGTCGGCAACCAGCTGCCCGAACGGGGCACCGTGTTCATCTCGGTCCGCGACCGCGACAAGCCGGCCATGGTCGAGCTAGGCCGCCTGCTGCTCGAGCAGGGCTACCGCCTGATCGCGACCGAGGGCACGGCCGAATTCCTCAGGCGGGGCGGGCTCGAGGTCGAGGTGATCAACAAAGTCCACCAGGGCCGGCCGCACATCGTCGACCGGATCAAGGATGGCGGTATCGCCATCGTGCTCAACACCACCGAAGGACGACGGGCGATTCGCGACAGCTATACGCTGCGCCGCGCCGCCCTGACCTACAAGATCCCGTACTACACCACGGTGGCAGGTGCGCGCGCCGTGGTCCAGGCGATGACCGCGCCTGCTGCACGCGACCTTGCGGTGGCGCCGCTCCAATCTTATTATTGAACCCCTGCTTCCACACATCTCAAGCGCCGTGCGGGTGCTTTAGCGCCTGCGCGCCCATGTGATGGGATAGATGACCAACCGGATTCCGATGACCTCGAGCGGTTACGTGCGCCTCGAGGAAGAGCTGAAGCGGCTCAAGAACGACGAGCGCCCGGCGGTGATCAAGGCCCTGGCGGACGCACGCGAGCACGGCGATCTGTCGGAGAACGCCGAATACCATGCTGCGCGCGAGCGCCAGAGCTTCATCGAGGGGCGCATGCTCGAGATCGAGGACAAGCTGGCGCGCGCGGCAATTATCGACATCAGCCAGCAGGGCGGCAGCACGATCCAGTTCGGCGCCCAGGTCAAGCTGGTCGACGAGGAGACCGAGGAGGAAGTGGTCTATCAGATCGTCGGCCCCGAGGAGGCCGAGGTGCAAAAGGGCCTCTTGTCCATCAGCGCGCCGCTCGGCCGCGCTTTGATCGGGCGCGAAGCGGGCGATTCGATCGAAGTCAACACGCCGCGCGGCACCCGTTACTTCGAGATCCTCGAGGTCGCCTATCCCGGCGAGATCAGCGCCCAATAGAGGCCCGGCGGCGCTGGTCGCCGCCAGACACCGGGACCCCGCAGCGCTGTTGCGGGACCAATCGGCGCACCCGTCCCTTGGGCAGTGGCATGGCTGCAACAGAATGTCTAAAATTGTGCGCCGTTGCGTGCTTAGGAGACACAGTCGATGGCGAGGCGGCACTGCAAAGTCCTGATCATCGGCTCGGGCCCGGCCGGCTATACGGCGGCGATCTATGCGGCCCGGGCCAATCTTGCGCCGATCCTGGTCCAGGGGTTGCAGCCCGGCGGCCAGTTGTCGATCACGACCGACGTCGAGAACTACCCGGGATTCGCCGAGGTCATCCAGGGGCCCTGGCTGATGGAGCAGATGGCGGCGCAGGCGGCGAACTGCGGGGCGGAGCTGGTGTTCGATTCGATCACCGCCGTCGACCTGAGCCGACGGCCGTTCGCCTGCACCGCCGATTCGGGCGACCGCTATGCGGCCGAGACGCTGATCCTCGCCACCGGTGCGCAGGCGCGCTGGCTGGGGCTGCCGAGCGAGCAGAAATTCGCCGGCCATGGCGTGTCAGCGTGCGCCACGTGCGATGGCTTTTTCTTTCGTAACAAACGGGTCGCCGTGGTCGGCGGCGGCAACACGGCGGTCGAGGAGGCGCTGTATCTCAGCCACATCGCGAGCCACGTAATCCTGATCCATCGCCGCGACCAGCTGCGTGCCGAGAAGGTGCTGCAGGACCGGCTGTTTCGTAACCCGAAGGTCGAGATCATCTGGAACAGCGTGGTCGACGAGATCCTTGGTCAGGAGCATCCGCTCGCGGTGACTGGACTGCGGCTGCGCAACGTACGCACGGGCGAGGTGAGCGAACTCCCGATCGACGGGGTGTTCATCGCGATCGGCCACGACCCGGCGACCGGACTGGTCAAGGGGCAGCTGGAGATGGACCGGGAGGGCTACGTGATCACGGCGCCGGACAGCACGGTAACCAGCAGGCCCGGCGTGTTCGCTGCCGGCGACGTTCAGGACAAGATCTTCCGTCAGGCAGTCACGGCCGCGGGCAGCGGCTGCATGGCCGCGCTGGAAGCCGAGAAGTTCCTGGCCGGCCTCGATATGGATGCGCCGGCGATCGCGTCTTACGGCACGGCTGACTGAGGGGATAGGGCAGCATGGTCGACTGGGACCGCGTCCGCGTGTTCCGCGGCGTCGCCCAAGCCGGCAGCTTCACCCGCGCCGCTGATACGCTGGGGCTCAGCCAGTCGGCGATCAGCCGACAGATCGGCGCGCTCGAGGAAGACCTCGGCATGCCGCTGTTCCATCGTCATGCCCGCGGGCTGGTGCTGACCGAGCAGGGCGAGCTGCTGCTGGAGACCGCGCACGACGTCGCCGCGCGCATCGCGGCGGCCGAGTCCAAGCTCGCGGAAACCAAGGAAACGCCGTCCGGCCATCTGCGCGTCAACACCACCGTCGGCTTCGGCACGGTGTGGCTGACCACCCACCTGAAGGAGTTCATGGACCTCTACCCCGACATCACCGTCTCGCTCCTGGTGATCGATACCGAGCTCGACCTCGGCATGCGCGAGGCCGACGTGGCGATCCGGCTGACCCCGCCGCGCCAGCCGGATCTGGTGCAACGGCGGCTGATGACGGCGCACACCCATCTGTACGCGGCGCCGGAGTATCTTGACGGCGCGCCGCCCCTGGCCGGGCCGGACGACCTCGATCGGCACCGCCTGGTGGCCTACGGCTCCGAAACCATGCCGGCTCCGGTGCCGAGCCTCAATTGGGTTCTGGTCGCCGGGCGGGAATCGTCGGATGCGCGGCCGGCACGGCGCGCGGCGCTCATGATCAACAATGTGTACGGCATGCTGCGTGCCGCGGAGCGCGGCCTCGGCGTCGCCTCCTTACCCGACTACCTGTGCTCCACGTCGCGCCGGCTGGTGCGCGTTCTGCCGCAGCTCGAGGGGCCGACTTTCGATGCGTACTTCGTCTATCCCGAAGAGATGCGGGCGTCGAAGCGGGTCAGAGTGTTCCGTGATTTCCTGCTGCGCAAGATTCCCGAACAACCCGTGTGGTGAATCTGCAACATAGTTACAAAAACGCATGGCAGTTATGCACTGAGGGCCTAGCCACAGGCATCACGCCCCACTATATTGTGCATTGCAGCAAGGGGCACGTTTCGTGCGACTTGCTGAAGCGGGCGGCGCGCTTTCCCTGAGGTGCAACGCCTGCGCTTCAGGCTTCGGCCTGAAGTTTGAGGATCGATGATCCTCACGTCTCCCAGACGTTAAGCCTCCCTGATTGACTCGCCGGGTCTTCGGACCCGGCATTTTTTACAGGGCGTGCAATTTTTAGGTGACCCGGAGTGCGCGGTCAAGAGATCGAATCGACGAAATCGCCCCTGCTTGATCTACTACACCTG
>Ga0081538_10005355_pt1 | contig 11527 bp, 8 predicted proteins | sample TabmetS5T2R1_FD_71022 | JGI IMG/M metagenome (GOLD analysis project Ga0081538, IMG submission 71022) | Tabebuia heterophylla rhizosphere microbial communities from the University of Puerto Rico - S5T2R1 | ecosystem: Host-associated > Plants > Roots > Rhizosphere ... | reverse complement strand
CCGGTCGCGGCTCGCGTTCGTCGGCCAGTCCGTCCATGGCGGCCGCCACCGACCCCGCCAGGGCGGGAAGGTCGTACCCACCCTCGAGCACCGCGCCGACGGGCACCCCGAGCTCGTCGCCGAGGGCCCGGGCCCGGAGTGCGAGCGCGCCGTAGGAGGCGGTCTCGAGGGCGCAGCCGCCGACCGGGTCCGCGCGGTGGGCGTCGAAGCCGGCGGACAGCAGGATGAGGTCGGGGGCGAACTGCCGCGCCACCGGCGCCGCCACGTGGTCCACGAGCGACAGGAACACGTCCTCGCCGCTGCCGGCGGGCACCGGCAGGTTCAGCGAGTATCCCTCGCCGGCCCCCTTCCCCACGTCGTGGAGCGGGCCGGTGCCGGGATAGAACGGCCACTGGTGGATGCTCGCGAACAGCACCTCGGGCGAGCTGTGGAAGATCGCGTTCGTGCCGTTGCCGTGATGCACGTCCCAGTCGAGGATGAGCACGCGGTCGGCGCCGAGTGAGTCGAGCGCGTAGCGGGCCGCGATCGCCGTGTTGGCGAAGAGGCAGAAGCCCATCGCCCGCGAGGGCTCCGCGTGATGGCCCGGCGGTCGCATCGCGGAGAGACCGGCCCGCTCGCCACCGAGCAGCAGCGCCTCCACCAGCGCACAGGCGCCGCCCGCCGCGTGCAGCGCCGCGCCCCACGAGCCGTCGCTCAGGGGGGTGTCGAGGTCGAACGCGCCGCCGCGGATGCTCAGCTCGCGCACCGCGTCCACGTGCCACCGCGGGTGCACGGCGAGGAGCTGCTCGGTGGATGCGCGCGGGGCCTCCCGGCGCTCCCAGCCGAGCCAATCCCGGCGCTCGAGCTCGGCCTCGATCGCCCGAATGCGCTCCGGGCGCTCAGGGTGGCCCCGCCCGGTGTCGTGCCCTAGGGACGACGAATGGTGGAAGTAGACGGGCACCCGGGCGATACCGTACCGGCCTGCCCGACCCTCTCCGCACCGACGTCGCAGTCGTGGGCGCCGGCGCCGCGGGCCTGTATGCGGCGCTGGTGGCCGCCGGCGAGGGTGCGCGCGTGGCACTCGTCAGCCGTTCGCCGCTGGCCCAGACCGCGAGCTATTGGGCGCAGGGCGGCATCGCCGCCGCGCTGTCCGCGGACGACTCGCCGGACCTGCACCTCGAGGACACGCTCGCGGCCGGGCGCGGGCTGGGGCGAACGAGCGCCGCAACCGTCCTCTGCCGGGAGTCGCCCGACCGCGTGCGCGACCTGCAAGACCTCGGCGTGCACTTCGACGCCGACCGGGGCGGCACGCTCGCGCTCGGCCTGGAGGGCGGCCACTCGCGGCGCCGCATCGTGCACGCCGGCGGCGCCGCCACCGGGCGCCGGATCACCCGCGATCTGTCGGCCCTCGCCGCTATCGACGACCGCATCCAGGTCCTGGAGCCGCTGGCCGCCACGGTGCTCGCAACCGCCGGCGAACGCTGCGCGGGACTGCTCGCGCGGCCCCGGCGCGGCGACCCGATCCGCGTGGCGGCCCGCGCCGTGATCCTCGCCACCGGCGGCATGGCGGCGCTCTGGCAGCGAACCACCAATCCCCGCGGCGCGGTGGGCGCGGGGCTGGCGCTCGCACAGGCCGCGCGGGCGATGCTCGCCGACCTCGAGTTCATGCAGTTTCACCCCACTGCGCTGCGGCACGACGGCCCCCGAGACGGCTTCCTCATCACTGAGGCGGTCCGCGGCGAGGGCGCCCTGCTCGTCAACCCGGACGGCGAGCGGTTCGTGGACGAGTTGGCGCCGCGCGACCGGGTTGCCCTGGCGATCGAGGACGAGCTCGAGCGAAGCGGCTCGCGCTCCGTGGCGCTGGACATGCGCGGCGTGGACGTCGGGCGCTTCCCCAACATCGCGGCGGCACTCGCCGACGTGGGGATCGACGCCTCCCGCGAGCCGGTGCCGGTGGCGCCGGCCGCCCACTACACGATGGGCGGCGTGGCGGTCGACCTCGAGGGACGCTCGTCGCTGCCGGGCCTGTACGCCGTCGGCGAGAGCGCCTGCACGGGGCTGCACGGCGCCAACCGGCTCGCCTCGAACTCGCTGGCCGAGTGCTTCGTGTTCGGACGCCGGGCCGCTGTCGCCGCCTGCGCGGAGCCCGCCTCCCGCGGGCCGGTCACGTTCGGCGGCAGTGCGCCCGTGACGCTGCCCGGCGAGCGGACCCGCGCGGCTCTCTGGCGCCACGCCGGCCTTCGGCGCGACGCCGCCGGCCTGGCGCGGGTCTTGGACGACCCGCTCCCGCTGGCGCGCTCGATCGCGGCCGCCTGCCTGGCGCGGGAGGAGAGCCGGGGCGCCCATCAGCGGGTCGACCATCGCACGCTCGACCGGCGACTCGACGGCACGCACACGCTGGTGCGACCCGACGGGACGGCCGGCTTCGAGCGCTGGCGATGAGCTCGCGGCGCGCCCGGCCCGGTGCCGCGGTCCAGCTCGACCTGCGTCGAAATGAGTACTGACTGACCGCTCAGTCGGTTTAATCTCCGCTTAACTTGGCAGTCTTGCGGGCGCCCTGAACCTGGTGTTGGATCGAAATGCTCAGCAAGTTTCGAAGTAAGGGTTAGGGAGGCCCGGATGTATCAGTTCAGTCGCTCGATCTATCGCGAGCTGGCGTCCGAAGTCGCTCCCTGCAGGGGCGAGGATGTCGCCGTTGCGCGCCAGCGCTTCCTGCGCGCCTGCGAGGCCTCGATCGAGCGTCTCGCGCTGGACCGACACTACTTCGCCCGGCCCGTCGCCACCCTCTTCAACGACGTGCGCGCCTTCTTTCCGATCGCCGAGCAGCTGCGCGTCTATCGCACCTGCGAGCGCCACATGACGCTCGCGGTGGGCTACGTGGACAGCCAGCTCCGCCAAGGCGTGACCTTCGACGGCAGCCCGGCCTGCTGCCACGCGAGCACGCGCAAGGGAACCGCCTGCCGGCGGGTACCGCTGCCCGGCGGCCGGTACTGCCCCTCGCACAAGCACCTCGACGACGAGTTCGTCGAGATCGCCGCCTAGCGACCCATGGCCCCCTTGCCGGGGGCCACCCGTGACGGGTGAAACTGGGTTTGTCGTCCGAATTGACGTCGGCCGCGCTTGGTTCTGCGCGCCCGTGGCTCAGGCCGGATCGCGGGGTGTGGCGATTTCTCCTCGGCCCGCGGAGGCAAACTCGTCACGCCCCCAGGCCGGGAGCCCACCCGCTATCGCCGCCGCGGACAGCACGGCCGCCTCATCCCTCCGGGCAATCGATTGCACCGGGTTGCCCGGTCGGAGGTTTACCGCGCCCCGTACTGTGATATATCAGGGCTAGGAGGATGACCGACGCGGAGCGGAGCAGCCGTCGGACCGAACGGACCGGAATCGATCCGTGGGTCTTCTACATCGCCGCCGGCATCTCGATCGCGTTCGTGCTGTGGGGGGTCCTGGACACCGACGGCGTCGCCGCCGTCGCCGAGGACGTGCTGTCGTGGGTGATCTCGACGTTCGGCTGGGTGTTCGTCCTGTCCACGGCGGCGTTCCTGGTCTTCGCGGTCATCCTGGCGTTCAGCCGCTTCGGCCGCGTCCGGCTCGGCCGCGACGAGGACCGACCGGAGTTCCGGACCACGTCGTGGATCGCGATGATGTTCAGCGCCGGGATGGGGATCGGGCTGATGTTCTTCGCGGTGGCGGAGCCGATCTCGCACCTCACCGCTCCGCCCGCGGGCACCGAGCGGGCCGGCACCGAGGCGGCCGCGCAGCAGGCGATGGCTATCTCCTACTTCCACTGGGCGCTTCACCCGTGGGCGATCTACGCGATCGTCGGTCTGGCGCTCGCGTACTTCACGTTCCGGCGGGGCATGCCGAATCTGATCAGCTCGGCCTTCTACCCGCTCCTCGGTGACCGGGTCCGCGGCCCGATCGGCCGGTCGATCGACATCCTGGCGATCTTCGCCACGCTGTTCGGCAGCGCGACCTCCCTGGGCCTGGGCGCCCTGCAGATCAACAGCGGGTTGGACTTCCTATGGGGCGTCGAGCCCGCCGACGGCATCGCGGTGGCGATCATCGCCGTGCTCACCGGGGCGTTCGTGCTGTCGGCGGTGTCCGGCGTCCACCGCGGGATCCAATGGCTCAGCAACACGAACATGGTGCTGGCCATTCTGCTCGTGCTGTTCCTGCTCGTGGTGGGGCCGACCGTGTTCCAGTTCGAGACGCTGGTGGAGTCGATCGGCGGCTATCTCACCACGATCGTGCCGGCCAGCTTCCGTACCGGCGCCTTCGGCGACGAGGAGTGGCTATCCACCTGGACCATCTTCTACTGGGCCTGGTGGATCTCCTGGGCCCCCTTCGTGGGCACGTTCATCGCCAGGATCTCCAAGGGCCGCTCGCTCCGGGAGTTCGTGGTCGGCGTGCTGCTGATCCCGAGCGGCGTCAGCTTCGTCTGGTTCGCCGTGTTCGGCGGGGCGGCGATCGACCTCCAGCTCAGCGGAGCGGCGGACCTGGGCGGCATCGTCGGCCAGCCCGAGGTGGCGTTGTTCACGACGCTCGAGGAGTTTCCGGTCTCCGGCATCACCTCGTTCGTGGTGATAGTGCTGGTCGCGCTGTTCTTCGTCAGCGGCGCCGATGCCGCGTCGGTCGTGATGGGGATGCTCTCGTCGCGTGGCAGCCTGTCGCCCGCCCGGGCGGTCACCGTGCTGTGGGGTGTCTCCACCGGAGCCGCGGCGGCGATCCTGCTGCTCGCCGGCGGCCTGAACGCGCTCCAGCAGGCGGCGATCATCGCCGCGGCGCCGTTCACGCTGGTGATGATCGGGCTCTGCATCTCGCTGTTCAAGGGTTTGGCTCAGGAGGCGGCCCCCCTGATCGTGCCGGAGGCGGCGCCCCGGCAGGCGGAGCAGACCCCAGCGCCCACCGTGCCCGCGCCCCCGTCGCCCGCGGGCCGTTAGCCGAGCATGGCCGACCAGTCGCCCAACCCGTTCCACGGCCTCTTCGACATGTTCGCCGAGCTCAACCGCATGCGAGAGCAGTGGACCCAGGTCGAGCCGACGCCCCAGGGCCGAAGCGAGGCCACCGCCTGGATTCCGGGCGTCGACATCTTCGCTCGCGGCGCCGACATCGTGATCCGCTGCGAGCTCGCCGGCGTCCCCAGGGAGGACGTGGAGGTGTCGTTCTCGGACCAACAGCTCTCGATCGCGGGCGAGCGCACCGGCCCGCCGGAGGAGGAGGCCGACATTCGCTACTACGTGCGCGAGCGGCGATACGGCCCCTTCCGGCGAACCATCAACCTGCCCGACGGGGCGGACCGGGACAAGATCACGGCCACGGTCGCGGACGGGTTGCTCGAGATAGTGATCGGGGGTTGCGTCGCCTCGCCGGATGAGCGGCGCATCGAGGTCACCGGGGCCGATGGAGGCGAGGTCCGGCTCGACGTCGGACGCAGCGCATAACGGGGTGGCCGGCGACGACGACGCGCCCGCGACGGCCCGACGCGCCGCCGCCACGCTGAGCTCGGCCCGAGTCGAGGGCAGCCCGCCGGCCTGGCCCCGGCGGCCGTGATCCTCGGCGTCGACGTCGGCGGCACCTTCACCGACGCCGCCCTGCTCACCGGCGACCGGCTGGTAACCGGCAAGTCGCCGACCACCCCGGCCGATCAGTCCGAGGGCGTGATGAACGCCGTGGCCGAGGCGCTCGAGCGGGCGGACGCGTCCAGCGCCGACGTCGAGCGCTTCGTGCACGGGATGACCGTCGGGACGAACGCCCTCCTCGAAGGCCGGGTGGCCCGCACCGCGCTGCTCGCCACCGAGGGCTTCACCGACCTCGAGGAGCTCGGCCGACAGGCCCGTCCGGAGCTCTACCGGCTCTGCGCCGGCCACCCGCCGCCGCTCGTCCCGGTCGATCTACGGGTGCCGGTGCCGGAGCGGACGGGGCCGGACGGCGTGCTGCGCCCGCTCGACGAGGACGCGATGCGCCGGGCGCTGGCGGGCCTCGACGCCGAGGCCGTGGCGGTTTGCCTGCTGTGGTCGTTTCGCCACCCCGACCACGAGCGGCGCGTCGCGGAGCTCGCGACCGACGAGATCGACGGGGTGCACGTGTCGACCTCGCACGACACCGCGGGGGTATTCCGCGAGTACGAGCGCTGTGCCACGACGGTGGTCGATGCCGCCCTCTCCCCGCTCCTGCACGGCTACCTGGAGCGGCTCCGCGAGCGTGCGCGGGAGGCCGGCCTGCCGGACCCCGAGGTGATGCTCTCCAGCGGCGGCACCGCCGGCGCGGACACCGCGGCCCGCCACGGGTCCTGGACGGTGCTCTCCGGGCCGGCGGGGGGCGCCGTCGGGGCCGCCCGCGCGGCGGCGGCGGCCGGGGCGGGCGACGCCGTCGGGCTCGACATGGGCGGTACGTCGTGCGACGTGTCGGTGGCGTTGAGCGGCAGCGCGGCGGTGGGCGCGGGGCGGGCGGTGGCGGGCCGGGCGCTCGCGCTGCCGATGGTCGAGATCCACACCGTGGGCGCCGGGGGCGGGTCGATCGCCTGGCGCGACGCCGGCGGCGCGCTGCGGGTGGGGCCGGAGTCGGCGGGCGCCGACCCCGGTCCGGCTTGCTACGGCCGCCGCGGGGAGCGCCCCACGGTGACCGACGCGAACCTGCTCCTCGGCTACCTCGACTCCGACTCGCCGCTGGCAGGAGGCGTGCGACTCGACCGCGGCGCGGCCGAGCGGGCCGTCGGCGCGCTCGCCGGCGAGCTCGACCTGTCGCTCGCCGAGACGACTGCCGGCATCGCCCGCGTGGCGAGCGTCGAGATGGCCCAGGCGGTGCGGGTGCTGACGGTCGAGCGCGGGATCGATCCGCGCGAGCTGGCGCTGGTGTCGTTCGGCGGAGCGGGGCCGCTGCACGCGGCCCGGATCGCCGACGAGCTCGGGATGGGGCGCGTGCTCGTGCCGACGGCGAGCGGAGTGCTCTCGGCGCTCGGCCTGGTGGTGTCCGAGCGGCGCCGCGACCTGGTGGAGAGCGTGCTGCTGGCCGGCGACGACTTCACGCGCGAGGCGGTGGGCGCCGTGGTGCGGCGGCTCGGCGAGAGCGGCCGGCAGGAGCTCGCCGAGCCGGAGGCCGAGCTGCGCGCCACCTACGACCTCCGCTACGCGGGCCAGGCGTTCGAGCTCTCGGTACCCGGCGAGCTCGAGCCCCAGCCGGCCGACCTGCGCCGGGCGTTCGACCGCGCCCACGCCGACCGCTACGGCTACGAGGACGAGGACGCCGAGCTGGAGCTAGTGAGCGTCCGGGTGGCCGCGGCGCTCCCGGGCGCCGACCTGGAGCCGAGCCACCCGGCCCCCGCGGAGGAGCGCGGTAGCAGACGGGCCCACTTCGGCGACGAGGCAACGGAGGCGCGGGTGCTCGGCCCGGGCGAGGCGGAGACCGATGGACCGGCGATCTTCGAGTTGCCGGGCGCCACGCTCGTCGTGCCGCCCGGCTGGCGCGCCCGCTCCGCCGGCGATGCGGTGACCATGGAGCGCAGCCGGTGAGCGGCCTCGACCCCATCACCCTGCAGGTGATGCTCGGTGCCCTGCGCGCCGCCTGTGACGAGATGGGGGCCGTGCTGGTGCGCTCGGCGCACTCGGCGAACATCAAGGAGCGCCGGGACGCGTCGACCGCGCTGTTCGACGCCGAGGGCCAGATGGTCATGCAGGCCGAGCACATCCCCGTGCACCTCGGCGCGATGCCGTCCGCCGTGGCGGCGGTGCTCGGCGAGGACCAGCGCCGGGACGAGCCCTGGGTCCTCAACGACCCCTACCGCGGGGGTACTCACCTGCCCGACATCACGGTGATACTGCCGCTCTTCCATTCCGGCGATCTCGTGGGGTTCGCCGCCAGCCGCGCCCACCATGCGGACGTGGGCGGCGAGGAGCCGGGCAGCATGCCGGCGAACTCGCACACGCTCGACCAGGAGGGGGTCGTGATCGGCCCGACGCGGCTGACCGAGGCGGTCCTGCCCGAGCTCGCGTCGCGGATGCGCAATCCCCCGCAGCGCGAGGCCGACCTGCGCGCCCAGCTGGCCGCCGGCCGCGCCGGCGCCGAGCGCGTGGCCGCCCTGATCGACCGCTTCGGGCTCGACACGGTACGGGCGGGAATGAGCGAGACCCTCGACTACGCGGAGCGGCGCACGCGCGCTCGCATCGCGGACCTCGACGACGGCGTGCGCGAGGCCCACGACGTGCTGGAGGCGCCCGACTCCGACCTCGAGCTGGCGCTGCGGGCCCGCGTGGCCGGCGACGAGATCGAGCTCGACTTCGAGGGGTCCGCGCCTCAGCACGACGGCAACCTCAACTGCCCGCTGGCCGTGACGCTGTCCGCCTGCTACTTCGCCCTCCGCGTGCTCACCGACCCCGACGTCCCGCCCTGTGCCGGCGCGTATCGCCCCCTTACGGTCACGGCCCCGGAGGGCTCGCTGCTGAACGCCCGGCCCCCGGCCGCCGTGGCCGCCGGCAACGTCGAGACCTCCTCGCGCGTGGCCGACATGGTGCTTGCGGCGTTCGGACGCGCCCTCGGGCAGGGGACGATGAACAACGTCACGCTCGGCAACGACGACTTCACCTACTACGAGACCCTCGGCGGCGGCCAGGGCGCCTGCCCCGACCGCGACGGCCCGAGCGCGGTGCACGTGGCGATGTCCAACACGCTCAACACGCCCGTGGAGGCGCTCGAGCTGGAGTTCCCGCTGCGGGCCGTCCAGTACGCCGTCCGCAGAGACACCGGCGGGGCCGGCCGGCACCGCGGCGGCGACGGGGTGGTACGCGAGCTGGAGGCGCTGGCCGAGATGCGCTACTCGCTCATCACCGAGCGGCGGCGACACGCGCCACCGGGTGCCGCCGACGGTGAGCCGGGCCGGCCTGGTAGGAACCTGTTGAACGGCGACGAGCGCCCGCCGAAGGACTCCGGCACGCTCCGGGCCGGCGACCGGCTGCGAATCGAGACTCCCGGAGGGGGCGGACATGGAGCAAATTGAGCGAATCGCCTTCTGCGGGCTGGGAATCATGGGCGCGCCGATGGCGGCGAACCTGGCGCGCGCGGGCTTCGACCTGACCGTCTGGACCCACACGCCCGGCAAGGCGGAGCGCTTCGCGGCCGAGCACGGCGTCCGCGCCGCCGCCACGCCGGCCGAGGCGGCCGACGAGGCCGGCGCCGTGGTGACCATGGTCGTCGACGCGCCCGAGGTCGAGGGCGTGCTGCTCGGCGGCGAGGGCGCCGCCGAAGCCCTCGTCGAGGGCGCGCTGTGCCTGGACATGTCGACGATCGCGCCCAGCGCCGCGCGCGATCTCGGGGAGCGGCTGGCGGAGCGCGGGCTCGAGTTCCTCGAGGCGCCGGTGTCCGGCTCGCGCCCCAAGGCCACGGACGGCACGCTCACGATCATGGCCGCGGGGGAGCCGGAGACCTTCGAGCGGACCCGGCCGCTACTGGAGGCGATGGGCGAACGCATCGTCCTCGTGGGTCCGCGCGGCCACGGGCAGCTCGCCAAGGTGCTCACGAACACGATGGCGGCGGTGAACGCGGCCGCGCTCGCCGAGGCGGTGCGGGTGGTCCAGCGGGCCGGGATCGACCCGGAGCGATTCCTCGAGGTGGCGGGCGGGAGCGCGGGGGCCTCCACCGTGCTGGCGCTGAAGGGCGGTCCCATGTTCGAGGCCGACTTCGCCCCGCTCTTCAAGCTGGAGCACATGCTCAAGGACGTGCGGCACTGCCTGGCCGAGGCCGACGCGCTCGGCGTCGAGCTGCGCCTGGGCGCGACGGCGGCGGAGCGCTACGGCCGCGCCGCCGAGACCGGGCACGGCGGGGAGGACTTCGCAGCGGTGATCGAGGCGACGGGGTAGGTTCGCGCCCTCCCGGCCCGAGTAGGGATTCTCGCAGCCCGCACGCAGTTTGGCTTGCACTACCGCCGTGGTTTCGCAACAATTGCCGCCCGCGTCCTACCCCACTGCAAGACGTCAGGCCGCGGGCATTGAGGTTCCCTCTTTCTATGCCAGTTGCATTCAAGGAATGGGCAGTGACCGTGCGTGCGCTCGCGGAGGGCGAGCAGCTCCTCACGCTCCGCAAGGGCGGGATTCGTGAGGAGAACCGGCATTTCGAGATCGAGCACGACCGGTTCTTCCTCTACCCAACGTTCGACCACCAGCGCAACGACCTGGTCCGCCGGTCGCACCATCCCGAGCTCGCCCGGGCGCTCGAGGAGGGGGTCTGGCCGGACAACGAGCCCCCGGCCGAGGCGCTCCTGCAGGACGGCGGCATCCCGCAGCCCGAGCGCGTGCGGATCCGCGCCTGGGCGGAGGTGGCGGCGAGCTACCTGATCACCGACCGGCGCGCGATCGACGCGCTCTCGCCGTACTACATCTGGACCACCGACTACGCCGAGAAGCGGCTGGCCTGGAAGCGGCGTCATCCGCTGCATGTGATGGTGCTGCGTACGTACCGCATCCCGCGGCCCGTGACCGTCAAGGTCCGGCCGGAGTACCACGGCTGCCGCTCGTGGATCGAGCTCTACCGCGAGCTGCCCTTCGAGGGGACGCCCGTCCTCTCGGACGAGGAGTTCGAGCGCGCCTCGGAGGAGATCGAGGCGATCGCGTCGGACGCCGTCCCGGTCCTCGCCTAGCCGCGGCAGCACCAGCCGGCCAAGCGCGGAAAACCCGCGCCGGCGCCCAGCTCGGCGCTGACGCCGGCCAGTGCGCGCACGCGCCGGCCGGGGCCGAGCAACAGCCACTGATCGGCATCGCGCCACGACAACAGCAGGCGGCGACCGTCCGGCGACCAGTCGAGCCCATCCACCCGGCCGAAGCCGGCGAACAGCCGGCGCGGGCGGCCGTTCTCGGTCAGGGGCACGGCCAGTACGCGCGTCCCGGCCCGGGACGGCACCGTGACCGCCGCCTGCCGTCCTCCGGGATGGACCGCCAGCGCGCCGGCGCCGGGCAGCCGCCGGCGAAGGACCGGCCGGCCGCGGTGGTCGTAGACCCGGAGGCCGGGCTCCGACAGCACGACCAGCCGCCGGCCGTCGCGGGTCCACGCGAGCGCCGTCGGCGCACCGGCCGCGCGCCGAATCCAGAGACGGCGGCCGGAATCGACGTCGACCGTCTCGATCGGACCGCCGGCGCGGGCGTAGCTCACCACGAAGCGGCGACCCGGCCGCCACGCCGGCGTCACCGGCGCCGCGCCGCGCCGCACGAGCCGGTCGCCGGTGCCGTTGCCGACCACCACCCGCAGCGCCGGGCCTGCCAGGTAGGCCACCCGGAAGCCCGTGCCCGGGGACCATGCCGGGTGGTGGAGCGGGCGCGGCCGCGTGAGCGCCCACTTCACGGTGCCGGCCGGGTCCGCGGCCACCAGCCGGCGACCGTGCACGCCGATCACGTGCAGCCCGTGTGGAGACCAGCCGGCCTCCGAGAAGGGCCCCACCCGACGCACGCCGTTCCTCCGCACGATCCAGGCGCCGCTTTCGGACACCGCCAGCACCTCGGCGCCCGGCGGCAGGGCGGCGAAGGCCGGCGGGACATTCTCGTCCTCGGAGGCGAAGCGGTCGCCG